>Ga0213836_100159_pt1 | contig 66003 bp, 59 predicted proteins | sample SWPATP03_FD_160578 | JGI IMG/M metagenome (GOLD analysis project Ga0213836, IMG submission 160578) | Coastal seawater microbial communities from Marineland, Florida, United States - SWPA TP0 #3 | ecosystem: Environmental > Aquatic > Marine > Coastal | place: USA: Florida | collected 2016-08-05
GCATGATGCCGACGAGGTTTTCATCCCGGATCCGCTCCAGATCGCGGATGCCATAGGCGCCGGACTGGGCATCCGATTGGGCTGCGATCTTGTCGACCAGGGCGTCATCGAGATCGACCACGTCGGTCAGCTTGGTCCAGGGCCAGGCGAGGCAGGGGCCGAACTGCGCCAGAAAATGCCGCATGCCCGCTTCGCCACCCGCAATGCGGTAGGTTTCGAACAGTCCCATCTGCGCCCAGCGCATGCCGAAGGAATAGCGGATCACATCGTCGAGTGTCTCGGTATCGCAGATATCGTCATGGATCAGCCACAGCGCCTCACGCCAGAAGGCTTCCAGCAGACGGTCGCCGACAAAGGCTTCGATCTCCTTCTTGAGGATCACGCCCTTCATGCCAATCGGCGCCAGCCGCTCGCGGGCGAGAAGCAGGGTCTCCGGACTTGTGCGTTCCCCGCCGACCAGTTCGGCCAGCGGCAGCAGGTAGACCGGGTTGTAGGGATGCGCGACGAACATTCGCTCGGGATGCCGCATGTCGCGCTGCAGTTGCGTCGGCATCAGGCCGGATGTGGACGACCCGATCAGCGCCTTCGGATCGGCGGCCGCATCGATTTTCGTCAGCACGCCACGCTTCAGGTCCAGCCGTTCCGGGACGCTTTCCTGGATCCAGTCGGCGCCTGCGACCGCCTCCTCCAGCGTGGGGCAAAAGACGAGTTTTCCCCGAGGCGGCAGCGGCGCCATGGTCAGCATGCCATAGGCGCGCTCCGCATTGGCCACCACCTCCGTGACGATGCGCTCGGCATCGGGGTGCGGATCGAAGATGGAAACGTCGATGCCGCCAAGCAGGAAACGCGCGGCCCAGGCGCCACCGATGACACCGCCACCGATACAGGCTGCCTTCTTGATCTTGCTCATGCCGATCGCCGTTTCTGCAGCTTGAGTTTTTCACGCACTTCGGCCGGGCCGATGATCTTTGCGCCCATGCCCTCGATCACGCCAACCGCCTTTTCGACGAGCTGCGCGTTGGTCGCGAGCTGCCCCTTGCCGGCATAGAGATTGTCTTCAAGACCGACCCGGACATTGCCGCCGGCCAGCACCGCTGCCGCCGGATAGGCAAGCGCGTTGCGGCCGATCGAGAAGGCCGAGAACGTCCAGGTTTTCGGAACGTTGTTGACCATGGCCATGAACGTGTTCAGGTCGTCGGGCGCGCCCCATGGAATTCCCATGCAGAGCTGGATCAGCACCGGATCCTCGATCAGGCCTTCCTCGACGAGTTGCTTGGCAAACCACAGATGGCCGGTATCGAAAGCCTCGATCTCGGGACGCACGCCAAGCGCCGTCATCTGCCTTGCCATTTCGCGCAGCATCGACGGCGTGTTGGTCATGACGTAATCGCCGAGCGAGAAATTCATGGTGCCGCAGTCGAGCGTGCAGATCTCCGGCAGGCACTCCGCCACATGCGCCACACGCTCGGTCGCGCCGGCCATGTCGGTTCCATCAGGATTGACCGGGAACGGCGCTTCGACATTGCCGAACACGAGATCGCCGCCCATGCCGGCGGTGAGGTTCAGGACCACATCGACATCGGCCGAGCGGATGCGATCGGTCACTTCCCTGTAGAGTTCGATATTGCGGGCCGCAGCACCGGTTTCCGGGTTGCGCACATGGCAGTGAACCACGGCGGCTCCCGCCTTCGCCGCGTCGATCGCAGAATCGGCGATCTGCTTCGGCGTGATGGGCACGTGTGACGATCGTGATGTCGTATCTCCGGCACCCGTCACGGCGCAGGTTATGAAAACCTCGCGGTTCATCTCAAGCGGCATCATATGCTCCTTCTGATTGAGCGTATTACGACCGAGAGGCAGATGGAATGCTTTGCATTATCGGAGCCATTTCATACACTATCGGCAGTCAGCACGGATTACGGTGAATGAGCCAAAAGGCCCCCAGTCAGCACTTCGATATCCTTCTTCTGCCAGAGACCAACCTCATCCTTCTGGCGTCGGTGATCGAACCTTTGCGGGCTGCAAATCGCATTGCCGGAGGCGACCTCTATCGCTGGACACTGCGTTCTCCTGATGGAACGCCGGTCGACACGACATGCGGAATACCGATCGCGGTGGCTGGCGCGTTTCGACCGGCAAGGGAAACGGACCCGCTGTTCGTCTTGTCGAGTTATGACTGGAAGAAAAGCGTCACGAACGACCTGAAGGCGCAGCTTGCTCGCACAGCGAGACATCGAAGCCTGATCGCGGGTATTGAGACCGGAACCTTCGTGCTGGCCGAGGCTGGCCTGCTGAACGGGTCGCGTGCAACCATCCACTGGGAGGATCTGGAGGCCTTTTCGCTGGTTTATCCGGAGGTCGAGCTTGTTCGAGACCGCTTCGTGATCGACAGCAAGCGCATTACGACAGGCGGACCGGTTCCGACGCTCGACCTGATGCTGGAACTGATCCGCAGGGCCCATGGCCATACGCTGGCGCTCGAAGTGTCCAGGCTGTTTCTCTATGAATACGGTCACCGCCTAGGCCGCGAGCATGGTTCAGCCGTCACTTCCGTCAGACAGGGACGCGACGCCAGAGTTCAGGCGGCGGTGCGATTGATGGAGGAGACTGTCGATGCTCCCTTGGTTCTCACCAGGCTCGCAAAGCGCGTAGGTGTAAGCGCCCGGCATCTTCAAGACATGTTCCAGACAACGATGGGTGTGGGACCACACACTCATTATATTGCCCTGCGTCTGAACGCAGCCCGACGAAAGGTCATCGAGACCTCAGGGACAATCGCCGACATAGCCGCCGAGACCGGTTTCAACTCGGCTTCCGCCTTATCGCGCAGCTACAGAGCGCAGTATCGCGAAAGTCCGAGTGAGACGCGACGGCGCGTCAAGCGCCGCGATCCTGTTATTTCTTCAGGATGACCCACAGCGCGTGCACGATACCCGGAAGAAAGCCGCACAGGGTGAGGAGGATGTTCAGCCAGAAGTGGAGGCCGAGGCCGACCTGCAGGAACACGCCGAGCGGCGGCAGGAGGAAGGCAAAAAGGATGCGGATGATGTCCAAAATTATCTCTCCGAATGATCGATGGCGCAAGACAACGTGCAGTGCAGCGAAAAGTTCATTCCCCGCTCTGCCGTCGAGGTGCGTGGCGAGGCGCTTTCGAGCGCCTACCGGGTTAAATTGATGCTGCTGGTTACGACGGTCTTGCCCGTGCTCGGATCCTTGTCGACCGTCTGTAGACGCAGGCTGCCAGCACTGCGCGATTCAATTGTCATATTGGCAGTCCGATCGCCGTTGATGACACGTGCCCAACGAACGGACAGATTGATCCGGTTGCCGGATTGTCTTCCCGAAAGGGTCGAGGGCTGACCGGAAGGGCCGGTATAGGTGCCGCGGTAGCCATTGCCGCTTTCCTGAAGTGTGGCGGATATTTTGCGCTGGACGACCAGCAGGCCGCGGCAGGTGCCGTCCATCGCAAACGCCGTGCGCCCACCCGACATATCGAATTTGCACGTCACGTTGATCGGCTTTGCGCCGATGCGCGTCACGACGGTGCCGACGCCGGTCCAGCTGCCCTTGAGCGTGGGAAGAAAGGAAGACTCCTGTGCCGATACGGGCAAGCTGAGAAGGCTGGCGATGCAGGCGATGATCGGGCGGCGAAAGCGCATGGGTTGGCTCCATCTGAGATTGCTACCCAACGTCGCAAACGCGTTTGGAGTTCCCCTCCTCCAAAGCAGGATCCGGCGGAGCCTGAACGAGAACTATGACGGGCTCGAATGCGGGACGCTGCCCGTGATCCTGGAGCCCCTATTAATAGGCGCCGGCGACCGGGGCCTCTCCATGCGGTCACTTTTGACGTCCGGATTGGGAACCACGATTTACGTTTGCCGTTTGCCCTTCGCTGATTTTCTAGTCGCAGCAAGGAATGTGCTCATGGAATTGAAAACGCAGGTCGCCCTGGTCACTGGCGCCGGATCTGGAATTGGCAAGGCGGCAGCACTCAAGCTGGCCCAATCGGGAGCCAGAATCGGGCTTCTCGGCCATACGCGCAGCGAACTGGAAGAGACGGCTGACGAAATCACGGCCGGAGGCGGCGACGCCCTCGTGCTGGATGCCGACGTTGCGGACGAAGCCGCAATGAGAGCAGCGGTTGATCATCTGGTCGAAGCCTATGGCCAACTGGACATCGTTGTGATCAACGCCGGTATCAATGGCGTCTGGGCCCCGATCGACGACATGAAGCCGGACGAGTGGGACACCACGATCCGCGTCAACCTGCGCGGCACCTACCTATCGTTTCACGTCACCGTGCCGCATCTCAAGAAACAGGGCGGGTCGGTCGTCGTAATCTCCTCGATCAACGGCAACCGCACGTTCACAACGCCGGGCGCTACCGCCTATTCGGCCACCAAGGCTGCCCAGGTTGCGATGGTGCAGCAACTGGCACTCGAACTTGGCAAGCACAGGATCCGCGTGAATGCGATCTGCCCGGGATCGATCGGGACAAGCATCGACGACAATACAAGCCTTCGCGGCAAGGACGAAACGGCTGTCCCTGTCGTTTTCCCGGCAGGGGAAATTCCGATCACCGGAGGAAAGGCAGGCGAAAGTGAGGATGTTGCTGACGTCGTGCTGTTTCTCGCGTCGAATCGCTCACGCCACATCACGGGGACGCCGATCTTCGTCGACGGCGGGCAAAGCCTTCTTCGCTAAGATATAAAGACGTGGAACCAGTCGATGACATTCGCGTTACTGTCCGCCATCAAGGAGGGCAGGAAACGTGAAGAATTTTATTATCGCAGCCGCCATTGCTATTACATCGACTGTATCATTTGTACCTTTTGCACAGGCTCAGAGCGTTACGATCGTTACCGACGACCGTCGTGGACCGCCGCCGCCGCGCATGATGCGCGAACGTGACCGTCATCATCAGCGCCGCGGTTGTGTCGTGAAGAAGGTCAAGACGATGCGTCACGGTGCCGTGATCATCAAGGAAACGAAGGTTTGCCGCTAACACCAAGTGCTGGCCGCAGGTTTTCTGCGATACAGCGATAAGTCCTGCCGCGCTTCCCAAGAGCGCGGCATTTTCTATGGAATAGGCACGTCAGTATGGGAGCGGACACTCCGGACCCATGCAGCAGAACGGGGTCCGCAATGCGATAATGGCGTTGCTAAAGCCGGCAGACAGGGCGATCCCGACCTTGAACCGGAATAGTACGCATGCTAACTAATGGTCATCATAAACTTAGCACACTAACCTTTTATGGATCAGGATCTCGCAAGCTCTGATTTTCTGGAATCGCTTACCAAGGTAAGCCGGAAAATCCGCACGGCGTTCAATCAGCAGGTCACGGCTCACGGCCTGACCTATCCGCGCGCCCGTGCGTTGTTTCGGCTGACTAAAAAGCAGAGCATGACACAGACCGAGCTTGCCTTTGAGCTTGAGCTCGAGCAGGCGACACTGGTCCGGCTGCTTGACCGCATGGAACAGAACGGCCTGATCGAGCGCAGGCCCGATCCCGGCGACCGACGCGCGAAACTGATCTCGCTGACGTCCCACGGCAAGGAGCAGGCAGACTTCGTGCGCTCCCTCGCGGACCAGATCCGGAAACAGATTTTTGCAGGCCTCGACCACGACGATATCCGCCGTGCCAACGACCTCCTGGACGCGATCGGCACCAATCTTGCCGATCTGGAGAGCTTCAATGTCATCACGTGACACAACAGTCGTGAGAGACGACGTCGAAAATTCAGATGCGAGCCCCGATGCGGGGCGATCGGCCGCCTCAGCTGTGCAGGATGCGGCCCCTGCCGTTGCGCCGCCTGTAGCCCCCCCGGCTTTCATTCCGAAACCGCTTCCGATTGCACTCCTCTATGCATTCGCGTCAATTGCCGCGGCGGTCATGCAAGGCCTGGGCACAAGTCTGATTTCGGCCAACCTCCAGCAGATCGCTGGCCCGATGGAAGCGACCCAGACCGAAGCGTCCTGGCTGGTAGCCGCCTATCTGTTTCCCAACGCCAGCCTTGGTCTGTTCCTGTTCAAGGTCCGCACGCAATACGGTATCCGCAACTTCTGCGAAATCGCCATTATCCCTTACGTGATCATCAGCCTGGCACATCTGTGGGTGAACGATCTCAGCGTTGCCATTGCCCTCCGGTTTTTTGCGGGAGCCGCGGCCGCGCCTGTCTCCTCCATCGCAATTCTCTACATGCTGGAGATCTTTCCGCCGGAGAAGAAGCTGAATATCGGTATCTGTCTGGCGCTGATCGGTCTGCTTCTGGCAACGCCGATTGCCGGTCTCGTGTCGCCATCGCTGCTCGACGAGCGCGACCTTCAGGGCCTCTACCTTCTGGAACTGGGCCTCGCACTGATCGTGTTCGGCCTTGTGTTCCTGCTGCCACTCACCTCGCCTCCAAGAGCCAAGGTGATCGCGCCGCTCGACTTTGTCAGTTATGCACTTTTGGCCACCAGCATGGGATGCCTTGCCGTCGTCTTCACCATGGGCCGCCTGTATTGGTGGCTGGAAGCGGACTGGCTCGGCTGGCTGCTTGTCGTCGCGATCGTCACCGGCGTTCTGATGACGATCATCGAACTCAACCGCAAGACAAACCTGATCGACGTGCGCTGGATCACCTCGCGCGAGATCATCCATTTTGCTGGCGTTCTCCTGGTCTTCCGCATGCTTTTGACCGAGCAATCCACAGGCGCGATCAACTTCTTCAAACAGCTCGGCCTCTTCAACGAACAGATGGCTGGGCTCTACTGGGCGATCCTGATTGCCAGCGTGATTTCAGGCCTCGTCTGCGCGCTTGTGATGAAGCCCGGCCGTGAAGGCTTCATCCACCTCGTCGCGTTGATCCTGATTGCGGCGGGATGCTACATGGACAGCCAATCTACGGTCCTGACCCGGCCGGAACAGATGTATGTCAGCCAGGCCATGATCGCATTCGGAAGCGGTCTGTTTCTACCGCCGGCCATGGCGGTGGGTTTTGCCGCCGCGCTGAAGAAGGGCCTGACCTACGTCATCAGCTTTATCGCCGTCTTCCTGTTCACCCAGAAGGTCGGCGCGTTCCTCGGCAGCGGCTTGTTCGGCACCTTTGTCACCTGGCGCGAGCAATATCACTCGTCGATCCTGACATCCCGCCTGCTGCCGACCGATCCGATGGTGACGGCGAGAATCCAGCAGTATGTCGGCGCCTACGCGCGGTCGACATCCGATCTGACCCAGCGCACGATCCAGGGCACCACGACCTTCGCCAAGGCCGTTCAGCAACAAGCCTATGTGCTCGCCTATAACGACGCCTTCTACGTGACTTTCCTGATCGCAATCGGCGCGATCGTGATGCTTGTATGCCATCTCGCGTGGACCCACCGCGATCGGCTCATGCCGCATGCGTCTGCCTCCACGCAGGCCTGACCGTCAATTCGATACACTTTAGAAAAAGAACAGAGCTATGAACGCTGCCTTCAGATCCATTTCCACATACGTCGCGCTGATCGTCGGGATCGTCGGCGTGTTTATCGTGCTTTACGCCTGGAACCTGCCCCCCTTCCACGGCACGGTCGAGACCACGAACGATGCGTATGTCCGCGGACAGGTGACGTTGCTCAGTCCGCAACTGGCGGGAGTCATCGTCGACGTGCCGGTGCAGGACTACCAGAAGGTCAAGAAGGGCGATCTGATCGTCAAGATCGATGACCGCATCTATGCCCAGAAGCTCGAACAGGCAGAGGCGCAACTCGCCACCGCTGAAGCTTCGCTCGACAATTCCGAGCAAAGCCGCAAATCGGCGGAGGCCAATATCGTCTCGGCAAAGGCCGGCATCGAAAGTGCGCAGGCAGCACTGAACGCGGCCAAGCTGACCTATGAGCGCACCGAGACTTTGCTCAAAAACAACGTCACCACCCAAAGCGAGTCGGAGAAGAACCGCGCCGCCTATGACCAGGCGCAGGCGAGCCTCCACCAGGCACAGGCGACCGAACTGGTGGCCGAACAGGACCTCAACACGATCGTCGTCAGTCGTCGTTCGCTGGAAGCGAGCGTCGGAAGCGCCAAGGCCGCAGTCGAACTCACGCGGATCGACCTGCAAAACACCAGGATCATCGCACCGCAGGACGGAACCCTTGGAGAGGTGACCGGCCGCATCGGTCAATATGTTTCCGTTGGCACACAGGTCGCTTCGCTCGTGCCCAATCACGTCTGGGTGGTCGCAAACTTCAAGGAAACCCAGCTGGAGAACATGACCGTCGGCCAGCGCGTGACATTCACGGTCGATGCTCTGGGTCATCAGGCGTTCACGGGAACGATCGAGCGTTTCGCCCCGGCGACAGGCTCGGAATTCTCCGTGATCAAATCCGACAACGCGACCGGCAATTTCACCAAGGTCGCTCAGCGTATTCCGGTGCGCATTGCCATCGATACCGAACAGGCCCTGACGGACCGTCTTGTGCCCGGCATGTCCGTCGTGGCCAAGATCGATATCGCTCAGGAGAGTGCAGCAGCTGCGGATGTAGAGACGCGCTAAGCCGAAGTGGCGATGGCGTCAGCGGAACCCGCATATCCCGGATAGCAAAACGCCCCGCATCAGACGCTGACGCGGGGTGGTCGCCGATTATCGTCTGAAGTCGATCCCATCAGTTGCGGGCGACCCAGTCATGCCAATCACCCTCGCCGCCGCGGAAGACGTTGAGATCGATCTTACCCTCGACGCCCTGCGAGAGGCCGGATCCGGAATACTGCCAGAACACCCATCTGCGATCGGGATAGACCACCGACGGATGCTGAGCGACCGCGCGCAACCAGAATGGGTAGTTGAGGAATTCGCCGCGCAGGTTGTCCTTGTAGAAATCCGGCGCCGTGTAGATCACCGGCCGCTTGCCGTAATGACGCTCCAGCATGTCCATGAAGACCTGCATCTTTTCGAGCACCTTGGCGCGCGACAGACGCATTTTGCAGCTCGACTCGCCGTTATATTCGACGTCGATCACAGGCGGCAGCGCGTCGGGATCTTTCGGAACATTGCGGATGAACCATTCGGCCTGGTCGCTCGCAACGCGGCACCAGTAGAAGAAGTGGTAGGCGCCACGCTTGACGCCGGCCTCCTTGGCCTTGCGCCAGTTGGTCTTGAACATCGGATCGAGATGATCGCCGCCGTCGGTCGCCTTGATATAGGCAAAGTTAGCGCCCTGCGTCCGCAGCTTTGCCCAATCGATATCGCCCTGCCAGCGAGAGACGTCGACGCCGTGAACGGACATCTTTCGTGGCGAGACCTTGCCGAAATTGATCGGTTTGGCATCGCGGAAGCTGTGGCTGTAGATCCGCGAGCGGCCACCCGGCGAAACCCCGAGGCCTGGCCTCATGTCGGGCAGGGAAACCGGAGTGAGCGCCGATACGGGCCGCTGAGCCGGCATCGGCATGCCGACGGTCGTGACCATCGGATTGCCTGGCGCTTCGACCGAAGGACCCGGCGCGATGTTGCGGAACGCCGGCGACTGCGGCACAGGCCCGCCCCAGGCCAATGGCTTCTGCGGTGGTGACGGAATGCCGGCCGTCGTCCCGACGTCGACGGCGGGAACCAGCGGAGCCGTTCTTGCAGCCAGACGCGACGTCTTTGCAGACCCGGATGAAGCGGGCACAGCGGATTCCAGATCGCTGCTGGAGGTACATCCAGTCGCAGCGAGGGCCAGAACGAGCAGTGATACAGCCGTAAGACGCATAAGGAACCCGTACTCGATACAAAACGGAATCCGTGCAGCAGACGATCAGCGCCGCACGTTTACTAACGGGACCTTACCGGGAAATACTGAATGCAATCTTTACGGAGGTGCTTCGAGCCCTGCAGGATGACGTCTAGAGAGGCGAAATCGATAACACTTCAGTCACGAGGTCGTCATGTGAGCGCAATGAGCCCGCGAAGGGCACCACACGATCGGCCAGGCAGTCTGATCTAATCCGGGAGACGCTCGTTTGGAACTCTCCATGCGGCGTTGGCGTTCGGTTGTCGAATATATCTCAAGGAGACATGGATGGACCAGTTACGGGATCAGCTCGAGGATCAGCTGGCAGCACTTGTCCAGGAAGCGGCGCCACCCCTCGAACGGCAGTGGTGGCATAGCTCGACCGTCTACCAGATCTATCCGCGCAGCTTCTGCGATCTGAACGGTGACGGCATCGGCGATATTCCGGGCATTATCTCGAAACTGGATTATATCGCGTCTCTCGGCATCGACGTCATATGGCTCTCCCCGATCTTCAAATCGCCGATGGATGACAACGGTTACGACATCTCGGACTATCGCGATATCGCGCCCGAATTTGGAACGCTTGCCGATTTCGATCTGCTGGTTGCCGAGGCTCGACGCCGGGGCATCGGCATCTTGCTCGATCTGGTTGTCAATCACACGTCCGACGAACACCCGTGGTTTCAGAACTCACGAGCCTCTCTCGACAATCCGTTTCGTGACTTCTACGTCTGGCGCAAGCCGGGTCCTGACGGCGGACCGCCCAACGATCTCCAGTCGACATTCGGCGGCCCCGCCTGGACGCTCGACGAGACGACCGGCGAATACTACCTGCATCTCTTCTCGCGCCGCCAGCCCGATCTGAACTGGGAAAACCCTAAGGTCCGTGCCGAAGTTCATGACATGATGAACTGGTGGCTGGAACGCGGCATTTCCGGTTTCCGGATGGATGTCATCGACTACATCGGCAAACAGGTGGACCAGGGCGTGGTGACCGACGGTGCGCACCTGCACGAATATCTGCAGGCGATGAACCGCGAGACCTTCGGTGGCCGCAACGTCCTGACCGTTGGCGAGGCGTGGAGTGCCACACCTGCATCGGCACTTCTCTATTCCGGTCGCGAGCGGCAGGAACTCTCGATGGTGTTCCAGTTCGAACACGTGACCCGCCAATGGGATGAAACCTACGGCAAATGGCAGCCGAAAACCTTCGACCTCGTCGAACTGAAGTCGGTGCTGAGCAAATGGCAGGACGCGCTGGCCGACGATGGCTGGAATTCCCTGTTCTGGGGCAATCATGACCTGCCGCGTGCCGTTTCGAAATATGGTGACGCTACAGGCTATCCCGTCGAATCCGCCAAGATGCTGGCGACGGTCCTGCATCTGCTGAAAGGCACGCCGTTCATCTATCAGGGCGAGGAAATCGGCATGACCAACATGCCGTTTAGCGCGATCGAGCAGTACCGTGATATCGAGACGCTCAACATGTATCAACTGCATGTGGATGCCGGCCGTTCGGCGGAGGATTTCATCATGGGCGCCAACGCGAACGGCCGAGACAACGCCCGCACGCCGATGCAGTGGAACAGCGCAGCTTATGGCGGTTTTTCCACCGTAGAACCCTGGATCGGCGTCAATCCGAACTATGCATCGATCAATGCGGACGTGGCGATGAGCGACGAGCGTTCGGTCTGGAACCATTATCGCCAGCTAATTGCCTTGCGGAAATCCCATCCGGTCATCGTCTACGGCAAATACCAGTCGTGGCTCGACGACAACAAGGACGTCTTCGTCTACACCCGCAGAGAGGACAGAGACCTACTGGTCGTCATCGGCAGTTTTTCAGCGCATGAGGTCAGTCTGGACCTGCCGAAAGAACTGAAGATCTCCGGCAATTGCCTCATCTCCAACTACCAGCCGATAGAAGCGCTGGGTGAGACGGTGGTTCTGAAGCCGTATGAGGCCTTCGCGATCCTGCACCGGATGCCATGACGAAAAGTCTTTAGCCTTAGAGAGACCTGCGCCCTTGAGCGCAGGCCACCAACCTATTTCCGCAACAGTCTGAGCGCGTTGATCGTCACCAGAACCGTTGCGCCGGTGTCGGCGAGGATCGCCGGCCAGAGCCCGGTTATGCCGATCACCGTCGTCACCAGAAACACCGCCTTCAGACCGAGCGCAATGGTGATGTTCTGGTGGATATTGCGCATTGTCCTCTTCGACAGGGCAATCATTTCAGCAATATCTGCCACCCGGCCGTGCAGCACAGCGGCATCGGCGGTTTCGAGCGCAACATCCGTGCCGCCGCCCATGGCGATGCCGACATCCGCTGCAGCCAGCGCCGGGGCATCGTTGATGCCGTCCCCGACTTTGCCGACGACGAAACCGTCACGCTTCAGTTCGCCGACGATACGGCTCTTGTCTTCCGGCAGCAGGTCGGCGCGGACCTCGATGCCGAGCTCCTGTCCGATTGCAACAGCCGTGCGCGCATTGTCGCCGGTCAGCATGACTGTTTTTACGCCCGCTTCGGTCAGAGCCAGAAGCGCAGCCTTGGCATCAGCCCGCGGCTCATCGCGCATGGCGATCGCACCAGCGAGCACGCTGCCGACGATCAGCACGGAAACCGTTTTGCCCTCGTCATTGAGCGCTGCGATGCGGCGGCTGTGCGCCATCGACATCGACACCCGCTCGGCGGCAGCCTTGGGAGAGCCGAAGAAGACGTCCTGTCCCTCGACCTCTGCTGTCAAACCTTTTCCGCCGAGCGCCTTGCCATCACTCGACTGCGGAATGACAACTTCGTCTTCTTCAGCTTTCGCGAGGATGGCCTTTGCAAGTGGATGGCTGGAGCCGATTTCCAGCGCGGCCGCAATCCGCAGCACCTCATCGGCACTGTGGCCGAAAGCAATGACATCGGTGACCTGCGGCCGTCCCTCGGTCAGCGTGCCGGTCTTGTCGAGGGCAACGGCGGTGAGCTTTCCGAGTGTCTCGAGCACCGCACCGCCCTTGATCAGCAGGCCACGGCGGGCACCGGATGAAAGCGACGCAGCAATGGCCGCAGGAGTCGAGATCACCAGTGCGCAGGGGCAACCGATCAGCAGGATGGCAAGACCCTTGTAGATCCATTCGTTCCAGTCACCACCGGCGACGACGGGCGGCAGGATGGCGACTAGAGCGGCAACGGCAACGACGCCGGGCGTATAGTAGCGCGAGAAGCGGTCGATGAAGCGTTCGGTCGGCGCCTTCTTTTCCTGTGCCTCCTCGACGAGGCGAACGACGCGGGCAATCGTGTTATCTTCGGCAGCAGCGGTGACACGCACCCGAAGCGCGCCATCGGTGTTGATGGTGCCGGCAAACACGACATCGTCGACGCCCTTGGCAACCGGCGTGCTTTCGCCCGTCACGGGCGCCTGGTCCACCGCGCTCTGGCCTGACATGATGACGCCATCGGCTGATATCCGGTCGCCGGGCCTCACAAGGATGATCGAACCGATCGCAAGGCTTTCAGCCGGCACGGTTCGCGTCTGGCCGCCTTCCTCCAGAAGTGCTTCCTTTGGCACCAGAGCGGAGAGGCTCCTGATGCTGTCGCGTGCCTTTCCGGCGGCAACGCCTTCCAGCAATTCGCCAACGAGAAACAGGAAGACGACGGCAGCCGCTTCTTCCGACGCATCGATCACCACCGCGCCGACAGCGGCGATCGTCATCAGCATTTCGATCGAGAACGGCGTGCCGGCCAGCGCTGCCATGATGGCGCGTCGCGCGATCGGCACCAGACCGATCAGCATCGCGGCTGTGAAAATATAGGTCTCGTAAGCGGGAAACAGGTGGCCGAGCCCATAGGCAACTGCAAATGCCAGGCCTGCCATAATGGTCAGTCGACCCTTGGCGGATTTCCACCATGGGCCCTCCATCGGACCGTGGTCATGGCCGTGCAGGCCCTCAGTGGCGGCTGTCTCCCGCTCATGATGGGAATGATCGTGCTTGCTTCCATCATCGTGAGCATGAGGGTCGGTGTGATCCGCAACGGGGATGACCAGCTCGTCCGAGCGGTTTCGCTGCGAAAGCTGTCTCAGCGGATAACCGAGACCGGAAACACGCTTTTCGACGGCGCTAAGATCGACGCTGTCATTGTGGCTGACCGTCATCGTGCCCGAGGCAACCGATACCGAAACATCCTCGACGCCGGGCATGCGGCGTACAGCCGTGTCGATCTTGGTGGCGCAGCTGCCGCAGTCCATACCGCCGACCTTGTATCGCGCCTGATTTACTGCCGTCATCGTGCTGGTTCCCTGCCGTTCGTCTCAGATCACCTCTCGTGTCTACAACCTCTAGCCACTAGAGCTGCAAGAGGGAAAACGCCCACACGTGCGTTCTTATTGCAGTGCATATCCACATGGATATTGCGCGTGCACAATTATTGAGCTTGCGGGGAAAGCGATGAAAAAATACTGTCGTTCTACGCTCGGCGCTGTCCGAGCAGCCAATTCAACACCGATTGTTCGACAAAGGATCACCTCATGAAGGCTCATCGCCTCACCAAGTTTGCAGCGCTTGCAATTCTTGCCACGTTTTCCGGCGTCGCCTCGGCCAGTGCCCAGACGAAGACCTTCACCATTTCCTGGTGGGGCTATAACGGCGACAAGATGAAAGCCAACATCATCGAGCCGTTCAAGAAGATCTGCGGCTGCGACATTGTGTTTGAAACCGGCAACAATGCCGACCGCTTGAACAAGCTGAAGCTGCGCGACGGCAAGGGCGTGGACGTGATCTACCTCTCGGACAGCTTCTCCCAGCTCGGCGTCGCACAGGGCCTGTTTCAGGAAGTCGACGCGTCCAAGATCCCGAACCTTTCGGAAATCTACGAACTCGGCCGCAATCCGCAGGGCAAGTATGGTCCGGCCTACACGATCGGCCGCGTCGGTCTCGTCTATGACAGCGCCAAGGTGGATCCGGCGATCACCTCCTGGGCCGATCTCTGGCGCGCCGACATGAAGAGCTCGGTCTCGCTGCCGGGCATCACCACCACGGCCGGCCCGATGGTCGTGTTGCAGGCCGGCAAGCATGCGGGCGTCGATGCCTATGAGGATTCCGAAAAGGCCTTCGAGGCGATCAGCGAGTTGAAGCCCAATGTAGTGAAGAACTACAATACCGGCTCCGAACTGGTGAACCTGATTTCGACCGGCGAGGTGCGCGTTGCCCTGGCGCAGGATTTCACGCTTGCTTCGATGCAGGCAGCCGTCAAGACGATGACCTGGGCGACACTGAAGGAAGGCGATATCGCCACCCTCAACATGGTCAACATTCCCAAGGGCTCCGAAAATGTCGAGCTGGCGCACCAGTTCATCAACTTCGTTCTGTCGAAGGAAGTTCAGCAGAAGGAAGCCGAACAGGGCGTCGATGCGCCGATCAACAGCAAGGTCGAGCTTTCGCCGGAACAGGCCAAGATGTGGACCTATGGCGCAGACCAGGTCTCGAAGCTGGGCCGCATCGATTACGCCAAGCTGAACGACGCCAAGACCGACTGGATCGACCAGTGGAACGAGGTTTTCGGCCAGTAATCTCAGTCACAGACGACGAGCCCTCTCCTCGATCCAAGGAGAGGGCTTTTCCTGATCCGGGCGGGGATTGCGGAGCACATCCGCTGCCGGAACGCCGGTGCCTAAAAGGCGCAGGGCAGCCCGGAATTTGAAAGAACAGACATGAAGCGTTTTGCCAAATGGGGGCTGACGATGCCGGCGACGATTGCTGTCGTCGTCGCTCTCGTTATTCCGGTTCTCTTGACCATCGCCACCACGTTCGGTGAGCCGAAAGGCGCCTTTTCGACCTACACCGCCTTCTTCAACAGCGGCTTCCGCACCAATATCCTCTACCGCACGCTGCGTATCGCGCTGATCACCACCGCGATCTCGCTGGTCATCGGCTTTCTGACGGCTTACGTGATCGCCCGGATGCCGGGGCGGCTGAAGTCGATCGCGATCATCGCTGCTGTCTTCCCACTTCTGACCGGCGTCGTGGTTCGCTCATTCGCCTGGCTGATCATCCTCGGCAAGAACGGCATCGTCAACGACACGCTCATGGCGCTCGGCATCATCTCCGAGCCGCTGTCGATGCTCTACACCGAGGGATCGGTGATCGTTGCGATGGTCTATCTGTTCGTGCCGCTGATGATCCTCACCCTGACCGGTGTGCTCGAGGGCATTCCGCGCGAAGTGGTCGAAGCCTCAACCTCTCTGGGTGCCACGCCGATTGCCACATTCTTCCAGGTCATCCTGCCGCTTGCCGTGCCTGGCCTGATCGTCGGCGCGGTACTCGTCTTTACCGGCAGCTTCACCTCCTACGCGACGCCGCAGCTTCTGGGCGGCGAGCAGATGATGATGATGGGAACGCTGCTTTACCAGCGCGCCATGGTCACCTTCGACTGGGTGGGCGCCTCCACCATCGCAGCGATCATGGTGGTCATCACCATTGCCGTAGTGACGATCATGAGCCGCATGGCGCGGCGCCTCAATCCGATGGCGGTATGACAAGATGACCACACGCATCCATCCCCTCCTCGGCGCCTTCGCCGCCCTCGTCTTCCTTTTCCTGCTCGCGCCGCTCGTCATCATCGTCGGTGCGTCGCTTTCCGACACATCCTACCTGACGTTTCCGCCGCAGGGCCTGACACTGCGGTGGTTTGCCAATATTTTCGAGATCTCCGCCTTCCGGAACACCGCGATCACCAGCTTCCAGGTGGCGATCCTCGGAACGGCGCTGTCGCTGCTGATGGGTATTCCTGCCGCCTATGCGCTGAACCGGTACCGCGTCGAACTGCCGAAATGGCTTTCCACGCTGTTCGTCCTGCCGATCCTGGTCCCGGAAATCGTGTTCGGCTTCTCGCTTCTGAAGTCGATTACCATCGGCTTCGGCATGCCGGTCTATCCGAGCCTAATCCTCGGCCACGCGCTTCTGGTTCTGCCTTATTCCGTGCGCGTCGTCGGTGCGAGCCTTGCGGCCTTCGACTTCTCCGTGGAAGAAGCTGCGATCAGCCTTGGTTGCCCGCCGCTCAAGACCTTCATGACGGTCGTGCTGCCGAACATTCGCGCCGGCGTCATCGCCGCCTTCATCCTTGCGTTCATCACCTCGATCAACGACGTGTCCATCTCGGTGTTTCTGACCGGTCCCGGCATTTCCACGCTGCCGATCCAGATTCTGGCCCATATGGAACAGTTTTTCGACCCCACCATCGCCTCCGTCTCCGTGCTGTTGATGCTGGTGACGGTTGGCGTGATGGCCATCGTCGAAGCCACGCTCGGCCTCACCTTCCTGACCAAGTAAGACGAGTAGAACCCTTTTGACCGTATCGCTCACCATCGAAAACCTTTCCGCCCATTACGGATCGACACAAGTCCTCAAGGACCTGTCGATCTCGGTCGCGGCCGGCGAACTCGTGTCGCTGCTTGGCTCATCCGGCTGCGGCAAGACGACGACACTACGGATCGTCGCCGGCTTCCTGGAGCCGACCAGCGGCCGCGTGCGACTTGGCGATCGCGACCTCACCACGCTTCCCGCTCATGCCCGCGATATCGGGCTCGTGTTCCAGAACTACGCACTCTTCCCCCACCTGACGGTGATGGAGAACGTTGCCTTCGGTCTGAAACAGCGCGGCATTGCCAAACCTGATCGGGCCAAGCGGGCAGGGAGCATGCTCGACCGCGTCGGCCTTTCACACCTGGCCGACCGCCTTCCGTCGGCGCTGTCAGGCGGCCAGAAGCAACGCGTGGCACTGGCCCGCGCGCTCGTCATCGAACCACCGCTCCTGATGTTCGATGAGCCGCTTTCGAACCTCGATGCCAAACTGCGCGTGGACATGCGCGTCGAAATCCGCCAGTTGCAGAAGGCGAACGGCACGACGTCGCTTTATGTCACCCATGATCAGGAAGAAGCCTTCTCGATCTCCGACCGCGTGGCGATCATGAATGCAGGCCGCATCATGCAGCTCGACACGCCCGAAGTCCTCTACCGCAAACCGGCCAACGCCTTCGTCGCCAGTTTTGTCGGCTTCGAGAACCTCGTTCCGATGAAGGTGGTCTCCCGCGACGGCGCAACCGTCACAGCCGAGGCTGCCGGCGGCGCGAAACTGTCGTTCTCGCAGGATGTCTTCGGTCCGATCAAGGACGATTTCGTTCTGGCCACCCGCGCCGACGGCCTTGTTGCCCGGCAGTCCGGCGAAGGTATTCCCGCGACCCTTGGCACCCGCACCTATCTCGGCCGAGCCTACCAATACAAGTGTGTGACCGTTGCCGGCGAGATTACGGCGAATGGAGCACTGTCCGAACCTTTCGACCCCGGCACGAGCGCTGTTTTGGTGCCTGTCGCGGAACAGTGCTGCATCCTCGATCCCGAAGCCTAAGACTCGATTTACAAACCTCAAGCCCCTCCTCAAAAGTATGACTTTTCGCAGCACTTGCTCTCGACAAGGCAGCCCTGCCCGCGCTATCGAAGGCCAAAATGTTCGGGGAGGAAACCGAGAGATGCCAGAGCCTAAGTCGATCATTCTAGATTGGGGCACGAGTTCGCTTCGCGCCGCGCTCGTATCTGAAACGGGCGAAACGCTCGATACCCGGGATACGACAAGCGGCGGCATCCAGTTCGTCAAGGATGGGGCCTTCGAGGCCGCCCTTATGGAGACGGTCGGGACCTGGTTTACCGCGCACGGCCCCATTCCCGTCCTCGCGAGCGGCATGATCACCAGCCGCAATGGCTGGATCGAAGTGCCTTACGTCGATGCGCCCGCGGGTCTTGCGGAACTTGCGGCCGGCACGCGGCAGATCACGCTTGGCAACGGCGCGGTCGTCACCTTCCTGCCCGGCATGCGCGATCCCGCGGCAAAGCCGTTTCCGGATGTGATGCGCGGCGAGGAAACGCAGATCGTCGGCTTCGGGCTGGACAAGAACCGGACCCTGGTTCTGCCGGGCACCCACAGCAAATGGGCACGGGTCGAGAACGGCCGGATCGCCGGTTTCCAGACCTATGCGACGGGTGAAATCTTCGCATTGCTGACCAAGCATTCCTTCATCGCCAAGGCATCGGAGCCGGCACCCGGCTCCGAGCCGCGCTGGGAGGCATTTGACCGGGGTGCTGGGTTTGCCGCAAGCGACGCGCGTTCTGCCGACGCATTCCTGTCTGCGGTCTTCAGCGCCCGCACCGGCGTGCTGGCCGGCGTTCTCGCGCCTGAGGATATCGGCGACTACGTTTCCGGTCTCGTCATCGGTTCGGAGTTCCGGCAGGCCCGTGCCGCGGGCTGGCTGAAGCCAGGTGAAGCCATCAGCATTGTCGGCAACAACGTACTCAACAGCCGCTACAGCCGCGTCGCTCCGCTGTTTGATCTCGATATAGAGCCGGGCCCAACCGATGCCGCCAAGCGCGGCGTCCAGTTGATCGCCGGACAATTGCAACTGACGAATGAAGGATAGATCGATGACGTTCCAAGACGCGCTGCAAGCCTGCAATCTGGTTGCCATCCTGCGCGGCATCACGCCTGACGAGGCCGAGCCGATCGGCGAGGCGCTGATCGAAGCCGGCTGGCGGATCATCGAAGTTCCGCTCAATTCGCCGGAACCGCTGAAGAGCATTGAAAAACTGCAGAAGCGGTTCGGTGACCGGGCGCTGATTGGTGCGGGAACGGTGCTGACGACCGCTCAGGTCGCAGACGTTGCCTCGACGGGTGCAACTGTCATCATCTCGCCGAACGCGAACCTCTCGGTCATCGAAGCGAGCGTTTCGCGCGGCATGATCAGCCTGCCGGGCGTTGCGACGCCGTCTGAAGCCTTTGCGGCGATCGGCGCCGGTGCGACCGGCATCAAGGCCTTTCCGGCGGAAGCGATCCCGCCCATGGTCATCAAGGCCTGGCGGGCGGTTCTGCCGAAGGATATGCCGGTTCTGGCCGTTGGCGGGATTACGCCTGACAACATGAAATCCTTTATCGACGCCGGCACGAACGGCTTCGGCATCGGCGGATCGCTTTACAAGCCGGGTGACGATGTTGCGTCGGTGGCGGCCAAGGCCAAGCTATTTATCGAGGCGATGCGCCGCAGCTGATACCGAATTAACGCCATGCGCCAATCCGCGCATGGCCTTTTTCGACCAATCGGCGTAAAGCAGCGGTTCTTGAATCAGCAATGCACCGCATCCTTATGAAAATCCTTCCTGAAGAGCAGTTTTCCGAAGACGAACCGCAGTTCGAGGATGACATGGGCGAAGATGAACTTGTCCAATCTGCGTATTTCCTGATCGAGGCGCTGACCTTCGCCCCGGTGGCGAAACCGGGCACGCCCGAAGAGCCGTCGAAACCAACGCCAAATGAACGCTTTCGGACCGAAGGTTCCGTGTCCGATGCGGCCTGCAACCGGTTGACCGTACGTCGGAACTTGGCCTAGGCATAGTTCCCCGCCATACTCAGCCGAGATTCGCATGACGATCATCCTACCCGACATCAGCGCCCGCGCTGCGGCCGCTCCGCGTAGCGGTATTGGCGAAATCGTCACCTATGCACGCGGTCGTGACAACCTCATGCCGCTGTGGATCGGCGAAGGCGACCTTGCGACGCCCGAGTTCATCACCCGCGCGGCCAGCGACGCGCTTCTCGCAGGCGAGACATTCTATACCTGGACGCAAGGGATCCCGGAGCTTCGCCAGGCAATCCTGCGCTACTACCAGCGCCACTACACGGCCGATCTCTCGGTCGACAACATCTATGTCACCGGATCGGGCATGCAGTCGATCGTGCTGGCGATCCAGACGGTCGCATCGGCCGGCGACGAGGTGATCTATTTGTCACCGGCTTGGCCGAACGCTGCCCATGCCGCAAGTGTTTCCGAGGCAAAGGCCGTGCCTGTCGTCCTCGATTTCATCGATGGCCGGTGGGTGCTCGATGCGGGCCGTCTCGAAGCTGCGATCACGCCGAAAACCCGGGCGCTGTTCATCAATACCCCATCCAACCCGACGGGCTGGACCGCGACGAAGGATGATCTCGAGGCAATCCTTAGCCTTGCGCGCCGCCATGGTCTCTGGATCATCGCCGACGAGATCTACGGGCTCTACTATTTCGAAGGCACGCGGGCACCGTCGTTCATGGATGTCATGGACGCGGAAGACCGCATCATCTTTGCCAACTCGTTCTCGAAGAACTGGTGCATGACCGGCTGGCGTATCGGCTGGGTGGTGGCGCCGGCGGAGATCGGCCAGACGCTCACCAATCTCATACAGTATTCCACGTCAGGCGTTGCGCAGTTCATGCAGAAGGGCGCGATTGCGGCACTCGACCTTGGCGACGAGTTCATTCGCTCCAATGTCGAGCGTGCCCGAACCTCGCGCGACATTCTGTGTGACGCGCTGGTCGCCACCAACCGTGTCGAGACGCGAAAGCCCGAAGGCGCGCTCTATGCGTTCCTGAAGATCGACGGCGTAACAGACAGCCGCGCCGAAGCCTTCAGGATTGTCGATGAAACCGGCGTCGGCATGGCGCCGGGCACCGCATTCGGCCCCGGCGGCGCCCCCTTCATGAGAGCATGTTTTCTGCGCGATCCGAAGCAGATCGAAGACGCGGCCGAGCGGCTATTCGCCTATATCCGCCGACGCTGACCGCACGAGCTCGTCAAGATTGGCGATGGGCGAATGCCGGTTTCGAACTCCACCCATCGGGGATCTTAAGAGATCGACGTCAGTTGCACTGACCGGCCTGGTTGAGGGCTGCGGTCACGCCGCTGAGCGAGAACGTGTAGGATGTGCGGGTGCCTCTCCCCGAGACCGCCTGAAGCGTCATATTGCTTCCCGTACGCATGGCGTCGATCATCGCGGAATCATTGCTTTCCTGCTGCGTCCAGCCGGAGTTGCCCCGCGGCGTCATGGCAAAGGATTTGCCATCGATCGTGACCGTTATCTGTGAGCTGTTTTGAAGATCATATCCCATGATGGCCTGCGGATAATATCCGCTACCCGAAGGCTTGGGCGCCACGAGGAAGAAGTTATCGCCGTGGTTCACGCTTGCGGGCGTCGCCTGTTTCGGAATGGTCAGGACGTAGCAGCTTTTCGAAGCTCCCGCCTGATAGGAATAGACGTTCCAGTCGCCGAACTGCCTCAGCATCGTCGGGCTCGGCTGGGCAAATGCCGGCAGGGCAATCACGGCTGCAAAGAGAGGCGCAAGGGCGAAAGGTTTGAAGGACATCTCGTCTCCTGTTGGGAATGGCAAGGGAAATACGGGTACGAATGCATCCGTAAGTGATCCCATAGGGGGAGGAGGCGGTTACCGGAAAGTTAAAACTTTCACCTTCTGCGCCGTCGCCTCCGCCAAACCCGGTCTGGAACCGGGCAGATGTGATCACCCGAAAGAGACGAAATATCGCGTTTCCGGTTCTTTAGCGCGATCGCTGCGGCCAGCCTCACGGCATCTTCACAAATGCGTCAAACCTGTAACGAAACCGAGGCTTTTTGCCGTGAGGCGATGCGGACAAGAAAAGTCCGGCTTGATGGCGCCTGACTAAGTTCGATCTCCGAATCGCCCGGATGCAGCAGGATCGCATCATACGCGCCAAGCAATGTGCCGTCTTTCAGCACCAAATCCGACGTCGGCAGAACCAGGGTCACGTCCGAACCGTTCGAAGTAATGACGCGTTCACTGGCGGGGAGCATCGTCACGCCGTGAATAAACTTTCCGCGCCGGGTCATGACATTGAGATCGGTGATCGGGCCAGAGAGTAGCCTTGCGCTGGTCACGGCATCGGCCGGAAACGCGTGGGGCGGCGTGTCGGGGCGCAGGACACGATCGGGCTCGCCCTCGACCGAAAGCTCGATCCCGTTGCCCTTCAAAATGCTGAGGGTCCGGTCTATGTCCGCGAACACAGAGAACGGGCCGTCCTCGGCCACCGTCGCCATGCTGATACGCCAGTCGAAATCATCGACCGACGCAGCCTCGGGAAAGACGGCGATCTCCACCGTCTCGCCCTTGCCGTTCTTCCAGGGCATCCGCTTATGGTCCGATGCACGCAGGATGCGCATGCGCGTCAGTTCCCGAGGATGCCGGGCAGCCGAAGACCCTTGTCTTCGGCGCAGTCGATCGCGATCTCGTATCCCGCATCGGCGTGGCGCATGACGCCGGTTGCCGGGTCGTTCCACAGGACACGTTCGATCCGCCGGGCTGCATCATCCGTTCCGTCGGCGCAGATGACCATGCCGGAATGCTGCGAATATCCCATGCCGACACCGCCGCCATGATGCAGCGACACCCAGGTGGCACCCGATGCGGTGTTGAGAAGCGCGTTGAGAAGCGGCCAGTCGGACACGGCGTCCGAGCCGTCCTTCATCGCTTCCGTCTCGCGGTTCGGCGAGGCGACGGAACCGCTGTCGAGATGGTCGCGGCCGATGACAACAGGCGCGGACAGTTCGCCGCTCCTCACCATCTCGTTGAAGGCGAGACCGAGCTTGTGGCGATCACCCAGACCCACCCAGCAGATCCGCGCCGGTAGCCCCTGGAAGGCGATGCGTTCTCGCGCCATGTCCAGCCAGTTGTGCAGGTGGGTGTTGTCGGGCAGCAGTTCCTTTACCTTCGCATCCGTCTTGTAGATGTCCTCAGGATCGCCCGACAGCGCCGCCCAGCGGAACGGGCCGATGCCGCGGCAAAACAGCGGACGGATATAGGCCGGAACGAAGCCCGGAAAGGCAAAGGCATTTTCCAGGCCTTCGTCCTTGGCGACCTGGCGGATGTTATTGCCGTAGTCGAGCGTCGGCACGCCGGCATCCCAGAACGCGACCATCCCTTCCACATGCGCCCTCATAGATGCGCGGGCCGCGACCTCCACCGATTTCGGATCGCTTTCGCGCTTGGCTTTGGCTTCCTCGACGGTCCAGCCGACCGGCAGGTAGCCGTTGCGCGGGTCATGGGCGGATGTCTGATCGGTGACGATATCCGGGCGAGCGCCGCCGGCCTTCATGCGGGAGACCAGTTCGGGGAAGATTTCGGCAGCATTGCCGAGCAGGCCGACCGATTTCGCTTCGCCGGCCTTGGTCCACTGGTCGATCAGCGCCAGCGCTTCGTCCAGCGTCTTCGCCTTGGCATCGACATAACGGGTGCGCAGACGAAAATCGATGCGGGTCTCATCGCATTCGACGGCGAGGCAGCAGGCGCCGGCCATGACGGCTGCGAGCGGCTGTGCGCCGCCCATGCCGCCGAGGCCGCCGGTCAGTATCCACTTACCCTTCAGGCTGCCGCCGTAGTGCTGGCGGCCCGCTTCCACGAAGGTCTCGTAGGTGCCCTGAACGATGCCCTGCGTGCCGATGTAGATCCACGAACCGGCGGTCATCTGGCCGTACATAGCCAGGCCCTTCTTATCGAGTTCGTTGAAGTGATCCCAGGTTGCCCAATGCGGCACGAGGTTCGAGTTGGCGATCAGAACGCGCGGCGCATCCTTGTGGGTGCGGAACACGCCGACCGGCTTGCCGGACTGGACGAGAAGCGTCTCTTCCTCCGTCAGCGTCTTCAAGGTCGCGACGATCTTGTCGAAGTCGTCCCAAGTGCGGGCGGCCCGGCCGATGCCGCCATAGACCACGAGTTCATGCGGGTTTTCCGCAACATCGGGATCGAGGTTGTTCATCAGCATCCGAAGCGGCGCTTCGGTCATCCAGCTCTTGGCATTGAGCTCGGTGCCCTTGGGCGAGCGGACATCGCGAATGTTGTGGCGTGGATTGGTCATGACGTGGCTCCCCAATTTCTTCTGATGATCAAACTCCGAGGACCGGCAGGATGCCCGGCGAAATGGCATGGGCGAAAGCACCGGACGCGACCAGTTCGCTTGCGGCCTTCAGATCCGGCGCTAGGTAACGGTCATCGTCGAGCGCAGGGACGGAAGCCCGCAGCACGGCAACGGCTTTTGCGAGCTCAGGACTGGTCTTGAGCGGCCCGCGCAATTCCACGCCCTGGACGGCCGTCAGCGCTTCGATCCCGAGAATGCCGAACAGGTTTTCGGTCATGCCGAGCAGGCGTCGCGCGCCGTGGCAGGCCATCGACACATGGTCCTCCTGATTGGCGGAGGTCGGCGTCGAATCGACCGAGGCGGGATGCGACATCTGCTTGTTCTCGCTCATCAACGCCGCCGACGTGACTTCGGCGATCATCAGCCCCGAGTTAAGACCGGGCTTCTTCGAGAGAAATGCCGGCAGTCCATAGGACAGAGCTGGATCGACCAGAAGCGCGATGCGACGCTGGGCGATCGCACCGATCTCGCAGATGGCAAGCGCGGTCTGATCCGCGGCAAAGGCGACCGGCTCGGCATGAAAGTTGCCGCCGGAGACGACGGAATTGTCAGACAGAACCAGCGGATTGTCGGTGACGGCATTCGCCTCGATTTCCAGCGTCCTTGCCACGGACCGCAACAGATCGAGGCAGGCGCCGTCGACCTGTGGCTGGCAACGGATACAATAGGGATCCTGAACCCGCTCGTCGCCTTCGATGTGGCTCGCACGGATTTCGGAGCCTTCCAACAGGTTGCGAAGTGCGGCACCGGCATCGATCTGTCCCTTGTGGCCGCGCAGGGTGTGGATGTCGGGATGAAACGGCGCGGAAGAGCCCATAGCCGCGTCGGTCGACAGGGCGCCTGTAACAAGTGCCGTCTGGGCGGCGCGATGCGTGCGAAACAGGCCCGCAAGCGCCAGTGCGGTGGAGGTCTGGGTACCGTTGATCAGAGCCAGCCCTTCCTTGGCAGCGAGCACGACTGGTGTCAGACCCACCTTGGCGAGCGCATCGGCAGACGCCAGTCGTTCTCCCTGCAGGAAGGCTTCTCCTTCGCCCATCATCGTCGCGGCCATATGGGCAAGTGGTGCCAGATCGCCGGATGCGCCGACCGAGCCCTTTTCCGGAATAACCGGGATGACGCCCTTTTCCAGCATGCCCTCGATCAGGCGGACCAACTCGATCCGGACACCGGACGCGCCGCGGCCGAGCGAGATGAGCTTCAGCGCCATGATCAGCCGCACGACATTTTCCGGCAGCGGCGCGCCGATGCCGCAGCAATGCGACAGGATGAGATTGCGCTGCAGGGTGGCGAGATCGGCACTGTCGATCTTGATCGAGGCAAGCTTACCGAAGCCGGTGTTGATGCCGTAGACCGGTGCGTTTCCGGCAGCGATTTCCGCAATGCGTCGCGCCGCCTTTTCGATGCCGGCATCGAAGGAGCGATCGAGAACCGCCGAACCATTGTTCCAGTAGAGATCGGAAAGCTCGGCCAGAGTAACGCTGCCGGGCTGAAGCGTGATCGTCATAGCTGTTGACCTCTAAAGACGTTCGAATGAAGCGGGTTGAAGCCGATGCGGTAAACCAGCTCGGCCGGTCGCTGGATGTTCCAGATGGCGAAGTCCGCCGATTTTCCGGCCTCCAGCGTGCCGGTTTCGGAGAGAAGACCGAGCGCCCTCGCCGCCTCGCGCGTCGCACCGGCGATGCATTCTTCGACGGTCAGCCGGAAAAGTGTCGCCGACATGTTCATCGTCAGCAGCAGCGAGGTGAGCGGCGACGTGCCGGGATTGCAATCGGTCGCAATCGCGATCCTAACGCCGGCATCGCGCAGCAGCTGCACCGGCGGTTTCTGCGTTTCGTTGATCGCATAAAAGGCGCCCGGCAGAAGAACCGCAACCGTGCCCGACGCCGCCATCGCAGCAGCGCCCTCGGCGTCGAGATATTCGAGATGATCGGCGGACAAGGCACCGTAGGATGCCGCCGTCGCGGCACCACCAAGATTGGAAAGCTGTTCGGCATGCAGCTTGACGGGCAGACCGAGCGACGTTGCGTGATCGAACACCCGCCGCATGTCCGCAACCGAAAACGCGATGCCTTCGCAGAACCCGTCGACTGCATCCACAAGGCCTTCCGCATGGGCAAGGTCCATAGCGGGCAGCACCACGTCGGTAATGTAGTCGCCGTTGCGTCCGCGGTATTCGACGGGCGTTGCGTGGGCGCCGAGGAACGAGGTGACGACACGGACCGGCCGGATCTTATCGATCGCCCGGGCAGCGCGCAGCATGTTGAGCTCGCCTTCGATCGATAGGCCGTAACCGGATTTGATCTCGAGCGTCGAAACGCCTTCTGCGAGCAGCGTATCGACCCTTGGCAAGGCCGCCTCTACGAGACCGTCGACGGAAAGGGCATTGGTCGCCTTGACGGAGGAGACGATGCCGCCGCCTGCGCGCGCAACCTCTTCATAGGTGGCCCCTTCGAGCCGCATTTCGAATTCCATCGCGCGATCGCCGCCGAAGATCAGATGCGTATGGCAGTCGATCAGGCCGGGCGTGATCACCCTGCCCTCCACGTCGATGATCTTGTCGGCATCCGGAAAGGTCGTCGGCAGATCGGACAGGGGGCCGGCGAAGACGATCCGGCCATCCTCTACGGCAATGGCACCGTGCTCGATGAGTGCAAGGCCTTGCGCCTCGTCGGCAAGCGTGAGCAGCCGGGCGTTGCGCCACAGCGTTCTGGTTGGCGCCACCGGTGAATTATCGCTATTCTCGACCACGAAGCCTTCCTCTTTTTGTTTTAATGTATATACATAAAAAACCAAGGCAAGAAGAATTTGCGAGCGCCTGCCGGCTGCGAGCAGGACCGACAAATGGAGTTGGCAGTGAACACCATTTTTGCAGAAAACGCACTCATCGGCGGGGAATGGGCGAGCAACACTCGCCTGACGATCGAGCATGGCAAGGTGCTGTCGATTGAGCGTGAGGCGATCCCTGCGGCCACCGACGAGCGGCACCGGCTGATCGTGCCCGGCATGGCAAATCTTCACAGCCACGCTTTCCAGCGCGCCATGGCGGGACTGACGGAGGTTCGCGGATCGACGAGCGACAGCTTCTGGAGCTGGCGCACGCTGATGTACAAATTTGCCCTGTCGATGACGCCTGACGATATCGAGGCGGTCGCAGCGCAGCTTTATATGGAAATGCTGGAGGCGGGGTTTACCCGCGTCGGCGAGTTTCATTACCTCCATCACGACCGCGACGGGCGCCACTATGCCAATATCGCCGAGCAAGCGGAGCGGATTGGTGCCGCAAGCGCTACGACCGGGATCGGCCTTACCCTGCTGCCGGTCTTCTACGCCCGCTCCGGGTTCGGGGGAACGGCACCGACCGAGGGCCAGCGACGCTTCATCAACTCGGTCGAGAGCTTTTCCCTGTTGATGGAGGAGTGCCGGAAGATCACGTCTGCGCTTCCCGGCGGCCAGCTCGGCATCGCGCCGCACAGCCTGCGGGCTGCGACGCCGGAAGAACTGCGGGACGTGCTTCCGATGGCAGGTGGAGGCCCGATCCACATCCATATCGCCGAGCAAACGAAAGAGGTCGAGGACTGTATCGCGTGGTCGGGCGCACGTCCCGTCGAATGGCTGCTCGCCAACATGCCGGTCGATGGGCGCTGGTGCCTGATCCACGCTACCCATATGACCGAGGCGGAAACGCGCGACATGGCACGCCGAGGGGCCATTGCCGGTCTCTGCCCCATCACGGAAGCCAATCTCGGCGACGGCATATTTCCGGCACCGGCGTTTCTCGAGAACGGCGGCCATTTCGGCGTCGGCTCGGACTCGAACATCTCGATTTCCGTCGCGCATGAACTTCGGCAGCTCGAATATTCGCAGCGTCTTGGACTACGCTCGAGAAACGTCGTCGCATTACCGCAGCAGTCGACGGGATCGCGTCTGTTGCTGGAAGCCCTGAACGGCGGCGCCCGCGCATTGCAGTCGCAGGACGACATCGTATCAGGTGCATCGGCGGATTTCGTCTCGCTCGACCTTGAGGCCGCCCCCTACCTTTCGGCAGATCAGGTTCTCGACCAGTGGATCTTCGCTGATACGATCAAGGTGGATTGCGTCTGGGCGGCGGGCAAGAAGCTGGTGACGGGCGGTCGGCATGTGAGCCGAGAGACGATCCTGCCGAGGTTCCAGGCAGTGATGGCCGCTCTGCTTGACGCCGGCTAACCGGATATGGTGGAGAACCCTTTTGACGCAGAGAGCCGAAGGACTTCGCCTTGACCGAAGAAAAAGAGATCAAGGCGACGCGTGCGGTGGGCACACTGCACCAGAAGATCCTGGGCGACATCGAGAACAATATCGTCAGCGGCGAATGGCCCCCGGGATACAGGATCCCTTTTGAGGTCGAGCTCGCCAAGCACTACAATGTCTCGCGGATGACCGCGAACAAGGTTCTGACCCAGCTTGCCAATGCCGGGCTGATCGAGCGGCGCAAGAAATCGGGCTCCTTTGTTGCCCAGCCGCGCAACCAGGCTGCCATTCTTGAGATCTACGACATCGAAGATGAAGTCCGCGCGCTGAACAAGGACTACCATTTCCGGATGGAGGAATGCCGGGAGCGGAAGACTGTGGCAACGGACCGGCTGCGCCTGAGCGTCGCCGGCAAGGAAAAATCCATCTACGTCGTCTGCCTGCATTTCGCCGACGGGAAGCCGTTCTGTCTCGAGGAACGACTGATCAATCTGAAGACCGTGCCGCAGGCAAAGGACATGGATTTCTCGACGGTTTCACCGGGCAAGTGGCTGATCGCGCAGATACCATGGACCGCTGCGGAACATCGGATCTCGGCCCAGCTTGCGGACGAACAGCTGACAAGGCGGCTGGAAATCACGCCGCAGTCTGCCTGCCTCGTGGTAGAACGCAAGACCTGGGACGTTTCCGGCCCGGTGACGTCGGTGCGGTTCAGCTACCCTTCCGACAGCCATGCGATCACTGCACGCTTTGCTCCGGCCTCGAGCTGAGACCGGCTTGCCCACCCCAAGCCTCCCCCCGCCCATTCAGGCTTAAAATGCGGTCTGTCGCAGCAGGCTCGCCATTTCGCGTTGGACTTCGGGGGCTCAACGTGACCTAGTCATATGGTTCGTCGGCATAGAATGCCATCGATCCGGCGTTTGGAAAATTGGCGGCGCTGCCTCAATACGGACTGCGGGACCAAAAAGCCGGTTACCTGCGAAACGTCACTGGGCTTGCTATCATCGACTAAGCGGATGGCAGCAAGATACCCGACATGCAAACGTGGTAGTCCGACATTCGGAGCCATGCTGACGACAGAGGCTGCCATGACACTTTCTTTCCCAAATCCCGCGCGCAGTTACGATGAATCGAAAAGACGCGTCCGCTTTCTGGGTCATGACGGCATGTTCGAGGTTCGGTTCTTCGTTGCTGCTGAAGTTCTCAGCAGCAACCTTGTTGAAAGAACTGCCGTCAGCGATGATTATCTTGCCTCTTTCGATGCGTTACGACCGAAGATCCTGAAGGCAGCCCAAGCTGCCTACAAGGCGAAAAACGCACAATCCATCATGCTAGATCTCGAGAACTTCAAATGAACAGACTTCTGCTGAGCGTGATCGCTCATCGTCCCGACATGACGTATTTATCCGATCTGACCCAATGTCAGTCGAACTCGGCTCGGTGATCGCATGACGATTTTTTCGGTTCGTCACCTTACGTCCTACCAGTATCATAAGCCGGTCGAGTTCGGCGAACACAGGCTGCTGTTCCGACCGAGGGACAGTTTCGACCAGACGCTGCTCGTGTCGCGCCTTGAGGTTTTTCCAAAGCCTGCCTATGTCCGCTGGATCCATGACGTGTTTGGCAACTGCGTGGCGCTGGTCGGTTTTGAGGGTGCGTCTCAGAAGCTCCAATTCGAAACGACTATCAGGCTCGATCATACGCCGCAGCTCGCGATGGATTTTCAGATCGACGAGGAAGCCCTCACCTATCCCTTCACCTATGATCCGGTGGAAGCGTTCGATCTGGAATGCACCATCCGTCGCCATTACCCGGATGCCAACGACGAGGTTGGCAAATGGGCGCGGCAGTTCGTGAAACCCGGCCAGCCGACCGAGACCGGCCGATTGCTGATGACGCTCTGCTACGCGATCCGTGAAAGCTTCGTCTATGCCCGTCGCCATGAGCACGGCACCCAGGCTCCGCTCGAGACGCTGCAGCTGCGTCGCGGGACCTGCCGCGACTTTGCGCTTTTGATGATGGAAGCCGCACGGGCCCTCGGCCTCGCTGCACGTTTCGTCACCGGCTATATCTACGTTCCCGATCGCGACGGATCGACGACGCTTGGAGGCGGATCTACCCACGCGTGGTGCCAGGTCTACCTGCCGGGAGCCGGATGGGTGGAATTTGATCCGACCAACGGCATTGTCGGTAACCGCGACCTCATTCGCGTCGGCGTCGCCCGCGACCCGAAACAGGCTATCCCGCTTCGTGGCAGCTATGACGGTGAGGCGGAAGATTTCAAAAGCATGTCAGTGCAGGTCAACGTCACGACCGACGAGTTCCAGGCCAAACTTCATGGCTAAACGGAACCGTATCAACGCCCGGGCATTGCCGCATTGCTGCCATCTCGTCAACGGTATTTAGGAGACATCGCTTCATGAGGATACGCGCCGGTTTTCATCTGGGCTATGAATGCCAACAGCCGACTGCCATGCTTCTGGCGTTGAATATCCACCCCTCCCGTCGCGTAGATCTATTGACCGAACAGGTGCTGACCTTCGACAGACCGATCGAGGCCTGGGGTTATCAGGACGTCTTCGGGAACGCCTGCAGCCGCATCGTTGCACCGCCCGGCCTGACGACGATCTCGACCGAGTTCGAGATCTATGACACCGGGCTTCCGGACCCGATCCCGGAAGATGCGCAGCAGCACCTCATCCAGGATCTACCCGACGACGTTCTGGTGTTCCTGCTGGGCAGCCGTTATTGCGACACGGACCGTCTGTCAGACTTCGCCTGGAACACGTTTTCCTCAACTGATCTGGGCTGGCCGCGCGTCAAAGCCATTCTTGATTTCGCGCATAACCGCATTGCGTTCAACTATCAGAACGCCGATTCGCTGCGGACCGCGTTCGGCGGCTTCAACGACCAGACGGGCGTGTGCCGGGACTACGCGCATCTGGCGATCACCCTTTGCCGGTGCATGAACATTCCCGCACGCTACTGCACGGGTTATCTCGGCGACATCGGTGTTCCCAAGGATCACAATCCCATGGACTTCAGTGCATGGTTCGAAGTCTATCTCGGCGGACGCTGGCACACTGTCGATGCCCGTCACAACAAACCTCGTATCGGCCGGATCCTGATGGCGACCGGTCGCGATGCGACCGATGTCGCGTTGTCGACGGCCTTCGGCCCGGCGATCCTGGCAAGGTTCGAAGTGATCACGGACGAACTGCCGATGGGCGGAGACGGGCAGGCGTAATAGCCGTGCCGAGTTTCTGACCCTTTGAGCTTTATGACGTCGCGCCCGGTTGCGAGAGCACCTAGCGCGGCGACGTAAGCTTGCCGATCTGTTCCGCCAGCTGTGCCTGCGTATACGGCTTTCCGAGCCGCGCAACCTCAAGATCAACGCCAGGCGGAAGATCCGCGTAGCCGGAGGCGATCAGGATTGGCAATTCGGGCAGCAAGGCTCGTGCAGCCTTCGAGAGTTCGCCCCCGGTCATGCCAGGCATGGAGTAGTCGGTGATCATCAGATCGAACTTTGGTCCCTTACCCAGATGCTCCAGCGCCTCCTTGCCGGAATGGGCTTCGACAACGTCGTGTCCGAGATCCAGCAGCATGTCGGCGGAACTCATGGCGATGAGGACGTCGTCGTCGACAAGCAGGATACGCTTGGGACCACCCTGATATTCTGCCGGAGGCAATGGTGCCTCGGCCTGCCTCGGCTGCTCGGCAGCGGAAGAGACCGGAATCCACAATTCGGCGGTGGTGCCGGAACCAATCCTGCTCGACAACTTCAACTCTCCCTTTAACTGGGACGCCAGACCGTGGATCATCGACAATCCGAGGCCCGTTCCCTTGCCCAGTTCCTTCGTTGAGAAAAACGGTTCGATGGCTTTCTGCAGCGTCGCCTCGTCCATGCCTTGGCCTTCGTCCTTGACCGAGAGCACGACGTAACGCCCGGCTGCAAGCGTATCGTTTGAGAACCTCTGCTCTTCCTGGCTGAGGCTGATCCGCAGCGTGCCACCGTCGGGCATGGCGTCACGCGAGTTGACGGCGAGGTTAAGAAGCGCCAGCTCGATCTGGTTGGCATCTGCGGAAACCTTCGGCAGATGATCCGGTATCGAGGTCTCGACGAGGATGGTCGACCCGACCGAGCGTTCGAGAAGGTCGCGCATGCCACCGATCAGAGCGCCAAGGTCAACCGGGCCGATCTGCAGATCCTGGCGGCGGGCAAAGGCGAGCAGCCGCTGGGTCAACGACGCCCCGCGTCTTGCACCCTGAAGTGCGCCATCGATCAGGCGTTCGGCTTTCGGATCGCCCGCAACGAGCTTGCGGAGCAATTCGAGATTGCCGAGCACTGCCATCAACAGGTTGTTGAAATCGTGGGCGACGCCGCCGGTCAGTTGGCCGATCGCCTCCATCTTCTGCGCCTGGCGCAGTTGATCTTCCGCCCGCTCACGCTGCGACACCTCGTCCATCACGACCGAATGGGCCTGTTCAAGTTCACGCGTCCGCTCGGCGACGCGCTCTTCGAGCAGTTCGTTGATCTGCCGCTGCTGCTTCTCGTTGATGACCCGGTCGGTAATGTCGGCGGATACGCCGACCAGCTTGACCGCCTTGCCCGAGTGGTCGCGGTAGAGCTGTGCCCGCACCTCTGCCCAGCGCACGGTGCCGTCGCGCCAGACGGTGCGGTATTCGACAGAATAATCCTCACCGCTCTCGGCTGTTGCGGTATGAGCATCCTGTACGCGTTGCCGGTCATCGGGATGGATGCTGGCAAAAAGGTCCTGATAGGTGAACGCCTCTTCCGGACCGCGTCCGAAAATGCTCTTGCAGGTCGCAGACGTGCTCAGGACATCGGTTGCAAGATCAAGTTCCCAAGCGCCGAGCCGACCGGCCTCGAGTGCTGTCTGCAAACGCCGCTCTCCTTCGTCGAGAGCTTCCATCCGCAGACGTGCATCATATTGGCGCCGACGCCCGCGTGCGGCAGAACGGGCAACGCTGATGAATGTCGTTGCGTGGAAAGGGCGCTCGATGAAGCTGACATTGCCAAGGACCTCCGACAGCCGCGCAGCTGCGGGATTACGCTCCGGACCACCGCCGCGGTTTGTCAGAATGACGAAAGGTAGATCCGACCAGCTCGGCTGGTTCTCGATCCACTGGGAGATGGCGCGCAGGTCGGCGGAGCGCAGAGCTTCCTCGGTGATGACAGCGAGCGCGATGTTGTCGTCAAGGCTGTCGACGAAACCGGACAGGTCCAGGGCCGCCTTCGAAGCGATACCGGCTTCCTTCAGGAGGGATGCCGCAATCTGCGCATCGCGACCGTGTGGGGCATGAATGAGGCCGACGGCATCTCTGTTAGGAATGGCTTTCGTCCTCGTTTGAAAGCTCCAGCAGTTGCTGCTTTTCGCCGACAAGCGTCGGTACACCGCGCAACACGCCCTGGAAACCGGAAAGCGGATCGCCCAGTGTCAGCCCTGCATCGGTGATGCGAAACTCGCGGATGGTTTCTTCGTGCCGACCGGTTCGCTTCTTGATGACCGAGACTGCACGCCGAACCCTGCCCAGTGCCTCGAAATAGCGCAGCAGGATAACTGTATCGGCGAGGTAGGTGACATCGACCGGGGATTTCATGTCTCCGACGAGTCCGTGCTGGGCAACTGTCAGAAACGTATTGGCGCCTTGCCGATTGAGGTATTGCAGCAGTTCATGCACGTGCAGGATCAGCGCGTTTTCCTCGGGCATCGACGCCTGGTAGCCGTTCACGCTATCGAGCACGACTGTCCCGGCCTTGAAGGTCGCCACGCGATCCCGCACGCGTTGCGAGAATTCCCCCGGCGAAAGCTCGGCCGCATCCAGCTGCTCGATGTGAATAGCGCCGTCGTCGCGCATCTTCTCGAGGTCGATCCCCATTGCTTTCGTACGCGAGAACAACAGGCCGAGCTCCTCGTCGAATATGAAGACGGCTGCTTTCTCACCGCGCTTCACGGCAGCTGCTACAAACTGGAGCGCGAACAGGCTTTTGCCGGTACCGGCAGGTCCGATGAGCAGCGTGCTCGACCCGCGTTCTATACCACCGCCAAGAAGATCGTCGAATTCGGCAATGCCGCTTTTCAAAATAGCTCGGTCGAATGCCGTCTTGTGCTCGATCGCACGCAGCCGCGGAAAGACCGAGACGCCTCCGGTCTTGATGACGAAATCATGATAGCCGCCGCGGAACGCCTGGCCGCGATATTTGATCACCCGCAGGCGGCGGCGTTCCGAACCATAGTCGGGAGCCAGCTGCTCGAGATGAAGAACGCCGTGAACGACGCTGTGGACGGTTTTGTCGAGATTGTCCGACGTCATGTCGTCGAGCAAAAGGACTGTGGCGTCGGATCGAGAAAAGAAATGCTTCATGGCCAGGATCTGGCGGCGGTAGCGGAGAGAACTCTGTGCCAACAGACGGATTTCCGACAGGCTGTCGATCACCACACGCTGCGGTTTCAGACGCTCGAAGGCCTCGAAGATCAGCTTGGTCGTCTCGCCGAGCTCCAGATCTGAGGAGTAAAGCAGGCTTTGCTGCTGGTCTGCATCAAGCAGGCTTTCCGGGGGGACGAGCTCGAAGATTTCGATCGAATCCCCGAATTCGATACCGTGCGAAAGCGCGCTTTCCCGCAGTTCTTCTTCGCTCTCCGACAGGCTGATATAAAGACAGCGCTCCTTGAGTGTCGCGCCTTCCAAAAGAAATTGCAGGGCGATCGTAGTTTTGCCCGTGCCCGGCGTCCCTTCGAGCAGGAAAACATGGCGGCGAGTCAAACCGCCCGATAATACATCGTCCAGTCCCAGAACGCCTGTCCTCGCCTTTGTACTCAAGCCGTCGATCATGTTTTTTCCTTTTGCGACTTTTGACTTAGCGCAAACTGGCGTGGAAACAAGAGATGGACGGGTTGGGTACGGTAACTGTGACGAACGAGATGTTTCCGGCTGTCCTTCGATTCTAGCAGTTGCGCAGGTAAGCGGCGGCGCGAAGACCCGAAATGCGTCCGAGCGCCACTGCAGTCAGGAGACCGTTCCCGGACAGGTAGCCGCTCGCTTTGCTGCCCGATACGCCACAGGCGGCGCCTCCGGCGGCAAAAAGGTTTGCGATGGTCGAACCGTCGCGTCGAACCACACGTGCCTCGCCGTCAACAACAAGCCCGCCCTGGGTGTGGAAGAGTGCGCCGGTGACCCTTACCGCTTTGAAGGGCGCTCGAAGTGGCGGCACGTCTGCCAGAGAACGGCCGAAGGGGTCCGCCCCACCCTCGGCTTTGCAATTCTCGAAAGCACGGAAGCTTGCCGTCAGTTTCTCCGGCGAGACCTGCATCCGCTCCGCAAGCGCCTCGATCGTATCGGCCTCGATGATCGCATGCATACGCTCGGCGCTTCTGAAATCCTCGAACTGGGCCGCGATCGCGGCGATCCGCGTGTCGAACACGGTCCATGCGATCCCTTCCGGCTGAGCAAGCACGTTGGACGCCTGCTCCGAATACCCCTTCGCCTCGTTGGAAAAGCGTTCGCCTGCGACATTCACCTGGAAGCCGCCTTCCATCACGGTCGCCCAGGTGATCAGGATCCCGGCAGGATGGGCGACGGATCCATGTCCCTGATGACCGCTCAGATGCCGCGTCGCAGCACCCAGCGCCTCACCCCACACGATCGCATCGCCCTGGTTGCCCGGGTGGCCGAAATAAAGAGCATCCCGCATCTCCGGAATGTGGTGGGCGACCAGCGCCGGATTGCCGCCATAGCCATTGCAGGCAAGGATCAATGCCTCACAGCCGATGTCTTCGCGGGACCCATCCGGTCGCGACAGGGTCATGCCTCGCGGTTTGCCGGCGGAGCCAACGACGAGCGTGTCCACATGAGCTTCCGTCAGGATACCGATGCCGGCTTCTTCCGCGGCGTCGCGCAGACGATCGATCAACTCCTCGCCGGACCGGGAGGGAAGACCATGCATTCGAAGGTGCGAGTGACCGGGATAACGGAAGTTGTCGACCAGCGAAAACGCCAGGCCGTGGTCCTCGGCCAGCCATTCCAGCGTTGGGCCGACCGTTTCGGTTACCAGCCGAACGAGGCCCACATCCGGCTCGTCATCCGCCTTGTGCAGGATATCCGCCCCGAAGGTTTCCGGCGTGTCCTCGACGCCGATCGCGAGCTGCCAGCGCGTGCCTGCTGCCGGGATGAGGCCGGCTGACAGCGCCGTCGAGCCGCGCGGCAGCGGATCGCGCTCCAGCACAAGCACATCGACGCCGTCTGCCTTGGCCGACAATGCTGCAATCATGCCGGCGGCACCGGCGCCGATCACGACCAGCGGCACCGTCACCTCGAATTCCCGGTCCGAGACTTCGACCTTGCTCATCTGGCCTCGAACTCGGCGATCATGTCCGCGATCGTTGCGATCCGGCTGACCGGTTTCAATGCTGCGATCGCGGTCTCGTGCGTTTCCTGCGAAAAGGCTGCCGAACCATCCGACAGGGTGATCGTCTCGAAATCGCGGACATGGGCGTCGCGAACGGTGGAGGCGACACCGCCATTGGTGACGATACCGCCGATCACCAGCTTCTCGATGCCGCATTTGCGCAGGACCCATTCGAGCCGGGTCATGTAGAACGCCGAATAGGCGACTTTCTCGACAATGAGATCGGCTGGCGCGAGGTCGTCGATCAGGCTGTTGCCCCAGGTGCCGGGTGCGAAATCGCCCTTGCCGAGAAAGGGCCGAAGTTCCTTCAGATGCGGCGAGATGATCGGCTCGCCACCCTTGCCCGGCACCAGCGTGAACTGCGCCGAGATGATGTAGCCGCCTTTTGCGCGCATCACGTCCACAAGTGGCTTGATCCGCTCCGGAAGTGCTGCGATCTCGGGCGCGCCTTGACCGGCACGGCCATAGGCGCCGTCAGGGGCAAGAAAATCGTTGGTCAGATCGACGATGATCAGGCCGGTCTTTTCGATGGGGATCGGATGTCCGCTCATGATTTCCGCTCCACGATGATATTTCCGTAGAGATCGACGCGTGCCTTGAATTCCGGCGAGACGACTGTCGTTGCATCCGGCTGTTCGAGGATCGCCGGGCCCTGAATTTCGGAACCCTCCGGCAGTTGCAGGCGATCGTAGATCGTCGTCTCATGCCAGGCGCCGTCGAACCAGACCTGTCGCGAGCCGGTCGTTGCAGAGGCAACCGTCGTGTCGACAGGTGCCGCCAAGGCCTTCAAATCGAAGCTCGGACGAATGCCGATCGCGCTGGTGCGAAGGTTGACGATCCGCATCGGAACGCCTGGCAGAAGCCGGCTGAAACTTGCCTGATAGGCATCCTCGAAAGCCTGCTGGATCATCGCCTGGCTGACATCGGTGTTACCCCCGCTGATCGTTGCCGGCAGTGTGACGCGAACCGTATGGGTCTGACCGACATAGTGCATGTCGAGCTCGAACAGCGTATCGATCCGCTCGACCGTCAGATGCGCATCCTCGACGACGGCGCGCGCCTTGCCCGCCTCCTCGACCATGCGGGCGTCGATCGCCGCAACGTCGATGCCCTCGAGCGAGAGGTTCAAGGTCTGGACCTGGTCGTGCCGGATGTCGGCGATGACGCAACCCAGCGCAGATGTCACACCCGGATAACGCGGCACAAGCGCCGCCTTCAGCCCGACTTCGCGGATCAGCGCCGCGACATGCAATGCCCCGCCGCCACCGAAGGGAACGGCCGCGAACTTCTGCGGATCGTGACCGCGCTCGATCGACATCAGCCGGATCGCGCCGGCCATGCGGCTGTCGGCGATCTTCACGATCGCTTCGGCCGCTTCCATCACACCGAGGCCGAGTGGCTTTGCCACATGCTGCTCGATAGCCGCCTTGGCGGCCTCCACATCGAGACGGGCAAGCTTGCCGCCGATCGGCCGGTCCGCGTTGATGCGGCCGAGCACGACATTGGCATCCGTCAGCGTCGGACGGGTATTGCCCTGACCGTAGCAGACCGGGCCGGGCCGCGAGCCGGCACTTTCCGGGCCGACCTGCAGCAGGCCGCCTGCATCCACATGGGCAATTGAACCGCCGCCGGCACCGATCGTGGTGATCTCGATCATCGGCGTGCGGATGACGAGGCCGAAATCGATCGTCGTCTGGGCCGCGAGTGCTGCCTTACCGTCGGCAATCAGCGAGACATCGAAGGACGTGCCGCCGAGATCGCCGGTGATGACGTTCGGAAAGCCGGCCGCCTTTGCGATCGCGGCTGCGGCGATGACGCCTGCCGCCGGACCGGATAGCGCTGTACGGGCCGGAAGCCTGCGCGCCGTTTCCGTCGACATCACGCCGCCGTTCGACTGGACGATATGGAAGCGGCCGGCGAAGTCCTCGCTTGCCAGTGCCGTTTCCAGCTTGCCGAGATAGGAGCCGACGACCGGCTGCAGATAGGCGTTGAGGACCGTCGTTGACGTGCGCTCGAACTCGCGGATTTCGGGCAGGATTTGAGTCGAGCAGGCGAGGTTTTCGTTGTCCCAGACCGCACGGGCGGCTTCCACCGCGTGCTCCTCGTTTTCGGGATTGGCATAGGCGTTGACGAAAACGATCGCGAGCGCTTCCGCACCCATTGCCTTCAGCTTTTCGGCAGCGACGCGGACGGCATCGACATCGACGCCCAGACGGATCGTTCCGTCGGCGAGCGTGCGTTCCGCCACTTCCAAGCGCATGTCGCGTTCGACGACAGGTATGAAATCGCCCCACAGGCCCCAGGTGTTGGGCCGGTCCCGGCGACGCATTTCCAGCACGTCACGAAAGCCTTCGGTGGTGATCAGACCGACCCTGGCGCCCTTGCGCTCCAGCAGCGCGTTGGTGCCGACGGTCGTGCCGTGCACGATCGAGGAGAGGTCAGCGATGGCGCCGAAACCCTTCAGACCATCGAGGAAGCCGACAGCTTCATCACCGCGGTTGGAGGGGACCTTGTTGGTACGGAATTTCGAAGACGCTTCATCGAAATAGAAGAGATCGGTAAAGGTGCCGCCGACATCGACCCCGACGATCCTGCCCAATCCCGACTGGCCCAGTTTTTCATTTTGTTGTTTTGTTGTTCCCAGATCGCTCACGCGGCCACTCCCTTGCGCAGCTTGTCGGTTGCTTCGTGGTCGATCTCGCCATCTGCGCCGATCACCACGCCGTAGAGGGCTTCCGCCTGACTGGTGCTGACGAAGCCGAGGCGCACGTCATGCAGAACCTTGTCCGGGTCGCGCCCATGCGGATCGCCCCAGCCGCCACCTCCCGGCGTTTCCAACCGGATCCGCTTGCCGGGCTTCAGCCTCAGATCGGTGATCTTCGACGCCATCGGCGGAACGGCTTCGCCGCCGTCTTCCGTCTGCCAGGAGAACCGGTTCAATGCCGCTGACTCTCCGCCGACGACGCCGAACGGCGCGCGTCTGCCGCGTTCGCCGAGCAGCGCCACGTCGCCGCCGGTGAGAAGCTCCAGTTCGTAGACGGAGCCCACGCCGCCGCGATGGGTGCCGGCACCGGCCGAATCCGGCCGCAGTGCCCATTGCGTGAACATGACGGGATAGGCCGCTTCCAGGATCTCCACCGGCGGAATGGTCGCGGTCGAAATCGGGTTGTTGGCGTGGTTCAAGCCATCCGACATCGGATTGCCGCCGAGACCGCCACCGAAGAACGAGAACATCACCCATCGCTTGTGGTCTGCCCTGTAGCCGGCGAGCGACAATGCGTTGATCGTGCCGAACGGGGCAGCAGTAGCACGGGCCGGATCAGCCTGGGCGATTGCGCCAAGAACGACGCCGATCAGCCGCAGGATGGTTTCCGTATAGCCGGCAACCGGCTTTGGAGCATTTGCGCCGAGCAGCGAATTGTCGACGATGGTGAAGGAGATCGGGCGAAGGCAACCCGCATTCGCCGGAACTTCGGTAAAGATATGCTTCAGCGCCACGTAGCAGGCGGCGATCGTCGTCGAGCGCGAGATATTGATCGGACCCTGGGCCGACTGGGTGGAACGCGAAAAATCAAGCGCCATCGTGTCGCCGGCAATCGTCAGGTCGAGCGCCACCGTCAGCATCTCGTCGATGATGCCGTCATTGTCGAGTACGTCCTCGAACGAATAGGTGCCATCCGGGATCGAAGCGATCGCCGAACGCATCAGCGCTTCGGCGCGGTTCGAGAATGCCTCGAACGCCGCATCGACTGTCGCTGAACCATATTCACCGAGAAGAGCGCCAAGCCGTTTCTCGCCGAGATCGAGCGCGTTGAGCTGGCCGTTGAGATCGCCCCAGTTCGACATCGGAACACGGGAATTGGCGGAAAGGATCTCGATGATGTCGTTGTTCATCGTGCCTGCGGAGATCAGCTTGACGACCGGGATCCGCACGCCTTCCTGAAAGCTTTCGACCGCCTTCGGATTGTAGCTGCCGGCGACATTGCCGCCGATGTCGAGCCAGTGACCGACCGAGGCCATCCAGCAGAACAGCTTTCCATCCCGAAAGATCGGCCGCACCAGACGGAAATCGTTGAGATGCGTCCCGCCTTCATAAGGATCGTTGAAGATGAACGTATCGTTCTCCTGCAAGCCCCCTTCCCGCTCGACCTTGGAGATGACGGCGCGCACGGCAAACGCCATGGCCCCGACGAAGATCGGCAGGCCGGATGTGCCCTGCACCAGCGTGTCGCCGGTCGTGGCGTGATAGATGCCGTGGCAGGCATCCTTGGCTTCGGCGATTGTCGGGTTAAACGCAGAACGATAGAGCGTCGCATCCATCTCGTCCGCGATCTGTTCCAGCCGTCCCTTCAGCACCGCCAAAGTTACGGGATCAAGCGTCACGGCATCGGTCGTGACGGTAGCTTGCGAGCTCATGCCGCATCCTCTTCATGTCTGTCTTTTCCATCGGCATCTTCGTAGGTTCTGCCGAGCGCGAGCATGTCGGGCGTGCCGATCAGCGCATTGAGCCCGTTGAAATCGAACATCCGGTCGGCGAAAGGCGCGTTGGATCCGGCAGCGGCCAGCGAGGCGTAATAATCGACCGCGGTCTTCGCCATTGCCCGGACGATACCGCCCGGGAAGATGACGATCTGGAAGCCGAGGTCGGACAATTCAGCCGCGTTGTGGATCGGCGTCGTGCCGCCCTCGACCATGTTGGCGACCAGTGGCCTGACGCCCTTCAGCGCCCCGGCGATGTCGCCCAGCTGCTCGCCACTCTTTGGTGCCTCGACGAACAGGATGTCGGCACCGGCTTGCGCATAAAGATGCGCGCGTTCCAGCGCCCGATCGATGCCTTCCATCTGCAGCGCATCGGTGCGCGCGATGATCAGCGTCTGTTCGTTGGCGCGGGCGTCGACGGCCGCCTTGATCTTTCCAACCATCTCTCCGGTGGAGACGACCGACTTGTCGTTCAGGTGCCCGCAGCGCTTCGGCGTGGTCTGGTCTTCGAGCTGGATGCCTTGGCCGCCCATCTTTTCAAACAGCCGCACCGTGCGCTGGACGTTGAGCGCATTGCCGTAGCCCGTGTCGGCATCGACGATGACAGGCACGGTCATCCGGTCGCAGATCATCGCGATCCGGTCGGCCACTTCCGCCATCGACACGAGGCCGATATCGGGTCGCCCAAGATGGGTGTAGGCGATGGCCGCGCCGCTCAAATACACTGCGCGAAAGCCGGCGCCCGCTGCGATCGACGCCGTGAGGGCGTCAAACACTCCAGGCGCGACAATCGGAATGCCGCTCTTCAAATCCTGGCTGAGACTCATGGTATGTTTCCTTGTTCTTGCCGGCCTCTCTGGGCCGTGTTCTTGTCGCTCAAAGGCCGAGATAAGCCCGTTTCAATTCAGGATTGTCGCGAAGTTCGGCGGCATCGCCTGATAGTGCGACCGAACCGTTCTCCAGGATGTAAGCCCGGCTCGCGAGGTCCAGCGACTGCATGACGTTCTGCTCCACCAGCATGATCGGCAGGCCATCGTCGCTCAGGCGGCGGATGAGCGAGAACATCTCCTCGACCAGAAGCGGCGACAGGCCGAGCGAAGGCTCGTCGAGGATCAGCAGCTTGGGCTCGCTCATCAGGCCGCGGCCGATCGCCAGCATCTGCTGCTCGCCGCCCGACAGCGTGCCGGCGAACTGCCGGGTCCGCTCTTTCAGCCGCGGAAAGATCGAGAACACCTTTTCGATATTGCCGGCCCGGCCCCGCTTCGGCCGGCAATAGCCGCCGAGTTCGAGATTTTCCAGAATGGTGAGGTTGGGGAAGATCTTGCGACCTTCCGGGACATGGATGAGGCCGGATGCAACGATATCGCGGGCGGTGGCGCCCAGTATCTCGCGGCCGTCAAAACGTACAGAGCCGCTGCGGGCGGGCTGCACCCCTGACAGTACCTTGTTGAGCGTGGTCTTGCCGACGCCGTTCGATCCGAGCACGGCGACCACCTCGCCCTTGCCGACGGAAAGGCTGAGGCCGCGAAGGACTTCGGTTCCGCCATAGCCGGCGCGCAGGTCTGCGATCTCAAGCATGGGCTGCCCCTTCCGCCTTGATGCGCGCTGCAGCGCCGTGGCCGAGATAGGCCTCGATGACAGCCGTATCGGTACACACCAAACGCGGCTCGCCGCTTGCAATCATCTTGCCCTGCGAGAGCACGTAGACGGTGTCGCAGAGGTTCATCACCGCCTGCATGATGTGTTCGATCATCAGGATCGTGACACCCTCCTCGCGGATCTGCCGGATGATCGGCAAAACGTCACGGATTTCGGATGGGTTGAGCCCCGCCAGCACCTCATCGAGTAGCAACAGCTTCGGCTGCGTCGCGAGTGCCCTTGCCAGTTCGAGCCGCTTGCGGCCGGCAATCGTGAGGCCCGAGGCAAGTTTGTCGAGTTCGTGGCCAAGACCGACTTTTTCGGCCGTCAGGGTCGCAAGACGCCTCGCCTCAGCCGGATCCTTGGTGTGCAGGAAGGCACCGACGGCGATGTTGTCGCGAACGTCGAGACCCGCAAAGGGCTGGACAATCTGGAACGTGCGCGCCAGTCCTCGGCGTGCCCTCAAATGCGGCTTTTCGCTGGTAATGTCCTCATTCTGAAACGTGACGGTTCCCGCATTGGGGTTGAGGAAGCCGGCGATCATTGCAAACAGCGTCGTCTTGCCGGCCCCATTGGGACCGATCAGCCCGGTGATCGGACCCTCCGCCACATCGATCGTTGCATCGTCGACGGCGAGAAGCCCGGAAAATCGCTTGGTGAGATTGTGCGCTTTCAACATGGTCATGCCCCTCACATCGCCTTGCCGCGGCTTTTGCGCCGATACCAGAGATCCGCCACGAAGCCTCTGATCCCGTTCGGTGCGAAAGCGACGCAGAGAATGAGGATGATGCCGAAGACGACGAGATCGACGCCGGCGATGCCGCCCGAAAACGACTTGGTGATTTCGCCAAGACCCAAGAGGAGGACCGAGCCGATCAGCGGCCCGAGCATCGTGCCTGCACCACCAACGATCGCCGCAAACAGCGCCTCGATCGAGATCCACGAGCCGTAGGCGACATTGGCATCGATGAAGAGGAAGTTCTGGACGTAGAGGCAGCCGGCAAGCGCGGTGATTGCGGCAGACAGAGTGATCGCCTGAATCTTGATCTTGAAGATATCGACGCCGAGCGCCTGCGCCGCCTGATCGTTTTCACGAAGCGCGATGAGATAGGCGCCAAAGGCGGATCGTTCCAGCCAGCGGGTCAGAAGCAGGCCGCCTGCCACGAAGCCGATGAGGATCAGCAGGAACCAGCGGCGGTCGGAAAATTGCAGATAGGCAAAGCCGTTGTTGATCGAGACCATCATGCCGGCAGCGCCACCGGTGAAATCCCAGCTGTTGGCGAGGATGCGCAGCACTTCCGCGAATGCCAGCGTGATCAGCGCGAAATACGATCCCTTGAGGCCTGCCCGGAAACTCAGAAAGCCGATCAGGGCGCCGACGGCCGCACCGAGAATGACGCCGCAGACAAGGCCGACCCAGGCATTGATGCCGAAGCTGGTCTGCAGGATCGTCGTCGTATAGGCGCCGGTACCGAAAAAGGCCGCGTGTCCGAAGGAGGAGAGCCCGCCATAGCCGCCGAGAACATTCCAGCCCTGCGCCGTGAGCGCGATGATCATCATGAAGATCAGGAGATTGAGAATGTTGCCCGGCAGCCCGGCAATGGCTGCGATGCCGACCACGCCGAGAAAGGCAAGGGCCGCGATGAATTCGAAGTTCTTCTTCATGCGCGTGCTCCAAACAGGCCGGTGGGCTTCACCAGAAGCACGAGAATGAAAATGAGGAAGATGCCGATCTGGCCGAGGCTATCGCCGAGGAAAAGGCTGGAAATGGCTTCGACGACGCCGATCAGCAGGCCGCCGATCAGGGCGCCGGGGATCGATCCCATGCCGCCGAGAACCACGATGGTGAAAGCGACCAGAACGAATGCCGCCCCTGTCGTGGGGCTGACATAGAAGGAGGGCATCAACAGCCCGCCGGCAATCGCCAGACAGGCGGTACCGATCGCAAACGTCATGGCATAGACATGCGCGACATTGATCCCGACAAGGCTGGCGCCGAGTTTTTCCTTGGCAACGGCGCGGATCGCCTTGCCGATATCGGTGCGGTTGAGGATCGCCCACAGAAGGACGGCGGTCACGACCGAGACTCCGAGCCCGATCACCCTCGGCAGTGAGAGGAGGAGCGGACCGAGCGGCACGATCTCGAACGCGTAATCTGTCGCAATAGTGCGGGTGTCGGAATTGAACCCGGCGAGAAGCAGGTTCTGGATGACGATCGAAAGACCAAGGGTGGCGAGCAATATGCCGTTGTCGGAGCCGCGGCTGGCCGGACCGATGATGAAGCGCTGCAGACAATAGCCGATCGCGAACATCATAGGCGTGACGACGAGGATGGCCACGTATGGATCAAGGCCGAACCTGTCTGAGGCCAGCCAGACGAGATACATCGCGACCGTCAGCAACGCGCCGTGGGCGAAGTTGACGATGTGCAGCACGCCATAGATGAGGGTAAGCCCGAGGGCGATCAGCGCATAGACGGCACCGAGCATCAGGCCGTTCATCAACGCTTCGAAAATGATTGTCGGCGAATACATGATGTTCCTTCGAAGAAGGGCTTGCCGGAGTGGCCCGGGACAAAAACGCCGCCCCGGGCCTGCCGCACTCGCTGGGTATGGATTAGCCGTTGGCCGGGAACTTGGGCTTGGCCTGGGCGAACTGGTCCGGATAGATGACCTTGATCTGGCCACCCTGAACCTGGGTATTGAGCGGAAGCGCGTTGACGTTCTGGCCGGTCGCATCGAACTTCGACTTGCCGTAGGGCATCACGCCGCTGTCGAACTCGTTCTTCTGCAAGGCTTCGATGATCGCGCCGCTTTCGGCACTCTTGGCAAATTCCAGCGCCTGCGCTGCGACCTTGACAACCGAATAGTTGATCGGCGCGTTGTAGGCGTAGAACTTGCCGGCGGCCTGAACGGCCTGCATCAGCTTGTCGTTGGTGGGGTTCTTGGGATCGCCCCAGTGGTTGACGTCCATCACGCCTTCTGCCGCTTCCGGGAATTCCTTGACGAACCGGTAGCTGGAGGCCGCACCGCCGAAGAGAGCATAGATACCGCCCTTCGGCTTGACCCGCTGCTGTTGCAGTGTGCGGGCGAACAGCACAAATTCGTTGAAGTAATGCGAGGGAATAATGAGGTCGGGCTGCAGCGAACGCAGGCGCAGAACGACGTTCGACATGTCACGCGCCGGTGTCGGGTGCGAGATCGCCTCGACCACTTCGAAGCCGAGGGCAGGCAGGCGAGCCTGCATCAGCTTGGCGAGGCCCGAGCCGAGAAGACCGTCTTCGTGGACGATTGCCACGGTCTTTGCAGCCTTGCCGGAAGCGTCGTTGATGGTCACGAGGTTCTTCAGCGCGACGTCGGCCGCCATCGAGAAGCTCGGGTTGAAACGGAAGACGTTTTTCAGGTTGCGGGTCATCAGCGCGTCGGAGACGGCGCAGTCGATGATGAAGGGAAGCTCGTAGCGGGCCGCGGCCTGGGTCGCGGTCATGGAAATGCCGCTGGCAAAACCACCGACGACGATCGCAGCGCCATCCGCCTTCAGCTGTTCGGTCGCCTGGGCGCCGGCTTCGGCATTCGAACGGCTGTCGCCGATCAGAAGTTCGAGCTTGGCGCCGCCGAGCGACTTGATGCCGCCGGCATCGTTGATTTCCTTGATCGCATATTCCGCGCCGATCCGTGCCAGATCGCCGTCTCCGGCAAAGCCACCGGTCATCGGCTGCAGCAGACCGATCTTGACCGTCGGTGCCTGTGCCCGGCTGAGACCGGGTGCCGCAAGGACCATCGCCGAGACACCGCCAACTTTCAGCACCGTGCGCCGGGAGACCGAGTTCGTGAGCTTCTTCATTCCTTCACCACCCTCTTAGGATTGCGGGGGCCGGATGCCCGCTCGTTACGGTAGACCTCGGACGTAGGGCTCCAGTGCCGGCTCCCTTCAGTGCCCTTGCGTACGAGGTTCATTTGCAGGCTGTATCTATCGGGACGGTAGAGCGCTTGGAGATACTCCATGCCGCGCCCTCCCTTGCCGTAGACGACGCGGGTCAGCGCGATGAGGGGCGAGCCCACACCGATACCCAGCGCCTCGGCCACTTCCGGATTGGCAAGAACCGCACCCACTTCCTGCCACGCCGTTTCAGCACGCAGGCCGGCTCTCTCCATCAGTTCGAGCAGAGCCATATGAGCCAGGTCGTCACGTGAATATTCGCGACCGACGCGTTCGGGCACGTAGGCCGTCAGATAGGAGAACGGAAGGTAGTCGAAGGAGCGTACGCGCACCGACTTCTGAACCCGCTCGTCGTCTTCGAGATGCAAGGCCTCGGCAACCTTCTCGGGTGCCTCGATATAGTCGAACGAGATCAGCTTGACGGCCGTTGTCCGCCCCATTTCAATGAGGTGAGCAAAGGCATTCGAGAGGTCCGCCGTCGCCATCTGGGCAAAGTTGGAGCCCCGCACATAGGTGCCGGATCCGACCCGCTTGTCGACCAGGTCTTCGGCGGAAAGTAGATCGAGCGCGAGCCGGACCGTGACCCGCGAAACCCCGTATTGTTCAGCCAACGCAAGCTCGCTCGGCAGGCGCATGCCGGCCTTCAGCTCGCCCGAAACGATCTTGTCCCGCAGCAGAAGATAGACCTTCTGAGTCTTCAAGGGTTCGGTCGCCGGCCTCAACGTGAGCTCCCAATCTATCTTATTTTTAATACAGGTTTTGTATAAAACGGCTGACAGATCTCGTCAATGCCCATATAACACTCAGCAGACGTATTTGCCTATATGCAGTGCAACATGCGAGATTGTGCGATGCAAGAGAGATTTGCGGAAACCGAGTTTTCACATGCGATGGTGCCGCTTGCCGTCGGCAATCTCACGTTTCGAAACCGCATTCTCGTTCCGGCGCATACGACCAATTTCGGCGAAAACCACCTGCCGAGCGAGCGCCACCTTGCCTATCACCGTGAACGTGCGAGGGGCGGTGTCGGTGCGATCATCTTTGAATCCATCCGCGTTCACGCGAACTCGCTTGGCCGGCCGCAGGCCGTCTGTGGCTTCGACCCTGCCTGTATCGAACCGTTCCGCAGGATTACCGAGGCTGTCAAAGCGGAAGGCGCGCGGATCCTTGGCCAGATCATCCATCTCGGCCGGCAGGTTGAGGGCGATTTTGAGCGAACGGTCTCCTGGGGCCCATCGCCGATTGCGTGGGCGACATCCGCGCTGCCGCCACGCCCGATGGATCGCGCCGACATGGATGCGGTGATCGAAGGGCATGTGCTGACCGCGCGCCATCTCATGGCGGCGGGCTTCGAGGGGATCGAGCTGCAGATGGCACATGGCCATCTTCTGCAGCAGTTCCTTTCACCGCTTTCGAACAACCGTGACGACGCGTATGGCGGCTCGGCGGAAAACCGGATGCGGTTTCCGCTTGAGGTCCTGCAGGCTGTCCGCGCGGAAGTCGGTCGCGATTTCTGTCTGGGCATTCGCCTCAGTGGCGATGAGTATGTCGAGGGCGGGATCACCATCGATCAGGCCGAGAGGACCGCGGTGTCACTTGCGGCGGCCGAGAAGATCGACTTCTTCAATGTCTCGCACTCCGCCTATCACGCCTCCTATTCGCTCGCTTCGCAAATGGCCGACATGGCGATCGATCCGGAACCATTCCGGTCATTGCCGGCGCGGATCCGCATCGCTTTGCGCAGCCGTGGCCACGACATACCCGTCTTCGCCGTCTGTCGGTTCAACACACTGGCGGAAGCCGACGCGATCATTGCGGCCGGTGGCGCGGATGCGGTTGGTATGGCGCGTGCCCACCTTGCCGAGCCGGCCATCGTCAACAAGACGGTCGAAGGCCGCATGAACGAAATCGGCACCTGCATTGCCTGCAATCAGGGTTGCGCCGGGATGCTGGAAAAGAACCTGCCGATCCGATGTCTTGTCAATCCGCGTGCCGGGCTGGAAGGCGTATGGCCGGAGCTTGCCACGACCGGCACGCGACAACCCAAACGCTTGCTCGTGGTCGGCGGCGGACCGGCAGGACTGGAGGCGGCCCGGACGGCAGCGGAGCGCGGCCATATCGTGACGCTGTGGGAAAAGCAGGAAAATCTCGGCGGTCAGTTTCGCGACGCGGTGAAAATGCCCAAGCGCGCCGAATTCCGGACGCTCATGGCAGAGCAGATTGCCGATCTGAGTCGGTTCGGTGTGTCGGTGGTAACAGGCAAGCATGCTGATGCCGGATCGATTGCCAGTTTTGCCGCCGATGCGGTGTTTCTGGCGACCGGTTCGATGCCGGTTCGCGCAGAATGTGCCGGCGGCGGAAAGGCCTTCACGATCGTCGAGGCGCTGGACGATCCGGCAGCGCTCGGCACCTACGTGGCACTGTTTGACCGCACCGGCGAATGGGCGGCACTGACGCTTGCGGAACATCTCGCTGACCTCGGCAAAAAGGTGACGTTCTTTTCGCCGGCTGGCGGCATCGCCTGGCGCACGACCATCTACTCGACACTCGCAAACCTGAAACGGCTGCGCGAGAAGAAGGTGAGGATCGCCACGCTCCGGAAGGTTGAAGCCTTCGACGGCAAGACCCTGACTGTCGAGGATCTCTCGACCGGCGAGAGCGAGTTGCATATGGGGTTCACCGGTCTCGTTGCTGCCGAACACAATTTCGCGGACCAGTCTCTCTTCCAGCAGCTCCGCGCTCTTGCTGTTCCCGTCCGGCAGATCGGCGACAACCTCGCGCCCCGCACGGCCCTTGAAGCCGTCTATCACGGCCATCTTGCCGCTCGAGACCTATGAGATCTGGAAGGAGTAACACTCGATGAGCATTCTGATAACGGGTGCCGGTGGCTTCCTCTGGCTGAACCTGATCGAGGTGCTGAATGCTGAGGGCCAACCTGTCGTTGCCCTCAACGATCGCGCTCTTCCCACAGCCTTTGCCGTGAAGCCGGGTGTCGCGGTCGAATTGGCGGACGTCCACGATCGCGTGGCGATCGCCGACATTCTCTCGCGCCACGACATTAGCTGCATCATCCATGCCGCTGCAATTACCCTTGGGCCAAAGAGTGCCATCGCAACGGCAAGCGACGCCTTCGACGTCAATACGGTCTCGGTCGGGATCCTGCTTGAGGAGGGTCGAAAAGCCGGCATCCGCCGCTTCGTCTACCCGAGTTCATCCGCCGTCTATGGCGCGGCACCCTTCGATGGCGCAGCCGTGACCGAAGAGACGAACCCGATGCCAACAACGCTTTACGGCTTTACCAAGCTTGCCAGCGAAAGACTGGTTGTCGAGGCGGGGAAAAGCTTTGGCATGTCCACTGTGCGGGCGCGCATCACGGCGGTGTTCGGGCCGCATGAGCATGAGACCGGCGTGCGCGAGACGATGAGCCCGCCGTTTCAGATCGCCGCCAAGGCCGTGGCGGGTGAGGATGTTCTCCTGCCTATAGGCGGTGCCCGCGACTGGACGAGCAGCCGAGACATAGCAAAAGCGCTTGCGCTGCTTGCAACGGGGGAAAGCCTGCCGTCAGATCTCTACAACCTCAGTGTCGGCGAAACCTGGCATGTGAACCGCCTCAGTGCGCATCTGGCGAAAGCCTATCCCGGCTGGCGCTTTGCTGACGGAAAGGCCGATGGCAGCGACAGCGCGATCGCCTTCAACGACGATCTCTCCCGACGTCGCCATGCGGTCTCGGCCAAAAGGTTCGAAACGGATTTCGGCTTCCGCTTCATGGCGCCGGACGAGGCCTGCGCAGACTATGTCCGCTGGCTTGCCGATCAGACCCATGCCTCGTGAACTACCGCGCCGTATAGCCGCCATCGGCCAGCACGTCGGTGCCGGTGATGAAGCTTGCCTCGTCGGAGACGAGAAAAAGCGCCGTCGCGGCAATCTCCTCCGGTGTTCCGATCCGACCGATCGGATGAAGAGGAGCGAGCATTTCGATGACCGCCGCCTCGCTGCCGGCCTGTCGGGTGACGCGGCTCGTCAGCACCGCACCCGGCGAAAGACTGACGGCACGAATGCCCTGGTCGGCGTGGTCGAGCGCGAGACTGCGGGTGAGCGAATGCAGCCCCGCCTTGCTCGCCGAATAGGCGGCACGCCCGGGAGTCGTCACATGGCCGAGCTGGGACGCGATATTGAGGATGACGCCGCCCTGTTTAGCGAGATGCGGCACGCCGTATTTGCAGATCAGGAAGGCGCCAGTGAGATTGACATCCAGTGTCTTGCGCCAGCTTTCGAACGGGATGTCGCAGACGCTGCCGAGCGGCGTTTCGGTTGCGGCGTTGTTGACGAGAATGTCGATACGGCCAAAGCGGCTCGCGACCGCGTCGATGCAGGCCTCGACCGAAGCCGGATCGGCAACATCGCATGGCATGGCAAGGCAGCGATCCGGCTCAAAGCCATCGGGTGGAACGGCGTCGAGATCGAGCATCGCGACGCTTGCGCCAGCCGAGGCGAACCTCTTGGCGATCGCCCGCCCGATATCGCCGCCCGCGCCGGTGATGATGGCGACGCGGCCTTCAAGGCATTGAGGAGAAAACATGCATCACCCTTCAGGAGAATTCGAACACTTCGGATCGTCTGTCATCATCGCTTGATTTGCAAATTGAATCTGTCTTAATCTCAATACAGGTTTTGAGGGCCTTAGCCGGCCTTGAGGAGTTGATAATGCTGAGGGAACACCGTCCACAGACACTGTTCGACAGGATCTGGCAGAACCACGTGATCGCATCGCAGAGCGATGGTCAGCAGTTGCTGTTCATCGATCGGCACCTGGTTCACGAAGGATCGTTCCACGGTTTCAACAAGCTGAAGGACAAGAACGCGCGGGTTTCGAGGCCAGACCTCACCTTCGGCATCGTCGATCATTACGCGCCGACGCGGATACGCGACATTTCGAAGATCGATGCCGCCATCGCTGGGATGATCACCCAGCTGGAGGAGAACTGTCTTGCCAACGATGTCCGCATCTTCGGACTAAACGACCCGCGCCAGGGCATTGTCCATGTGGTCGGTCCGGAGCAGGCGATCACGCTGCCCGGCGCCACAATCGTTTGCGGCGACAGCCACACCTCGACGCATGGCGCTTTTGGCGCAATCGCGTTCGGCATCGGCGCTTCGGAAGTGGCGCATGTCCTGATGACCCAGACGCTGTGGCAGAAGAAGCCGAAATCGATGCGGGTCCGCTTCGACGGCAAGCTTGGGCCTGGAATCACCGCCAAGGACATGGCACTGGCGATGATCGCCGCGATCGGTGCCGATGGCGCCCAGGGCCATGCGATCGAATACACGGGCTCGGCGGTCGAGGGGCTGTCGATGGAAGGTCGGCTGACACTCTGCAACCTCTCGATCGAGAGCGGCGCGCGTTGCGGCCTTATCGCCCCAGACATGACGACGGTGAATTTCCTGCGCAACCGGCCGCTCGCACCGAAAGGCGATCTCTTCGAGCGTGCAGCTGAAGCCTGGCTTTCCCTGCGCCGCGATGACGACGCCGCGCTCGAGCGCGAGCTGGTGATTGAAGGCAGCGAGATTGCACCTGTTGTCACCTGGGGGATTAGCCCAGAAGACGCGCTGCCGATCACATCCGCGGTACCCATGCCCGACGCAATGACCGACGAGTCACGGGCGGCCCATACGCGCGAAGCGATCGACTATATGGGCCTGAGACCCGGCATGCCGCTGACGGAAATTCCGGTAGACCGCGTCTTCATCGGTTCTTGCACCAACAGTCGCATCGAAGACCTCAGAGCCGCCGCCGCCGTGCTGTCCGGCCGCAAATCTGCCGTTCCAGGTCTGGTGTCACCAGGATCGTCGCTTGTGAAACACCAGGCCGAGCAAGAGGGCCTGGACCGGATTTTCGTGGATGCCGGATTGGAATGGGTCGATTCCGGCTGTTCGATGTGTGTCGGCATGAATGGTGATCTCGTTCCGCCCGGTGAACGCTGCGCCTCTACCACCAACCGCAATTTCAAAGGCCGACAGGGCCCGAAGTCGCGCACGCACCTGATGTCGCCGGCCATGGTCGCCGCGGCCGCGGTGACCGGTCACCTGACCGATGTTCGAGATCTGATGGGAGGCCGCAGTTGAGACCGTTCAAGACCCTCGACGCAAAAGCCGCGCCGCTGCCTTTTGCAAGCGTCGATACCGATCAGCTGATCCCGGCGCGCTTCATGAAGCGCTCGCGATCGGAGGGATACGGCCAGTATCTTCTCTACGACATGCGCTTCGACGGGGAAGGAAATCCGATCGAGGATTTCCCGTTGAACGACCCTGCCCGCGCAGGCGTCGAAATCCTCGTGGGACGCCGGAATTTCGGCGCAGGTTCCTCGCGGGAGGCCGCCGTTTACGCGCTTGTCGACTACGGTTTTCGCTGTGTCATCGCACCGAGCTTCGGCGACATTTTTGCGTCCAACTCCGTCAACAACGGCCTCTTGCCGGCGCGGGTGACCGAAGAGGATGCGGAGACCATTCTTTCCCTGCTGGAAAATGGACAGGACCGTGCCTTTGTCGATCTCGACACCTGCGAAATCCGGCTCGCCAACCATGTCTTCCGCTTCGAGATCGAGCCCGTCTGGCGCACCAAGCTCCTCAACGGCTGGGATGATCTCGACCTGACGGCAAGCTATGCCGACGATATTGCCCGCTACATGGTCTCGGACAAAGAACGCCACCCATGGCTTCAGGAGATCCCCGCTTCGATCTGAGCGACTGCGCCAAGTTCGGCGCGTGATCTCGATTGGTTCGTTGCGTTGGGTGGCGCTCGCAGGCAGCCAACAGTTACCCGTCAGGCCTGCTCGAACTCGATCAGCGCGCCCTGGAAGTCCTTGGGGTGAACGAAGATCACCGGTTTGCCGTGTGCGCCGATCTTCGGCTGACCATCGCCCAGAATCCGTGCGCCCGTCTCGACGATCCTTGCGGAGGCGGCTTTAATGTCGTCGACCTCGAAGCACAGGTGGTGGATGCCGCCGGACGGGTTCTTGTCCAGAAAGCTCGTGATCGGTGACGTCTCTCCGAAGGGGCGGAGAAGCTCGATCTTGGTGTTGGGCAGTTCGACGAAGACAACGGTCACGCCGTGCTCGGCCAAATCCTGCGGTGCGGAGACCGAAGCGCCGAGGCCGCGATACTGATCGGCTGCCGCTACCAGATCCGGCACCGCGATTGCCACGTGATTGAGCTTCCCGATCATCGTTCCTCACACATTTCTGCGCTTCCCTTCAAGGAGATCGATCACGGCGTTGGCGGCATCGAGGACGTTTGTACCGGGCCCGAACACGGCAGCGACGCCGTTTTGGAGGAGGTAGTCGTAGTCCTGTCGCGGAATGACGCCGCCGACTACCACAATGGTATCCTTCGCACCCTTGCGCCTGAGCGCCTCGACCAGTTGCGGGGCAAGCGTCCTGTGACCGGCGGCCAGCGACGACATGCCGACCACCTGGACCTTTTGCTTTATCGCCAGATCCGCAGCTTCGTCCGGAGTCTGGAACAGCGGGCCGGCCAGAACCTCGAAGCCGATATCGCCGAAGGCCGAGGCGATGACCTTTGCGCCACGATCGTGGCCGTCCTGGCCAAGCTTTGCGACCATGATCCGCGGCTTGGAATTGGACGATGTGTATTCGGCAAGGCGCTTCGTCAGCGTCTCGTATTCCGGGTCGCCCTCATAGGCGGGGCCATAGATATCGCTGACCACGTCAGGCACGGCCGCATGATCGCCGAACGCCTTGCGCATCGCGTCCGACATCTCACCGACCGTGGCACGCGCGCGCGCTGCCTCGACCGCAGCCGCCAGGAGATTGCAGCGGCCCGACGTCGCCACCTCGCCAAGGGCTGCAAGTGCCGTTGCCACCTTGCCGGAGTCGCGCTTGCGGCGCACCTCTTCCAGCCGCTCGATCTGGCCGTTGCGCACGGCCGTATTGTCGATGGCAAGGATGTCGATATCATCTTCTGTCTCGAGCCTGTATTTGTTGACGCCGACGATGATCTCCTCGCCGCGGTCGACCTTGACCTGGCGCAGTGTCGCCGCCTCCTCGATCAGACGCTTCGGAAGGCCGTCGGCGACGGCCTTGGTCATGCCGCCGAGCGCCTCGATCTCCTCGATCAGGGCCCAGGCCTTTTCCGCGAGCTCGCTGGTCAGGCTTTCGACATAGTAGGAGCCGGCGAGCGGATCGACGACTTTGGTAACGCCGGTTTCGTGGGCGAGGATCAGCTGCGTGTTGCGCGCGATGCGGGCGGAGAATTCGGTCGGCAGCGCCATCGCTTCATCGAGCGCGTTGGTGTGCAGCGACTGGGTGCCGCCGAGCACCGCCGACATTGCTTCGTAGGCCGTACGGATGACGTTGTTGTAGGGATCCTGCTCGGCCAGCGAGACGCCGGAAGTCTGGCAGTGGGTGCGCAGCATCAGCGAGCCCGGCTTCTTTGGCGCGAACTCCTCCATGATCCGCGACCACAGAAGACGGGCGGCCCGCAGCTTCGCCGCCTCCATGAAGAAGTTCATGCCGATGGCGAAGAAGAAGGAAAGGCGTCCGGCGAACTCGTCGACATCGAGGCCCTTGGCGATCGCGGCACGCACATATTCGCGGCCGTCCGCCAGCGTGAAGGCCAGTTCCTGCACCAGCGTCGCACCCGCCTCCTGCATGTGATAGCCGGAGATCGAGATCGAGTTGAAGCGCGGCATTTCTCTTGCGGTGTATTCGATGATGTCGGCAACGATCCGCATCGAGGGTTCGGGCGGATAGATATAGGTGTTGCGGACCATGAACTCCTTGAGGATGTCGTTCTGGATCGTGCCCGAAAGCTGCGAGCGCTCGCAACCCTGTTCCTCGCCGGCGACGATGAAAGAGGCAAGGATAGGGATCACCGCACCGTTCATGGTCATCGACACGGACATGTCTTTCAGCGGAATGCCGTCGAACAGGATCTTCATGTCCTCGACCGAGTCGATCGCCACGCCCGCCTTGCCGACATCGCCCTCGACGCGCGGGTGGTCGCTGTCATAGCCGCGGTGGGTGGCAAGGTCGAAGGCGACGGACAGGCCCTTCTGGCCCGCGGCAAGGTTGCGCCGGTAAAAGGCGTTCGAAGCCTGCGCCGTCGAAAAACCGGCATATTGACGGATCGTCCAAGGGCGACCGGCATACATCGTCGCCCGCGGACCCCGCACGAAAGGCTTGATCCCCGGCATCGTATCGAGATGCGAAATACCCTCGAGATCATCAGCCGTATAAAGCGGCTTGATGTCGATCCCTTCAGCCGTGTGCCAGACCAGCGTGTCAGGCGAAGCCTTCAGCTCCCGCTCGGCAAGAGCTTTCCAGGCCTGGGTCTTTTCCCCGTTATCTTTTGACAAAAGCATCCCCCTCAGCGCTTCGTTTCAATCGACAGCCTATCAGGTATCGCCTCAGCCAGCCGGGTCAAGCCTTTCCAAAGAACTACGGGTTCAGCTTTTCGAGATGAAGGAGCAATCCGCTGTGATCGAGCGGCCCACCGCCGCCCTCGACGAAATCGGTGAACTCCGCCCTCACCCCACTTGTCAGCGGCAGCGTGAGGGAGAGGGCGTCGGCAACGTCCATGACGGCGTTGAGATCCTTCAACTGGTTCTTTGCCGTGCCACCCGGCTCGAACGTCCGCTCGACCATGCGGCGACCATGAATTTCGAGGATGCGACTGTCGGCGAAACCGCCGCGGATCGCGTTGCGGAAGGCTTCGCGGGAAGCGCCACCGGCCTCGACAAGGATCATGGCCTCGGCCACGGCGCCGATCGTGACTGCAACGATCTGCTGGTTGGCGAGCTTGCAGATCTGTCCCGCGCCGCTCGGGCCCACATGCGTTACCCGACCCATTGCCGAAAACACGTCGTGGAGGCTCGCGACCACATCCGCATCGCCGCCCGCCATGATCGCCAGCGTGCCGGCCTCGGCCCCGACGACACCACCGGACACCGGCGCGTCCACATGGGCTATGCCCAACTCCTCAAGCTTTGCTGAATGCTCCTTGGCTATGGCTGGGGCAATCGAACTCATGTCGATCACCTTGGCGCCCTTAGCCAGACGCTCGGCACAACCGCTTTCGAACAGCACGTCGCCGACGGCCTTGCCATCCGTCAGCATGGTGATGACGATATCTGCGCCATCGACGGCCTCTGCCGGTGATGCCGCGACCGTCGCGCCATCACTCTCGAGAGCCTTGGCCTTATCCGGATTGCGGTTCCAGACGGTGAGAGAATATCCCGCCTGAAGCAGCCGGCGCGCCATCGGCGCACCCATCAGACCTGTTCCGAGGAAGGCAATCTTTTCCGAGGGGTTTGCGACAGTCATTGCAGCTTCCCTCCAAGTTCATCCTCGATATGAACCTGGATGATCTCGTCGAAGTTCTTCTCGGCCGTAAACCCCAGTTCGATCGCGCGTTTTGCCTCGAAACCCGGTGCCCAGCCTGCGACCATCTTCATGATCATCTCGTTCGGCTCGCGCCGGATGAGGCTAACCGCCTTGTCGCCCGCGATCCGCCGCAGTGCTTCGATCTGATCGCCGACCGTGGCGCTGACGCCTGGCATCGAAAGGCTTCTCTGCGATCCAAGCTGCGCCAGATCGAGATCCGCTGCGTGAACAAGATACCCCACCGCCGAGCGCGGCGACGTGTGCCAGTGACGGGTGCTTTCCGGCACCGGCAGAATGGCCTCCTCGCCGATCAGCGGTTCGCGCAGGATATTGGAAAAGAAGCCGGATGCGGCCTTGTTCGGCTTGCCCGGTCTGATGCAGACGGTGGGCAGGCGGATGCCGATGCCATCGAAAAAGCCGCGACGCGAATAGTCTGCCAACAACAGTTCGGATATCGCCTTCTGGGTGCCGTAGCTGGTGAGCGGCGTCAGGTGGAAATCATCCGGGATCGACGGCGGCAAGGGCGCGCCGACCACGGCGATCGACGAGGTGAAGACCACGCGCGGCTTGTAGCCGTCAGCCTGGTGGGCCAGGCGGATCGCATCGAACAGATAGCGCGTGCCGTCGAGATTGATCCGGTAACCCTTGTCGAAATCGAGTTCGGCTTCGGCCGAGACGATGGCTGCGAGATGATAGATCAGATCCGGGCGACCTTCGACCAGGGTTTCGGCGACGCCCGGCGTCGACAGATCCACCGCGAAACTGTCGATCGCCACGGTGGTTTCGGGTTTTTCCGGACTGACCACGTCGACCAGCGTCAATTTTTCGATCGCGGCGCCACCGACCGCTCCCTCCCGAAGCAGCCGCGTCGTCAGTTTGCGCCCGACCATTCCGGCCGCGCCGATAATCAAGATATGCATGGAACCTCCCTTTTCCGAAGAGTTCGCAGAGCGTTGCGAACCCGGCATGATTTTTCTTGTACGGTTGTCTGATAACCTTATATGGTTTGTCCAGCCTTACCGGGTGAAAAAGAGGTTATCAAGAAGCCGCGCCTTTCCAAAGAGCGGACGGATGAGCCCAAGGGAGAGACATCATGGCATTGGATCTTGAGGATAGCCCGGCCATGTCGCTGACCGCCTCGTTGGGCAGCGATATCGTGATCCGCGACGAGACCGAGATTGCCCGCTACTGCCGCGACTGGCACGGCGACGTTTCCAGCAGCGCCGTTGCCGTTCTTCGGCCCCGCTCGACGCAGGAGGTCGCCGCCTGTGTAAAGGCCTGTCGTGCGCTGAACCTGGCAATCGTTCCGCAGGGCGGCAATACCGGCCTCGTGCTCGGCGGTACGCCTGATGATCCGGCCCATCAGGTCGTGATCAGCCTTGAGCGGATGAATGCGATCCGCAATATCGACGCTGACGATTTTTCCGCCGTGGTGGAGGCCGGGTGCATCCTCTCCGAACTCAAGGACGCGATCGCCGACAGGGCGATGTTCTTCCCGCTCGCACTCGGCGCACAGGGCAGTTGCCGGATCGGCGGCAACGTCTCAACCAATGCCGGCGGCATCAACGTGCTGCGCTACGGCATGACCCGCGAGCTGGTGCTGGGCCTTGAAGTGGTGCTGCCCGACGGCTCGATCCTCAACGGGCTCTCGACCCTGCGCAAGGACAACCGCGGCATTGACCTCAAGCAACTGTTCATCGGCGCCGAGGGCACGCTCGGGATCATCACCGCCGTCTCGGTAAAGCTTACCCCCTACCCCGATCAGGTTGCGACTGCGCTGCTCGGCCTCGCCTCACTCGAGGACGCTATTACCCTTTACCGGCGGGCGCGCCGGGATTGCTGCGATCTGATGTCGGCCTTCGAATTCATGCCGCCGCTCGCCCTGACGCTCGCGAGAGAAGCGATCCCGGACCTGCCGCTACCGATGTCGGGCGACTATCCCGCCTATGTTCTGATGGAAATATCCGGATGCGGCCTTGTCGACATCCAGGACCTGATGGAGCGCTTTCTGGAAGGCGTGATGGAGGACGGTCTCGTCCTCGACGGGACACTCGCATCCTCTCAGGCGCAGGCCAAGAACCTCTGGCTGATCCGCGAGGGCATGAACGAGGGACAGGCAAAGCGGGGCGCGCATATGCGAAGCGATGTCTCCGTGCCGCTTTCGAAGCTGCCGGCCTTCGTTCACGATGCGGAACAGGCTATCCATGCCGCCCTGCCCGATTGCATCTGCGTGTCCTACGGACATGTCGGCGATGGCAATGTTCATCTCAACTGTTTGCCGCCTTCGGATCTTTCGGCAGCGGAAAAAGCTGAACGGATCTATCGGTCAAAGACCGTGCTCAATGAGGTGGTGGACCAATATGCCGGCAGCATCAGCGCCGAACACGGCATCGGCCGCCTGAAGCAGATGGATTTCGATACCAGACTGCCCGAGGTAAAACGCAGGTTGCTGACTGCGATCAAGCGGGCGATCGATCCCGACCTCGTGATGAACCCGGGATGCCAGTTGAATTTATCGGCAGAGTCGTAGAAACCATCCGGAACAGGAAGGCGGCCTTGGCTTTGACGGATTTCAACCAGATCAGGCGCAACGCGCATCTACCGGCCCGGATCGCCGCGGAAATCGGACGCGAGATCGTCGAGGGGCGGATCGCGTCCGGAGAAAAGCTGCCCACCGAACACCTTCTGGCCCAGACATTCGGCGTCAGCCGATCGGTCGTGCGCGAAGCCATTGCACAGCTGCGCAACGAAGGACTGGTGGAGACACGCCAGGGCGTCGGTGCGTTTGCGACCGAGATGGAACGGCGCCAAATGATCCGCGTCGAGCCCGCCGACCTGTCCGATCCGGAAAATTTCCGCGACCTGTTCCAGCTGCGTCTCGCGCTCGAAGTCGAGGCGGCAGCGCTTGCGGCCGTCAGCCATACGCCTGATGATCTGAAGCGTCTCGACGAGGTTCTTGCTCAGATGACCGGTGCCGCCAAATGGACCGAGGAAGGCATCGTCGCCGATCTTGCCTTCCACCGCGCTGTCGCGGCTGCCACCCGCAACGATTATTTCATCCAGTTCATCGGCTTCATCGCCGAGCGTATCCAGCTCACCATCAACGCCGCGAGGGCGAAGGCGGTGCTGGAGGAGATCGTGGAAGTCACGATCGCAGAACATGTGGCAATCCGCGACGCGATTGCGGCCCGCGACGCATCCCGGGCACGAAGCGCCATGCGCGATCATCTCGATGGCGCGTCCGGCCGTCTCAATCTGGAACTTACCGTTCCCTGAGGGCAGACCTCAAAAGGCCAGAGCGGGGGTAGTTTCCCTCCCCCGCCCCTTTCGACGTTATTCTGCAGCGATCGCCGAAAGGCGTCCGTTCAAAGCCATGAGGCCCTTTGCCCGTTCCAGGCTTGCAGGCTGTTCAGCATGGTAGCGCCGTCCGATTTCCATCATCAGCACGGTGCCGGGAAGGAACGTCAGTTCCGAGAAGATGTCTTCCCAGTCGATGTCACCCCAGCCGAGCGGCATGTGCAGATCGCCGATGCCGAGCGCAGTGTTTTCCTGCACGTGGAAACCCTTGTAGAAAGCCTGTGGGCGGCCGAAGCTGTCATGGACATGCAGATGGCCGGCGACCGGCGCCATGGCCCGCAGCTCCTCGCGGAAGTTCAGGCCGCGATAGGTCGATTCGATATAGGCGTGGCTGAAGTCGATCAGCGCCACGAGGTTCGGATGCCCGATCATCTTCACTGTTTCGGCAATCTGGGTCGGCGTCTGGCGATACTGGCCAGGCTCCGTGGTGAAGATGTTTTCGAATGCGACCCGAACACCGTAAGGCTTGCAGAATTCGGCGAGTTCGAACAGCGCTTCGCGTTCGCGGGCGTCGGCCTCGGCACGCTCCATGATCTGCTCGGCACGGAGGTTACCGCCGTGCTGGACAAGGATGCCGGCACCGATCCGGTCGCAGATCTGCGCAAGCGCCTTGGCAGCGTCGAGCTGGTAGCGGCAGGTTTCCGGCTCCATGAAGTTCGAGGAGACAAGGCCATGGACCGTGTAGCGGAAGTCGAACTGCTTCGTCAGCGCCACGAGCCGCGCGGCGCGTTCTTCGATGATCCTTCCGCCCGAGATCAGATCGAGACTGGTCAGGCCGAGTTCGACGGTATCGACGCCGATCTCGCTCAGGATACGCAGTTCCTGGTCTAGGCTTTCAAGCTCTCCATTGGTGGAGCCGGCATTGAAGCCTGTGCCGATGATGTTGCTCATTGTCGTATTCCTTTTCAGGCAGGTTCGGATTGGAACTGGGTTTCGCGTCGGAGCTCAAGCGCAAGGTCGGGACTGTCGGAGGTCAGGTGACCGATGCCGCGTTCGAGCCAGCGCCGGATCAGGGCCTCGTCGTTCAATGTCCAGACGCAAAGGTTTTCGAGCGGAAGTTTGCCGGTTATAAGCGCCCATTCAGCATCCATCAGCTCGTGGTGGATGGCAACGATATCGGCAAGGCCGTCGACCTTCTCGAGGAAGCGCTCAAGGCCATCCTGCTTCTCGGCCCATGCCGCATTCACCGACACGAGGCGCGCAATATCAGGAGCAACACGCCGGCATTCCTCGAGAACGGAAAGATCGAAGGAGGTCAGATGGCAGCGCTCAGCCAGACCGAACCGCTCGATTTCCGCGACGACTTTTTCGGTGATGCCTGGATAGGGTTGCTTCGCCTCATCCGACTTGATTTCCACATGCAGTTGCTTGCCTTCAGAAGTCGCCAGGACGGCGAGGACGTCAGCCAGCGTCGGTACCGTGTCATCGGAACCGGAGAGATGCGTTTCGCCGCGCATGTCCGGCGTCAGCGAGCGCACCGGTCCTGTCCTATCGGTCGTACGATCGAGCGTCGCATCGTGGATCACGACCAGTTCGCCGGCATCGGTCAGATGCACGTCGAATTCGATCGCATCCACACCGAGCTCCAGCACGTTGCGAAAGCCGGTCATGGAGTTTTCGGGCCAGAGATTGCGGGCTCCCCGGTGGCCGGTGATCTTCGTCATTGTCGTCTCCTGAAGTGTGATCAGCGAAGTGTCGGATCGAGCTTGTCGCGCAGCCAGTCGCCGACGAGCGAGATGGAAAGCGTCGTCACCATGATGACGAAGGCCGGCGCCAGCATGATCCACGGCGCCCGTGTCAGGTATTCGCGGCCGAAGCCGACCATGTTGCCAAGGCTGGTTTCCGGCGGCTGCACACCGAGCCCCAAAAACGAGAGCCCGCTTTCCATCAGGATAATTTCCGGAAAGGTCAGAGTCATCGAGACAATCAGGGTCGAGGCAACGTTCGGCAGGATGTGGTGCAGGTAGACGCGTCCAGGCGTGGCGCCGAGCTGCACGACGGCAGATGCATAGCCTTGCGCACTGGCCGAGATCGCGAGACCGCGGGCGATGCGGGCATAGCGCTCCCAGCCATAAAACCCCATCAAACCAATCAAAAGCGGCATCGACGAACCGAAGAAGGCGAGGACGGCGAGCGACATGATCAGGAACGGCAGGGCAGCCTGGAAATCGGCGAGCACGAGGACAAGATGCTCGACCGCGCCCCGAAACTTTGCTGCGGCAAAGCCAAGCACGGTGCCGAACACGGCGGAGATGATCGTTGCACCAAAGGCGATTGCCAGCGATACGCGGATCGACTGAAGCAGGCGCGACAGGACATCGCGGCCGAGTTCGTCAGTTCCGAGAAGATGCGCGGGATTGCCCGGCAGCGACAGACGGGCGCGCAGATCCATGGCGGTAATGCCATAGGGGCGGATGACGTCTGCAAAAACGGCAACCACCACCATCCCGACCAGCCAGACGATGCCGAAGGTAACGGAGAACGGAACCTTGCGGACCTGCTTGATGAAGCGGGTGAAGAGAGACAAGTTGGGTGATTGTGGGCGGGCGATATCGGTAACGGTCATGACCGGCCTCCTCTCTAGTGAGCGCTCTGGGCGCGAAGCCGTGGATCGAGAAAGCCGTAGAGCAGGTCGACGATGAGGTTCGACACGACCATGGTGGCGGCGACCAGGAGCAGGATGCACTGGACGACAGCGAGATCCCGGTTGCTGACAGAGACGACGAGCAGGCGTCCGATGCCTGGCCAGGAGAAGATCGATTCCACCACCACGGCGCCGGCGATCAGCGTGCCGACCATGAACCCGACGATGGTGACGATCGGAACAGCGGCATTCGGCAGCGCATGCTTCCAGACGACATCCTGCCACTTCATCCCCTTGGCAGAAGCCGTGCGGATATAGGGCTGGCCCATCACCTCGATCATCGCACTTCTCGAAAAGCGCGCGAGAATGCCGATACCGCCGATGCTCATCGTCAGCGTCGGCAGGATGCCGTGCTGCCACGTGTCCTGCCCACCGGATGGAAGCAGCCCGAGCGTGATCGAAAAGATCAGCACCAGAAGCAGGCCCATGACGAAGGACGGAATGGTGAAGCCGAAAATGGCAGCCAGAATAACGCCGCGATCGATCGCGCTCTGGCGATGCAGGGCCGCATAGACGCCGGCCGGGATGCCGATCACGACCTTCAGGAACAGCGCCGGGATCGTCAGCTGAAGGGTTGCCGGAATGCGCTCGATCACCAGCTGCATGGCCGAGGCCTTGTCACGCATGGAGACGCCGAAATCGCCGGTGAAGATCGCCCGGATATAGGAGAGGTACTGGATCCACAGCGGCTGATCGAGGCCCCAGGCCTTGCGGAAGGCATCGACGGATTCTTGCGGAACATCGGGACCAAGCATGACCTGGGCCGGATCACCCGACAGCCGCAACACGACGAAGGCAAAGGTGATGACGGCAAGGATGGTGATGAGCGCGCGAAGAAGGCGGATGGAAGCGAAACGAAACATCGGGAATTCCTTTAGGCCGCGACCGACGCCTCGGCGCGGGTCACCATGTGACAGGCCGCGGTTCGGCCGTCGGCAACCGACAGAAGCTGCGGCACGCTGGTGCGGCAGATATCGGCGGCGAGCGGGCAGCGGGGATGGAAGGCACAGCCGGATGGGCGGTTGGCAGGGTTCGGCGGCTCTCCCTGCAGGATGACGCGGCCTTGAAGCAGCTTGCCCGGCACCGGCACACTGGACACCAGCGCCTTGGTATAGGGATGCAGCGGCGTCTTGAAGATGACGTCCGAGGACGCTTCCTCGACGATACGGCCGAGATACATGACGGCGACGCGGTCGGCGATATTGCGCACCACTTTCAGGTCATGGCTGATGAACACCATGGCGATGTGGTTTTTCTCCTGCAGGTCGCGCAGCATGTTGACCACTTGCGCCTGGATCGACACGTCGAGCGCCGAAACTGGTTCGTCGCAAACCAGAAGCTTCGGCCGCGACGCAAGCGCCCTCGCAATGACGGCGCGCTGACGCTGACCACCCGAAAGCTCGTGCGGATAGCGCCCGGCCTGATCCGGTCTCAGTCCCACAGCCGACATCAGCTCGGCGACGCGCGTTTCCCGATGGGGCTTCGGCACGAGGTTGTGGATGGCGAGCGGCTCGCCGATCTGCTCGGCAATCGTCAGACGGCGGTCGAGCGCTGCCAGCGGATCCTGATAGACAAACTGCATTTTTGCCCGCAATGCACGCCATTCTGGCGTTGCAAGCTTCGGCATCGGCTTGCCTTCGAAGAGAGCCTGCCCTTCCTGCGGCGGATCGATACCCAGCAGCATGCGGCCGAGCGTGGACTTGCCGGAACCGGACTCGCCGACGATGCCGAGCGTCTCTCCGGGCATGACCCTGAGATCGATCCCATCGACGGCGCGGACCGGTGTCGCCCGTCCGAACATGCCCTGGCGAACCTCGTAGGTTCTGACGAGACCTTTCGCTTCGATGAGCGGCGTTTTGAAGTGCTCGCTCATGACAGCGCCTCCAGAACGCGAGCCCCAACCGGATGCGTGACGCCGATCGGAGGATGGGAACCGACGGGATGGTGACAGGACAAAAGCCGCCCGTCGTCCGTTGCCGAAAGAACCGGCATGCGGGTGCGACAGTCGATTGCGGCATGCGAACAGCGTGGCGAGAAGGCGCAGCCTTCCGGGAGGTCGCGTGGATTGGGAACGGTCCCCGGAATGGGGATCAATCGTTCGCGCGGGCCATCCAGACGCGGAATGGCATCGAAGAGACCGCGCGTATAAGGATGGCGCGGGTTGTCGAACAGGGCCTGGATTGTCCCCTGCTCCACGATACGGCCGGCATACATGACGCAGGCGCGCTCGCAGACCTGCGAGACGGCGCCCAGATCATGGCTGATAAAAATCGTCGCCATGCCGGTTTCGGCGCGCAATGCGATCAGAAGATCGAGGATCTGCGCCTGGATCGTGGCATCGAGAGCCGTTGTCGGCTCGTCCGCGACGAGAAGATCCG
>Ga0213836_100161_pt1 | contig 65899 bp, 60 predicted proteins | sample SWPATP03_FD_160578 | JGI IMG/M metagenome (GOLD analysis project Ga0213836, IMG submission 160578) | Coastal seawater microbial communities from Marineland, Florida, United States - SWPA TP0 #3 | ecosystem: Environmental > Aquatic > Marine > Coastal | place: USA: Florida | collected 2016-08-05
CACACCGGACGAACTTTACCGGCGCCCTTCGACCCTGACGGTGGCACGTTTCATCGGAACGCCATCGATCAACCTCCTGCCCGTCGAATTGGACGCATCGGGAGAGATCGTTCTGTTCGGACAAAAGCTCGGTATCACCGCGCGCAACGCATGGCCGGGACCTGCGACACTCGGCATCCGCGCCGAAGACGTTTTTCCCGCAGCTGATGGCATCGAGGCAAGCCTCGTGCGGACTGAAACGCAGGGTGCCGACCGTTTCGTCACCTTCAATCTCATCTGCGACCCATCCATTTCCATCGTCATGCGGCAGCGGGTCGGTGACGATCTTGGCGCGGATGCGGATGGAAATGTTCGGCTGGCGTTTTCAAAGGAAGGGGTCCATCTTTTCGGGTCCGACGAGAAGCGCCGCGAGATCACCGTTCACGAACAGGTGCCGGCGTGAGTATGGCGGCTTCAACGGTAGAGGCAATTTCAGAGGCCCGGCCACGCAAATCCTCGACAGCACGCCGCATGGCACGCCGGGGGCTTTTCTTCGTTGCTCCGGCTGTGCTGCTGATGCTCGCCATCTACATCATTCCGATGCTTGTTCTCGCCGTCTTCTCGGTCACGGACTATCAGCTCGGCGCCATGTCCACCAGCTTCGTTGGCCTCGACAACTTTCGCAAGGCATTCAGCGATCCGGTATTCCTGCGGGCATTGTGGAACACGGTGCTTTACGCGGTCATCGTTATTCCGGCGGGCGTCATCCTGGCGCTCGGGGTGGCCCTTCTCGTCTATAACAGAAAGCGCAGCCGCGGCTTCTGGGAGATCGCCTATTTCCTGCCGGTGACAGCAACGCTCGTGGCCATGGCAACCGTGTTCCAGTTTCTGCTGCACCCGTCGCTCGGACCGGTCAATGCGGCGATCAAGTGGTTCGGCTTCGAGCCGGTCGGCTTTCTGTCCAACCCGTCGCTGCTTATCCCGACCATGGCGATCATCGGCATCTGGCAGGTGCTGGGCTTTAACATGGTGCTCTTTCTGGCCGGTCTGACCGCGATCCCGAAGGACCTGCACGAGGCTGTCAGGCTCGACGGCGCGAAGAACCCGATCGACCGCTTCCTGACCGTGACATTGCCGATGCTGGGACCGACGATGATGTTCGTCATCGTGACCACGTCGATATCCGCGTTCAAGGTTTTCGAAACCGTCGCGGTTCTGACCAAGGGTCGCTCGGGCTCGGAAGTGCTTCTGTTCGCGCTCTACTTGGAAGGCTTCGAGTATTCCAACACCGGCTACGCGGCCGCCCTCACCCTGATTTTCCTTGCCATCGTCCTGGTGCTCTCGATCGGCCAGACGGTGCATATGGACCGGAAGGTACATTACTGATGGTCGCGCTTCGCAGATATTTGCCGCATGTCGTTTTGGCCGCCGGGGCCTTCGTGATGCTGCTGCCGTTCTACTGGATGTTTCTGACGTCCATCCGTTCGCCCGCCGAGATCTTTAGCGTCTCCCTTTGGCCGATCCCTGAGAAATTTGCAGCCGTCGATAACTATTCGCGGGCCGCCAGTCAGGTACCGATGCTCCGCTTCATGTTGAACGGCGTGATCGTCTGCTTCGGCATCCTGATCGTGCAGGTGCTGACAGCGGTTCCCGCTGCCTACGCGCTCGCGAAACTCCGCTTTCCCGGCCGCAAACTTCTGCTGACACTGGTCATCGCCGCACTGACCGTGCCCATCCAGGCGCTTGCCCTGCCACTCTTCGTCGGCCTCGCAAAAGCGCAGCTGCTGAACACCTATTTCGCAATGATGATGCCGTTTCTTCTCTCGGTCTTTGCGATTTTCCTCTTCAACCAGTCGTTCCGCAGCTATCCCGACGAGATCATCGAGGCCGCACGCATGGACGGATTTTCGGAACTCGAGATCTGCTTCCGGCTGGTGCTGCGCGGCTCTCTGCCTTCGCTTGCGGCCTTCTCGGTGTTCTCGCTGGTCGCCCACTGGAACGACCTCTACTGGCCGATGATCGTCGTCACCGACACCAATCTGGCACCGCCGCCGCTCGGCATGCTGTTCTTCGCGGACGTCGAATCCGGCGCGAACTACGGCGCGCTGATGGCGGGCGCGACGATCATCACAGCCCCGATGGTTGTCTGCTTCCTTCTTGCCAGAAAACATTTCATCGCCGGCATCACCATGACCGGCGTGAAGTAACTGCTCTCCTCCTCCCTCCCCCAACCGAACTCTTCGGAGACCAAAATGCATATCACCAGACGGACCGCGCTTGGCGGAGTGGCTCTCGGCCTCGCGCTGACAGGCTTTTCCGCGCAAGCATCTGCAGCGGATGTCACTTTGAACGTGCTCTACAACCTGCCGGGCTTCACGAAATTCCATCAGCCGCTAGCCGATGAGTTCATGAAGAACAATCCGGACGTCAAGATCAACTTCCTGGCGCCAGCGCCCGGCTATAACGACGGCCAGCAGCAGGTTCTGCGCGCAGCCGTCACCGGCAACCTGCCGGACGTCTATTTCTCCGGCTACAATCTGACGGCAGAACTGGTCCACACACTGGCACCGCGCAAGCAGATCACCGATCTCGCACCGTTCATCGAAAAGGACGGCGGCCAGGCCTTCCTAGACAAGAACTATTCGCCGAAGATGTCTGCGCTGGGCATGGTCGACGGCAAGCAGTACGGCCTGCCCGTCAACGCCTCTTCGCCGATCATCTATGTCAACGCCGAACTGGTCCGTAAGGCCGGCGGCGATCCGGAAAACATGCCGAAGACGTTCGACGGCCTGATCCAGCTTGCGAACAAGATCCACGCACAGGACGCCAAGGTGTCCGGCATGGGTTACGATATCAACCTGTGGCCGGATGACTGGTTGTGGCAGGCTCTTATCACCAATCAGGGCGGCAAGCTGGTCGACGAGACCACCAAGACCGTGGGCTTCGACAACGAGATCGGCCTCAACGCTCTGAAGCTCGCCCGTCGCTTCGTCACCGAAGGCGGCCAGAACCTGCTTGACTGGGACCAGTCGCGTCAGCAGTTCGGTGCAGGCCTGACCGGCTTCATCTTCTCGACGCCTGCCCATGTGCAGACGATCGAAGCCTTGGTCGGTGACCGCTTCAAGCTGGTGACCTCGACCTTCCCGCTGGATAACCCTGAAAAGGGCGGCGTGCCGACCGGCGGAAACTCAGCCGTGATGCTGACCCAGGACAAGGAAAAGCAGGACGCAGCCTGGAAGTATATGAAGTGGGTGACGGGCCCGGAAGCGCAGAACGTCATCGTTCGCATCACCGGTTACCTGCCGACCAACAAACTCGCCACCGGTCCGGAATTCCTGGCGCCCTACTATGCCGAGCATCCGAACGTCAAAACGGCTTCGCTCCAGGCTGAGCGCTCGCTTCCATGGGCCGGTTATCCAGGCGGCGATTCAGTGCGCATCTGGCGCACCCAGCGCGACATCATCGGCACCGTCATGCGCGGCGAAGTCACGCCCGAGGCAGGTCTGAAGCAGATCGTCGAGCAGACCAACGCGTTGATGAAGTAATCACTGACCAATGCCTACGGCCGCGGGGAGCCTCTCCGCGGCCTCTTCATTCTTGAGAGAACGACGATGAAAATTCTGCAGATCACCGATACGCACCTGATGCTGTCAGGCCAGTCCGTGAACGGTGTCGACCCCGAGAAACAGCTTCGCGCTGCCGTCGCTGATGTCCTCGAGAAGCACGCCGATGCGGACCTGTTGGTGATGACCGGCGACCTTTGCAATCACGGTGATCCCGAAGCCTATTACATCCTCAAGGATATCCTGGCGCCCGTACCGTTCGAAGTGCGCCTGATGCTCGGCAACCATGACGACCGGCCGAATTTCAGGGCGGCCTTCCCTGCCCATCCGCTCGATACAAACGGATATGTCCAGTCCTTCCTCGACACGGAGTTCGGACGGCTTGTCTTTCTCGACAGCCATGAGGCAGGCGTCATCGGCGGTATCTACGGCGAAGACCGGATGGCGTTCCTGGACGAGGCGCTTGAAGGTGCCGGCCAGCACCCGGTAACAGTGTTTATCCATCACCCGCCGATCGACTGCGGCATTGCCCATTTCGATCACATCGGCATGCATGACGACGGGCGGATCATGCGCCGCCTGGCCGGCCACAAAGCGGGCATCCGTCATATCGTGTTCGGCCATATTCATGTTCCGATGTCGGGAACGAGCGCCGAGGGCATCGCCTACAGCTCCGGTCAGGCCTGCGCCCATCGATTCGTGACAGACCTTGCCAATCCGATGCCGTTCTGGACGGGCGGCAATCCCTGCTACCGGATCATCAACCTCGATGCACATGGCCTGCGCGCCTATGCCGTCGAAGTGGGCGAGACGATCACCGGCCAGGCGCCAATCTGCGAAGGGCCATGATTTCAAGCGGTCGAGGCGAAGTCGTGCGCCTCGACCAAAGCCTGCGTCTTGCAGAGCCTGAAAGCATGCGATGCGCCTTTTCCACCACAGACATCGGCCGTCGATCAGACCGCCACCGAAATACCCCCGGCGAGGCTCTTGTATCGGCCTTGGATGAACTTGACGCCTATCAAGTTTTCGCGGATGGAGGTCGTCCACATGCGCGGATGAGGACGACGCGCTCTACGGGAGGAAAACACGTGTTTCATGCGTTGAACAGACGGACGTTCGCTGGCGCCTTTGCGGCTGCCACCCTTGCAGCAACCTGGGCAACCGGTGCCTTAGCACAGGCAACCGAGGTCAAGATCGCCTACGCGCTGGCGCGCGATTCCCATTACGGTGCCGCCGCCGATGGCTGGGACAAATACGTTACCGAAACCAGCCAGGGCAAATTCAAGTTCACGCATTTCCCGTCCTCCGCACAGGGTGGCGAGCGCGAAGTCATCGAGGGCCTACAGCTTGGCACCGGCGTCCAGGCAGTCGTCGTCTCCTCCGGGGCACTCTCCAACTTCGTGCCCGAGATCGGCGTCACCGATATCCCGTTCCTCTTCCGCGACCTGACGCATGCGCGCGCCGTGCTGGACGGACCGATCGGTGAAGGCATCCTCGAGAAGTTCCGGGATCGCGAGCTGATCGCCCTTGCCTGGGGCGAGCAGGGCTTTCGCCACATCACCAACAACCGCCAGCCGATCGAAAAGCCGGAGGATCTGGCCGGCCTGAAGATCCGCACCATGGAAAATCCTGTCCATATCGCGGCCTTCAAGACGGCGGGTGCCGCACCGACGCCAATGTCCTGGCCGGAAGTCATTCCAGCCCTGCAGCAGGGCGCGATCGACGGACAGGAAAACCCGCTCTCGGTTATCGTTTCCGCCAAGCTCTGGGAAGTTCAGAAGTATTTGACGGTGTCCGGACACGTCTATTCGCCGGCAATGCTGATCGTGGCGCCGTCCTTCTGGGAAAGCCTTTCCGAGGACGAACAGAAGATCTTCGCGGACGGTGCGCTGAAGGGCAAGGAAGCCATGCGCGCCTTCGTCGACGCCTCAGAGAAGAACGGCGTGGAAAAGGCAAAGGCTTCAGGCATGCAGGTCAACGTGCTCAGTGACGAGCAGAAGGCAGCATTCCAGAAGTCGATCCAGTCCGCCTATGACGGTTACTACACGACCTACACCAAGGAACTTGTCGACCAGATCATCGCGACGAAGTAAGCGCGACCAGACCTTGATGGGTGTCCGCTTCAGGTGGACGCCCGTCCACGGATCGATCCGAGGGGCGGTGCTTCGAGCGCCGGGGATGCAATGCAGAAATTCGAACGTATCTTCGTGGATCTCAATCGCTGGCTGCTGATCGCCATACTGTCGGCGATGGCAATCCTGGTGTTTCTCAACGTCTGCCTTCGATTTCTTACCAATCAGTCGATCACCTGGTCGGACGAAGTTGCCCGCCACCTGATGATCTGGCTGACATTCATCGGCGCCGGTATCACGCTCAGGCACGGTTCGTTGACGGCGATCGACAACGTGCAGATCGCGGTCGGTGATCGCAAGGCGCGGATCCTTCGCATTATCTCGGCGATCATCATGTTCGCGTTCTTCGCGGTGATGATCTGGGCGGGCAAGACCTATGTCGGCCGCACAATGCTGCAGACGACGCCCTCCACGCAGATCCCCTTCGGCTATATCTATCTCGCGATCCCGATCGGCTTCACCCTTTTGACAATCCATCTTCTCCTGGTTTTGCGCACCTACGTGGTCGGCGGCATGAGCGCGCTGCAGGGCGAAGACGACCTCCCGCCGGTTGCTGCCTGACCATGATGATTTCCATTCTCTTCGTTTCGTTTTTCATCCTGATGGCCGTCGGCGTGCCGATTGCTTTCACGCTGGCGATCTCGACCTGGCTCGCCGTCATCCTCGGCAGCCGCTACCCGCAGATCGTCGTGATCAAGGAAATGTTCTCAGGGGTGGACAGCTTCCCTCTGCTCGCCGTCCCGTTCTTTATCCTCGCGGCTGAACTCATGACGGGCGGCGCCCTGACGCACCACCTTCTGCGCCTTGCGGCGCAATTTGTCGGCCGCGCTCGAGGCGGGCTTGGCTATGCCAGCATCATTTCGACGACTCTGTTTGCCGGCATTTCAGGCTCGGCGCTCGCGGCAGCGGCCGGACCCGGCGCCATGACAATCCGGATGATGGAGAAAAGCGGTTACGAGAAGCGCTATGCATCCGCTTTGGCCGCGGCTGTGGCGATCGTCGATCCGATCATCCCGCCATCGATCACCATGATCATCTACGCACTGCAGGACAATCGCGTTTCGGTCGGCGGACTGTTCGTTGCGGGCGTCATTCCCGGTCTCCTGATCTCCGCCGCTATGTGCCTGGTGAACTTCTACATTTCCCGCAAGCGCAACTACCGCTCGATGGATCTGCGGCCGACACTTGCCGAGATGGTAAGGACGACGATCTACGCGATGCCGGCGGTTGCCCTGATCGTCATCGTCGTCGGCGGCATCCGGGCCGGGTATTTCACCCCGACCGAAGCATCTGTCATCGCGGTGTTCTACTCGCTGTTCTGCGGCATGTTCATCTACCGCTCTCTGCACGTACGGGATTTGCCTGATATCATCTTCCGTTCGGCGATGATCACCGTCGGCATTCTGCTTATCCTTGCTGCCGCGCGCGCCTTTGCCTGGGTGCTGATCATTGAAGGCGTGCCGCAATATATGGCGGACCTGATCATATCGTGGAACCTCAGCCCGATCATGTTCCTTCTCGCCGTCAACGTGCTGTTGCTGCTTTTCGGCACATTCATGGATCCGCTTCCCGGCGTCATGATCCTGGTGCCGATCCTTGCGCCCATCGCCTTCAGCCTGGGGATCGATCCGATCCATTTTGCGATGATCGTCATTCTCAACCTGACGATCGGCCTCATAACGCCGCCAGTCGGCCAGCTTCTCTATGTCGTTTCGGCCGCGGTCAGGATCAGGGTCAGCGAGATCTCGAGGGAGATGACACCGTTCCTCGTCGCCTACGTCGTGATCCTGCTGGTGATCACCTTCATTCCGGCGCTGTCGACCTGGCTGCCGCGTCTCACCGGATTTTGATCCGGTACTCCCAAGATAGCCGCGGCGACACTCGGTAACGAAGGCCGGATATCGCCGCCAAAAGCACAGTTGTTTTCCGAAAAACACGGATAAATGTGGAACGCAGGTTCGCCGCTTGCCGAGATCGCAGCTTGCCGCCATATAGACGCCTATGACAGTCGATTCGAAGATATTTGTGGGCCTGAAGTCCATCCGCAAAAAGCCTGCGCCGCAAAGCGACACATCCGGGCCGAGATGCCAGTGGGATGGCTGCGAAAAAAAGGGTTCACACCGCGCGCCAGTCGGCCAGGGCGGCGAAGGCCTGTATCTTCTATTCTGTCTCGAGCACATCAAGGATTATAACAAGGGCTATAACTTTTCGCCCGCCCAGTCGGATCCCGTGGTCGCCCGCTACCAGAAGGAAGCGGTCGCTGGCCAGCGCTCAACGATGGGAACCGGTGTCAAGCAGCCAACCGAAATTCCGATGCCGCTGACGACCCGCTCCGGATCGGCAAAGGCGCTCAACGCGCGAAAGAGCGCGGAGCAGCGCAAGGCGCAAAAGGCGGAACAGCAGGCAAGAAAGCTCAAGGTTCTCGAAGCAAAGGCGTTCGAGACACTCGGACTTCCGCAAGACGCAACGCCCGCGCAGATCAGGCTCCGCTACAAGGAGCGCCTCAAGATGCACCATCCCGATGCAAACCAGGGCAGCCGAACATCAGAAGACGAGCTTCGCGCATCGATCGAGGCGCACAAGATCCTTAAGCTGAACGGCTTCTGCTGAGAATTCGTGCATCGCTATAGTTGCGGGTCTTGCAGTTAAGACTCGGACACGTCCGAATGGCGGCAGGTTGTGCGATAGCTTTGTTCTATTGCGTAACCGTTCTGCACTATTGACCAAAAATCATGAGATGAGAAACTTTCCTGCAGCGTGAAGCTGGGTTCGCCCAGCTTGTACGTGTTTTGACCCCGTTGGCTGTCGTGGAGGGCGGCTTGCGGGATCAGCGGGGAGGCCGCTCATATGAACATGCATATTTCCGCCGGTGAGTTCACCGCGCGGTCGCTGAGCATTATCGCAAGCCTGAAGCATCTCGAGGGGCCGATGCTGCCCATCCTGCATGCCATTCAGGCGGAGTTCGGTTACGTGCCGGATGAGGTCAAGCAGGTGATCGCGACCGAACTCAACCTGTCTCGCGCCGAGGTGCACGGCGTCGTCACCTTCTATCACGAATTCCGCGATCATCCGGCGGGCCGTCATGTGCTGAAGCTCTGTCGGGCCGAGGCCTGCCAGTCGATGGGCAGCGACCATATCGCGGATCGCGCCCGACAGGTTCTCGGGATCGACTTTCACGAGACAACGCTCGATGGCGCGGTGACGCTGGAGCCGGTCTACTGTCTCGGTCTCTGCGCCTGCGCACCGGCCGCAATGATGGACGGCGAACTCTATGGTCGGGTCGACGAGCAGTGTCTCGGCGACATGGTACGGGAGGCAAGGCGATGACGGTTACGATCTTCGTTCCGCGCGATGCCGCAGCTCTGGCGCTTGGCGCAGACAGGGTGGCAAAGGCCATCGCGCAGGAAATCGACAGGCGCGGGCTGGATGCAAGACTGGTGCGCAACGGCTCGCGCGGCATGGTCTGGCTGGAGCCGCTGGTCGAAGTGGAGACGGAACGCGGGCGCATCGCCTACGGGCCCGTCAAGGCCGGCGACGTGGCCGGGTTGTTCGATGCCGGGCTGCTGCATGGCGGAGGTCACGACCTCTGTCTCGGGCTGACGGAGGAAATTCCTTTCCTTCGTCAGCAGACCCGGCTGACCTTTGCCCGCTGCGGCATCACCGATCCCCTGTCTCTCGACGATTATCGTGGGCACAACGGACTTGTGGGCCTTCGGAACGCCATCGCAATGTCGCAGGCCGAGATCGTCGCTCAGGTGACCGACAGCGGACTTCGCGGCCGCGGCGGTGCCGGTTTTCCGACCGGCATCAAGTGGAAGACGGTGATGGACGCGCCGGGCCCTCAGAAATACATCGTCTGCAACGCTGACGAGGGCGACAGCGGCACGTTCGCCGACCGGATGATCATGGAGGGTGATCCCTTCGTGCTGATCGAAGGCATGGCGATCGCAGGCATCGCGACCGGCGCCACGAAGGGTTATGTCTATACCCGCTCGGAATATCCGCATGCCATCGCCACGATGAGCGAGGCCGTCGAGATCGCTCGCGCGGCTGGCATCCTCGGGCCTTCGGTGATGGGCTCGGCGCATGCCTTCGAGATCGAGATCCGCTCAGGCGCCGGCGCCTATGTCTGCGGCGAGGAAACGTCGCTTTTGAACTCGCTGGAAGGAAAGCGCGGCACCGTCCGGGCTAAACCGCCGCTGCCGGCGTTGCAGGGCTTTCTCGGGCGGCCGACCGTGGTCAACAACGTCATCTCGCTTGCCTCGGTGCCTGTTATCATGGCGCGAGGCGCCGAATTTTACAGGGACTTCGGCATGGGCCGCTCACGCGGCACGATCCCGATCCAGATCGCCGGCAACGTCAAGCATGGTGGCCTGTTCGAGACGGCTTTCGGGCTGACCCTCGGCCAGATCATCGATGATATCGGTGGCGGCACGGCGACCGGGCGGCCGGTCAAGGCGGTGCAAGTGGGCGGCCCGCTCGGCGCTTACTTCCCACGCGAGCTGTTCGATACGCCCTTCGACTACGAGGCATTTGCCGAAAGAGGCGGGCTGATCGGCCATGCCGGCATCAGCGTTTTCGATGACAGTGCCGACATGGTGAAACAGGCCCGTTTCGCGATGGAGTTCTGCGCCATCGAAAGCTGCGGCAAGTGCACCCCCTGCCGGATCGGCTCCACCCGCGGCGTCGAGACGGTCGACAAGATCCGCGCCGGCATCGAGCCTGACAAGAACAAGGTGCTGCTGGAGGATCTCTGCAACACGATGAAGTTCGGCTCGCTCTGCGCGCTCGGCGGCTTCACGCCCTATCCTGTGATGAGCGCGATGAACCATTTTCCTGAGGACTTTGCGCCGGCACCGATGGTGGAGGCCGCGGAATGATGAGGAGTGCTCTGCATAGCAGACGAAAAGCCAACGATTTGGCTTTTCGAATGACGAATGCCCGCAGCTATAGCGAAGGGCGGGCAGCAAGACCCCTCCCGCTCGCTGTGCTCGCCGCCCTCCCCACAGGTGGGAGGGCTCAGATCGCTGCACTCGCTCGTTTCCGATTGGGTGAAGTCGGTGCGGCATCTGTTCGCCCCCCTTGTGGGGGAGATGGCCGGCAGGCCAGAGCGGGTCTTTCTCCCCGCCGCCCAATCCGCACCAACATGTTCAAACAGGAGACGCATCATGTCCCTCGTTCATGAAATCGACTACGGCACACCCGTTTCGAAATCCACCGAGACGGTGACGCTGACCATCGATGGTCGCCAGATCACCGTTCCCGCAGGCACCTCGATCATGCGGGCCTCGACGGAGGCCGGTATTCAGGTGCCGAAGCTCTGCGCCACCGACATGGTGGATGCGTTCGGGTCCTGCCGGCTCTGTCTCATCGAGGTCGAGGGCCGCAACGGAACTCCGGCCTCCTGCACCACGCCGGTGGCGCCCGGGATCGTCGTCCACACGCAGACGGAGCGGTTGAAACAGATCCGCAAGGGCGTGATGGAGCTCTATATCTCCGACCACCCGCTCGACTGTCTGACCTGCGCCGCCAATGGCGACTGCGAATTGCAGGACATGGCGGGCGCCGTCGGCCTTCGCGACGTTCGCTATGGCTACGAGGGCGACAACCACGTCAGGGCACGCACCGACGGCGCCATGAACGCCAAATGGATGCCGAAGGACGAGTCGAACCCTTACTTCACCTATGACCCTTCCAAATGCATCGTCTGTTCGCGCTGCGTGCGCGCCTGCGAGGAAGTGCAGGGCACGTTCGCGCTGACGATCGAAGGCCGCGGTTTCGAAAGCCGCGTATCCCCTGGTGCGCACGAACATTTCCTCGATTCCGAATGCGTCTCCTGCGGTGCCTGCGTGCAGGCCTGTCCGACCGCGACGCTGACCGAGAAATCGGTAATCGCCATCGGCCAGCCCGAGCATTCGACGGTCACGACCTGCGCCTATTGCGGTGTCGGCTGTTCGTTCAAGGCTGAAATGCGCGGCGAGGAGCTTGTGCGCATGGTGCCGTGGAAGGACGGCCAGGCCAATCGCGGCCATTCCTGCGTCAAGGGGCGGTTCGCCTATGGCTATGCGAGCCACAAGGACCGCATCCTCAATCCGATGATCCGCGAGAAGATTTCCGATCCGTGGCGGGAAGTCAGCTGGGAAGAAGCGTTCAGCCATGTCGCCTCCGAGTTCCGGCGCATCCAGTATCAGTATGGCCGCGAATCGATCGGTGGCATCACCTCGTCGCGCTGCACCAACGAAGAGACATTCCTCGTCCAGAAGCTGATCCGCGCCGGTTTCGGCAACAACAATGTCGATACCTGTGCCCGCGTCTGCCATTCGCCGACCGGTTATGGGCTCGGCCAGGCTTTCGGCACCTCGGCCGGAACGCAGAATTTCGACAGCGTCGAGCACACCGACGTGGTCATGATCATCGGCGCCAACCCGACCGACGGTCATCCGGTATTCGGGTCGCGGCTGAAGAAGCGGTTGCGGCAGGGTGCGAAACTCATCGTCATCGATCCGCGCCGCACCGATATCGTCCGCTCGGCCCATGTCGAGGCGGCGTTTCACCTCCCCTTGAAGCCAGGCACCAATGTGGCTGTCATGACGGCGCTGGCGCATGTCATCGTCACCGAGGGGCTGTTTGCTGAAGCGTTCATCCGCGAGCGCTGCGACTGGTCGGAATTCGAGGATTGGGCGGCGTTTGTTTCGGAGGACGCGCATAGCCCAGAAGCGACGGAGGCCTATACCGGCGTGCCGGCGGATCTGCTGCGTGGTGCCGCACGGCTGTTTGCGACCGGCGGGAATGGCTCGATCTATTACGGTCTCGGCGTCACCGAGCACAGCCAGGGCTCGACGACGGTGATGGCGATCGCCAACCTTGCCATGGTCACCGGCAATCTCGGCCGGCCCGGCGTCGGCGTCAATCCGCTGCGGGGCCAGAACAATGTCCAGGGCGCCTGCGACATGGGCTCCTTCCCGCACGAGCTGCCGGGCTATCGCCACATCTCCGACGATGCCACCCGCGAGACATTCGAGAAACTGTGGGGCGTGACGCTCAACAACGAGCCGGGCCTGCGTATCCCCAACATGCTGGATGCGGCGGTCGAAGGTACGTTCAGGGGCATCTACATCCAGGGCGAGGATATCCTGCAGTCCGACCCGGATACCAAGCACGTTTCGGCCGGGCTCGAGGCGATGGAATGCGTCGTGGTGCACGACCTGTTCCTCAACGAAACCGCCAATTACGCGCATGTCTTCCTGCCAGGTTCGACTTTCCTCGAAAAGGACGGCACGTTCACCAATGCGGAGCGGCGTATCAACCGGGTCCGCAAGGTGATGAGCCCGAAGAACGGCTTTGCCGACTGGGAAGTGACCCAGAAACTGGCGCAGGCCATGGGGCTGGCCTGGACCTACACCCATCCGTCGCAGGTGATGGACGAGATCGCCGCGACGACACCTAGCTTTGCCAAGGTCTCCTACGACTATCTGGAAAAGATGGGATCGGTGCAGTGGCCCTGCAACGAAGCGCATCCGCTCGGCTCGCCAATCATGCATGTCGACGGCTTCGTGCGCGGCAAGGGTAAGTTCATCCGCACCGAATATGTCGCGACCGACGAACGCACCGGGCCACGTTTCCCGCTGCTGCTCACCACCGGCCGCATTCTCAGCCAGTACAATGTCGGAGCGCAGACGCGACGGACGGAAAATGTCGTCTGGCATGCGGAAGACCGTCTGGAGATCCACCCGCACGACGCCGAGCAGCGCGGGATCAAGGACGGCGACTGGATCAAGCTCGCGAGCCGAGCCGGCGATACGACGCTGCGGACTCTGATCACCGACCGCGTGGCGCCGGGTGTCGTCTACACCACGTTCCACCATCCCGATACGCAGGCGAACGTGATCACGACCGACTATTCCGACTGGGCCACCAACTGCCCGGAATACAAGGTCACGGCGGTGCAGGTTTCGCCGTCGAATGGCCCGACGGAGTGGCAGCAGGACTACGGCGACCTGTCGCGCAGATCGCGACGCATCGCAGGTCGAATGGAGGCTGCGGAGTAATCGCAATTATCAATTGCAAATAGGCAATCGGTGAGGCCGCAGGGCTCTTGCAAACAGGTCAAGAACCAGATTAAGGGGGAGTGCCAATTTGTCGCAGAGTCCTATGACGCCACTGTTCGTCGCAAGTGCAGTTCTTGAAACTAGCCGTCGTAACGGAAACAGTGCAACTCGCTCAATCTCGGTACAAGCCAATCGTACGATAGGTTTCAGCTATCACGGCAGCCGCGCTTCAACTGCGCGGATCTCCGGACCGTATCCGGCTGCTGCAATGACGGGTCGCCTGATCGCCATCGGAGCTTTTTCCGATGGTGCATGATCAGTTGGACGACACAGTGCCACATGAAACCCACGGCCACGAAAAGCTGGTCCGGATGGCAAACCAGATCGCCACGTTTTTCTTATCCCAGCCGGAGAGCGTGCGAACCAATGGCGTTGCGACGCATATCAACAAATTCTGGGAGCCGCGCATGCGCCGGCACCTATTCGAACATCTCGATGCCGGCGGCGCAGGATTGCTGCCGCTTGTCGTCGAGGCTTCGACACTGATCCGCCGACCGGCAGAACCGAGCGGGACGGGTATGGGAACCAAAGAGGGAACGACCGGGGGTGTTTCCGGACGTTAGGGAACGGGGCCAGATGAAACCGCTTTTCGGGAGATCACACCGGAAAGCAAAGCGTAAGCTCGCCTTCAGCTGGAGGGCGGTGGTGAGCTCACGTTGAAAGCCATTACTCAGAGAGGGATCTTCTTTTATGGCAATTGCAGGAACAGCAGGAGGCCGCGCCGAAAGCGCCGGTCTCCTGGAGAAGGAACGTATTATCGCAAAACCGGGCTTCAACCGTTGGCTTGTGCCGCCGGCAGCCCTCGCTATCCACCTTTGCATCGGCATGGCCTACGGCTTCAGCGTCTTCTGGCTGCCGCTTTCGCGCGCCATTCCAGGTGCAGCCGACCCGTCATGCACAGGCATGGGCCTGCTGACGGCACTGTTTACGACGAGCTGCAACTGGCGCGTTGCCGATCTTGGCTGGATCTACACGCTGTTCTTCGTGTTGCTCGGCTGCTCCGCCGCCATCTGGGGCGGCTGGCTTGAAAAGGTCGGTCCACGCAAGGCTGGTTTCGTCTCCGCCTGCTGCTGGTGCGGTGGCATTCTCGTCGCAGCCATGGGCGTCATGACCCACCAGCTGTGGATGATGTGGGTCGGCGCCGGCGTTATCGGCGGCATCGGTCTCGGTCTCGGCTATATCTCGCCGGTTTCAACGCTGATCAAGTGGTTCCCGGACCGTCGCGGCATGGCGACAGGCATGGCGATCATGGGCTTCGGCGGCGGCGCAATGATCGGCGCTCCGCTTGCCAACCTTCTGATGAACTTCTTCAAGACCGACGTGTCTGTCGGTGTGTGGCAGACTTTCATCGCCATGGCTGCGATCTATTTCTGCTTCATGATGGGTGGCGCCTTTGGCTACCGCATCCCGCCGGCAGGATGGCGTCCTGAAGGCTGGACACCGCCGGCTTCGAAGTCGACGATGATCACGACGAAGCACGTTCACCTGCGTGACGCACACAAGACAAAGCAGTTCTGGCTGATCTGGGCCGTGCTTTGCCTCAACGTCTCCGCCGGTATCGGCGTTATCGGCATGGCATCGCCGATGCTGCAGGAAATCTTCGCCGGTTCGCTGATCGGTCTGCCGGACGTCGCGTTCGCGCAGCTCGACGCTGGACAGAAGGCACAGATCGCAGCAATCGCTGCAGGCTTCACCGGCCTTCTGTCGCTCTTCAACATTGGCGGACGCTTTGTCTGGGCCTCGCTCTCCGACAAGCTCGGCCGCAAGAACACCTACTATACGTTCTTCATCCTCGGCATCATCCTCTATGCAACCGCACCGACACTTGCCAACCTCGGCAACAAGGGTCTGTTCGTTCTGGCATTCGGCATCATCCTTTCCATGTATGGGGGCGGCTTCGCAACCATCCCGGCCTATCTTGCCGATATCTTCGGAACCCAGTTCGTCGGCGCGATCCACGGTCGTCTTCTGACCGCCTGGGCGACTGCCGGCATCGTCGGTCCGGTCGTGGTGAACTACATCCGCGAAGCGCAGATTGCTGCCGGCGTTGCGCCGGGACCGGCTCTCTACACCGGCACGATGTATATCCTTGCGGGCATGCTGGTGCTTGGCCTTATCGCCAACTCGCTGGTGCGGCCGCTTGCTGACAAGTGGTTCATGTCGGATGAAGAGGTTGCCTCTCTGCAGGCAAAGACCGCGGCGGCAAATGCCGGCCCGACCGGCTCGTTCGGCATCGGCAAGGGTGGCTTCTCCGCTCAGGCCGCTCTCGCCTGGGCCGTCGTCGGCATCCCCATGATCTGGGGCATCTGGGTCACGCTGAAAAGCAGCCTGGTTCTGTTCGGCTAAGCCAAAAACGCATGAGGGGCCGGCCCACCCGGCCGGCCCCTCATCACCAAAGGCTCCCGCGAAGCCTAAAGCCGCGGCACACCTTCCGGCCTGATCTGCTTCTTCAGGGCCGCAATGCGGAAGATCGCATTCGCTGCGCCATAACCGCGATAATCGCGCCGCTGGACGATCTCGAAGAAGAAGCCCTCACCAAACGTACCGCTGTAAAGCTGGAAATATTCACCGTTCTCGTCGCGGTCGTAGAGAATGTTCTCGGCCTTCAGCCTCTCCGTCAGGTCGGGATCGAGACCAAAGCGGGTCTCTACGTCGCCATAATAGTTCGGAGAGATCGGCAAAGGCCGAAAGCCGTTCGCCTTCAGGGCCGCGGCCGTCGCAAAGATATCTGCCGTCTCGAATGCAAGATGCTGGATGCCAGACCCGAATGTCTCCGCGATGAAATGTCCAGCGAGCGTTCGCCGGTTTTCCGCACCATTGAGGGTAATGCGAAGCGAGCCTTGCGGCGCTTCGACAACCTGGCTACGCACGACGCCGGATGGGTCGATGATATCGACCATCGGCGTCTTCTGCATCTCGAAGATCGAGGTGTAGAAGAGCACCCAGGTGAGCATCTCCTCATACGCTACCGTCTGGGCGATATGATCGACCCGCAGGAGATGGGCATCCTGCTTCCTATGCTCATCATCGACAGTGACGAAATCGATATCCCAAATTCTGGAAAGATCTGTCTTGTCGTCGAGCAGGTAGATGAGACCTCCGCCGACACCGCGGATAGAGGGGATCGTCACCTCGCCCGTCTCGACGGGTTGATTGAACACTTCGGCGCCCAATGCCACCGCACGATCCATCGCATCGCGCGCGTCGTCCACCTTCAAAGCCATTGCATAGGCCGAGGTGCCGTGCACGGCGTAGGATGCACTCGCAAAGCCCATCTCGTCCGTATTCAGAAGCAGTTTGATATTGCCCTGCGAAAACACGCTGACTTTCTTGCTGCGGTGTTGTGCGGTCTTGGAAAAACCGAGCGTGCGCAAGATGCCGGCCAGTTCTCCGGCGTCGGCCTCGCTTGCCGAAAATTCGACGAAGCCGACCCCTTGCACGGCGCTGCGGTCCGGCATGACCGGGAGCGTCAGGCCCGACGCATTCGGATTGCGACGCACCCGATCTCCAAGCGTGATCAGTGATCGGTGACCATCTGCCGCGATAGCCTTTGCCGAGCCGCCGCGGAACTGGTCATTGAATATCTCCAGCGAGAAATAGCCATCATAGCCGGTTTCGGCGACGGCGCTGGTAAATGCTTCGACCGGCAGATCTCCCTCGCCCGGCATGTTGCGGAAGTGTCGGCTCCAGTAAAGCAGATCCATGTCGATCAATGGCGCATCGGCCAGCTGGACGATGAAGATCTTTTCCTTCGGGATAGAGCGGATCGAATTGATGTCGATCTGTCGCGACAGCGTGTGGAAACTGTCGAGGATGATGCCGATATTCGGGTGGTTGGTGCGCCGGACAACTTCCCAGGCATCGCGATGATCGGAAATGTGTTTGCCCCAGGCGAGCGCCTCGTACCCGACTTTCAGGCCACGCTTGGCAGCGCGTTCCCCGAGTTCGTGAAAATCCGCCACCGCCCGGTCGATACCGCCGAGCGCGAGCGGCGAGACGTTCGAGCACACGAGGACCAGATCGGTGCCCAGCTCCTGCATGATGTCGAACTTGCGCTCCGCCCGGTCGAACAGCCGCGAGCGGTGCGGTTCAGGCATGCCCTCGAAATCGCGGAAGGGCTGGAACAGGGTAATCTCCAGTCCGTGATCCCGCACCATGCGCCCGACATCGGCAGGCGTACCGTCGAAGGCGAGAAAGTCGTTTTCGAAGATCTCGACACCGCTGAACCCCGCCTGCGCAATGGCTGCAAGCTTTTCCGGAAGTTCACCGCTGATCGATACGGTCGCTATGGACGTCTTCATGACTTGCCCTCGTTTGCTTCAGCCTCGTTTACGGTGTGCCTTAAGCGCTTACGCATGCAGATACGCGCCTTGTACGCGGGTTCAATGATGCGACAGGATCTCGCCCAGGAATGCCCGGGTCCGGGGATGGGCGGGCGCGCTGAAGAAACTTTCGGGATCATTTTCCTCGACGATCTCGCCGTCGGCCATGAAGATGACGCGGTCGGCGACCTGGCGGGCGAAACCCATTTCGTGCGTGACGCAGATCATCGTCATACCATCGCGGGCGAGCGACACCATCGTATCGAGCACTTCCTTGACCATTTCAGGGTCAAGAGCCGAGGTTGGTTCGTCAAACAGCATTGCCTTGGGTTCCATGCAGAGAGCGCGGGCAATCGCGACGCGCTGCTGCTGGCCGCCGGAAAGCTGGGCCGGGTATTTGTCCGCCTGATCGCCGATGCGGACCCGTTCCAGATATTTGCGGGCCGTCTTTTCCGCCTCGGGACGCGACAGTTTGCGCACGCGCATGGGCGCGAGAATGCAGTTCTCGAGCACCGTCTTGTGCGGGAAAAGGTTGAACTGCTGAAACACCATTCCGACTTCGCGGCGGACCGCATCGATCGCCTTCTGGTCGTCCTTTACGGTATGGCCCGATACGACGATCTCGCCACCCTGACTTGCTTCCAGCCGGTTGATACAGCGGATCAGCGTCGACTTGCCCGACCCCGACGGACCGCAGAGAACGATCTTTTCGCCCTTTGCGACGGTCAGGTTGACTTTCTTGAGGGCGTAGAATGCGCCGTACCACTTTTCCACGTCGCGCATCATGATCATCGGCTCTTTGCCGGTCGACTGGGCGTTGGTGTTGGTCACAATTGCCATGGTCATTTTCCCTACTCTATCTTGCCAAACCGGCGGACATACGCCGCTCGATGCGTCGTCCCCACAGGGACAGCGGCCAACACATTGCGAAATACATGGCGCCGACGACGCCGAACACGAGAAGCGGTTGGTAGATCTGGTTGGAGACGATCGAACCTGCACGCGTCAGCTCGATGAAGCCGACGATGGCAGCAAGCGACGTGCCTTTCAGAAGCTGGACCAGGAAGCCGACGGTTGCCGGCAGCGATAGCTTGAAGGCCTGCGGCATGATGACGTCGAACATCAGGCTGCGGGTGTGGAGGCCGAGCGCATCGGCAGCTTCAGTCTGGCCCTTCGGCACCGCCTCGATCGCGCCACGCCAGATTTCGCCCAGAAATGCCGAAGCATGCGCGGTCAGCGCGATGCCGACGGCGGCCCAACCGGGTAGATCGAAGCCCAGAAGCGGCAGGCCGAAATAGGCGACGAAGAGCTGCATCAGAAGCGGTGTGCCCTGGAAGAGCCCGATCCAGCCGATTGCGATATAACGGACCAAGGCGATCCTCGACACCCGCATCAGCGCCACGATGACGCCCGAGATGATGCCGCCGACAAAGGCCATCGCGGTCAGGACAAGCGTCCAGCCAAGGCCTTGCAGCAGGTAGGTCAGTTCTTGGTATCCCATATCCTGGTCCTCCTCAGCGCTGCGGATAGTTGAAGGCACGCCGGCCAATGGCGGCAAGCGTCCACATGGTCACCATCGAAATGACGAGATAGATGCCGGTCAGGGTGAAGTAGGTCTCGAAACTGCGGAAGGTTTCAGCCTCGATACGCTGACCCACCGATGTCAGTTCGTAAGCCGAAATTGAGGTGCAGATCGCCGTGGTCAGCGTCAGCAGGATGAACTGGCTCGACAGCGACGGGTAGATGGCCCGCAGCGCCGGCTTCAGTATGATCATCCGGAAGACTTCATGGTTGTGCAGCCCCAGCGCCAGACCGGCTTCGGTCTGCCCCTTGGGAATGCTTTCCACGCCACCGCGAATAATCTCGATCGCATAGGCGCCACCGTTCAACCCCAGCGCCAGAACCGCGGTCATAGTCGGATTGAGCCGGACGCCGGCGAGTGGCAGCGCGAAGAAGATGAAGTAGATCTGCACCAGAAAAGGCGTGTTGCGGATCACCTCGACGAAGGCCGTGACGAGGAAGGACGGGATGACCATGTGCGTTCTGAGGATCGCCACGCCCAGCACGCCGATAACAGTCGCAATCATCATGCCGGCTACGGCCAGGAACAGGGTTCCCAACGTGCCATAGACCAGCGATTGCCAAACATCGGTCACGACGCTGAAATCAAGTGTCATGTTCTACCTCCCTCATTGCCTTCACCATCGCCTCGTCTCAGTCCCAATCGGGTTCCCATTCGAAGCGGGAATAACGCTCGCCACGCGCCAGCGCATGAATGGCAGCCATGTCTTCCGACGACAGTTCAAAATCGAAAATGTCCATATTGGACCGGATGTTTTCAGCTTTTGCAGAGCGCGGAATGGCACCGACGTGGTCTTGCTGGACATGCCAGCGCAACGCGATCTGACCCGCCGATTTGCCGTATTTCGCGCCGAGCTCGGTCAGCAGCTTGGAGCTGAACACCTTGCCGCGGGCAATCGGCTGATAGGCATTGAGCAGCATGTCGGCCCGGCGCATGCGCTCGAGCAGTTTTTCCTGCGACAGGAAGGGATGGTATTCGACCTGATTGCAAAACAGCTCTGCCTTGTGGACGTCGAGCGCCTCGTCGAGCAATGCCACGGTAAAATTGCTGACACCGATCAGCCTTGTCTTGCCCTCGGATTTTGCCCGCGCGAATGCGTCGAGCGTTTCGCCAAGGGGCACGTCCTTGGTTGGCCAGTGGACGAGGAGCAGATCGACATAGTCGAAACCCAGCCGTTCCAGGCTCTCATCAACGCGGGCCGCGACCGTTTCCGGATCGAGATCGTTGAACCAGATCTTGGTGGTGACGAAGAGCTCTCCCCGTGCCACGCCGCTCTCGCGGATTGCGTTGCCGACTTCGACTTCGTTTCCATAGCGTATCGCGGTATCGATCTGGCGGTAACCGAGTTCGATGGCGGTACGGATCGCCGCCTCGCCTTCCGGTCCCTTCAGTTCGAATGTACCGAAGCCGAGGCTCGGGATCTCCACGCCCTGGATGGTCTTTATTTGCAAGCCGGTCATTGGCCCTCTTCGGATTCAGGTTCGAGAATTCTGCGCGACGCGATCAGCGTTCGCTTGGCCCATTCGGCGGCGGAAAGTCCAGCGGACTGCTCGTCGTTGGGGATTTCCACGGCAACCGGCAGATCGGCCGGCATGGCAGCAAACATGCCAGCAAGGTCGAGTTCCCCCTCGCCCGGCAGAAGCCGCGCATGGCGGGCTGTGTAGTTCAGTTCTTCCCGCGTATCCGGGATTTTGGCCGGAGCATCGCAGATCTGCGCGTAATTCAGCCACTTGCGCGGCACAGCAGTGATCTCTTCAATTGTCGTGCGGGCCCGCGAGACATGCAGCGTATCGATGATCACGCCCTGGTTCGGCTGGTCGGCAGCACTCAGGACGCGGGTGGCGGCTGCGAGATCCCGCAGCTCGGATTGCGGCATGAACTCCAGGTCCATCGACAGGCCGAACGGATGTGCCGCCTCGCACAGTTTGACAAACGAAGACGTCAGACGCCCTTCATCGGCATCATCGCCGGCGACAAGAATGGCGCGGGCGCCAAGCTGGCCGGCACATTCAAGAAACGGCAGCAGCGGTTCCGGATCGAAATCCGGCGAAATCCGGATCATCTCGACATCGAACACTGCGACGCCGCTGTCGGCCATCAGGCTGATCAGGGATTTCACCCGCGCCGGGTCATCCATCAGCGGGTAGGCAAGGCCACCCGGAAAGGCCGGCATCAGGCGCAGACCGAGATAGTCGTATCCGGCCTCAGCCGCCGCACGCACCGCTTCTTCCGGTGCAACGCCGAGTCCGGTCAGGAAAGAGAGGGACCACTTACGTTTCATGCCGCCACCTTTGCCGGTGCTAGCATTTCAGCGAGCGTCACCGTGCGATCCTCGCGGCCGGCGAGATCGACCGCAAGCGTCGCGGCAAGCGTCGACATCCCGTCGCGCGCGCTGATCAGCGGCTTTGCCTCGCCACGGATCACATTCACGAAGTGGTCAAGCTGGTTGACATAGGTGAGCGAGCCATCGCCGGGGCGGTATTCGCGAACCAGCGGATGCTGCCAGTGATCGTTTTCTTCCGCGTGCCGCCACAAATACATGTCGGAGACAGACAGTGCTGCCTTTCGTCCGGCGAGGAAAAGGCAGGGACCGGGCTGTGCCGGATGATAAAGCGCCTGCCCGGACGTATATTCCCAGGCCCAGGGGCTGACGGCTGCGTCCGAGATCAGGAACGTGCCGAGCACGCCGTTGACGAAGCGGATCGAAATGCTTGCCGTGTCTTCGACCTCAAAGCCGCGGCGGGCCGAGGACGTGAAGGCGCGGATGCTTTCAATCTCGCCGACCAGATAGCGCAGGACGTCGATATCGTGGATGAGGTTGATCAACAACACGCCGCCGCCGCGCTTGCGGCGCCATTCGGTGTTGAAATAATCGTCCGGCTTGTCGAACAGGGTCATGCCGTTGACGGCGACCAACGGTCCGAGCTCTCCGGCGTCGATGGCGCGTTTGGCGGAACGGATGTCGGGGCTGTGGCGGCGCTGGTGGCCCACAAGGACTGCCACGCCGCTTCGTTCCGACGCCTCGACGATGCGGGCGGCCGAGGCGATGCTTTCGGCGATCGGCTTTTCGATCATGCAGGGTACGCCGCGCTCGATGCAGGCGAGAGCGGCCGGTGTATGGAGATTGTTCGGCAGCGCGATGATGGCGCCGTCGGGCTTTGCCTCGTCGAGCATGGTGTCGTAGTCGGCAAAGTACGGGACGGAGAGGCGCGCGGCGAGTTCGGCTGCAGCGGACGACGGATCGCAGATCGCAGCAATTTCGGCGCGGCGGTTGGACACCAGGAGGTCGGCATGTTCGCGGCCGATCAGACCGGCACCCATCAGACCGATGCGGGTCATTGCGTCATCTCCGCCATGGCCCGCAGAGCGAGGCGATAGCCGTAGGCACCGAAGCCCGCCATGACTGCCGTCGCGGTCTTGGAGACGAGCGACTTGTGATAGATTTCCTCACGCTGATGCACGTTGGAAATGTGCAATTCGATCTTCGGCTTGTCGAAGGTCTTCAGCGCGTCGAGGATGGCAATCGAGGTGAACGTGTAGGCGGCCGGATTGATGATGATGCCGGCGGCAGCGTGGCGGGCCGCATGAATGGATTCGATGATCTCGCCTTCGAAATTCGACTGGCGGAAATCGATCGCGACGCCAAGTTCGGCAGCATCCGCTTCCAACCAGCCACGGATTTCGTCGAGCGTCGTGCGGCCGTAGATATCCGGCTCGCGCTGACCGAGAAGATTAAGATTGGGTCCGTTCAAGATAAAGATCGTGCGCATGTCCATGCCTTTTGCTGCAGATCGGGGCGCGCTTTTCCAATCGCGGCTGCGCGCCCCGTTTCGTCATGCGGTCGTGGAATCGACGCTAACTTTTACTGTACGGTGAAGGGGATGCCTTCGAGCTTTTCCGGGAAGTTCGGAAGCGCGTCTGCGGCCAGCCACTTCTTGTTGATCGCTTCGAGACGGCCGTCGGCCTTGATCTTGTCGATGAACTTGTTCAGCCAGTCGTTGATTTCCTTGTCGCCGAGCTTGGTGGTGACGCCCATCCACTGTTCGTTGAAGACCAGCTTCTGTTCGTAGTCGTTGCCTGGCGATGCACGGTCGAGGTTGATCTTGTAGGTCGTGTTGCCACCGATCGCATCGACCTGGCCGGAGACGAGCGCCTGGATGTTGGAGCTGTCGTCGTCGAAGCGGCGGATGTTGGGAACGTCACCCAGAAGGGTGGTGATCGCCTTGTCCTGGGCTGCGCCGCGTGGCACGCCGATGCGCAGGCTCTTGGCGTCCTCGATCGCGGTGATCTTGTTCTTGGCGCTCGACAGAAGAATGATCTTCAGGCCTGCATAAGGCTTGCTGAACTGCACAGCCTTGGCGCGATCCGGATACATGCCCATCACGGCCATCTGCAGATCGACCTTGCCGGTCAGAAGGTTCGGGATGCGGGCCGAGACGGCGTTCGGTACGAACTCGACCTTGACGCCCATTTCCTCGCCGATCAGCTTGGCCACGTCGACGTCATAGCCGATGTTCTGGCCGCTGGCGTCGATCGAGCCCCATGGTGCCTGTTCGCCCATGACGCCGACCCGGATGACGCCTGCGCTCTTGATCTTCTCAAGAGCCTGCGCATGGGCGGCAGACGCGCCGAGCGCCATGCTGACGCCTGCAACGAGGGTCAGCGCGAGTGTGCGGAATGAAAATTTGCCTGGCATGAAATGTCCTCCTCAGGGTTGATGCCTTTTGTTGTCAGGGCCGCGACTCCTCTTCGCAACCCAGACGGAAATACCCGTATTTCAATTAACCAACCAGTTGGTTGATGTCAATCGACGTGCTATTCCTGCTCGCGGATTGATTGCTTACACTTAAGCCGCTGCTCCCTGTTGCCTGCTGTGGTAACGGGGCCGCGAGGCCGAGGAATTGAGATGACGACCACCGAAAACATGTTCACTGATACGAGTCTTGACCCGGGCCAAAGGTCGCCGGAAAGGCGCAGACGCTTTTTGCTGGAATCGGCAATCACAGAATTTTCGACCTACGGAATCGGTGGCGCACGGGTCGATCGCATCGCTCAGCGCGCGAATTCCAACAAGGCGATGGTCTACCACTACTTCGGCAGCAAGGAGGATCTCTACCTTGCCGCGATGGAGCATCTTTACACCGGCATCCGCAGTGCCGAAGACGCGCTCGTGCTCGATCCGGAAGATCCCGTCGGTGCGATGAAGGCGCTGATCGGCTTTACCTTCCGGTATTATATCGACAACCCCGCCTTCGTGCGAATGATCAACACCGAAAACCTGCACGGCGCAGCGCATCTGCAGTCGGCCGGCGACATGAAGGGGCTTAACAGCTCGGTCGTGACGAAGGTCTCGACGATCCTCGATATCGGTGCCGCAAAGGGCCTTTTCCGACACGTGGACCCTCTCGATCTCTACATCTCGATTTCCGCCCTCGGCTTTACCTATGTTTCCAATCGCCACACGCTGAAGGTCCTGTTCGGACGCGACCTCATGGCTGCAGACGCGGTCGAGGCACGCCTGGAAACCATGACCGACATGATCCTGCGATATGTCGCTGCGGACGGTCATCAGCCCCTCCCCGCGATCGATCGGTAATGGGCGATGGTCTGTGATATTCCCTGCCGGAGCAGCGTAACGGGGATCGGGCCCAGCAGAGCCTGATTGTCGGTGGCTTTGATATCCGGCGCCATCGGCACGGCTGGGCCGCCAAAATCAATGTTTGCGCCGGGGATCTCGGCTCTGATCGCTGCGATCACGTCCGGGACGTCCTCGCAGGCACCGCCGACCGAAAACGCATGCGCGCCCTCGAACGGTCTTGTTGCCGCCGCCGCGAAGGCCGCTGCAACATCGGCGACGAAAACGAGATCCTGCGGACCGGAATATCCGATCGTGTAGGCATTGCCGAGAACCGCTTCGCGGCATGCAAGCGTTGGCCCCGCAGTCAGTCCACTTTCGCGCCCAGGCCCGTAGACAACCGTCGGGCGAAGGCCAATGCTTGAGATACCAGCATCCGGCCAATACGCGCGGGCGCTTCCTTCGCAGGCAAGCTTGAAGGCGCCGTAGTGCGTGACCGGATGTGGCGTCGAGCCGTCATCGGGGCCAAAGACGGCAGCGCTGCTGGCATAGGCAATCCGCGCAATGCCGTTAGCCTTGGCCGCTTCGAACGCATTCAGCGTGCCGATCAGGTTCACCGTCGCGCCTAGGACCGGGTCGTTCTTGCAGGCTGGGGTCAGCAGAGCGGCGAGATGAATAATGGATGCGCAATCTTTGGCGGCGGATTTGACGGCGGCGCCATCGGTAATATCGCCCTCAAACCACTCGACGTGATCCGCTTCGTCGCCAGCGATGTCCCGCAATATGCGGCGGTCGGTCGAGCGATCGAAAATCCGCACGTCATGGCCTTCGGCCTTCAACGCCTTGAGGATCCAGCCGCCCAGAAAGCCGGCGCCGCCGGTCATCAGAATCCGGGTCATGGCGCGCCCCGCATATCTCCCGAGGTAATCGAGAAGGCGGTCTCATAGATATCAGTGACCGGCGCTTGAAGGATGCCGCTTTCGATCGCCAGCCGCTCCACCTCGGGCAAGGCCGCCCGCAGTCCTGCGCTCGACGACCCCTCGACCAGAACGACGACGTCGAAGACAGTCTCGTTCATTTCAGACCGCAATTCCGTTTCCTTGGTGCGAACGCTCGAAACCTCGTTGCGGGAAACACCGACGTGGACGCAGGAGACACCACGCACCGCGAGCATCGCGTCCGCGAGTGCCTGAGCACTTGCCCGCAGCCGGGTTTCGCCATCGTCGCCCGAGAGATCGAAGCGGATCGTCGCCATGCTGCCACCGTCACCATGGCCGGCTTCAGCAATGCGTTCGCAGGCGACGCGCAGAAAATTACGGAAACTCGGCGCAACAGCCGTCGTCCAGGGTGTCGGGTTGTTCAAACGCTCGAGGTAGTCGGGGGAACGGAATGTCTCCAGTGTCTCGCCGGAATAGACGGTGCCGAAAACATAGCGTGAGGCAGAAGGAGCATGCAGCCGCTTGCCGGTCCTGAAACCCGGGATCGAAAGGCGCTCCGGCATATGTTCACGGGTATGCCATTCGATATATTCGGCATGCCCGCCCTCTTCGATGTCGTGCCAGATCGCCAGAAAGGCGTTGCCGTTCATTCCCATCGTCTTCTCCTCCCATTCACTCGCCCTGCATCCTCAGCGCTTGACAAGCCGGTCATTTGCGACCCATGTAGGCCACTAGAATGTTAGTATGCTACAAATGTCAAGCGCTAGGTTCCAACCAAACGGATGCGTGATGACAACGAACGAAAAGAAAGCGGCTCTTGGGAAACGGGTCGTAATGCCAGGGAGGAGATACACATGGCGAACCAGGAAACACCTCGCGTTGCGATCGTCACAGGGGGGGCCGGCGGGCTCGGATTTCCGATCGCAGCAAGACTTGCGGCCAAGGGCCACAAGGTCGCGCTATGGGACATCAACAAGGAACGGGTCGAAGAGGCTGCTGCCAAACTTCCGGGCGCCAAGGGTTATGTGGTCAACGTCATGGACCCCGCAGCCGTCGAGGACGCTACGGTGCAAGCGGTCGCGGACCTGGGGCCGCTCGGCATTCTCGTGACCTGCGCCGGTCACAACGGCCCGCTCGAAAAATTCGTCGATTACCCGCATGACGGCTGGCGTTTTGTGATGTCGCTCAATCTCGATGCGGTATTCTACTGCTGCCAATCGGCGGTTCGGCAAATGCTGAAGACCGGCTATGGCCGCATCGTCAATATCGCCTCGATCGCCGGCAAGGAAGGCAATCCCAACGCGGTCGCCTACTCCGCTTCGAAGGCGGGTGTTATCGGCCTGACGAAATCGATCGGCAAGGAACTGGCAACGACGCAGATCCGCGTCAACTGCGTCACTCCGGCCGCGATCGAGACGGAAATGATGAACCAGCTGACACCCGAATTCAAAGCCTATGTGACAGCGAAGATCCCTGTCGGTCGCCTCGGCGAAGCGGAGGAAGTCGCATCGCTCGTCAACTGGCTGGCGTCTGAGGAATGCTCGTTCTCGACCGGCGCCGTGTTCGACGTTTCCGGCGGGCGCGCGACGTATTGAGGTCGCGCAATGTATAAGCAACATCCCCTTTCGCTCGCCTATCTGACCGTGTTCGGTTGTCCTCCGGTCGAGAACGTCAGGATCGCAGCCGCCTGCGGTTACGATCTCGTCAGCCTGCGGCTGATTGCTCCACACGGGCTGGAGCTTGCCCATCCGATCGTTGGAAACCAGAAGCTGATCCGCGAAATCAACGCCGCGGCGTCGGACACGGGCATGTCGTTCTACGACGGCGAGGTGTTCACCCTCCTGCCGGAGACGGACATCAAAACCTGGCTTCCGGTGATCGAGACTGCCGGTGAATTCGCAATGCCGATCATGCAGATCACCTGCGAGGACCCGGATCTTTCCCGTGCAGTGGACAATCTTGGCCGCATTGCCGACGCGGCTTCGCAATACGGCATCAAGATGGCGATCGAGTTCATGCGCTGGCGTTCCACTGCCAACATCCATGATGCAAGCCGCCTGGCGAGTGCGACGGGCCGGAACAATGTCGGCCTTCTGATCGACGCGCTGCACCTGTCACGCTCCGGCGGAAGCCCCGCTGATGTCGTGCGCCTGCCGAAGGGCCAGGCGCTGTATCTCCAGCTTTGCGACGCGCCAGCCGAGCAACCGGCAGACAACGCCGGTTGCATTGCCGAGGCACGCACTGCCCGGATGTTTCCAGGCGACGGCGGCCTGTGGTTGAAGGATCTGATGGCCGCCCTGCCCGCAGATGTCGTAATCAGCGTCGAGACCCCGCATAAAGGAGACGCGGCGCTCAGCTTCATGCAGCGCGCCGAAATAGGAATGGCTGCCACGCGGCGCTTCCTCGACGAGATCTCCACCTGACAAGCGCCCTCAGGGAATGTTGCCTCACTCCCTGAGGGCGCGTACAGAATTCGGTTATGCCGCGTCGGAGCGTATGATCCGCTCCGGGAAGGAAGGGACCGTAGGAATGGATGCAAAACCACGATCCTCGCTGGGCGCAAGGGTGACCGAGAGGCTGAGACGAGCCATCATCGATGGCGAGCTCGAGTTGGGTGACGCACTTTCGGAAGACAAGCTGGCGACCACGCTTGGCGTCAGTCGGAGCCCGGTGAAAGAAGCCTTCGCAACGCTCGAACAGCAGGGCCTCATCGATGTGCGTCCGCAAAGGGGAAGCTTCGTCTTTCTGCCGACTCGCGAAGACACGGAAAACCTGTGCGAATTCCGCAAGACGATCGAGATCGAGGCAGTTCGCCTCGCCATGTCGCGTCGTCGCGATGAAACGTTAAAGGCGATGCGGGCAGCTGCCGAAGACATGATGGCGGCGTGCGAGGCGGGCGACAACCATCGATCCGCCCGCGCTGATGATCATTTCCACGATGCATCGCTGGAGAATTGCGGCAACCCGTATCTGTTCAACGCCTACCAGCTCGTGTCGAGCAAGGTCGCAGCACTTCGATCGCACCGTTCCACGCTGCCCACGCGCAAAAACGCGAGTGCTGAACATATCGCCATCGTCGAGCTTCTGGAAAGCAATCGGATCACCGAAGGACTGGACATGCTTGGGACCCATGTGCTGATGATGGCGGTTCGGTACGGTATTGAGGAAGAGCCTCTACGACTTCCCGGTGGACGAGCCGCACGCAGCGCGAAACTCGACCATATCGGCCTTCTGCCGGACTAGTCCCGCAACCGGAACGGACCGCAGGACAGATCCGTCTCAATCGTTGTTTACGATATCGGCGCGGTGTTTCTCCGGCACGCCTTTCGTCTTCTCAACTCTGTCTCGATGCAGCGCGGCGCGTGCGAGGAGAAGGAAGGTGGCCGGCGTCGTAACCGTGACGAAGATCCCGATGAGGATCTCGTGCATCATTGGTCGACCTGATGTCACGGAGAAAAAGATCATCGACGCGACCATGACGCCGCCCACACCCCAGCTGGTGCCGAGGGTTGGCGCATGGATGCGCTCGTAAAACGTCGGCAGCCGGAGAAAGCCGATCGCGCCGATCAGCGCCAGCGCCGCACCGACAAGCAGGAATACCGCGACCGCGATGGCGGCCCAGAGCGGCAGATCAGTGGCTTCACTCATTCGATCACCTCACCCCGCATCAGAAATTTGGCGAGCGCAACGGTTGCCACGAAACCCAGCATGCCGATCACCAGCGCCGCTTCGAAATAGATGACCCGACCCGTGCCGATCCCGAACGTGACGAGCATCAGCATCGCGTTGATGTAGAGCGTGTCCAAGGCAATGATCCTGTCCTGCGCCCTCGGGCCGCCGAACATGCGCACAGAGGCGATAGCCATGGCCGCAGCCAGCATCAATTGTGCGACAGCCACAGCTGTGAAGACGATGATGGCACTCATACGAAGATCTCCATCAAGAGCTTTTCATAGCGGTTCTTGACCATATCGCGCCACTTCGCCTCGTCGTCGAGATCGAGGACATGCAACAGCACGGTATTGTCGTTGGAATCGTATTCCAGCCAGGCTGAGCCGGGCGTGCTCGTCAGAACGATCGCGAGCACCGCCAGCGAGAAATGGTTGTGCGTCTGCAGCTGGATCGTCAGGAAGGCCGGATTATGCCGCCGCGAACCGCTCCTCAGGATGACTGCGGCAACCTGCGCGTTCGACTTTGCAACGTCGTAGAGCACCATCCCCAATAGCTTCGGGAGAAGGTACCATTTGCCGAGTCTCGGCTTTTCCGGTCTCAGGGAAGCCATAGCCCAGCAGGCGAAGACTGCGACCATTGTGCCGATAATCAGGTGGCCGAGCGTGAACCCGTTCAGCAGCAGCCACATGAGGACCAGGAAGACGGCAAGGATCGGGAAGGGAAACATCAATCGCCTCCCTGTCCGTTGCTGTCGGCGACGCCCTTCAGGACTGTCGCGTTTCTGACGGCGTTGATGTAATTTTCCGGGCTGGCGAGGGTCCGTATCGTCGTGTCCATGTACTGCATCGCGGGTCCAGCCTGAACCGTCAGCACAAGGGTAAGGCTCAGAAGGAACATGACTGGTACGATCTCGATGACCAGCACCCGCGGCACGGTGCCCTCGATCGAGCTCCAGAACGTCCTGATGCCAACACGCGTCATCGCGATAAGCGCTGCGACGCCTGACAGGATGACGAGAACGATGAGCGTCCAGACCGCAGCTGTCGGCGGCACGCCAATGGCGCCGGTGCCCATCATCGCGGACAACATCGCGAATTTGGCGATAAAGCCAGACAGTGGCGGCAGACCGGACAGAAGGATCGCACAGGCTGCAAAGCATATGCCGAGGATCGCCATCGTCCCGGGCATCGTGACCCCGTCGCCCTCTTGCGGCTCATCGTCGTCGGCGTCGCCGTAAGCTTCCATCGTCACGGTGAGGACGCTAGCGCCCGCATCCTGACCACGCTCGACAAGTTCGATCAGCATGAAGAAGGCGCTGATCGTCAGGGTCGAGCTCACGAGATAGAGGAGTGCGCCGGACGAGACCGCACCATCGTTGATGCCGAGCACCATCAGAAGCGTGCCGGACGACACCAGAACCGAATATCCGGCCAACCGGCCCAAGGCCTGCGACGCGAGCACGCCGATCGTTCCAAACACCACTGTCGCGATACCGCCGATGAGCAGGAATGTCGATCCGAACCCGGCCGATGGCCCGGTTTCAAACAGCAGCATGATCAGCCGCAAGATGACATAGATGCCGAGCTTGCTGAGGATCGCGAAAACGCCCGCGACGGGTGCCGAAGCGGCGCTATAGGCGGTCGGAAGCCAGAAGCAGAGCGGCCACATGCCGGCCTTGATGAGAAATGCGATCCCAAGCACGCCGGCGCCGGCTTCCATCAGCATGCGTCGGTCCGGCTCGATCTGCGGAATGCGCGCTGCAAGGTCGGCCATATTCAGCGTGCCGGCTGTTCCGTAAATCAGGCTGACACCGATCAGGAAGAGAAGTGCGGCCGCAAGATTGACGGCGATGTAATGGAGGCCGGCCTTCACCCGCAGCGGACCCGAGCCGTGGAGAAGCAGACCATAGGATGCAGCCAGCATCACCTCGAAGAAAACAAAGAGGTTGAAGAGATCGCCGGTGAGGAATGCACCATCCACCCCCATCAGCAGCAGCTGGAACATGGTGTGGAAATGGGCGCCGACCGTATGCCAGCGGGCCATCGAATAGACGAGCGACGCAAGCGCCACCAGCGCCGTCAGAAGCAGCATCATCGCCGACAGCCCGTCGAGCACCAGCACGATCCCGAACGGGGCTGCCCAGTTGCCGAGCAGGTAGACGCCTTCGAAATCGCTCGGACCGCTCTCGATACGAAACAGCACGAACGAAACGCAGACGAGGATCACCACCGACGTCAGGCTGACCATCGCCTTGGCAACGCGCTGTCGTTCGTCGATGAACAACAGCACTGCCGCCGCAAGCAGCGGGACCAGGATCGGTGCTATTATGAGGTGATGCGCCCAGCCGTTCATGACGGGTCGCTCCTGCCGTCAACATGGTCGGAGCCGGTCAGGCCGCGGGAGGCGAGCAGCACGACCAGAAACAGTGCCGTCGTGGCAAAGCCGATGACGATTGCCGTCAGCACAAGTGCCTGGGGCACCGGATCCGCAAGGCTTGCGGTGGCCGTGCCGTCCACGAGAACCGGCGGCACATTCGTCTTCACCCCGCCGACGCTGAAGATGAACAAGTTGACGGCATAGGCCAGAAGGGAAAGCCCGACGATGACCTGATAGGTCCGTGGGCGCAGGATGAGCCACACGCCGCAAAAGGTCATGACGCCGATGGCGATGGAGAGAATGATTTCCATCAGGTTTCCTTCGTCTTTGCTGCATCGATTGCCCGCAGGCGATTGATGCGGATCGACTGGTGTGCCAACGCCACCATGATCAGAACCGTCGAGCCAACGACGAGCGAGAAGACGCCGAGATCAAACAGCAATGCCGTTGCCGCCGGCATTTTCCCGACAAGCGGAAGCTCGACATACTGGAAGTGCGAGGTGAGGAACGGGTAGCCGAAAGCCCAGGCTCCGATACCGGTTAAGGCCGCAGTCAGAAGGCCAGCACCCATCCAGCGCAGCGGCAGAATTCGGATCCGATCTTCTGCCCAGCGTGTTCCGCCGGCCAGATACTGCAGCAGGAAGGCGAGCGACAGCGTCAGGCCTGCCGAGAACCCGCCGCCCGGCATGTCGTGACCACGCAGGAACAGATAGACAGCGAACATGATGATGACAGGGAAGAGCCACTGCATGATGACCGACGGGATCAGCATGTAGTCCCGAGCCGTATCGCCCGCAGACCGATCCGGCCGCTCTTCGTCGAAGCGGTTCTGTGCCCGCTGCTGTTCGGGCATCGCCATCGTATCGTCGGCCGGCCGGAAACGGCGAAGCAGCGCATAGACGGTGAGCGCCACCACGCCGAGAACTGCGATTTCGCCAAACGTATCGAAGCCGCGGAAGTCCACCAGGATCACGTTGACGACGTTGCGGCCTCCGCCCTGCGAATAAGCGTTTTCCAGGAAGTAAGTAGCGATAGCGTCCGGCACCGGCATCGTCATCACCGCATAGGATATGAAGGTCATGCCGACACCGCAGAAAACGGCGAGCGCAAGATCCCGGAAGCGTCTCAGCCGGGCGCGGACGGTAATCGGTGCATCATTGATTTCGTTCCGCTTCGGCAACCAGCGTAGGCCGAGAAGGATCAGTACCGTCGTGATGATCTCGACCAGAAGCTGCGTGATCGCGAGATCAGGCGCCGACAACCAAACGAACGTGACGCAGACGATCAGCCCGACGCCGCCAAGCATGACGAGCGCCGCCAAACGGTGATATTTCGCAAGAAACGCGGTGCCGAGCGCCAGACAAATACCAATCAGCCAGATGGCCGCGAAGGCCTTGTCGACCCCGGAGAACACGAACGGCCGCGGCTCGAACCCGGAGAGCCAGAGCGGCAGGAGACCTGCGACAAAGCCGGTGAACACGACCCAGCGCAACTGCGGCTGCAGCTTGCGGGTACCGATCCGCCGCTCCGCGAGCCTTGCCCAGCGCCATGAGACTTCGACGAGGATACGCTCGAAGATGCGCTGTCCGCGGAAGCGTCTGAACACGGGCGCACCGTCTTTGCACTGCGCAAGATAATTTCGAAGGAGGATGTAGATCAGCGCGCCGGCGACAAGAGCAACGATGCTCATAACGAGCGGAAGGTTGAAGCCGTGCCAGATCGAAAGGCTGTATTCAGGCGTATCCGGCCCGAGTACGCCCATCGCGGCCGCCTGCAGGATCGGTCCAACGGCGATCGCCGGAATGACGCCGACGACCAGACACGCGACGACCAGAAGTTCGATCGGGAACAGCATCCAGTGCGGCGGCTCGTGCGGTTTTTCCTTGGGAAGACCAACCGGCTTAGGGCCGAAAAAGACGGTGTGAATGAAACGGAGCGAATAGGCGACGCTGAACGCACCGGCGAGAGTGGCGACGTAAGGAAGGATGCGGTCCAGGAACGAGTCCGCGTGGGTCTCGACCGCTTCTGCGAAGAACATCTCCTTCGACAGGAAGCCGTTCAAAAGCGGTACGCCCGCCATCGCCGCACTTGCGACCATGGCAAGTGTGCCGGTAATCGGCATGAACCGGAACAGCCCGCTCAATTTTCGCATATCGCGCGTACCGGTCTCGTGGTCGATGATACCGGCTGCCATGAACAGCGACGCCTTGAACGTCGCATGGTTCAGCATGTGAAAGATCGCAGCGACCGTTGCCAGAGGGCTTCCGAGGCTGAGCAGCGTAGTGATCAGGCCGAGATGGCTGATCGTGGAATAAGCGAGCAGACCCTTCAGATCCTGCTGGAACATCGCGAAGTATGCGCCGAGCAGAAGCGTGATCATGCCGGCTGCACCGACGAGAATGAACCATTCGTAACTGCCGGACAGCGCCGGAGACATGCGCGCCAGGAGAAAGACCCCGGCCTTCACCATGGTCGCAGAATGGAGATAGGCCGATACCGGCGTCGGCGCTGCCATCGCGTTCGGCAGCCAGAAATGGAACGGAAACTGCGCGCTTTTTGTCAGAGCGCCCAGCAGGACGAAGACGAGTGCCGGGACATAGAGGGAATGCGCACGAATGACGTCGCCTGCCTCCAGGATCTTGTCGAGGTCGTAGCTTCCGACGATATTGCCGAGAAGCAGGAGGCCGACGAGAAGGCAGAACCCACCGATGCCGGTCACCGTCAGGGCCATACGCGCACCATCGCGGGCAGCGGAACTGTTGTGCCAGTAACTGATCAACAGGAACGAGAAGATGCTCGTCAGTTCCCAGAAGATCGAGAGGAGGATGACGTTGCCGGAAAGCACGATCCCCATCATGGCCCCCATGAACGCCAGCAGGAACGAGAAGAAGCGCGGAACCGAGTCCTCTTCGGACATGTAGTATCGCGCATAGATGACGACCAGCAGTCCGATGCCGGCGATCAGAAGCGCGAACATCCACGCAAAGCCATCAAGCCGTAACTTGAACTCAAGCCCAAGCTGGGGGATCCACTCGAACGTCAAGCGGACAACCTGGCCCTCCGTGATCGAAGGGTAGGAGGCAATGACGATTAGAAGGCATGCAAGCGATACCCCACCGGCAGTCCAGGAGGGGAGTACACGAGACGATGTCTTCAGAAAAAATGCCGAAGCAAGACTGCCGACAAACGGCAGAACCAGAAGAACAAGCAGGAAATATGGCCCCAGCGTTATCCCAATGTGTCTGTTCCTCGTGCGTTTCGATGGCCTGAGAGCGCACAATACGCGCCACTAGCAATCTATCGAAAATTGACCTATATGATTTGTATTGACCAATATGGGCAGAATAGAGCGATGGGTCAAGCCGCGCAAACTTGTATATTGTCTCCAGCGCTTTGCCGGGCGGCCCGAGGGTTCCTCGACTGGACCCAGTCGGACCTTGCCGATCGCTCAGGCGTGTCGCGCAGCACCGTACGCGACTACGAGGGCCAGCGACACGATATTCACAGATCAACCGAGGCTCAGCTGCGCCAGGCGTTCGAAGGCGCGGGCCTTGCATTCGTCGTGACCGAGAATGGAATTGGGATCTGTCCCGGCGAACAGAAGCAAGAATGCTGAGGCTGCCGATCGGCACCGCAAACCATTTCTGACCCCGGGAACCAAATTCGCGCCAAGAGCTTTCTCCCTACATGTGAGGGAGGGATTATCACATGAAAATTGCTCTGCTTTCCGCATCGTTCGCAGTCGTGAGCCTAGCCGTCGCGGCTTCCTACGTCCTGCCGTCGGGCAGCACCCCGGAACGCGGCCAACCCTACAAATACGCGATGGCACGCTAATGCATCTCTCAGGCGTTTGAGAAACTCGCGCTGGCGTCTGACGCCGGGTCAGGTCGCTTTCAACGTTTCGCACATTTGCCGGCGGCTGCTTTGTGCCGCTCACGCAGCCCAGCTTCGGTCCAGCACGTCGATCCAGTTTTCGAATGAGATCTTCGCGATATCCTCGTCCGGGAAGCCCTGGTTACGCAGGGCTTCGATCAGGTGCGGAAGGCCGCTTGCATCTTTTAAGTCCGAAGGCACGGTCGTACCGTCGAAATCCGAGCCTAGCGCGACGTGATTGATTCCGATCCGCTCGGCGATATAGTCAATGTGCCGCACAAGCACATCGAGGCTCGTGCTTTCGTCTCTGCGCCCGTCGTCGCGCAAGAACAGGACACCGAAATTGATGCCGACGAGCCCGCCTGTATCGCGGATCGCGTCGAGCTGGCGGTCCGTGAGGTTTCGGCTGTGCGCAGAGAGCGCGTGCGCATTGGAATGGGATGCGACAAGCGGCGCCTTCGAGATTTTTGCGACGTCCCAGAAACCGGCCTCGTTCAAATGCGACAGATCGACCATAATCCTGAGGTCGTTGCACGCACGAATCAGGTCTCGTCCGGCGTCACTCAGGCCCGGGCCGATATCCGGCGTTGACGGGAACTTGAACGGAACGCCATAGGCAAAGATGTTCGGACGGCTCCAGACGGGACCAAGAGTTCGCAAGCCCGCTTGGTGAAGCACGTAAAGCGCATCGAGATCCCCGGCAATTGCTTCGGCGCCCTCGATATGCATCACAGCGGCAAAGCTGCCCGTTGCAATCGAGCGGCGGAGATCGTCCGCAGTCCGACAGACCGTGACCCCGCCGTTGGATCGGCGCTCGATATCCAACAGGATCCGAGCCATGGCGATGGTCTGGTTCAGCGCCTCGGGTTGAGCCGGGGTCGGAAAATCGCCGTTCTGGTCCTTTGCCATGGACGGCGACGGCACATAGATGGCGCAGAGACCGCCGGCCAATCCACCCTCGCGGGCGCGCGGCAGATCGATATGACCATCCTTCCGCCCGTCCAGAAAGTCACCGACAGGATCCTTCGCGTCGCTGAGGCGCAGACGCAAGAGCACGTCGTTATGACCGTCGAAAACCGGAACGGGAAAGTTCGTCATCTGTGGAAAAGTCCTGGGGAAGCATGATGCGGAAGACTTCTAGATAGGATCTCCGGCTCCGAAATACACCCGCGAGACACAGCGGAAAGAATTCGCTGCAGCTCTTTTATCATGCCCGCCTCAGGAGAAGCCGGAACATCGACGAATCGAACCCGGTCAGGGCTTTGTCCGCAATGCGCAAGACGATCGACTGAAGCGCGAAAGCGGCAGCGGTCGTCGCAACGGCGCCCATCACCCCGAAATGCGGGACGAACAGGAAGAAGCCGGCAATCCGCACCACGACGCACACGGCCATGATCTGGAGATAGCGTCCTTCGTGGCCTGCCAGAAGCAGCATGATCACAGACGGCCTTGTCGTTCCTAGCGCCGCGGTGCCGAGGCAGAGGACCAGCAGTTCCGGGAAATACGCAGCATAGGGTTCGTTGATCAGCAGAAGGGCGAAATAGCCGCCGACCAGAATACCGATCAGGCCGATCGCGCTGAAGGCAAGGGTTATCCAGGCAAGGCTGTCGAGCATCTTGTTGAGCGCCCGCTGTTCGCCGCGATAGTAGAGCCCCGGGAGATGGCGCGTTCCGAAAAGATTGACGGAATCTGCGGCAGCCGCAAACAGATTGGCGAGGCGAACGGTCACGAAATAGGCCCCTGCGATTACCGGGTCCATCAGATAGCCGATGATGATTACATCGATATACTGATTGGTTGCCTCGAGGGATGTCGCAAGCCAGAAGCGGACCGATCGCGGAAGCCATAGCCGGTAGTCCGCAACCGCACGGATACGGTTAAAGTCCGGAAAACGATGCAGGATTCGTCCGCGGATGAGATAGAGCTGCAGAAGGAGAGCAAGACCTGCTCCAACTGCCAAGGCCAGGAAAAGATGGGCCGTATCCGGTCGTGTCCCGCTGAAGAAACAGGCGAGCAGATAGAGGACGGGCACGCTCCCGACAATGGCGTTGCCCGCGCCGTCTCCCGAGGCAACGCCGATCTCGGTTCGCACGAGATGCATGCAGATCTGCAGCACGGAGACGATCATCATATAGATGACGGAGGTTATCGCTGTCTGGCCATCGACCAACGCGGAAGCCCAGAAATACAGACCGATCGCGACGATAACGGTGCCGCTGAGCGACAGAAGCAGCGTGAAGTAGAGCGCGCCTTTCAGCTTGGCGGCATTGCCCGCCGCCGTCATCTCGTTCCACATCCGCAGCACGAACGGCTCCTGTCCGGCGGCTGCCACGATGCAAAGCAGCCCCGCTGCGGAGTAGAGGATCGAGTAATGTCCGAACGCTTCGGGATCGAGAAGCCGAGCAGCAAGCGTGATCAGCGTGAAGTTGAGCAACACCATGCCGATCTTGACGCCGACGACGACAGCCATCCCGCCGATATCCGGCCGGCGGATAAGCTCGCCGATCCGAACGGCAAAGGTGCGGTGGGCAGCGGGCGCCACGTGGTCGGATGCATCACCGGACATTGGCGACCCCTTTTCTCAGGAAGTTCTTGAGCGGCTTCGCATGGTGATAAATGGCGGCGACCGCAGCACCCTTGAGTGACAGGGCTACGGTTATATTGCGCATCGTCGTTTCCGTCGGGCGAAAATGCGTTTTGTACCCGGGATCGCCGAGGCAGAGATCCATTACTCTGTGGCCGTCCTGGTGGCGCAGCTGTGCGACGCGGTAAAGGATCTGCATTCCGGCCGAGATTTTCTGATGCTTCTTGATGTCGGATGCAAGCAGCGTTGCGTGAAACTCGCCGTCGCCTGCCAGCCCGAACAGGGCAGCGACAGGTTCTCCAGCGAGATAGCTGACGTAGAGCACAGCTTCTCCTGAAGCCGCCGCTGCGACGGCATAATCACGATAGAGATCGAAATATTCATGGCGATCCAGCAGGTTCTCCGAATAACGGTCCTGTCGCGCCTCCCGAAGGAAGTCGAAGACCGCGCGGATTTCCTGCTCGTGCGTAATGGCTTTGTGCAGGTAGGGGCCGTAGGCTGCTTCCGTCTGTCGGTGCAACCTGCCAAGGTTCTTGGTGAAGTTGCGGTTCATCACCTTCAGGCGCCAATGGTCGAAATCGTCGCCGATATCGAACGCGTAGGCAGAGTTCTCTCCCCGGCTTTCGCGAGCCCCCTTGAACAGACGCTGGATGTCGAAGCCATCGGCACGAACCTTGCGGAACATCAGCAGGTCGGCACCGCGAAGCGTTTCGCGCAACGCCTTTAGAACGGCCGGTGATGCGGCGATCTGCTCGAAACGCTCCGCGTCGCAGACGATCGTGTTGTAGTCGCTGATACCGAAATCCGCAGGCTGGATTATCATCACCCCGGATGAGCGCTGCATCACGAGGGGAAGCACGGCAAGGAGACTGTCGTCGGCTTCGTTGCGGAACGTCACCGTCCGCTGCTTCGCGCCCAGGGAAGGACCGAGGCGCCGGTGCAGCATGTCGAGCCACATCGGCGCCTGAAAGGCAGTGCCCTTCCCTTCCGAATAGAGGCGGCGATATTCCGGCCCTGAAAAATCGAACGTCTCTTCTACGGTGACTTTCATGGATTCAGGGCTTTTCTCGATCGTATTCTGTCGGGGAGTTGGTCTTCGGTAGTTTGTCCTGTTCTCAGGTCAATGCGACCCGACCGCCTTCGGCCGATGCATCAAGCTTGAAATCGCGCTTGACGACGACATCACCCTTTTTCTGCTTCCCAGCCTTCTTCCAGGCAAAAGCAGCCACCGCCTTCGGATAGACATGCAGGCCCGAATTTTCGGTCGACAGGCCCTTCACGCCGAGCGTGCGGCGAAACACGCCGTTGCCATAATGGACCGCGTAGGAATTCCAGATCTGCTTCGTCCAATGCTCCATCGTCACGGAGATGTTCATGCAATCATGGTTCTGTACGCGATGCGGTGCATAAAGCGGCCATGTCACCATTTCTCCCGGATGCAGATCGACAGCCGTTGCGTATTCGTCGAACCACGTCTCGTAGGGCATTTTTTCATCGGTCTCGCGCAGCAGGATCTTCTCCACCTGCATCGGGCGCAGAAACACTTCCGAGCGCGGATAAAGATAGACGCGCTTGCTGCCCTCGATCTGCCAAAGCGACTGGCCCTGGATATCGGCGTGGTAGAAGACGTTGGCGTTGGGAGACGAGACGAGCACTCCGAGATTGCGTTTGAAGGTCTCGAACCCGGGCATGCGGCCGGCGAATTCGGAAAAGATCGTGTCGAGCAAACGGCCATATTCCGGCGCCCAGTCCATCACGCGGCGAATGTTCATCCACATGCGGCCCTTTTCGACTGCAGCGAGTGCCTCAGCGCCCGAAATGCCGTTGCGGACGCCATAAAGTCGCGATGGGTTGGTGATGTCGTCGGACATGGATTCCAGCCCGAACTCGCTATCCGGGCAGCGTTCGATCAACTTGCCGACAGCCTCCCTCGAGAACAGACCGGTTTCAAGGAGGCGATGATTGAGCTTGACGATCTCATTGCCGAACAAACGCGCGTGGCGGTCTTCCCAGTTGGCAATGATGTCCTTGTTCATGAGCATAGAATTCATTGAAATCCACTCCCTAACATCCGTTCGTCACCAAGGGTCGACAATCGGTCTTGATACTTTCAGGATATCTTCGCTGGAACAGATAAAGCGAAGGGCTGACCTTGCTCTCAGATACAGCACTCCGGCCAGCGATGAGTAAACGCGGGCTTTGTTCTTTCTAAATCGGTTAACATGGAGTGAGGCCGACCATTAAAATCCGCCCTATTCTCTCGGGCAGAACTGCGACCCATCAGGCGTCCGGGTTCCACCGATACGAGCGCGGCGCAGGCGATGGCTCGTCCGGGAGCATCGACAACAACGAACCGGTGCGTGGTGCAGGCTTGCGCTCGATCTCTTTCGGATAGTCTTCGTCCAGCGTCTCGGTGCGGGCGTGTTCCGGCCCCCGTTGCGGATGATTGACATCCATCGCGATGCCGAAAGCGAGCACGCCGAGTGCACCCAATGTCAGTCCGACTGCGGCGCCGAAAACGGCCGCCTGCGCGATGCTCGGCGGCCAGCTCCGCTCTCTTGGAGCGATGGGAGCAGAGATCACACGAAGATTGGTCGTATCAAGCTGTTGCCGTTCGGCTGCCATTCGCGCCCGTCCGAGAAAGGCTTCGTAGACAGCGGCTCTCGCAGATGCCTCTCGCGACAATTCCCTCAGACGCACCTGCGCATCGTTATCCGAGAACACACTGGTAGAAACGGTCTTCGATTCACCTTCGAGCTTTTCGACAACCGCCTTTGCCTGATCGTATTCGTTGCGGGCAGCAAGCGTCAGTCGGGACATTTCCCGGGCGATTTCCTGGTCAAGCGACTGCAGCCGCGACTGAACCGCGGCCCTTCTCGGATGCCTTGTACCGAACGTCAGCAACTGTTCGTCGGCTTCCTGCTTAAGGGTCGAATACTGGGCCCGCAGCGCGGCAAGCGTTGCGGACTGCATCGCCAAGGAATCGTTGCCACCGGCAAGCATCTGCTTGTAGCGCGAGTCAGCGGCGATCAGACGTTCGCGAGCCTCGCGCAACTGGGTGTCCACCTGGACCATGGAACGGCTGCTGGAAAGCTCGCCCTGCGAAGAGCGAAGGCCGCTTTCGCGCCGAAATGTTTCGACGGCCTCTTCGGCCTCGATGACACCCTTCTTCAGCTCGGTGAGCCGTGCAAGAAGCGAGTCTGTCGTTCTCTTGGCGCCGTCAACATCGCCGGCATTGAGTTCGGCCTTGAATTCCTCGATCAACGCTTGCGAGATCCGGATGGATTTTTCGGCATCCCATGTCCAGACCGACATGAACAGCACGAAGGATTTCTCATCCCGCTGGGCTGCAAGTCTCTTGTTGAGAGATTCCAGCGCGATGATTCTCGGATCGACCGGCGTCGCGGGTCCACCGAAGCTGAACAGGCTAAAACCGTCAGCTGGAACGAATTCGATGTCGTTGGTGAGATTTAGCTTTTCGATCACCCGGAGAAGCACGTTGCGCGACAGCAGGGTTTGAAGCTTGCTGTCGGCATTGAGGAGCAGCGTTTCGCGCATGTCGTTGCGCGAACCCGTCTCTTCGCCCACGATCTGCAGACCGGCGGGATCGATGACGAGTTCACTCGTCACCGTATAACGCGGCTTGGAAATGACCGTGTAGGAAACTGCAAGCACCAATCCGATGAGGGCAGCTGCGACGATCCAGCGGAATTTTTGGCGCAGCCAATAGGCCAGCCGCCCCAGATCGATCTGAAGGTAGTTTGTCAGCCCTTCAGGTGCGGAGCTGTTCGACCGAGCTGGATATGGAGGCTGCATTCGGTTCACGTCTCACGGCTAATGGCAGAGCACCGGCTCTCTCATTCCACCGCATTTATCACAGCCTGTGCTTAAGATTGTTTTAAGCCAAGCCTGACCGATCGAACGGATAACCTTGCCGACGACCCGCCGCTTAATGCCGGTTTAAGGGTTTCAGGAGTAGGGACTTTGAGGCATTTGGATTAACGGATACGAGGCGGATTTTGAAATGGCGCATCGCTATATCGCACCGGCCATGTTCCTGCTTCTGCTTCTTTCCATGTGGGTGCCGGCCGAAGAGCTGAAGCTGCCCTCCTGGACGGAGCAGGCCCGTTATCTCGTCTTCCTGATGCTCTCCGGCTGGATCGTCGTGGTGGCGTTTATCAAGGTGGGGCTCAGGATCCCCTCCGGCATAGAATGCACCCTGCTTGCAGCGTTCCTGCTCTATGTCAGTTTTTCCGCGGTGTGGGGCGTGCAAAGTGCCGACAGCTACATCAAGGCAATCCTGATCTTCAACGCGCTGGTGACGTCGCTTGCGATCGCCAACACGCTGACGCTCGAACAGTCGCTGCGGGTCATGTTCGCGGCCCTCTCCACCTTCGTTGTCGTCTGCGTTCTGGTCGCGCTGCTGGTCCCTTCGATCGGTGTCGACAGCAGCTGGGAGCATGCGGGAAAGTGGCGCGGCATTGCCGGGCAAAAGAACGGGCTCGCAGCATATGCGGCCTACGCGCTGATCGCGGGCGTTGGTCTTCCCCTGCGCCAACGCGTCACGCCGCTCGCGCAATGGGGCGCGCTTGTCGGTCGCATCGCAATGGTCGGGATCGCCTTGCTCGCGGTCTATATGGCAGGATCGCGCGGCGGCCAGCTTATATCAGTTCTGGGCGTCGCATCGATTGTGATTTCCAGACTGCCAAAGCTCCTCCAGAGACTAGCACTGCTCACCGGTCTCCTGTTCGCGATACCGATCATCAATCTCGTCTCGACGACGTTCGTGGTCGATGCCGACAAGATCGGCGTTGCAGGCATCACTGTCGATACCAACAGCCGCATGAAGATCTGGAGCTACGGCTTTCGTGAATTGCAGGGACGCGAGATCTTCGGCTTCGGCCTTGACAGCTTCTGGACTCCGGAACGCCTGACGAGCTTCAAAAGCGTCTATGGCTGGGTGCTCGACAACTTCCACAACGGCTATATCACGCTCATCATCGAAGGCGGCATCGCCGGCTTCCTGCTGTTTCTCGCAGCACTGTCAGCGACCTATCTTCTGCTCGTCGTATCGGTCGGAAATGTCAGAGACAAGTTCATCGGCCTGTCGTTTGCCTACGTCAACATGTACACCGTCAACAACCTCGTCGAGAACGAAATCGGTCGGTCGACGTCTCTCCTGATCTTCATCTTTCTCATCCTTGTCTTCTCGATCAGGCGACAAGTGTACCAGCACTATCCAGGACTTCAAAAAGCAGACGCAGCCTATCTGCATGGCGGCGTCCGAGTTCATCGCGGTCGTTTGCCGGCATCAACGTGAGAAGTGAAATAGTACGTTTACGATACCCGCACAAATCATCGTTACTGTTGGAAACGATGCTGTTAGCCTATTGTTTAGACGAACAATCTACTATTGCCCCACCAATTAGGAGTTGAAATTGTCCAACCGAGCCAGGCAGCCGAGGCGTGTGCTTTTTCTGCAAACTCAGGCGGAATTGGCGGGCGCGCAGGAGATCTCGCGGCTTCTCGGCCAGGAGCTTTCGCGTGGGCAACTGACGGGTGTGCCGGAATACGAAACGCACCATCTTTTCCTGTACCGGAAGACCGACGGCTGCGATCACTTCCCCAATGTCCATTTTGCAGCACCCCGCAGACCTCAAAGCCTCGGCGAATGTCTCACCTTCGCGCGGAATTTTTTCTCCATCGTGCGCAAGATCAAGCCGGATACGATGTTGACCTTTCAGCACTACGGCAATGTGCTCGGTGCACTTGTCGGGCGGGTAATGGGCATTCCCTATATCGTCGCAAATCAGGTGTCCTCGCCCGCAACCGTGAACCGCTTTGTTGGCCTGGCCGATCGCATCCTCGGCACACTTGGTTTCTATGACGTGATAACCGTCAACTCCCATGCGACCTGGAATTACTTCCAGTCCTATGCACGAAGCTACCGCAAACGGCTGGTCCATATTCCGCATGGCTTTGCGCAGAAAACCACGTCGTTATCGAAAGAGAAGGCAAGGGACTGTTTCGATCTGCCCAAGGATGTGACGATCATGGGAACGGTCGCCCGGTTGCATCCTCTAAAGCGCATTGATCTGGCAATCTCAACACTGCCGCATGTGCCAAATCTGCACCTGGCCATTGCCGGCCAAGGCCCACACAGAGAATGCCTCGAGGCTCTCGCCCATACGCTTGGCGTTGCAGACCGTGTCCATTTCGCAGGAGAGGTCAACCCGGAGCAGATCGGGACTTTCCTTGCGTGTCTCGACGTCTTCGCGTTTCCGACGGCCGCAGAGACATTCGGGCTTGCAGCCGTTGAGGCCGCGCAGGCAGGCGTGCCTGTCATCGCGAACGACCTGCCGGTGCTGCGCGAAGTCCTGCAGGTGGAAAGATCCGCCTGTGCCCTCTTCGTCGATGCCGAAAACACTGATAAATTCGTCAGCTGCATCGAGTTGCTGCTTGCAGACAAGGCGCTGTATGACCGGCTCTCTGCATCGGGACGCGAACTCGCCGAACGTTACTCTCTCAATCTGATGGTCAGCGAGTACACGAAGATCATCATCAAGAGCAACGCTGAAAAAGGGGCTCCCCGCCGCTCTTCTGCGTTCAAGACGTCGAGTTGAGGTCATGCGCCGCGCAAAACGTCCGCACCGCACGACTTCCAAGAAAATCCCAGTAATACGCAGTATCGTTCGAAAGCTAAGTATCGTGTTTAGCCTCTCTTGAGCTTTCCCTGTCTTTATCGTCACTATACGAGTGAACCGGAAAACCTATGGCCGAGAGCGCGCAGCGACGTCCGACACGTCTTCTCTTTATCCAGACGCAAGCTGAAGCAGCGGGCGCTCAGGAGATCACGCGCCTTCTCGCCGAACAGCTGTCGAAACCAGCGATTTCCGGACAGCCCGAATTCGAGGCGCATCACCTGTTCCTCTATCGCAAGACCAGCGGCTGCGACCACTTCGAAAATGCGCATTTTGCGGCCGATCCGAGACCGCAGGGGATTTCGCAGAACCTTGCCATGCTTCGTCGTCTGTCGCAGCTCGTGCGCACGATAAAGCCCGACGTGATGCTGACCTTTCAGCATTTCGGCAATGTTGTCGCAGCTCCGGTCGGTCGCTTGCTCGGCGTACCCCTGATCATTGCCAACCACGTCTCACCGCAGGCGACGATTTCCCGGCCGGTCGCCCTTGTCGATAAGGTGCTTGGCATTGCCGGCTGCTACGACGAAATCACTGTAAATTCGAAGGCCACCTGGCGGGACTACCAAGGACACCCGGCATCCTACAAGCGTCGACTGACCTATGTTCCGCACGGCTTTGCCGACAGAACCGTTTCGATGACGCGGCAGGAAGCGCGGGCAAAATTCGGCCTTCCAGCCGACGTCCCGATCATCGGAAGCGTCGCCCGTCTCAACGCCATCAAACGAATTGATCTCGCCATCAGATTGTTGCCGGTCATGCCAGATGTCCATCTGGCACTGGCAGGTCAGGGACCGGAAGCGCCACGACTGCGAGCTCTCGGCGCAGAACTCGGCGTTTCGGATCGGCTTCATTTCGCAGGCGAGATGCCGTCCAGCGAAATCGGCGCCTTCCTGAAAAGCCTCGACGTCTTCGTTTTCCCGACGTCTGGAGAGACGTTCGGCCTCGCGCCGGTGGAAGCCGCTCAGGCCGGCATTCCGGTTGTGAGTTCCGACCTGTCCGTCATGCGAGAAGTCTTGCAGGTCAGGGGAGAGCCCTGTGCCCTTTTCGTCGATACGACCGATACGGCGTCATTTGCAAAAGCAGTTCGCGCTGTACTTTCCGATCCCCTTCTGCGGCAAAGGCTATCGGAGTGCGGGCAGCGGCTGCGCGAACAACACTCGCTCGATGCAATGGTCGACGGCTACCGTCGCCTGATCCGGCGACAGCCGAAAACATCGGAAGACAGGTTGCAGGCGTCCGGACAGCTTCAGAAATAAATGACGATGGACAGCGTTTCAAACTCCGTCGCTCCGATGAACATCAAGATTGTGGCGGAGCGCTCCTCCACATCGGCGTGGATACAGTGGCTCTGCCGTCGGCTTGAGCAGCGCGCCGCCGGTACCACGGTGCGCCTTCAATTGGTCCAGGGGGCTGATCAGGCAGCGCAGCCTGCCCTCGAAAGCCTTTTGCAGCTTGAGAAGATGGTGCTTCGACGCCACCAGCCGTGCCTCTGCGACCGTATTGAGCCGGATGCGTTGGCGGACTGGCGAACCCGGTCGGACAACGCAGCTCCGGATATTGTCATCGACCTCACATCGAACCGGAGCGCATCCCCCCGATCGACACGGATCTATCGGCCGTTGTTCAACGGCCACGCCGGTGAATTCAGTCTCGCTTCGGCGCTGTTTTTCGAGGGAACACCGCATATCGAGATTGAGTGCACCCTGCCTTCCGGCGAGCGCTGGATTGTTGCCGATGGCTTTGCGTCCCTCGAAGCTGCGGCTGGTATCGGTGGCGCGATGGAAGCCGTTTGGTCACGGACAGCCATCCTTCTCATCAAGGCTTTGCCGGAAGAACCGCGCGCGCCGCGTATTGCAGACAACACGGCCCAGCCACACGCACGCGCTATCACCCGCAAAGCGGTGACTGTTCGTAGCGCCAAGATGCTGGCATCTGCCGCGGCCCGCGCTGCCTATCGGCTATGCTGCCACGCTCCCCACTGGCGGATCGGCTGGCGTCGGGTCGCCTCTGACAGTGACGTTTGGCAACGACGCGACCTCGGCGGGACACCCTGGGAGGTTCTCGCGGACCCAATCGACCATTTTTACGCAGACCCGTTTCCGTTTCGTTGGCAGGGCAAGGACTATCTCTTCTTCGAGGATCTTGATCAGAAGACCCAGAAGGGCATCATCAGCGTCGTCGAGTTTGACGAACAAGGACGGCCGGGCCCAGCCATCCCTGTTCTGGAAGAGTCCTGGCATCTGTCTTATCCGTTCCTCATCGAAGCGGATGGTGAGATCTGGATGGTTCCGGAGGCGTCTCTCAGCGGCGAGATTTCCATCTACAGGGCAACGCGCTTTCCGTTCGGCTGGGAAAAACACGCGACACTTGTTTCCGGCATCGAGGCCGCCGATGCGACGATCATCCAGCACGCGGGAAAGTTCTGGATGTTCGCTGTGACAAGGGATGGTATCGGCGGCTATTCCGATACGCTCTGCTTATGGTCGGCGGAAACGCTTCTCGGCCCCTGGCGACCGCACGCCGCGAACCCGCTTGTCATCAACGACCGATCCGCGAGACCCGCGGGCAACATGATATGGCGCGACGGCAAACTGCTGCGTCCCGTGCAGGATTGCCGCAACGGCTATGGGGCAGCTTTGAGCCTTGCCGAAGTGACGCGCCTGGATGACGAACGGTTCGATCAGGTGATCGTAAAGCACTTGAGCCCCGGCAAGCACTGGCCCGGCCGAAAGCTGCATACGCTGAATGGCAATGGTTACATGGAAGCGATTGACGGAAGCATTATCCGCCCGAAATGGTCGTTCGCGGCCGGCATCGTCGACAATTTCTACAAACCTGGCGAGTGACTCGGCTCGTAATGAGCGCATCAATGACCTGCCTTTATCGGAAGGCAGCACCCGATCAATTCGAGTGGGTGAACAGCGCGCGAATGGCAGCCGGGTTTGACAGCAGATACCGCATCGTCAGCCGGCGCGGCTCATTATACATCCGGTAGGCCCATTCCAACCCGTACCGCTGCATCCACAACGGCGCGCGGGCGTTTTTCCCCGAGACGAAGTCGAACAGACCGCCTGATGTCTTGATCACACCGACAGATCGCAACCGGTCGATGTTCCGGCTGACAAAGGCCTGCTCAAGTGGAAAGCCCAACCCGATCCATAGAATATCGGGCTTGCTTGCCTGGATGTCGGCGATCACCGCATCCTCTTCGCCACGCTTGAAGTAGCCGTTTCTGCGCCCAGCGAATGTGAGGTTTGGATACCTGGTCCGCATTGCGGCGACTGCCTTGGCGTTGACCTCTTCGGTTCCGCCGAGAAAATAGAAACTGACACCTGCCCGCTCTGCCTTGACTGCCACCGAATGCACGAGATCGGTCGTCGCGATCCGTTCAGATACAGGATGCGACGAAAACATTCTGGAATACATGATCATGGGCATGCCATCGGCGTGGATCTGGTCGGCTTCCAGCATCAAATCCTGAAAGTCGGCCTTCTTCGCGCACATCGCGATCACCTGGCCGTTTGCCGAGGTGGAATAGAACGGCTTGGCACTGCTGCCCCGGTGAAGGAGCGCTTCATCGATGAAACCCTGCGCCGCCTCATCCATGCTGCAGCGGACAACGGGAAGACCGCCAAGCAGCGTCGTGGGCCACTGGCCCATCGTGCTTTCCTGTGCGTAAACGTCGCCAGGATGTAGTGATGGCTTACCCATATCTGCCTCGTTTGGAAGGTCAGACCACGGCTTGCGGGGACCTTTCTACGATGAGATATAGCCCTCGCCGTCCATCACTCAATTGATATGTAGTGCGATAGTTAATTCTGAAACAATGTCAGAACTCGTTGAAAAACAACGCGAATGAGGTGGTTGATATTCACTCAGATGCTTACCAAAAAGGACCATGCACGAGGGTGTGCGTTCCAATTCGGGACAACCTCGCCGTTCACCTGAAAAGCGTCGATCCATGAGAATCAGAGTGCTTGAACGCTGACCGTACGGCACCCCGAGACATATTCGCGCGGCATTCTCGGGAACCCGGTCGGTCGCAGAAGATCTCGATGACCGGATCGGTTTAAAGTCTGCCGGTGAACATCGATTTTCTACCGCAGAACAAACGTCTTAACGGTTGCCGTTTCTGTACGCGTTTCGGCGGCTTTTCCGCTGCTGCTTCCGGCGGTCACGCGCGGTATAGACGACGGCCGCGACGACAATCGCGATTTCCGCGACAGCTGCCAGGCACCACATTGTGCTTCCCATGAACTCCTGCCCTTACGTTCAGACCATGCGCTTTGACCTTGGGCGATCATCCGAGCATTGCTCGTCTGAACAAACCCCAATGTCACTCCCCACTAAAGCGCGTGATACTTTCGATCGAGATAGATAAGCGACTGACCAGCCTTTGGCTGCACCGTGGTGAGCACTTCGCAGATCAGGATGTCATGCGTGTGACCGTCGGCAACGGACACAACGCGGCAATCGAAGCAGACGAGAGCGTCCTCGAGGGCCGGGCTGCCCGTTGTTAGCGGCGCCCACGTTGCTCCGGCAAACCGTTCATCGACGGGCGTCTTGCCCCCGAAAAGCTGGCTGAGGTCTGCATGGTCGGCCGAGAGGACGTTGACGCAGAGGACGCCGTTTTCCTTAAGCGGCAAATAGGCGCTCGAGGTTCGGTTGAGGCAAACGAGAAGCGTCGGGGGACTGTCGGAAACGCTGCAGACAGCGGTTGCGGCAAATCCGGCACGGCCACCCGGTCCATCCGTGGTGACGATATGAACGGCGGCGCCTAGGCGCGACATCGCGTTTCGAAAGTTCATCCGTGCGTCAACGACTTCTGGATTAACGTCGAGCGCAGGGGCAGATGCATTCACGGACATGGCTATCTCAAAACTTTCAGCTCGAGCGTACAGATGAAATCAAACCCGGCTTAGAAAATCTACCACGAGTTTGTTGAATTTCGGTGCATCAACGATATTCACCGCATGTGCGCCGAAATCCAGCAAAGCGAGTTCGGCATTGGGCATCATGTTCGAAAGCCGTACCGAGCGGGTGTAGGGCACAAGGAGATCATCCTTCGTGGCGACCAGCAAGGTCTGATGAGTGATTTCGGCAAGCCGGTCGCCGATGTCGAAGCTTCTCAGAGCTGCAATGCGCCTCATGATGTTCTGCTCGCCCTGAAAATGGGCCGCTGCATGCGCCTCCTCGGCATTCATGCGTTCGGCGTTTTCAGACATCCAGACGGCCGGATAGAGAAACAGCGGTTGCGCCTTCACGAAGGCCGGGACGCCGGAGTTTTTGAGAAGCGCAATCCGCACGTCGAAACAGCGGCCGGAATGCGGATCGGCGTTGTCCCATGCATTGATCAGCACAAGCCTGTCGATCATCTCCGGCTGTCGTGCGGCGATTTCGAGCCCGATTAGACCACCAAGCGCATGGCCCATGAAGCTGAATGTCTTGAGGCCGAGCTCTTCCGCGAGCTCCAGGACGTCATCCGCCATGGCCGCGATGCCGCCTTGCTCGGGCACATCGCCAGGGGAACGGCCAGTTCCCAAGTGATCGTAGGTGATCACCCGGAAATGCTCGGAAAGCGCTTCGATCTGCGGCGTCCAGTAGGCGCCGCTGCCGCCGAGTCCGGAGGACAGGATGATGGTCGGCGCGTCCTCGCCCGACGCGCCGAAAATATCGTAGTGAACCATGCCGTTACTTGCCGATGTGGGCGACTGTGGCGATCTCAACCAGAGCGTCCGGCTTCACCAGGCCGCACTGAACGCAATACCTGGCTGGCTTGTCGCCCGGGAAATACTCCGCGTAGACCTTGTTCACGGCCTGATAATTCGCCCAGTCGGTGATGAAGATATGGTTCATCGTGACATCCTCCATCGTGCCGCCGGCGGTCTCAATGACGGATTTGATGACCTCAAGGACGTGACGGGTCTGTGCTCCGGCATCACCCACATGGACGACGTCGTTGTTCTTGTCGAAGGGCAAGGTCCCCGAGACGTAGACAATGCCGTCTGCCAGCGTTCCTGGCGAATAGGGCGCGATCGGCTTCTGGGTTCCTTCCGGCACGATGATCGACTTTGGCATTCCGTTCTCCTCTTTGTTTTTCAAGTTCACTTATCGGTTGGAGCGGCCTGACTGATGGCGCCGCAGAAATCATTGACGGTCGCGACCCAGCCGAAGAATTTCTCGACATTGTAGACGGTCGCCTGCTGGATGAAGTCCGGCCCCAGGTGATGGGTCGCATCTTCTAGCATCACACCGAAATATTCGAGGTGGAACGCGTCCCTCAGCGAGCTTTCGACGCAGACATTGGTGGCAATGCCGACGAAGACGAGATTGCGGATGCCGCGTGCGCGCAGCACGCTGTCCATGTTGGTGTTGAAGAAGCCCGAGTAGCGGGTCTTCGGCACAAGGATGTCGCCCGGCTTCGGCTGCAGCTCGTCTACGATCGCGTAATCCCAGGTGCCCTTGGCAAGCAGTTGGCCCTGCAGTTCCGGCCGCGCCCGCATAGTCTTCAGTGCATTCGACTTGTGCCAGTTGGGAGAACCGGGGCCGCCGGCTTCCACATAGTCCTTGTCCCAGCCATTCTGGAAATAGATCACCTGCACGCCGTTCTCGCGCGCTGCATCCAGCGTCTTCTTGATGTTGGCGATCGTGCCCTTGGCGCCGGCGATGTCGAAGCCGGCGAGATCGACATAGCCGCCTTCTGTTGAATAGGCGTTCTGCATGTCGACGACGACGACGGCGGTTTCCGATGGCTTCATCGAGATCGGTTCCGGTCGTGCGGGAAGCGTCACGCTTTCCAGACGGCTTGCTGGTGCCTGATATCCTGCGACACCGGTCATTCCGCAGCCTCCAGTTCCATCTTGATGTGCTGGCGGCTTTTCATCAGCGGCTGCACGAATTGTCCGAACTTTTCGATGCCTTCGAGAAAATCGTCGAAGGTCAGCATGACACCGCCGGTGCCCGGCACTTCGGCCATCTCGTCCAGCATCGCCGCAACCTCGGCATAGGAGCCAATGATCGTTCCCATGTTGATGTTGACCGCCGAAACCGGGTTTGCCATGTGGCGGACATTTGTGTCGGAGCCGGACTTGGTATCAACAGCGCTCTGAAGGCCGAGCCACTTGATCGCGTCCTGATCGGCACCGGCCTTGTAGTGCTCCCACTTGGCCCAGGCGTCTTCGGATTTCTCTTCGGCAAGAACCATGGTCAGCACGAACGAGCGCACATCGCGACCCGTCTTCTCCGTCGCGGCCAGCAGGCGTTCGTTGGTGGGCGCAAAGGCCTTCGGCGTGTTGACGCCGACGCCGAAGCAGAAGCTGTAATCGGCATATTCCGCCGAGAAGGCCATGCCGGCATTGGATGAGCCTGCGCAGATCACCTTCACATCCCCTTCCGGGATCGGCTTCATGCGGCAGTCGTCCATCTGGAAGTACTTGCCCTTGAGATCCGACTGACCGGTGGTCAGCAGTTCCTTCAGAACGGTGGTGTATTCGCCGAGATAGGCATAGCGATCGGCGAAATAGTCGTCGCCGGGCCAGAGCCCCATCTGGCTGTATTCGGGGCGCTGCCAGCCGGTGATCAGGTTGATGCCGAAGCGTCCGCCGGAGATGCTGTCGATCGTCGTTGCCATGCGCGCGACGATTGCCGGTGGCATGATCAATGTTGCGGCGGTGCCGAACAGCTTGATCTTGGAAGTGACGGCGGCAAGGCCTGCCATCAGCGTGAAGGATTCCAGATTGTAGTCCCAGAATTCCGTCTTGCCGCCGAAGCCGCGCAGCTTGATCATCGACAGCGCGAAATCGAAGCCATATTTCTCGGCCTTGAGCGTGATTTCCTTGTTCAGCTCGAATGACGGTTTGTACTGCGGTGCGTTTTCCGAAAGCAGCCAACCGTTGTTGCCGATTGGGATGAAGACTCCGACTTCCATATTCCGATCCTTCCATGCTGGATTTCCAGGCAATGCGATAAACAGAACGGACGCAAGCTACGTGCCAGTTGTAGCCTCTCATAAGTTTCAATGACTTGCCAGACGGAGCCTCAAAGATATTTTATCGGCTGATAAATTTTTGACCATTTGATAAATTTTTCGGTGGGAGATCTGCCGAAGCCGTGTGCAGCAACAGCTTCGGCAAGCCCCGTTACAGTGCGGGATGCCGGTTGACGTCCTTGTAGAGCAGGTAGCGGAAGCGACCGGGTCCGCCGGCATAGCAGGCCTGCGGGCAGAAGGAGCGCAGCCACATATAGTCGCCGGCTTCCACCTCGACCCAGTCCTGGTTCAGGCGGTAGACGGCCTTGCCTTCGAGAACATAGAGCCCGTGCTCCATGATATGCGTTTCCATGAACGGGATGACTGCACCCGGCTCGAAGGTGACGATGTTGAGGTGCATGTCATAGCGGATGTCGGAGGGATCGATGAAGCGGGTCGTCGCCCATTTGCCCTCCGTATCAGGCATTGGGTCGAGCACGCAGTCGTCCTCATGGGTAAAGATTGCCGGCGGCATGTCCAGACCATCGACCACCTGGAACGCCTTGCGAACCCAGTGGAACCGCACCGGAGCGCCACTACGGTTCCAGATCTGCCATTTCGAGCCGGCCGGAAGATAGGCAAACGACCCGGTCCGCAATTGGTTTTGCTGCCCATCCATCTCGATCGTCATCTCGCCATCCACGACGAAGATGGCGGCCGAGGCGCGCGGGTCGGGCTCGGGACGAGCGCTACCGCCCTGCGGAGCGACTTCCATGATGTATTGCGCAAAGGTTTCGGCGAAACCGGAGAGCGGCCGGGAAATGATCCAGGCCCGCGCATTCTCCCAATGCGGCAGCATGCTGGTGACGATGTCGCTCATGACAGTACGCGGAATGACCGCATAGGCGGTTGTGAACACCGCCTTGCTACTGAGAAGGTTCGTCTGTGGCGGCAGGCCACCCATATTCGAGTAGTAACGGCTGGTCGTCATGCGCTGCGATTCCCCATGCTTGGCTTATCCCTCAGGTGTAAGCACGGTTTTCACCACGGGCAATATCCGTTTTCCGTCAGGTGACGGCACCGACCTGCCACGGCACAAATTCGTTGTCGCCGTAGTCGTAGATCTCGCTCACGGTCTTTTCGCCGGACGCGACAGCGATCACATGCTCGAAAATACGCTCGCCGGACTGCTCGATCGTCTCGTCGCCGGTGAGGATACCTCCGCAGTTGATGTCCATGTCTTCCTTCATGTGCTCGTACATTTCGGAATTGGTGGCAATCTTGACGCAAGGGGCCGGCTTGAAGCCGGACACCGAGCCGCGTCCTGTCGTGAAGCAGATGACGTTGCAGCCGCCGGCGACCTGGCCGGTCACGGCGACCGGATCATAGCCGGGCGTGTCCATGAAGACGAAGCCCTGCTCCGTCACCGTCTCGGCAAACTCATAAACTGCCTTCAGCGGCATGGAGCCACCCTTGGCGACGGCACCGAGCGACTTTTCGAGAATGGTCGTGAGACCGCCGAGCTTGTTGCCGTAGGAGGGATTGTTGTTCAGCTCGTCGCCGTTGCGCGCCGTATAGTCGCGCCACCAGTCGATGCGCGACAGAAGTTTCTGCGCGACCTCAGGTGTCGACGCGCGACGCGTCAGGAGATGTTCGGCACCGTAGATCTCAGGTGTTTCGGCAAGAACGGTCGTGCCGCCATTGCGGACGATCAGATCCGAAGCATGGCCGAGCGCCGGGTTTGCGGAAATACCCGAATAGCCATCCGAGCCGCCGCATTCGAGAGCAAGCTTCAGCTTCGACAAGGGCTGCTCCGTGCGCACCGCGGAATTCACCATGGGCAGCATTTCCTTGATGATCGAAATCGCAGCGTCAATCGTCTTCTTGGTCCCGCCATGCTGCTGGATCGTCATCGTCCGCAGCCGCTCGCCCTCCTCCATCCGGTAATGTTCGAGGATCGGTGCGATCTGGTTGGTCTCGCAGCCAAGGCCGATCATCAGGATCCCACCGAAATTGGGATGCCGGGCGTAGCCCTGGATGGTGCGGATCAGCAAGCGATAGCCTTCCGACTTGTTGTTGATCGCACAGCCGCTGCTATGCGTCAGCGCCACGACGCCATCGATATTGCCGAACCCGTCCAACCCGCCCATGCGGTTGAAGTAATCGGCAATGTAACGGGAGACGGTGGCGGAACAGTTCACAGAGGAGATGATGCCGATGTAGTTGCGCGTTCCGGCGCCGCCGAGGCCGCGATCGAAACCCATGAATGTCCGGCGCTGCTCGAGCGGCAAAAGCGCGCGCTCGCCACCATCGACGCAAAACTGGTGCTCGTGCGTCGATGGAAGCATCGCCAGATTGTGCAGGTGCACGTGATTGCCGGGAGCGATATCCTGCGTCGCAAGACCGATCACCTGACCGTATTTCTTGACTTCCTGCCCTGCCGCAATCGCCCTGAGCGCAACCTTGTGGCCTCGCCCGATCAGATCGCGCGCCAGCAGAGCTTCGATTCCAACCGGCGAACCCTGCTGGATCGACCGGCGGGCAACGGCAACGTCATCGGCAGTATTGAGCACGATGACCGGGGATGTCATGTCATTCATAATGGACCTCCTCCCTGGAGGTATCAAAGTCGGGGTTGGTTTTGGTTTTCCGCTGCTAGTGGTCAAGCCAGCGGCGTTTCGATTCCTCCAGATGCATACGCATCATTGCTTGGGCTAGCAGCCCGTCACGCGCCTCCAGCGCGGTCAGGATTTCCTCATGCTCCGCGAGGGCGCAACTCCATGTTTCCGGTGTTTCGAAATGCTCCCGAAGCTGGGCGGAAAGAGGGCTGTGCCGATCGTCAAACAGATCGCCGATGATGCGGCCAATGACACTGTTTCCCGACTGGGTGGCGATCGTCAGGTGGAACTGGCGATCCTGGTCGACCGGTTTGCGGCCTTCCTCTATCTCGATCGCCATCGCGTCGAGCGTTTGACGAAGCGTAGCAAGCGCCTCCGGCGTGATGCGCGCGCACGCAAGAACGATGGCGGCACCCTCGATTGTCGCACGCGCCTGCATCAGCTCGGCCGGGCTCTCTCCCATGGACCCCGACCATGCAGCGCGCCGCTCGGCGGCCGGAACGACATAGACGCCAGACCCCATGCGGATCTCGACAGTGCCGTCCAGTTCAAGCGCGATCAACGCCTCGCGTAGCGACGGGCGCGACACACCAAGCTGCTGCGCAAGCTCGCGTTCCGCCGGCAGGCGCTGGCCGAAACGAAACTGCCCATTCTGCACCAAGCCGCGGATCTGGTCTGCGATCTGTTGATAAAGCCGGCGTTCCGGGATCCGAATTCCGTTCATAAGCGCTCCAAAACTGGCCTTACCATATTGCCTGACCGTTGAACTGGCAAGGCCAATGACGACAGCTATATGTTCCGTAACCCTGAGAAAACACAAATTTCGCCCTTCGCCACGAAACTGGCTTGACCATTTTGGTAAGGCCGCCTAGCAATATTGGCCAGACCGGATGGGTGGAGCTGACCGGCAGTCGCAAGCTTGCGACAAGAGGAGGATGTGGAGGATGCAGACCGATCATTCGGTACTCGAGGCGCGTTTGCGCCCGGCCGTTGGCGTGCCAGCAGCTGACGCACTTCTGCGGCTCGACAACATCTCAAAGGAATTTCCGGGCGTCAAAGCTCTGGCCGACGTCAGCTTCGACCTTCGTCGCGGCGAAGTGCATGCCGTGTGCGGCGAAAACGGCGCAGGCAAATCAACGCTGATGAAGATCATCAGCGGCGTTTATCAGCCCACATCCGGAACCATCACCTACAAGGGCGAAGAGCGGAATTTCTCGTCGACGCGGCAGTCCGAATCCGCTGGCATCGCCATCATCCACCAGGAACTCAATCTCGTTCCGCATCTGACCGTCGCCGAAAACATCTATCTGGCCCGCGAGCCCCGCCGCGGCTTTCTGGTCGATCGCAAGAAGCTTCGGGCAGATGCCAAACGCTGCCTCGACCGGCTCGGCGTGGATATCAGTCCCGATGTCTCCGTCCGTGGGCTTTCCGTGGCGCAGTGCCAGATGGTGGAAATCGCCAAGGCATTGTCGCTGGATGCCGAAGTGCTGATCATGGACGAGCCGACCTCGTCTCTGACCGAGCAGGAAACGCGGCTTCTGTTCAAGGTCATCCGTGATCTCAAGGCATCGGGCGTCGGGGTCGTCTACATTTCCCACCGGCTTGACGAGATGGCCGAAATCGTCGATCGCGTCACCGTCCTGCGTGACGGTCGTTACATCGCCACAGACGATTTTGCCGCGACGACCGTCGATGACATCGTTGCCAAAATGGTTGGCCGCTCGCTGGAAGAAAAGTTTCCCGACAGAACCTCGACGCCCAGTGACGACGTCATTCTCGGCGTGCAAGGTCTCAATCGCACCGGTGTCTTCAGCGACATCTCGTTCACGCTTCGACGCGGCGAAATTCTCGGCTTTGCAGGCCTGATGGGTGCCGGGCGCACGGAAGTCGCACGCGCAATCTTCGGCGCCGATGCGATCGATGCCGGGACAATAACCCTGCATGGTCAGACGCTGTCGATCTCCTCCCCGCGGGACGCGATCGATGCGGGCATTGCCTACCTCTCGGAAGACCGCAAGGCGCAGGGACTGGCGATCAAGATGCCTGTTGATGCGAACATGACGCTTGCCAACATGGAAGCGCTCTCCGATCGCATGGGGCTGATCGATTTCAAGGCGCAAGACAAGGCCGCCAACGAGTATGTCGACCTTCTCAATATCCGCACGCCGTCGATCCGGCAGCAGGTGCGGCTGCTTTCGGGCGGAAACCAACAGAAGATCATCATCGGCAAATGGCTTTTCCGCAAGTCGAAGGTCCTGTTCTTCGATGAGCCAACCCGCGGCATCGACGTGGGCGCCAAGCTCGCGATCTACAGGATCATGGACGAACTGGCGGCAAACGGCATCGGCGTTGTGCTGATCAGTTCGGAACTGCCCGAAATCATGGGCATGACGGACCGGGTTGCGGTCTTTCATCATGGCCGGATCACCGGCGTGCTGGAAACGGCAAAGACCAACCAGGAAGAAATTATGCGCTACGCCTCCGGATACAGCCGGACATCAGGTGCGGACGCTGGCGCAAGGAGCAAGCATGGCTGATATTACCGAACCCTCGAAGTCGCGCAGCGTTTCGCTGAGCGACCGGCAAAAGGACATCATCCAGAAGTTTGCCGCACTCGGCAGTCTGTTCGTTCTCGTGCTGGTGTTTTCCTTCAGCAGCAATGCCTTCTTCACGGTCAACAATGCGATGACGATCGCCTTGCAGGTCACCTCAATTGCTCTTCTCGGTATCGGCGCCACCTGCGTGATCATTACCGGCGGCATCGATTTGTCCGTCGGCTCGGTGCTTGCGCTCGCGGGCGTCGTCGCGGCTCTCTGCGTGAAAGAGCTCGGCCTGCCGGTTCCGCTCGGCATGTTCGTCGGCATTCTGGTCGGCAGCCTTTGTGGCCTGATTAACGGCATTCTGGTGACCCAGATGAAACTGCCGCCCTTTATCGCGACGCTCGGCATGATGCTGATCGCCCGCGGCGTGGCGCTTCAGATTACCGGTGCCCGCGCCGTTTCCGGCCTTGGCGAATCCTTCGGCGTGCTTGGCAACGGCTCGTTGTTTCGCGTCGTCACCATCGGCGACGACGGCTTCCCGACCGTGGTCTTCCCGGGCATTCCCTATCCGGTCATCCTGATGATCGTGATCGCGATCGCCGTGTCTTTCATGCTGAACCGCTCCGTGCTCGGCAGGCATATCTATGCGGTCGGTTCGAATGCGGACGCCGCCCGGCTGTCCGGCGTCAACGTCGCCCGCGTCACCAATTTCACCTATATATTGTCAGGCACGCTCGCTGGTTTGACCGGTTGCGTGCTGATGTCCCGCCTCGTGACGGCCCAGCCGAACGAAGGCGTCATGTACGAACTCGATGCAATCGCCAGCGCCGTCATCGGCGGCACCTCGCTGATCGGCGGTGTCGGCACGATTTCCGGAACGGCAATCGGCGCCTTCGTCATCGGCATCCTGCGCAACGGGCTTAACATGAACGGCGTTTCCGCCTTCACACAGCAGATCATCATCGGCCTCGTCATCCTGATCACCGTCTGGATCGATCAATTGCGCAACCGCCGGTGAAGAAGGGTGCGGACCCTTTTCCGCGACAATGGGGGTGGGAGTTCCCCGGGGCGGCCAAAACGCCGTCCGTTTGAGGAGGATTGAACATGAAGAAACTAGCAACCGCGTTGCTTGCCTCGGCGCTGATCTTGGGTGCGGCCTCTGCACAGGCAGCCGAGATCGCCGTCATCGTCAAGACCGTCAACTCGACCTTCTGGCAGAACGTCCAGAAGGGCGCAGATGCCGCCATGAAGGAAGTCGGCGCCGGCAATACGATGACCTTCCAGGGTCCGGCATCGGAATCCGCCATCGCTGACCAGGTCAACATGGTCGAAAACGCCGTCAACCGCGGCGTCGCCGGAATCGTGCTTGCGCCGTCCGATCCGGACGCGCTGATCCCCGCCGTCAAGAAGGCCTGGGAAGCCCGTATCCCGGTCGTGATTGTCGACTCGATGCTGAGCAAGGGATCGGAACAGTATTACCAGTCGTTCCTTGCGACCGACAACAAGACCGCCGGCGAACTGGCTGCCAAGGCGTTGATCGAGAAGGTCGGCAAGGAAGGCAAGATCGCCGTCATGTCCTATGTGGCAGGCGCCGGTTCCGAAATCGGCCGTGTCGGTGGTTTCACTGATTATATCAAGGCAAACTCGAAGCTTCAGATCGTCGGCCCGTTCTACTCGCAGTCGCAGATGGCGACGGCGCTGAACCAGACCACGGACGTTCTGGCCGCCAATTCCGACCTCAAGGCCATCTTCGGCGCCAATGAGCCGACGGCGATCGGCATGGGCCGCGCCATCAAGCAGTCCGGCAAATCGGGCAAGCTTGTCGCGATCGGCTTTGACGGTAACCAGGACCTGCAGGAATTCGTCAAGGACGGCACGCTTCAGGCGATCGCAGTCCAGGGCTCGTTCCAGATGGGCGATCTCGGCGTCAAGACGATCTCCAAGCTCCTGAAAAAGGAAAAGGTTGAGAAGTTTGTCGATACGGGTGTCGTCGTCGTCACCAAGGACAATATCGACAAGCCGGAAGCCAAGAACGTTCTCTACTAAGCCTCCCCGCCTCGATACGCGTCGCGAATGGCGCGTATCGTCTTTCTCTGCAGTGATGAAACGAAGGTTGCCCGATGAACGCCAGTGATACCCGCAAATTCCCGCGTGTCGATTTGGATGTGACGCTGATCGGCCTCGGCTGCGCGCAGATGGGCAACCTTTATCGCGTCACGCCCTATGCGGAATCCGCCGGCGCTTTCAAGGCCGCGTGGGATGCCGGCATCCGCTATTTCGATACGGCGCCTTTCTATGGTTTCACCCGCTCCGAACGCCGCCTTGGCACGATGCTGACCGATCTTCCCCGCGAAGACTATGTTCTGAGCACCAAGGTCGGGCGCGTCATGACGCCGGATGAGACGGTTGGTCCGGAAGAGGACGGCTACGCCGAACCCCTGCCCTTCCGTCCTGTCTACGACTACAGCTATGACGGCATTCTGCGGTCCTTTGACGCAAGCCAGCAGCGCCTTGGGATTCTGAAGCCGGACATCCTCTATATTCACGATATTGGTCGCATGACGCATGGCGACCGCCACGATCACTACTGGCAGCAACTGACCGATGGCGGCGGTTTCAAGGCGCTGGGCAAATTGCGGGATGAAGGGTCGACCAAGGCTGTCGGCCTCGGCGTCAACGAATGGGAAGTCGTCGCCGACGCGATGAAGGTTTTCGACATCGATTGCACGATGCTGGCCGGTCGCTACACGCTGCTCGAACAGGAAAGTCTTGCCTTCATGGATGAATGCGCGAAGCAAGGTGTGGCGATCGTTGCCGCGGGTCCGTTCAATTCCGGGCTTCTCGCCGGAAACAAGAAGTTCAACTATACCGAAGCGCCGGCTGAGATCCTTGCGCGCGTCGAGCAGTTGCGGGCGGTCTGCGAGGAAGAAGGCGTGACGCTTCAGGCGGCAGCACTTCAGTTCCCGCTGGCGCATCCGGCGGTCGCGACAATCGTTTCCGGCGCCCGCAATGCCGAACAGATCACCTCGAATGTCGACTGGTTTGCCGAGGAAATCCCTGCATCCTTCTGGTCGCGCCTGAGGGAAAGCGGGCTTCTGACCGAAGGTACCCCTCTACCCGGCATCGGAGCCTGATCGATGCGGATCGATGCCCACCAGCATTTCTGGCGGATCGCCGACCGGGCAGGCCAATGGCCGGGGCCCGAGCTCGCTGCCATCCACCGTGATTTCCTGCCGGACGACCTGCGGCCGTTGGTGGAAGACGCCGGCGTCGATGGCACCGTGCTGGTGCAGACGATGGAGACGCAGGCCGATACGAAGTTCATTCTGGATCTCGCCGACAACCACCCTTTCATCCTCGGCGTGGTTGGCTGGACGGATTTGAAAGCATCGGATGTGCAGGAGAATATTGGACAGCTGGCAAGCCACCGCAAGCTGAAGGGTTTCCGCCCGATGCTGCAGGACTTGGCTGATGACCGGTGGATCGATGATCCCGCGCTCGATATCGGTATCGCTACGATGATCGAACATGATCTGGTCTTCGACGCCCTTGTGCTTCCGAGGCATCTGGCACCGCTTTGCAACTTCGCGCGGCGCCATCAGGAGCTCCCGATCGTCATCGACCACGGCGCCAAGCCGCCGATCGCTGAGGGACGGTTTATCGACTGGTACGCCCGCATGAAGGCGCTGGCGGCCCTGCCGAATGTGCATTGCAAGCTATCGGGCCTTCTCACCGAAGCGGGAGACCAGAAGCCGCAATCCGTGCGCCCCTATGCGGAGACGATCTTCGACCTGTTCGGACCGGATCGCGTCATCTGGGGCAGCGACTGGCCGGTGTTGCGGCTTGCCGGGGAATACGGTGCGTGGCTCCGGCAATGCCTGGACATCGTCCCGGAAGAGAACCATGCGGCCGTCTTCGGCGGCAATGCCAAACGTTTCTATCGACTGAAAGAGATCTAGGATGCTGACTATCATATGCGATGAACCGGGCAGACTTTCGGCGATCGAGCGAGACAAGCCCGCACGAGGCGAAGGCGAGGTGCTTCTGAAGGTGCGGCGTATCGGCGTCTGTGGCACCGACCTGCACATCTTCACCGGCCACCAGCCCTATCTGTCCTATCCGCGCGTCATGGGCCACGAACTGGCGGCAACCGTCGAGGAAGCCCCCGAGGGAAGCTCGCTTCAGGTCGGCGATATCGTCTCGATCATCCCCTACATTTCCTGTGGCCACTGCAATGCCTGCCTGAAGGGCAAGACCAACTGCTGCCGCAACATCGGCGTGCTCGGCGTCCATCGCGATGGCGGCATGACGGAATATCTGAGCATTCCCGAGCAGTTCGCTGTGAAGGCAAACGGACTGACGCTTGATCAAGCTGCTATGGTCGAGTTTCTGGCGATCGGCGCACATGCGGTCGCCCGCGCACGGGTCGAAAAGGGTCAGAAGGTTCTGGTCGTCGGCGCGGGCCCGATCGGCCTATCGGTCGCAATTTTTGCGCAGCTCGAAGGTGCCGAGGTTACGGTCATCGACGGTCGTGCAGACAGGCTTGAGTTCGCCAAGAGCCAGTTGGGCATTACTTCTACGGTCGCGCTTTCCGATGACGACGCCGACCAGCTTTCCGCCATCACCAACGGCGATTTCTTCGACGCGGTGTTCGACGCGACCGGCAACCCGAAGGCCATGGAACGCGGCTTCTCCTTTGTCGGACACGGCGGCACCTATGTCCTGGTGTCGATCGTCTCCAGCACGATCGGCTTTTCGGATCCGGAGTTTCACAAGCGCGAAACCACGCTTCTCGGCAGCCGTAATGCGACGATCACGGACTTCGAACACGTGATGGACGCAATGCGCGCCGGTGAAGTGCCGGACGCCTTGATTACGCACCGCATGCACCTTTCGGACGTGCCGGACCGGTTTTCCAAACTGACAGATCCCGCGCAAGCGGTGGTCAAGGCGCTCATCGAAGTCGCCTGAGGAGTAAAGTCATGCAACGCATGGGAATGATGATCGGCGTGCAGCCGGAGATGCTTGCCAAGTATCGGGAACTGCATGCGGCGGTATGGCCGGAAATCCTCGACTTGATTTCCCGCTGCAACATCAGGAACTATACGATCTTCCTGCGCGAACCGGAAAACCTCCTGTTCGGCACATGGGAATATCACGGCACCGATTTCGCAGCCGACATGGCGCGGATGGCGGCCAATGAGAAGAACCAGGAATGGTGGGCCTTTACCATTCCCTGCCAGAAGCCCTTGGAAACGCGGGCTGAAGGTGAATGGTGGGCGATGATGGAAGAAGTTTTCCATCATGACTGACATGCAGAGAGGAGAGTTGAAGTCGATGGCAAATCTGAATGGCAAGACAGTTCTGATCACCGCGGCGGGTCAGGGGATCGGCCGCGCCAGTGCGCTTGCCTTCATCGCGGCAGGCGCCAAGGTTCATGCCACCGATATCAACGAGACGGCTCTTTCCGAGTTACCGAAGGTCGACAACCTGACAACGGCAAAGCTCGACGTGCTGAACGAGGACGCGGTCAAGGCCTGCGTCTCTGATATCGGTCAGGTCGATGTGCTCTTCAACTGCGCCGGCGTCGTGCACGCCGGTTCGGTGCTGGAGATGCCGGATAGCGATCTCGATTTTGCCTTCGATCTCAACGTGCGGGCCATGATCCGCACGATCCGTGCCGTGCTGCCGGGCATGCTGGAGCGCAGGGATGGCGCGATCATCAACATGGCCTCCGTGGCTTCCAGCGTGAAGGGCGTGCCGAACCGTTTCGCCTATGGTGTGACCAAGGCAGCTGTGATCGGACTGACCAAATCGGTCGCGGCCGATTACGTGACGCAAGGCATCCGCTGCAATGCGATCTGCCCGGGCACAGTGGAAAGCCCGTCGCTTCAGGACCGCATGCGCGCCCAGGGCGATTACGAAACGGCCCGTGCCGCCTTCATCGCCCGCCAGCCGATGGGCCGTCTTGGATCGCCGGAAGAGATCGCCGATCTCGCCGTCTATATTGCCACGGCCACCTATACGAGCGGACAGGCCTTCGCCATCGACGGCGGCTGGACCATCTGAGCCTTTCAACCCTCTGCCGTCGTTTACGGCGCACAACCCGATCATCTTGAACCGCCGACCAGCGGAAGGAATAGCTATGGCCAAAGTTATCAATATGCGGGTTGTCGACCTGCGCTTTCCGACCTCGCAGAGCCTCGACGGTTCCGATGCCATGAACCCGGATCCGGATTATTCGGCAGCCTACGTGATCCTCGAAACCGACGATCCAGCGCTTAAGGGTCATGGCCTCACCTTCACGATCGGCCGCGGCAACGACATCTGCTGCATGGCGATCGAGGCGATGCGCCATCTCGTCATCGGCGCCGATACGGAGGTGATGAAGGCCAATCCGGGGAAATTCTGGCGGCACTTGACCGGCGACAGCCAGTTGCGCTGGATCGGCCCGGACAAGGGTGCCATGCATCTTGCGACCGGCGCTGTCGTCAACGCCTTCTGGGATCTGCTCGCCAAGGAAGAAGGCAAGCCGGTCTGGCGGCTTGTAGCGGACATGTCGCCGGAAGAAATCGCCGATATCATCGACTATCGCTATCTGACCGACGTCCTCACACGCGACGAGGCTCTTGCCATTCTCAGAAAAGCCGAGGCAGGGAAGCCGGAACGGATCGCCAATCTCGAAAGCAAGGGCTACCCCTGCTACACGACCTCCGCCGGCTGGCTCGGCTATGATGACGAGAAGCTGCGCAGGCTTTGCCAGGAAGCGATCGATGCCGGTTTCGATCATATCAAGATGAAGGTCGGTCGCGATCTGGAAGACGACATTCGCCGTCTGACCATCGCGCGCGAGGTGATCGGCCCGGACCGTTACCTGATGATCGATGCCAACCAGGTCTGGGAGGTCGACCAGGCGATCGACTGGGTGAACAAGCTCGCGTTCTCCAAGCCCTTCTTCATCGAGGAGCCGACCAGCCCGGATGACATTGCCGGTCACCGAAAGATCCGCCAGGCGATCGGGTTGGTGAAGGTTGCCACTGGCGAGATGTGCCAGAACCGTATCATGTTCAAGCAGTTCATCGCCGAGGGTGCGATCGATATCGTGCAGATCGACAGCTGCCGCATGGGCGGGCTGAACGAGGTTCTCTCCGTCCTGCTGATTGCCGCCAAATATGGCCTCCCGGTCTGGCCGCATGCCGGCGGCGTCGGCCTTTGCGAATATGTCCAGCATCTCTCGATGATCGACTACGTTGCGGTGTGCGGCACGATGGAAGGCCGCGTCATCGAGTATGTCGATCACCTGCACGAGCATTTCCTCGAACCCTGCGTCATCGAGAACGCCGCCTATATGCCGCCGAAAATGCCCGGCT
>Ga0213836_100162_pt1 | contig 65768 bp, 62 predicted proteins | sample SWPATP03_FD_160578 | JGI IMG/M metagenome (GOLD analysis project Ga0213836, IMG submission 160578) | Coastal seawater microbial communities from Marineland, Florida, United States - SWPA TP0 #3 | ecosystem: Environmental > Aquatic > Marine > Coastal | place: USA: Florida | collected 2016-08-05
GGTGGAAGGACAGCCATAGACCGTCACCTCGCCCTGCTCGAGCGGCTGGCGACCGACGAAGGCCTGGTGCACGTGCCCGCAGAGAATGGCCTTGACCTGCGGGAACGGCAGCAACGCCTGCCACAGGGCATTCCTGTCCTTGAGCCCGATCCCATCGAGCCAGGCCGAACCGACGGCAAGTGGCGGATGGTGCATGACCAGCAGCGTGGGGCACTCATTCTCCGCCAGCCGTTCGACCAGTCGATCGATGCGCTCCTGCCCCAGCTCGCCATGGGCGTGCCCCTTGACGCAGGTATCGGCGACCACGAGCCGCCAATCGCCTAGCTCGATGTCGTCGTGGATGGTCTTGAGGTCTTTCATCAGCTCCGGCCGATCATGGTTGCCACCCAGCCAGAACCAGGGGCACTCCAACGTCGATAGAACGCGATGGGCATGTTCGTAGGAGGCTGACGTTTCGTCCTGGCTGATGTCGCCGCTGGCGATGACGATATCCGGACGCTCGGTGCGAATCGCTTCCACCACGGCTTCGAGCTGGCGCAGCGGAAAGCCGGCACGGGAGCGAGCGTGGGGATCGGCATGCAAGTGACAGTCGGTGAGCTGTACCAGGCGTATCATCCCGGCAGTTCCGTCAGGTTGGTGGGATGACCGTGCTCCAGCCCATGGGCCAGCCATTCGCCGAGAAAACGGTTGAGCTGCAGCTTCTCGTCGGGCTGGAACATGCGCACGTTGGGATAGCGATAGCGGCCGTTGAAGTGGCGCTCGCGCTGGAAGTCGGTGACTTCGGCCATGCGCACGTCGTGATAGAGATGCACCCGCATGCGCGGCGGCTCGATGACGCCATCCATCAAGCTGCTCTGGCTGACCCGGGCGATGGTGGTATAGGGCGCCCGCTCGAGCACCGACAGCCACAGGGTGCCGAAGCGCCCCCGCTGGCCGGTCAGCTCGAGTTCGCGCGTCTCGCCCGCACCAAGGTCACCCAGCAGCCGGATCAGGCGCAGGTAGTTGGCGCTGCATTCGCCCTGCAGCCCTTTCAGATCGGTGACATAGGCGGTTCTCGCCACGCTACCCCCTTGCTCGTAGAGATGCCCGTTCGGCCGCCAACCAGTAGAAGGCGATCAGGCACATGGCATTGTCGAGTCTTCCGGCCTGCAAGAGTTCCCAGGCCCGAGTAAACGGTAACACGTGGACGCGGATGTCTTCATGTTCCTCGTCCAGGCCGTGCACACCGCCCAGCCCTTCGCAGTCGACCAGACCACAGAACAGCGTGACCCGCTCCGTGCAGGCACCGGGGCTGGGATAGTAGGTGTGCAGCTCGATCAGCTCGTCGACCGCACAGCCGGCTTCCTCCATGGCCTCGCGGCGTGCCACTTCGGCTGCGCTCTCGCCCGCCTCGACCAGACCGGCGACGATCTCGAGCTTCCACGGCGATTCCGGATCGTCCAGGGCACCGGCGCGGATCTGCTCTACCAGCGCCACGCAGTCGCGCTCGACATCGTAGAGCAGCACGCCCACGGCATCGTGCCGCACGTGCACTTCGCGCGTCATCTCACGGCTCCAGCCGCCCTCGAACAGGCGATGACGCAGGTGCAGTTCATCGAGCCGGAAGAAGCCCTGATGCAGGCAGCGACGTTCGATCAGTTCGACATCGGCACCGCTGAAGGCGGGCAGGCGGGCGGCATCCCGGCCGCTATCGTCATTGTCGGTCATGCAGGCCTCCGAGTCTGCGAATGGCGACCATTATCGTGAGCGGAGCCGGGAATGCCAACCTATGCATGCCGACGCCATGCGCTCCGCAGTCGAAGCGCATGGCGGTTGGCAGTCTCAGAGCCGATAGAGCCGAGCAAAGAGCCCTCGGCGCTCGGAGACCTCAGAAGGGGGAAATCTTGGCGCTGAGGCTAGAGCTGAGAGAGCAGCGCCCTGGCCTGCTCACGCAGCGCCTCGTCCGAGGCCTGACGATCCTCGCGGGCGGTGCCGTCGACGGCACGCTGCGCGTGCTCGCGCGCCTCGTCGCGTCGGCCTTCGTCCTCGAGGAAGGTGGCGTAGTAGTAGTTGACGTCGATGCCGTCGGGGCGAATCTGCAGCGCGCGCTGGAACATGCGCTCGGCGGTCGCGCTGTTGCCGAAACCCACGGGGCGACCCGGAGCCCGGTCGTACAGCGCACCCAATGTGACGTAGGCCGAGCCGTTGCCGCCCTGAGGGTCGATCTCGATGGCACGCTCCAGGGCGTCACGGGCGGAGCGCGCACTGCCCAGCGCACCCAGGCCGCTGCGCTCACGGGCGTGCGAAGCCTCGATGATGCCGTACCAGATCAGCGGCTGCGCCTCGCCGGGATTGGCCTGAACCAGCCGCTCGGCTTCGTCGGACAGCGATTTCAGCGAATGGCGGCGCTGCCCTTCCGCCCGCAGTGTGGTGATCTGCTCCCAGCGCTGCTTGAGCGCCTCGACTTCGCTCTCCCAGGCCTGGGCAACGGTGAAGGGGGCGATCAGAAGCGCCGTGCCGAGGGCGGCGGCGAGTAGCTGGCGTCGAAACATGTCCAGACTCCTTTCTCGAAAAGGATTGTTGTTGGATCCCGGCGTGGAGCCGTCAACCAAAATGTAACGAACGTTTGAATGATACGCCAGCCCAAACGGCGAGATACTGTCGCGTTAGCGACGAATGGCGTATGTTGCCCTTCTCGCCATACGAAGGAGGCCGTGCATGAAGGGCCGCAACATGACGCGCTGGCGCGATCCGGCCAAGGATCCGCGCCAGGAGCCCAGGAGCAACCTGATCACCGCCGAGGGGGCGGCGCGCTTGCGCGGCATTCTCGATCATCTCTCGCGGGTCAAGCGGCCGGAGCTCTCGGCCAAGGTGGGCGAAGCCGCGGCGCTGGGCGACCGCAGCGAGAACGCCGATTACACCTACAACAAGAAGGAGCTCAACCGGGTCATCGCGCGCATTCGCTACCTGACCAAGCGGCTCGACGAGCTGCAGGTGGTGGACCGCCTCCCGGCGGCTACCGACAAGGTGTACTTCGGCGCCTTCGTCACCCTCGAGGACGATGAGGGCGAAGAGATGCAGATCCGCATCGTCGGCCACGACGAGACCGACACCTCCAAGCGCTGGATCAGCGTCGATGCCCCCCTGGCCAAGGCGCTGCTGGGCAAGGCGCTGGACGAAGAGGTCACGGTGAAGGCGCCGGCGGGCGATAGCGTCTACGTCATCACCGATATCGCCTATCGGAGCCCACAGCTATAGAACATGGAGACGGTACGATGCCCGTCGTTTTCCGCTACAAGGGAATTCGCTTCTTCTTTTACTCGAATGAAGGAAATCCTCTGGAACCCATGCACATCCATGCCGAGAGCGGAGACGGTGAAACCAAGATATGAGTGCTGCCGCAAATCGCTATCGCCAACAGCAGTGGCTACAATAGAGAGCAACTTGCACAGCTCATGCAGTTGGTTGAAGAGCACCGTAGCGAGATTGAGAGGGCCTGGAATGAGCATTTCTGCCAAGACCGTCAGCTTTGACGAACACACCATGTGGGTCGAACTCAGCGACGGCCGGACCCTCGGCATCCCATTGGCATGGTTCCCCCGCCTCCTGCATGCCAGTGCTGAAGAGCGCAAGCAATGTCGTATCAGCTATTCCGGAATGGGCTTGCACTGGGACGATCTGGATGAAGACATTTCCGTGGAAGGGCTCATTGCCGGTCGAGGCGACACGGCCCAGCACCATGGGCGTGTCGCCTGACGATACTTTTTAGCGTATTGCCCTGCTTCGTCGTATAAACCCGAAAACGCCGGTCGTCGGCAACGATCTGGAAGCCCCCGAAGGCGCTCTCGAGCAGGTCCGGATAGGGCAGGAAGGCGTTGGCGACGAGCCACAGCTGCCCGCCCGGCTGCAGGTGCGCCGGTGCCTCGCGAATCAGGCGCCCAGCGGGACCGTAGTCGATACTGCGCTCCTGGTGAAACGGCGGATTGCTGACGATGGCGGCAAAGCGCCTACCGCCGAGTGCCGAGTAGACGTCGCTGGCCACAGCCTGCCCTTCCAGGCCGTTGGCCGCCAGGGTGCGCCGGGTGGCCTCCACGGCGAAGGCGTTGACGTCCACCGCCGTCACGGCGTGGCCGCGACGGGCCAGCCAGGCGGCGAGGATGCCGTCGCCGCAGCCCATGTCGAGCACGTCGCGTGCTCTGTCGGGCCCCGGCAGCCCGGCCTCGAGGCGTTCGAGCAGCAGCTTGGTTCCTGCATCCAGCTTGCCGTGGCCGAACACGCCAGGATGGGTGGCCAGCACCAACCCCTCGGCCTCGAAGGTGGTCCAGGCCGCATCCGGGTCGATGCCGACATCGCCGAGGCGGGTCTCGAACAGGATGCAGCGCCGCGCACTGTCGAGCTTGCGACAGCCCAGCCCCAGTGCCGCCAGCACCTTGAGCACCCGCTTGATGCCCCCCTGGTTCTCACCCACCAGTTGCAGCCGCGTGCCAGACGGCAGGTTGGCGCACAGCCACAGCAGCCACCACTCGCCCAGGGCATGGGCCTTGGGCCAGAACAGCACCGCCCCGGGGGGCTCGCCGACGGAGCCGGCATCGAAGGGCGAGAAGGCCGCACGACCATGCTCCCGCCACGCCTCGAGCACGCCATGATCGGCGCTGACGGCACTGCCCCGCCCCTGCTCGAGCCACGCATCACGCGGCGGAGCCACCCACAGCCAGCCGCGATAGTCGCCGTCCTGGCGCTCGAGCAGCTGGCAGACTGGCGTTTGCGCACTCATCGGAGCGTCTCCTTGGGCGAGCGTGTTTCGTGGACCAGCGTGTAGAGCAGGTAGCGCCCCAGCCGCCAGTGCGGGTCGACCTGGCAGTAGCGGCGCTCCAGTTCCACCAGGCGCTGCCAGTCGGCCTCGCTGGAGGGCGGCTGGCGCAGGTAGTCATGGAAAACGCGAATGCCCGCCACCGAACGAATCGCCAGACCGCTTTCGCGGCTCCAGGCGACGATCTGCTCGTGACACAGCGGCGAAATGGGCGTCAGGCGCTGACGCTTGCCGGTACCCTCGAGGCGGTCATCCAGCGCCTTCTGCAGATTGCCCTTCACTACGTTGGAGAAGCGCAGCGCATCGCGGTTGAACACCATCAGCGACAGCTGGCCGCCGGGGGCCAGGCTCTCCGCCAGGGTGGCGAAGGCCGCCTTGGGGTCGCTCAACCACTCCAGCACGGCATGACAGGCGATCAGCGGCCAGCGGCCGGCGGCACGTTCGGGCAGCGCCTGAAGCGGCGCCTGCACGAAGCTCACCGTCAGGCCAGCCAGCTCCTGTCGAGCCTGTGCGAGCATGTCGCCGGCCGGTTCCAGCAGGGTCACCCTGTGACCGCGCCGGGCGAACCAGGCGGAAAGCTGGCCCAGGCCGCCACCGACGTCCAACAGCGGCTGGCCGTCGAGTTCCAGCATGCGCGGCAGCAGCTCGTCGAGCAGGGCCAGGCGCAGCTCACCGCGCGGGCCGCCGTAGAGGCTGCCGGCGAACTTGTCGGCCAGGCCGTCGAAATGACGGTCCCCGGCAGGCGAAAGAGGAGCGGAGTCTGACATTTCCTGACCTGATGCAAGGCATGTGGCGCGCATTCTACCCGCCTTGCGCCACCCTGGGCAGATGCCGCTGCCACTGCACCTCGGCCTCGAGCTGGGCCGCCAGCGCCAGCAGGCGACGCTCGTCGCCCATGGAGCCCACCACCTGGACGCCGACCGGCAGGCCCTGTGGGGTGACGTGCAGCGGCAGCGACATGGCCGGCTGGCCGGTGAGGTTGGCCAGTTGGGTATAAGGCGTGCGTGACAGCGCATCCCGCGCCAGCTGACCGAGCATGCCCGCCTTGAGCGCCAGCCTGGGCAGGCCGGGAATGGCGAGTAGAGCCATCAGGCGCTGCTGCCACGCCGGCGGGTAGAGTTCGCCCAGGCGCGGTGCCGGTGCCGCCGTGACGGGCATCAGCAGCACATCAAAGCGGCGGTGGAACGCCCCCATGGCCCGCGCCGCCGCGTTCCAGTCTCGCTTGGCCAGTTCGTAGTCGCGTACCGGCAGGTGCTGCCCCAGGCGGGCAATCGCCCGGGTCGAGGGTTCGATGTCCAGGCGTGACACCGGCACGCCGGTTTCGCGGGAGATCCAGGCCAGATCGGCGGTAACGTGTCCCAGGTAGAGCGTCAGGTAGGCGTTGGCCAGACGCTCGCCGTCAACGGGCGGATCGGCCCACTCCAGGTGATGGCCCAGCCCCTCCAGGGTTCGTGCCGCCCCTTCCACCGCCAGGCGCACCTCGGGATCGAGCCGGGTGCCCAACGGCTTGCTCAGCGGCTCGCCCAGCGAGATGGCGATACGCAGCGGCTCGGGCGGACGCTCCAGCGCAGCGAGAAAACCCCGTTCACGGGGTACCGGGTAGGGCCCGCCCTCGTCCATGCCGTTGATCGCTTCGAGCAGCGCAGCGCTGTCGCGCACCGAGCGGGTCACGGCGTGCTCTACCACGGCGCCCCGCCACACCTCGCCATGCAGCGGCCCCTGGGGCACGCGACCGCGCGAGGGCTTGAGACCGAACAGCCCGCAGTAGGCCGCGGGAATGCGGATCGAGCCGCCGCCGTCGCCGGCCATGGCCAGCGGTACCAGCCCGCCGGCCACCGCCGCCGCCGCCCCGCCGCTGGAGCCGCCGGGAGAGTGTGCCGCGTTCCACGGGTTGACGGGATGGGGAAAGGCGCGAGGCTCGGTGATGCCCATCAACCCCAGCTCGGGGGTGGCGGTCTGGCCCAGGATGGCCAGCCCGGCTTCCCGCACGCGGGCGACCAGCGTCGACTCCACCGGCGCCTTCCACTCGGCCAGGGCCGCGCTGCCGAAGGCCAGCGGCTCGCCTTCCAGCGCCATCAGCAGGTCCTTGGTCAGGGTCGGCACACCCGCCAGGGGAGCTTCCGGGTCGACGCTGTCCGCCTCGCTCCTGGCGCGTTCGAAGCGTGTTCGCACCAGCGCTCGCAGATGCGGGTTGTCGCGCTCGATGGCCGCACAGGCCGCAGCGAACACCTCGCCTCGGCTCACTTCACCGCTGAGAATCAGCGACGCCAGACCCAGGCCATCGTGGCGCCGATACTCTTCGATATCCATCCGCTTTCCCTGCCACCCAATGTCGCTCGATAATGGCGGCTCGGGACCATTCTTGGCAACCGCACCCAAGCGGGCGGTTTAACTTGCTCACTCAAGCCCTTATAATGCGCAGCCGTGCTGCCCCCATAGCTCAGCTGGATAGAGCGTCCCCCTCCTAAGGGGAAGGTCCCAGGTTCGAATCCTGGTGGGGGCGCCACTCATCCGGTCGCTTCGTTCAAGCCGACCTGCTCGTTCAGGCCCCCTTCCGTACTTGCAGATGCAAGTAGAGCGGGTCGAATTCTCCGGCCTCCTTCAGCTTCTCCCAGTCAGGTACGCTCACCTGGGTCTTCTCCATCCGAATCAGGCCGTCGGCACGCAGTGCCTGCAGCGTGCGGCTGACGTGCACGGCAGTGATGCCCAGCGCATCCGCCAGCTTCTCCTGAGTGATTGGCCACTGGAAAGACCATTCTTCCACCAGTCCCACCGCTTTCAGGCGTATCAGTATCTCGCAAACCAGGTGAGCCATGCGGGTATAAGCACTGCGCTGGCCGACGTTCAGCAGCCACTCCCGATAGATCGAAGCGTCAACCAGCGTCTCGCGCCAGAATGCGGCCGTAAGACGTGGGTATCGTTCGCATAGACGACGCAAGTCCTCGTGCTGGATGAACCCCACCGTACAGGCGCTGATCGAAGCAATGCTCATATCCATGACCGCCAGGTGCAGACTCTGCAGATCCGGCATGTCGCCGGGAACGTGCAAAGCCATGATCTGGCGCTTGCCCATATGGCTCAGCTTGTACGAACAGGTGAAGCCTTCCAGAATCAGGCAGCTCTGAGCAGGACGCTCGCCAATGCCGACGATCTCCCGGTCGGCCTTGATCCCTTTGAGCAGTATCGGCAGTTGCTGGAGCGCGCCCCTCTCTTCATCGGAGAGGGGAAAAATACTATCCAGCTTGCGGATCATCAGGTCGTTGGGTTGGTGCGGCATGAGAGCCATGTAGTCACTCCTGTAATCGTCTTGGCATTACCCTCACCCTAGGCCATTCAAAGCGATGGCAACGAACAACTCGGCAAGAAACCTGCGTACGGCTACACATCACTCATGAGCGGTAACATGACGGTCATCCGATACGTGGTAGGATGAGATGGCCAATAACGGTGAACTTTCAGGCAGGAGGCCAGAATGTTTCAACGCTCAAGGAAGGTCGCGTGTCCCGAATGCAACGGCAGCAATTTCTGGAACGGCAACCCGAAGCCAACGGACGTGCTTCACTGCCGCTTCTGTGATGCCGTTGTGACTACCTATGCCGACTATGTGGAACAGGCGGCCCAGCGTGAAGCGGAGCGGCTGCTCGCGGAGTTCGTCGAAGTCGACGTCTCCCGAGACCTCGCTCACCTCAAGGCCGTATTGGCAGCGACCGAGCCCAGGCCCAGCGCTTGAACTCGAACGCAACGGCCACCTTCAGGGTGGCCGTTTTCGTTCCCGCCCAAGTCAGCGCTACAGCAGCTGACAGGCCTGCTCGAAGGTGAGCCGCGGGCCGCGCGGATGCAGCTTGGCCGGGTCGCCGTAGCCCAGATTGCACAGGAAGTTGCTGCGGTAGTTGGGGTAGCGCTCGGCGAAGAACCGCCCGTCGACCATGTCGTTATCGAAGCCGGATAGCGGCCCCACGTCGAGCCCCAGCGCGCGGGCAGCGAGAATGAAGTAGCCGCCCTGCAGGCTGGCGTTGCGAAAGGCGGTCTCCTCGCGGTAGGGCTCGTCGCCGACGAACCAGGCCCTGGCATCCACATGGGGAAAGAGCGCCGGCAGGTGGTCGTGGAAGCGTCGGTCGTAGGCCAGAATGGCCGTGACCGGAGCCTCCTCCACCTTGCGCCGGTTGCCCTCCTTCAGCGCGGGCATCAACTTCTCCTTGGCCTGCCGGGTGCGCAGGAACAGGATGCGCAGCGGATTGCAGTTGACGCTGGTGGGCGCCATCTTCACGAGGTCGTAGAGTTCGCGCAGGGTAGCGTCGTCCACGGGTCGGTCCTGCCAGTAGGCGTGGCTTCTCGCCTCGTGGAACAGCTGGTCCAGCACCGGCTGGCTCAAGACGCCTGAAGTCATGAATTCTCTCCCTTGTCGTCGGTCTTTACGGTTCAGTAGCGGTAGGCCAGATGGGTGGAAAGCACGGGGAACAGCGTGAGGATGAACAGCACCACCAGCATCGCGACGAAGAACGGCACCACGCCCTTGAAGATCTCCTTGACCGGCACGCTGCGGTCGTTCAGCGCCGCCTTCACCGTGTAGACCGAAATGCCGAACGGCGGCGTGATCAGGCCGATTTCCACCGCCACCACGGTGATGACGCCGAACCAGATCAGGTCCATGCCGAAGAACTGGGCGATGGGCAGCACGATGGGCAACACGATCAGCATGATCGACACCGAGTCGATGATGCAGCCCATCAGGATCACCACCAGCAGGTAGAGAAACAGGAAGTGGTAGGCGGTCAACTCCATGGCCGTGACCCACTGGGCGATGGCCATCGGCAACCCGGTCAACGCCAGCATGCGGCTGTAGAGCGAGGCGGCGAGAATCAGGAACAGGATCGATACCGCCACGTGCCCGGTCTCGCCCAGCACCTGGTAGAACTTGGCCGGGCTCAGGCGACGCTTGAGCAGCGCCAGCAGCAGCGCGCCGCAGGCGCCCACGCCACCCGCCTCGGTCGGCGTGAAGAAACCGCTGTAGAGGCCGCCCAGTACCAGCGCCATCAGCGCCAGGATGGGCACCAGCTTGAGCGCCAGCGCCATGCCCGATTCCGCTTCGCCCGCGGTGGGCGCCGGCGCTGCAACGTCGCCCATGCCAGCTGCTCCCTGCATCATGAAGCCGGGGCGCAGGTAGGCGAGCAGCAGGATCGTGACGCAGAAGGTCGCCGCCAGCAGGATGCCCGGAATGATGCCGGCGATGAACATGCGCCCCACCGACTGCTCGGCCAGCACACCGTAGACGATCATCAGCAGCGAAGGGGGAATCAGCATGCCCAGCACCGAACTGCCCGCCACCACGCCCACCGAGAACTTGGGCGTGTAGCCATGTCGACGCATCTCCGGCACCGCCACCTTGGTGAACACCGCCGCCGAGGCCACGCTGATGCCGGTGATCGAGGCGAAGATGCCGTTGGCGCCGACGGTGGCCACCCCCAGTCCGCCGCGGATCCGGCGGGTCAGCCACTGAAAGACGTCGAAGGTGTCCCGCCCTACCCCCGATATCACCACCAGCAGCCCCATCAGCACGAACAGCGGTACCACACCGTAGAGGTAGCTGCTGAGCGAGTCGTTGGCCGCCGCGGCCACCATGCGCGTAGCCAGCTCCGGATTGCGCAGGGTCGAGATGGCCAGGAAGGAGACCAGCATCAGGGCGATACTGATATGCATGCCGAAGTAGATCAGCGCCAGCATCATGACCACCGCCACGATGCCGATTTCGATACCGCTCATGGGCGATCCTCCTCGGCGTGCGGCGCTCCACCCTTGACCGTCCACACCAGCGCCTGGGCCGCCAGCAACAGATACTGCAGCAGCGTGATCACCGCACAGGCGATCACCACCAGGCGGATGGGCCAGACGGGAAAGGTAAACACCCCCTCCACGCCCATGAACTGGTTGCGTTCCCAGGCGCGCAGGAAGGTCGGCAGCGTGCCCTGGTAGATCATCATCAGCATGTAGGCACCGGCCAGGTAGAACAGGGTCTGCAAGCCGTGGCCGAGGCGCGGGTGACGCTCGGTGAAACCCTGAATGAAGATGTCGGCCTGGGCCATGCGGCCGTGTCGCAGGGTACTGGGCAGTTGCAGGAACACGATCATGACGATGGAGGCCGCCACCAGCTCCGCCACCCCCGCAATGGGCTTGTTGAGCAGATTGCGCGACAGTACGTCCACCACGATCATCGCCATGATCGAGAAGATCAGCAGTGAGCCAACCGCGTTGAGGCCGTCCACCAGGTAGCCGAACAGGCTGTTGTGACGGCCGCCGCCGAGCCGGCGCCCCAGCACCAGCGTCTTGAAAGAAAAGGTCATTGCCCCGACTCCTCAGGCCCGGCCGGCGCTACCGGCCGGGCATTGCCGATCAGTTGCGGTCCCAGGCCAATTCCGGCTCGTGACCGCGTTCGCGCATGGCATCCATGTAGGTGTTGAGGAGTTCGCGGGCCGGCAGCCCGCGCCCTTCGTTGCGCTCGACCCACTGCTGGGCCAGGCCGGGCATGCCGTCGATCCACTGCTGACGCTCCGCGTCGGAGAGCGCCTGAACCTGCACCGGCGTGCTCTGGTCGGCGCCCAGCTCGACCATGCGCTCGAGTGAGCTCTCGTAGCGCTCGGCCAGGTCGCGGCCGTGGGCGCGGGTGTAGGCCTCGCCCGCCTCCATCAGCGCCTGCTGCACCGGCTCGGGCAGGCCGTCCCAGGTGAACTGGTTGATGGCGAGCCCGCCCGAGAACACCACGCCCAGGTTCACCTGGGTGACGTAAGGCGCCACCTCGTAGATGCGCGCCGGCAGGTTGCCGGTGGCGAGCCCCACCACACCCTGGGAGACACCGGTCTGGATGTCGGTGTAATAGCTCGCCAGGGTGCCGTCCACGGGCACCGCACCCACCGGCTCGAGCCATACGCCGAGCACGCCGGGGGCGGAGATGCGCGCCCCTTCCAGATCGTCGAGGCCCTCCACCGGGAAGTTGGTGTAGATGTCGTAGGTATCCGAGGCGGTGGCGCCGAGGAACACCAGGTCGTGGTCCTCCCACTCGGCGCGGAACTCCGGTACCGAGCGCACCAGGTCGTTCATCACGTCGAGCATCAGCTCGGGGTCGCTGGTGGTGAAGGGCGTATAGGCGCTGATCTGAGCCAGCGGCATGCGCGAGGGCTCCAGGTAGCTGAACACCCAGCCGATGTCGGCGATGCCGTCCTGGATCGAGGTGAGGGTGGCGTTGGTGCCGTAGAGCTGGCCGGCGTAGGCTTCCGTCCAGCGCACCTCGTATTCGCCCTCTTCCGCCAGGATTTCGTTGACCTTGGGAATGAAGACCTGGGGAATCATGCCCACCCAGGGGATGGTGGTCGGGTGGCTCGAGCCCACGGTCAAATCGATGGTCTCCACCGCCGACGCGCTGGCGGGAAGCAGTGCAGCAGCCAGCGTCACGGCGCCCAGGGCCTTGGCGGGAGATGCACAATACGTTGTGACGATGTTGTGTTTGAGAGGTGTCATGTTGGCGTCTCGTATTGGGGTTGTTGTTATGGAAACCGGTTATGGCAACTGTTATGGCAATTGGCGTGGCAACGGCGCTTCAGCCTGGGGGCATCATGAATCGATGGGCGATGCCGGCAGACGCGAAACGCCGGGGGACAGTTCGAAATCCACTTCCAGCGTGCAGTAGCGACCGCGCACGTCGGGATCGGGTGCCTGGCCGTCGTCGTGGATGGGGAACTCCATGGCCAGGTCGGCGCTGGTGACGCCGAACACGCAGTCCGATTCGAGGAAGGGATCGTCCTTGGGGAAGATCTGCGTCACCAGGGTCCGATGCCCCTCGGCGGAGACTGTGAAGTGCAGATGCGCGGCGCGGAACGGATGGCGACTCTGCGCCTCGAGCATTTCGCCGACGATGCCGTGGGTGGGAATCGGGTAGCTGGCCGGACGAATGGTGCGGAAGTGGTAGCGCCCTTCACCATCGGTGCGAAACTTGCCGCGCAGGTTGAGGTGCGGCTGGCTGTCGTCCTGGTTCTCGTAGAGCCCCTCCGGCGAGGCATGCCACACCTCCACCAGGGCGCCTGGCAGCGGCGTGCCGTCGCGGCTCGTAACCCGGCCGGAGACGAACAGCGGGATGTCGCTCGCCTTCGGCGTATCGCGGGAAATGTTGAAGCCAAGCGGATACTCCGGGTCCTTGCGGCTGTAGAAGGGCCCCAGCAGGGCCGGCGAGATCTGCTCCGGCGTGCGCTCCTGATTGAGGATCATCACCAGGGTGGAGAAGCCCAGGGCGTCGGACATCACCATGGTCTCGTTGTGGCGGTCGCGGGTGAGATGGCCGAGCCGGGTAACCGCATTGATGGCGGCCATGAACTCCTCCTCGCTCAGCTTCACTTCGCGGCCGAAGGCGTGCAGATGCTTGACCAGCGCGGTGAGGATCTCGCGCAGCCGCTCGTCCCTGGTGTGGCTCATCGCCTTGAGCACGATCTCGGTGATGTCGTCCGGGGTCTGCGGAATGCCATGCGGAACGATGTCGTCTTTATTGGGCAATTCGAACATGACTGGCTCCTGTTCGGCCTGGGCTGGCAGCGCCGCCCGACCGGCTGTTTATCGTTGTGTCATGGTGCCACTGCGCCGCATGCGCCCTTCAACGCTGGCGGCGCTTCACTTCTGCCAGGATTTCCTCGCGGTGTTCGTCCAGCACCGGGGGTGCAGTGACCTCCAGCGGCTTCACGCCGTCGTAGGAGACCGGCGAACGCAAGGTGCGGAAGGTGCCCACCGTGGGGTGCTCGGTGCTCACCTCCAGCTGCAGATGCTTGACCTGAGGGTCCTCGAGCACCTCGTCGGTGTCGTACATCGGGGCGTGAGGCACGTCCTCGGCCTCCAGACGCCGGCACCACTCCGTTCGGTCGTGACGTCGGAACACCTGCTTGAGCACTTCGATCATCTGCTCCTGGTGGTCGATGCGCCCCTCACGGGTGGCGAAACGTTCGTCCTGCAGCAGCTCGGGGTACTCCATGGCGTTGGCCAGCCCCTGCCAGAACTTCTCCGGCGAGGACATGTGCAGCGCCACCCACTTGCCGTCGGCGCACTCCATCACGTAGGACTGCGACACCTGCGGCCGACTGTAGGGGCCCATGATCTCGTTCTCGGAGAGATAGTGGGTGAAGGCGTCGAGGTTGAAGTGGCACATCGCCTCCAGCATGGAGACGTCGACCCGCCGCCCCTGGCCGGTGCGGCCGCGCTCCACCAGCGCGCCGAGAATGCCGTAGGCGGCGTAGAAGCCCGACAGCGCATCGGCCATGGCCGGCCCCACCACCCGTGGGTTCTCGGGATTGACCAGCAGCTTGAGAAAACCGCTGGCGGCCTGGGCCACGGTGTCGTAGCTGGGGCGCCCGGCGTAGGGGCCGTCGTTGCCGAAACCGCTGATGGCGCAGTAGATCAGTCGCGGGTTGAGCTCGCGCAGGCGCTCTTCACCCGCCCCCAGCCGCTCGGCGGTACCGGGGCGGAAGTTCTGGATGTAGACGTCGGCATCGCGGATCAGCGCATCGAAGGTGGCGAGATCCTCCGGCTCCTTGGTGTTGAGGGCGATGCTGCGCTTGTTGCGGTTGTAGGTTTGATAGTGGGGGCTGTAGAGCCCGCCCTTGAAAGCGCGGAAGGGGTCGCCCTTGCCGGGCATTTCGACCTTGATCACGTTGGCGCCCAGGTCGCCCAGCAGCATGCCGGCGGCGGGGCCGGTGATGAAGGTGCCCTGTTCGATGACGGTAATGCCTTCGAGTACCTTGCTCATGATTGCCCCCCTTCCTGGGTGAAGCCCGGCGGAACCTCGCCGGTGTACTCGACCCGCTGGGCCGCCTGATAGGAGAGCGCGAAGCCGCAGGGCTGCTCGGCTTCCTCCAGCAGATGAGCAATCAGCCCGGCGGTGCGTGCCAGCAGCGGCACGCCGCGCAGCGCCTTGAGCGGAAAGCCTGCCCCCAGCAGCACGGCGGGAATGGCGGCGGAGACGTTGAGCTTGAGCTGCTTGCCGACGATACCGGGAATGGCCCGCTCCACGGCCTCGGCGATCTCCACGTAGCGCAGCTCGGCACCCGCCTCCCGCGCCACGCCGAACAGCGCCTCGACGCGCGGATCGCGAGCCTTGTGCAGCGGGTGGCCGTAGCCGGGAATCGCTTCGCGGCGGGCGCGACGCGCGCTGACGACATCGTGCACGGCGCCTTCGAGGGACTTGCCCCCGTCGATCTCATCGGCGATCTCGGCGAACAGCTCCCCCGCCGCCTGAGAGGCACCGAGGATCACCGAGCCGCAGCCCAGCAGCCCCGCCGCCACCGCGCCCTGCAGCGCCTCGGGGGCGGCGGCATAGGTCATGCGACTGGCCTGCACGCTGGGTACCAGGCCGTGCTCGGCGATGGCCACCAGGGTGGCGTCCAGCACCCGGCGGCGGACGTCGCTGGCCGACTTGCCGTCGAGCAGCATCAGGAAGTAGTCGGTGAAGGTGGTGTGGCCGATCAGCTCGGCGCTGAGGTCCTTGCCGCGCACCACGATGGTGTCGGCGTTGGAGGTGCTGATGGCGGTTCTTGGAATTGTCTCGCGCCCGATCTTCATGCTTTGGCTCCGCGTGGCAGATGCGAGCGAGTCATGCCGGAGCGGCACCCACGCTCGTGATGTGTAACGCTTGTGTTGGAACAACATAAGACGCCATCACGATGGACAAAAATGATAAATTTACATAAAAACGAGTGACACCATCGATTGATGACGCCACGACAGCGGAGCTTGCATGGAACTGCGCCACATACGGTACTTTCTGGCCATTGCGGAGACGCTCAACTTCACCCGGGCCGCCGAAAAGGTGCACGTCACCCAGTCGACGCTTTCCCACCAGATCCGTCAGTTGGAAGAGGAGCTGGGCCAGCCGCTGTTCGCGCGGATCGGCAAGCGGGTGACGCTCACCGAGGCGGGCCAGAGCTTTCACGAACACGTGGTGCCTATCCTGCGCCAGGTCGATCAGGCCGTGGGCGCCTTGAAGGAAGCCCCCGATGACCTGAGCGGCGAGCTGCGCATCGCCGCCACCCACAGCTTCAACGTGCAGCTGATCCCGCTTTGCCTCTCGCGTTTCATGCAGCGCCTGCCGCGTGTGAAGGTGGTGGTGGAAGAGCTTTCGGGAGATCAGATCAGCGAGGGGCTGGTCGACGGCTACCTGGATCTGGGCATCTCCTACCGTCCGGCCATTCCCCGCGGGCTACGCTTCGAGCCGCTCTACAACGAGGAGCTGAAGCTGATCGTGGCCAACGACCATCCGCTGGCCCGGCGCAAGCGGCTACGCATGGTCGAGCTGAACGGCGCGCGCATGACGCTGCTGGCGCCGCACTTCTCGACCCGCCAGATGCTCGACGAGTGCTTCGCCGCCGCCGGCGCGCGTCCGCAGATCGTCGCCGAGCTCAACGCCATCTCCCCCATGATCGAACTGGTGCGGCGCACCGATCTGTGCAGCATCGTGGCGGAGAACGCGCTGGGCAACGAGCCCGGAGTGAAAGCCATCCCGCTGGAGAGCCCCACCCCGGTACGCACGCCGGGCCTGCTGTGGTCGCAGGCACAGCGCTCCCCCGCCAGCCGCTTCATGGCCGAGACGATTCGGCAGGTGGTGATGCAAGGCCCTCTGATACGCCGTTAGCGCTTACGCAGAGCTCCAGGCGCCACTGGGCCATGGACATACGCTTCAACGGCAACCGCTGTCCTCGGGGGTGAGCACCCTGCCGGCTTGCAGCATCTGCTCGAGCCGATCGAGGGACATAGGACGCGCAAGCAGAAAGCCCTGGAAAAGCTCACAGCCGTAGTGCTTCAACAGGCCTAGCTGCTGCTCGGTTTCGACCCCCTCGGCCACCACGGTGAGGCCCAGGTGATGGGCCATGGAGACGATGGCCTGCACGATGGAGGCGTCATCCGCGCTATGGGGCGCTTCCTTGATGAAGCTGCGGTCGATCTTGATCTTGCTGATGGGAAGCTGCTTCAGGTAGTTCAGGCTGGAAAAGCCAGTGCCGAAGTCATCGATGGAGACATCGACCCCCATTTCACGCAGAGAACGGAGAACGTCGACCACCTCTTCCGCATCCTTCAACAGCACGCCTTCGGTCAGTTCCAGCTCCAGCCGGCTGGCTGGCAGTTCGGCCGTGGCCAGGATCTCCTTGAGCGCTTCCAGAAAACCGGCACGATGAAACTGCAGGGGAGAGAGATTGACCGCTACTTTGACTTCCCCGAAGCCCAGCCCACCCAGCCATGCCATATCGAGGCAGGCTCGCTCGAGAACCCAACGACCGATCGACATGATCTGGCCCGTTTCCTCGGCCAAGGGGATGAACTCTGCTGGTGAAACGAAACCTCTGTCGGGGTGAGGCCAGCGCAACAGGGCTTCTACACAGACGATCTCGCCGGCCTGATCGCATATCGGCTGATAGTGGAGCTCGAGCCGATTTCCGTCGATGGCATCCTGGAGTTCGTTGCGCAATGCCAGACGCTCGTTGACACGCAAGGTAATATCACGCGTGAACCACTGGTATGCGTTACGCCCCTGCTGTTTGGCCAGGTACATCGCCATGTCCGCCTGTTGGATCAGCTCCATGGGCTGAACGATGGCCTCGTTGCTGATGGCAATGCCGATACTGGCCGACAGATGAAGCTCGTATTGGTCGATGGCATAAGGCTGCGCCACGAGCCGCAGCAGATTCTCCGCCATGTCGGCCTGCTCTTGCAGGGTGGCGCCAGTCATCAGCACCACGAACTCATCTCCCCCCAGCCGGCCCACGATATCGCCAGGGCGCATGGCAGCGCAGAGTCGGCTGGCCACCTCGATCAGCACCCGGTCGCCGATGGCGTGGCCCAAGCTGTCGTTGATCGGCTTGAAGTCGTCCAGGTCGACGAACAGCACGGCCAGACTACGGCCCTGGCGCTGCGCCATGGCGAACGAGAGATTCAGCCGCTCTTCCAGCAGCGAGCGGTTGGCCAGACCGGTCAAGGCGTCGTGACTGGCGCTGTGAGCGAGACGCTCCTCGTAGGCATGGCGCTCGGACACATCGCGCAGTTCGCCGACGAAGTGCGTCACATGGCCGCCTGCATCGAGCACCGGCGACACGTAAAGGGCATTCCAGAAGGCGCTGCCATCCTTGCGATAGTTGAGCAGCGTGACATGGCAATCGCGCCGTTCGGCCACGCAACGACGCAGCCATGCCACTGCTTCAGGATCGGTTTTCTCCCCCTGCAGCAGACGACAGTTGCTCCCCAGCAACTCTTCTTCCCGGTAGCCGGTCAGGGCCAGAAAGGCCTCGTTCACATAGCTGATGGGAAGATGGTCCTGGCTGGCGTCGGTAATCACGATGCCATTGATGCTGGCCTGGACGCTGCGCTCCAGCACGCGCAGACGAGTCTCGTTGCGGTGCTGCTCGGTGACGTCCTTGGCAATGCCGAAGACACCTTGGGCAACGCCCTCAACCAGGATCGGCAGAAGGGTCACGTAGAGCATTCGCGTCTCACCGGCCCGGTCGAGGATGGTGACCTCATGGCGCTGCGCGTTGCCCTTCAACGCCTCATCGATACTCTGCTGAATGCGCTCGCTCTCGCCGGGGGAGCTGAGCTTGGAAAAGTGCATGCCGACCACCCGCTCCACGGGCAGGCCAGTGATGGTGGCGAAGGTCGTGTTGGCGGTGGCGATGATGCCCCTAGGGTCGACGGAGAACACCCCATCGGGATTGTAGGCAAAGAGGGAGCGGTAGCGCTGCTCGCTCTCCCACAGTGAGCGTCGGTCCTGATGCCGCTGATGCGCCAGCCCCAGACTGAACGCCATGAGATAGCTGAGCAGGAGCCCCGAGAGAGCCACTCCCCCGGGTATCAGCCCGGCCTTGAGCATTTCGCTGACCGAGTCGGGATAGAGCTCCAGTGTCAGCACGACCCCGCCGGGCAGCTCGGTGCTACGCTGGGCCATGCGTGGGTAGCTCAATTCACTCGGCGTTCGCCCGGGAACACGCATGTCGAGCAGGAGAGCACCCTCACGCAGCACGCGCAGCTTGTAGGTTCCCAACTGAACGCGCAGTGCCTCTTCGAACAACACCGACAGATCCATGCTGCCCAGCAACTGCTGCGACGACGACAGCGGAACCGCCGTCACCACTCGTCCGCTCTGCTCGTTTCCGGTGGCAAGCAGACGTGGCTGGGCAACGTCGAGCTCAAGCCAGGTCTCGACCCGTGGGTCATTCAGCTGCGCTTCCAGCCACTGCCCGGCCATTGCCTGGCGTGCGTGCAGCCATTTCCACTCCCCACGATTCCACAGCCCAATAGCCTGCATGCCGGGTGAATCGCTGAAGTAGCGCCCGACATGGTATTCGCGCGCAGCCGCGTCGTTCCGCACTGCCGGGCCGTCCAGGCGTTCGGCCATGTATTCCGCCAGGAGAAGCTGCGCGGCCATGACCTGCTCGGCGTTGTACTGCAGGTTGTCCAACAGATGGCCGGCCTGCAGCCGCTTGTTTTCCTGGTACTGCCAATGCAACAGGTACCAGACCGTGCAGCTCAGCAGGACCCCGAAGAGACCGCAGGCCAGCGCCAGCCGGCCCAGGCGCGGTTGCGGACGCTCGAGGCTCGCTACCATGCACAGCATCGAAACACCCAGCAGCAGAGCCAGAACGGTGCCCAGCAGAGGTGAAGAGGCATTGTTCAGCGTCCAGGCCACCTCGCCTCCCGGAAGGAAGAGACGGAGCAATGCCAGCAGGCTACTACTCAGTAGCAGAATACCCACGCCGGACCACAGCCAGCGCGAAAAGCGCCTGTGCACGCCGAGCAGCAGGCAGAGGGCAACCAACAACAGCATGGCCGACGCCAGAGAGCCCATGCGCACGTCGCCCGTCAGCCACGACACTCCTACCTCGCGCCCGCCCGCCAGGGTGTTGTGAACCAACAGGTAAGTGACGTGGGAAAGCAGGATGAAGCCGGCAAAGCGACGCAACACCGACCAGTGCAACATGAGTGCCAGCAGGCCGACGCCCACCATCAACACGGCCAGCGCATTGTCGGGAAGCAGTACGCTACGCAGGGGGTAGACGATGTCCAGCCAATAGGTCAGCAACCCCGTTCCGCCCATCAGGATGAGCACGGCGGCCGCCATATGGAGCGTGGCACTCCTGGCGATATCCAGCGTCTTGTAAGACATGCGTGGGCGCACTCCTCTGGACAGCCAAAAGCAAGACGGGCTTCCTGCACAGGGGTGTCAAGATTGGATATCGGCAGGCCTAAGGGAATGTTTAATCGGCGAACCGGAGCGCCCTGGCGGCGCCTGCGCTTTCTGCCGCCAGACCTTCGAGCGCTGCGATGTCGCTGATGGTGAGTTCGCGACCGGCCACGGCAATGACACCCTGCTCCTGGAAGCGTGCCAACACCCGGCTGACGGTCTCCAGCGCCAGGCCCAGGTAGCTGCCGATGTCCGAGCGCGACATGGAGAGAAAGAAACGATAGGGCGACAAGCCCCGGGCGCTGAAGCGCTCGGAGAGGCCGAGCAGGAAACTCGCCAGGCGCTGGTCGGCAGTGCGCCCCGAGAGCAGGCACATCATGCGCTGATCGCGGCGCAGCTCGCGACTCATGCAACGATAGAGTCGCCCGCGCAGCTCCGGCAGCCGCTCGGCGAGAACTTCCAGTCGCGTGAACGGCAGCTCGCAGACGAAGGCGCTCTCCAGCGCCACCACGCTGCCATGGCAGCTCGCCTCGCCGATGGCATCCAGGCCGACGATCTCCCCCGGCAGATGAAAGTGAGTGACCTGATCGCGCTGGCCGGGCTGCGCCACCGTTTGCTTGAGGCTGCCGGAGCGCACCACATAGAGGCTGGTGAAGGGCGCCCCTTGGCGCATCAGTGCCTGACCGCGCTTGAGCGCCTGCGGCAGCCGGATGATGTCATCGAAGGACTGCAGGGCATCGAACTCGAGCCCCAGCGGCAGGCAGCGGGCATGCAGGGTGCAGCGCTCGCAGCGGGGCACGGCGGAGCCTGGCCGCTGGGCGGGCCGGGGTTTCATGAGCGCACTCCTTACCTCGGTCTCACGTTGGGTCACACTGGGAGACTTCGATTCTGGCCTGCTGCGTTTCGCTTGTCCCGCCGCGCCGTCCCGCAGCGCAACAAAATGTTACTTCCGTTGACCTACATCAAGAGCTTCATGGAACGAAAGCAGCGGGATCAGGCAGTGAACACGGTGTACACCATCTGCAGCGCCAGCCCCATCATCATGACCGCGAAAATCCGCTTGAGCAGTGCCACCGGCAGGCGATGCGCCAGCCTGGCCCCCACGGGCGCCATCAGCATGCTGAAGGGAGCCATCAACAGCAGTGCCGGCAGGTAGACGAAACCCAGCGCGGCGCCGGGCAGGCCGGGGGTACCCCAGCCGTTGATCACGTAGCCCAGGGCACCGGCCAGGGCAATGGGCAGGCCGACGGCGGCGGAGGTGCCGATGGCCTGGGGCAGCTTGACGTTGCACCAGGTCAGGAACGGCACGGTCAGCGAGCCGCCGCCAATGGCCACCAGCGCCGAGATGCCGCCGATCCCCAGCCCCGCGCCGCCGAGGCCGACCGCCCCTGGAAGGTTACGCGTCGGCTTGGGCTTGATATTGGCCAGCATCTGCAGCGACATGAAGATCATGAAGCAGGCGAAGAAGATCGCCAGGCCCCGGGTCGGCAGCAAGGCGGCAATGAAGGTGGCCAGAAAGGTGCCTATCAGAATGCCGGGGGTCAGGTAGCGCACGATCTCCCAGCGCACGGCGCCGTGGCGCCGGTGGGAGAGCAGACTCGCCGTGGAAGCGGGAATGATGGCGGCCATCGAGGTACCCAACGCCAGGTGAGCCAGGTGCTCGAGGGGCACCCCCTGGGAGACGAACAGCGCGGTCAGTATCGGCACCATGATGCCGCCGCCGCCAACGCCCAACAGGCCGGCCATGATACCGACCACCGCACCCAGGGCCACGTAGGCCAACCAGATAAGCTCCAAGGCCACTCCTCATCGGGTTCCGAAACGAAAAGGCGAGCCAGTCTATCAGAAAAGCGTCATTGGCGGCCCAACCTGGCCGGCAGATGAGACCACGGACGAAAAAAACCGGCCCCGAAGGGCCGGTTTCGTCGTCGACGAATCGACGTGTCTTCTATCGATCACTTGCCGTAAGGCAGAGCGATTAGAAGTGATAGCGAGCGCCAACCAGCCAGAACAGGTTGTCGTCGTTGTCGTCGACTTCGAAGCCATCACGAGTGCCGACGGTAATGTCGCCTTGGTCGGCGCGGTGCAGCTCGGCGAAGACGTCGAAGTTGTTGGACAGCTTGTAGTAGCTACCCAGAGCCCAAGCAGTGCGGTTCTCTTCGTTGTCCGGACGAACGCGGTAGACGTCGGCATTGAAGGCCAGCTGACCCACGGAGTAGGTAGCACCCAGACCCCAAGTGCTGAAGCCGGAGTAGTCTTCGATCGCACCACCAGCGTCGAGAGCCGAATCGTTGGTGTCTTGAGTTTCGTAACCCAGACGAGCAGAGAACTGATCGTTGAAGGCGTAGGAAACGCTGGCGCCATAAATGTTCTCGTCAACACCACGACGATCACGTCCGCCTGCACTGTAACCAACAGTACTATTCGGGTTACGCTGGTAGCCAGTGCTTGCCAGGTTGTTGTCGTCACGATCCTGGACGAAACCGGCGGCCAGGCGCAGACCTTCCCATTCGTAAGATACGCCACCCTGAACGTTAAGCACGGAAGAGCGACTTTCACCGGTTTCGGGCAGGCGGTTACCGGTATAGTGCTTGGCCATCAGGAAAGCCTGAAAGCCTTCCAGATTCGGGGTGATGTAGCCGATGGAGTCACCGCGAGCCTGCAGGTCGCCGCCCTCACCTGCAGCGAACTCGTAACCGCGATCGATGTAGACATCGAACGGAGACATGACGCGGCTGTTGTAGAAGCTGTCGAAGTTACCCGCCATCACGGTACCGAACTGGGTGCTTTCCAGACCGATGAAGCTGTGACGCACTTCGGCAAAGCCGGTGGACTGGTCACGCTCATCGCCCTTGAAACGCCACTCGACGCGACCGAAGGCACGCAGAGCGGGATCGATCTGGTGGCTCATGCTGATGCCAAGGCGGGAGTAGACGTCGCGGAACTCAGTGCCGCCAGCTTTGGGTTCGCCCGGCTCGACATCCTGGTGACCGCCACCGGAGATACCCATGGCGATACGGCCGTTGATATCCAGACGGGTGCCGTCCTGGTCGTAAACGGTAGCTGCCTGAGCAGCGGTGGCGCCGTAAACCATGGCACCGGCAATGGCAGTCGCTAACAGTGTCTTTTTCATCGCGATAGTTCCTTTCACTAGCTTACTGTTTCGATCGTTACTGCACGAATCGGTGATCGGTGCAGGTAGCTTGCCGGGCATGGGTCCCGCCGTGCTTGGCTCGGTTCCTTCCCAGGAAGGGCCGGGGGCCGGTCATGACCGCAGCGAAGCCTTGTTATAGTCCAATGCTCGCAGGTAGAACTCTATACCGGGAAAAATCGGAACGCAATAAGAAAAAACACTGTTTTCCTATGATGCCCGCCTCCCCGACGGAACTTTACCCTGCTTTTGCGGTCCTGGGCGCTCCCGCTCCCTGAACCGCGTGCTGCAGGCATGGCAGTCGATCTGCCTGGCAGCGATGAGCCCGCACATCATGCCTCGCTGATACAGCGCTGACAAGCGACGGGCTTTCTACGCTTCGTTCGGGCTGGCCTCAGCTTCCCTTGCGGCTGCTGCCGTGCTTGGCCAGCAGTGCCGAAAGCTTGGCCTCCAGGCGCTCTTCGGGATCGGCCGGGGTGGCCCTGGCGTCGGCCGCTTCCGCTACGGGGCCGGCCGCCTTGGGCGACGCACTTTCCTGCGCCTGAGGGCGGGCTTTGTCACTCATCCGGGGGCCTGGCGCAACGCCACGGCTGCGGCCGGAACTCGCCTTGCCGCTGCCCCGCTTCGGGGCGGCACTCGCCGGGTGGCCGCGCTCGCGCCGCTCGTTCTGCAACCGCTCCAGCTTGCGCTTGGCATGTTCGGCGGCCTGGGCATCCACGTCGCCGGCGGGAGCGCCGTCGAGATCGATGCGCTCGGCGCCTTCCCGAACCGCCTTGAGGTAGCGCGGCAGGTTGACGTAGCCGGCCAGCGCGCGGCGCACCAGCTTTTCGGGCCAGGGCTCGCGTGCGGCGAGATCGTGATGAATGCCGACCTTGAGCGGTCGCGTATGCCCCTTGAAGAAGGTATGGGGATAGCGTTGGTACCACTGCTTCAGCAGGGCATCGGCGGAGGGCGCCTGCTCGATGGCAAGCTGGCCCTGACGCTCGTCGGTCGTGCGCTCAGTCGAGGCCACCCTGGCCGAAGCGTACGCCGGAGCGAAGGGAGCGACGGCTACGCCCCCTGCCGGAGCGAACGCTGTCGATGACTTGATTGCTGCTTCTTTATCTTTACCGTCACCATCTTTACCGCCATCGCCTTTACCGCCGGCTGCCGACGCTTTGTCTATATCGTCTTTACCGCCAGCGGCCTGGGAGTCGGGCGACTCGCCGTGCTGAGCGGCCTCCGCCCGCGGTCGCTGACCGATCAGCGCCGCCAGGCCCTGGGCGCGCCGTGCGGGGCCGGGAAACGCCGGGGTCGGCTCGCCCTTGCGCAGGCGTTCGCGCAGGCGGGCGTTGTCCTCCTCGAGCTCGCGGTTCTGCTCGTCCAGCTCGCGGTTCTCTTCCATCAGCTCCAGGCGCGCCGCCTCGAGCTCCTGCTGCCGCGCTTCGGATTCGGCAAGACGGGACTCCAGCTCCTGGATTCTTGCGCGATAGCTGCGCAGCTCATGGAGCGCCGTGTCGGCACAGGTCTCCAAGACATCGAACAGTTGACGTGAACGCTCTTCGATCAAACCGGCATCCTCCTGGCGGGCTCACGTTGACGACACGACGATCGAACGGGTGGCGAGAACGGGGCAGCTCCATGCCTCAGCCTAGTGTGTGCTACAAGCGAGGCGCTGACAAATGTGCAGTTCAGCGGCGCTGGTACTGCACGAAACTGTAGCTCGGCTGTCCCGGGCTGGGTGAACCCGGTACCCGTTGCACCTCCTGCCACTCGCTTTCGTCCAGCTCGGGAAAGCGGGCGTCGCCTTCCACCTCGACATCAACCTCGGTGAGGTAGATGCGGCTGGCATGGGGCAGCGCCTGGGCATAGATCTCGCCGCCCCCCATCACCATGATCTCCTCGCTGGCATCGATGGTGGCCTGCTGGTCGGCCAGGAACAGCGCCGATTCGAGATCGTGGCAGACCCGCACGCCGTCGTGGCGAAAGTTTTTATCGCGGGTCACCACGATGTTGAGCCGCCCCGGCAGCGGCCGACCGATGGAGGCAAAGGTCTTGCGACCCATGATCAGCGGCTTGGCCTGGGTCATGCGCTTGAAGAACTTGAGATCCTCGGGCAGATGCCAGGGCAGCTTGTTGTCGACGCCGATCACGCCGTTGCGCGACACCGCGGCGATCATCGCCACCGGCACCAGGGTCTCGTCGGTCATACCGCTACCTCGGCCTTGATATGAGGGTGGGGGTCGTAGCCTTCGATGGCGATGTGCTCGAAGCGGAAGGCGAACAGGTCGTCGACGCCGGGGTCCAGCACCAGCCGAGGCGCCGGCCGCGGGGTGCGCGAGAGCTGCAGCTCGGCCTGCTCCAGGTGATTGAGATAGAGGTGCGCGTCACCCAGGGTGTGGACGAAGTCACCAGGCTCGAGCCCGGCGACCTGGGCGATCATCATGGTCAGCAGCGCGTAGCTGGCGATGTTGAACGGCACCCCGAGGAAGATGTCGGCGCTGCGCTGGTAGAGCTGGCAGGAGAGCCGCCCTTCCGCCACGTAGAACTGGAACAGGCAGTGGCACGGTGGCAGCGCCATCTCGTCGACCAGCGCCGGGTTCCAGGCGGAGACGATCAGCCGCCGCGAGCTGGGGTTGGTACGCAACTGCTCGAGCAGCTTGGCGATCTGATCCACATGGCCGCCGCGGGGGTCGGGCCAGCTGCGCCACTGATAGCCGTAGACCGGGCCGAGATCGCCGTTGGCGTCGGCCCACTCGTCCCAGATGCTGACTCCATTCTCCTTGAGATAGGCGATGTTGGTATCGCCACGCAGGAACCACAGCAGCTCGTGGACGATCGAGCGCAGGTGCAGCTTCTTGGTGGTCACCAGCGGGAAGCCGCGGGAAAGGTCGAAGCGCATCTGGTGACCGAACAGCGAGCGCGTACCGACCCCGGTGCGGTCGCCGCGCTCCACGCCCTGCTCCAGCACCTGCCGCATCAGGTCCAGATACGGCTGCTCGAGAGCGGGTCGCTCGGGTGGCGATTGAAGGGCGGCCCGCTCGGTAGCGGGTCGTCCGAGCTGGGCGTTGTCGTCAGGCATCTTGGCAAGGCTCTATCTATAAGATGGTCGATTGGCAGTCGATCGATTGACCCGTGAGTCTACCGCCTCCGCTCACGCACTCCTACTCTCGGCGAGTATCGCTGCGTAGCTCCCGTCGAGTTTCACTGCATCGCCTTGTCGCCCACCAGCGGCTGACGCCGCGACCAGGCGATGAGCAGGATACCGAAGAGGATCATCGGCAGGGTCAGCAGCATGCCCATGGTGAACCAGCCGAAGGCCAGGTAGCCGATGTGGGCATCCGGCAGGCGGTAGAACTCCACGCCGAAGCGGAATACTCCGTAGAGCAGCAGGAACAGGCCGGACACCAGCCCGCGCCGACGCGGCTGGGCCGACACCCACCACAGGATGACGAACATCACCAGGCCTTCGAGGAAGGCCTCGTACAGCGCCGTCGGATGCCGCGGCTCCGGCCCCATGCCGGGGAACGGCATGCCCCAGGGCATCTCGGTGACCCGACCGGGCAATTCGCGGTTGATGAAGTTGCCAATACGCCCGGCGCCCAGGCCGATCGGCACCATGGGAGCGAAGAAATCGGTCAGGCTGAAGAAGGCCATGCGCTTCTTGCGGGCGAACCAGAGGGCGGCCAGCAGCACGCCGATCAGCCCGCCGTGAAAGCTCATGCCGCCGTCCCAGACGCGGAACACCCACAGCGGGTCGGCGGCCCACTGGCCCATGCCGTAGAACAGCGCATAGCCGAGGCGACCGCCGACCACCACCCCGATGGCGAGATAGAACAGCAGGTCGCCGACATCGTCATGGGTGAGGCCGAAGCGATGGGCCCGCCGGCGTCCCAGCCACCAGGCCCCGACGAAGCCGATCACGTACATCAGACCGTACCAGTGCACCTGGAAAGGGCCGAGCGAGATGGCGACGGGATCGATATCGGGATAGTTCATGTGCACCTCGGAACGAAAAAACGGAGCCCCACGATGGTCTGCAGGCCGAAGGCGCAGACCGGGGCCGGCATGATGATCAGTCCGCCGTCGATGAAAGAAACAGGGTCATGTCGATGCGGAATCTTGAAAGGCGTCCGGCCGCCACTGCCGAAGCAGATCGATGAGCTCACGCGGGCCATAGGGTTTGGCCAGGTAGTCGTCCATGCCGGCTTCGACGAAGCGCTGGCGGTCACTGTCGGTGGCGTTGGCCGTGAGCGCCACCAGAATGCTGCGACCGGCCTCGGGAGCGAGCGTCTCCTGTTCGCGCCAGCGTCGGGCTGCCTCGATGCCATCCATGTCGGGCATGAAGATATCCATCAACACCAGGTCGTAGAACAGACGCTGCTGCTGTTCCAGGGCTTCCGGGCCACTGGCGACACTGTCGACCCGAAGCCCCTGGGCCTCGAGCAGCTGGCTGGCCAGCATGCGGTTGACCGGACCGTCATCGACCACCAGCACCCGCAACGGTTCGTCCTGGCCGGCGCTGGCCGAGGGCATCAGCTCGCCCCGCTCTCCGGCCAGACTGTTGATCAGCAGCAAAATGTCGGCGATACGCTCGCGCAGGTGCGCGTAGCGCAACGAACTCCCGTTGCCGGATGCCGTCTCCATGCTATCGGCCAACTCCTTCAGCAGCGGCTCCAGCTCGCGCTGCAGCAACGTCAGGTAGTGCGACTTGAGCCGCGAGTCCTCCCTCGCCCGCTCGCGGGCCGCCAGCAGGTTGCCGAATTCGTGCATGCCGGCGCGCTCGAAGAGCAGCAATTGATAGGGCGAGGCTTCCAGCCACTCCGCCCGGAAGGAGCGCCAGCGCCCCTCTCCATCGAGCACCTGCACCTCGACCAGCCTGTCTCCCGCATCGCCTCGCTCGATCAGTCGCGTCGCGGGGTCTTGTCCTCTCAGCGTGGCCAGGCCTTCTCCCAGCAGCTGCTCCATGGCCAGGTTGGCGCCGACGATGCGCCCCTGGTAGAGCAGCAGCGCCGGCCGCTGACTGCTCGCCAGCAGCGCATCGGGGCTCGGCACCAGCTCGAGTCGCGATTGCAGCTCGATCATGTCGTCATGCAGACGCTCCATGCGTCCCATCATCGAGTCATCATGGGTCTCGAGCCGTTCCGGCTGCCCCAGCCAACCCGGCAGCATCTGTTCGGCTTCCAGCAGCAGACGCTCGATACGCTCGAGCCGGCTCTCGGTCTGAGCCTCACACTCGCGAATGCGGTGGCGTAATTGCAGGAGAAAGGCCGAGGTGGTGAGGGTCGTGCCGACCAGCAGAGCCAGCAGCAGCCAGGCGGGTCCCGTCCAGGTGGCAGGATCGGGCGTGGCCAGCCACAGCACGGCGGCAGCCAGCAGACACAGCAGTACCAGGGCCGCCTGGGCCAGCAACAGCGGCCACAGCAGAGGCCATATCAGGTACGACCATAAGCGGTCCTTGTGTGCTACCACGGGCGTGCGTCCCTGTGCCGAATGCCGATGGGTGAGTTTACGCCGCTACGTCCTGGCTGTCATGGCGACACCGGGAACGAGTTGCGGTGCAAGGCAATTCGCTCCCGCGTTACGCCCTGAGGCTGCCCACCGGGACCGAAGCGACGCTCTTCCAGCACCACGACGCCCGCGCCGGCGTCCCACTCCAGCCAGGTGGTGGCACGGGTGCCGTACTGCTCGCCGACGATGAAAGGCGGCGACAGCCGACGCTCCAGCTCCAGCCCCACGCCGGTATCGGGCAGATGGCCATCGTCGGCCGGCCGGGTATCGCCAAACGCCTCCAGGACGTCCTCCGGCCAGCGGCGACGCTGCGCAGCCGCCAGCCCCTGCCGGGCGACGACCAGCTTGGGCCAGGGCGTATCGAGGGTGGCATTGGAAAGCCCGTGGATGCCGGGCGCGACCTGGGTGAGCAGCAGCTCGTCTCGGCCGCGATGCAGATGCCAGAGGCGCTCGCCGTCGCCCGCCAGCAGGTTGAAGCCGGCATAGCGCCAGCCCTCGCCCCCGGCAAGCCGGAGCAGCCAGGCGCTGAGGTCGGGGCACTCCAGCGCCTCGCGCACGAGCTGCCCCCTGCTCGGTGCATCCGGCGACACGGCGAGGGCAGGATCGCGCACGTTGGTCACCGCCGCGACGCGCCCGCGACGATGCACCGCCAGCCAGCTGCCGCCGGCCTCGAGATCACGGCCGCCGACGATGTCGGGCGAATCCTGCCACGCCGCCAGTGCAGCCGTCGGTCGTTGATGGAACTCGTCGCGGTTGGCCACCAGGCGCAGTGCTATCGGCGCCTGGGGTCGAAAGTCGAAAGCGATGAGACACATGAACCGCACTCAGTCCCGTGGCGGCAGCAGGTGCGCCAGCTGCCATTCGCTGAGACGCCCGAACAGATGGCTGCGAACCGCCACCGGCGTATTGAGCGCCAGGGTTTCCTGAACCAGCGCCTTGGCGGCGTCGATCGACACCCGACGAATGGCCGCTCTGACCCGGGGCAGACTGGGGGCGTTCATGGAGAGGGAATCGAAGCCCATGCCCATCAGCAGCAGCGCGCCGGCCGGGTCGCCGGCCAGTTCGCCGCACACCGAGATCGGCTTCTTCAGCCGCCGGGACTCCTCTGCCAGTCGCGCCATGGCACACAGCACGGCGGGGTGACAGGAGTCGTAGAGGCTCGCCACCCGGGGGTTGTTTCGATCCACCGCCAGCAGGTACTGGGTCAGGTCGTTGCTGCCGACGGAGAAGAAGTCGACCCGCTCGGCCAGCGCATCCAGTTGATAGAGCGTGGCGGGAACCTCCAGCATCACGCCGACCCGGGGCCGCGGCGAGACAACGCCCTCTTCGCCCAGCTCACGAATGGCGCGATCCAGCAGCCGCAGCGCATCGTCGACTTCGTCGACGTTGGTCACCATGGGTAGCAGAATCTGCAGGTTGTCGAGCCCTTGGGCGGCGCGCAGCATGGCGCGCAGCTGCACCATCAGCACCTCGGGGTGGTCGAGCGTGACCCGGATGCCGCGCCAGCCGAGGAAGGGGTTGGCCTCCTCGATGGGGAAGTAGGGCAGGTCCTTGTCGCCGCCGATGTCGAGCGTGCGCATGACCACCGGCAGTGGCGCAAAGCTTTCCAATTGATCGCGGTAGAGGCGTGCCTGCTCCTGCTCGCTCGGAAAGCGCTCGGCGATCATGAACGGCACCTCGGTGCGGTACAGCCCCACGCCGCTGATGCGCTTCTTCAACGACACCGCGGTATCGATGGCCAGGCCGGTGTTGACCATCAATGGCATCACGTGACCGTCCGGCGTCTCGCTGGGCAGGTCCTGCTCATGCTCCAGCACTTCGGTGAGCGCGATCTCCTCGGCGATCAGGCTGCCGTAGCGGGCCTTCAGCTCGTCGGACGGCCGCACGAATAGCCGCCCCCGGTGCCCGTCGAGGACCACCTCGGCGCCGGAGAGCCGCGGCAACGGCAGGTCGACCATGCCCGACACGGTGGGAATGCCCATGGCTCGCGCCACGATCGCCACGTGGGAAGTGCTCGAGCCGCGCAGCGAGACCAGCCCGGCAAGACGCTCCCGCGGCACTTCGCCCAGCGTGGCGACGCTGATCTCGTCGCCGACCAGAATGGTGCTCTCGGGGAAGTTGGCCGGCGTCTGGGGCGTCTCCTCCTGCAGATGCGCCAGCACCCGGCGGCCCAGGTCGCGCACGTCGGCGGCCCGCTCGCGCAGGTAGTCGTCGTCGACCCGCTCCAGGTACTGCACGTGACGCCGCACCACGTCGGCCAGCGCCCCCGGGGCCCACTGCCCTTCACGAATGCGCTTCTCCACTTCCTGGGAGAGCGCCGCTTCGCTGAGCATCTGCTGGTAGACCTCGAACAGGGCCAGTTCCTGGGCGGAGATGCGGTTGGCCAGGCGCTCGCCCGCGGCTCGAATCTCCTCGCGCACGCACTCGATGGCCTCCTTGAGGCGCGCGATCTCGTGCTCGACGTCGGTGGGAATCAGGTCGGGAACGCTGTCCAGATCGGCCAGCGGCGCCACCACCACCACCTCGCCGATGGCCATGCCGGGCGAGGCGGGAACGCCAGTGAACATGGCCTGCCCGCCAGGCAGCGTAGGCTTGCTGAGACTGCCCGTGGCCAACGCGTGAGCCAGCACGCCGGCCAGCTGCGCACCCATGGTGATGAGGAAGGCTTCGTCCTCCTCATCGTAGCGGCGCTTCTCGGCCTGCTGTACGACGAGCACGCCGAGCATGCGCCGCTGATGGATGATGGGCACGCCGAGAAAGCTGGAGTAGCGCTCTTCGCCGGTGGCCTCGAAGTAGCGGAAGCGCGGGTGCGACGGTGCGTCCTCCAGGTTGAGCGGCTCCTCGCGCTCGGCCACCAGACCGACCAGGCCCTCGCCTACCCGCAGGGTGACCTGCCCCACCGCCTGGCTGTGCAGGCCGATGGTTTCCATCAGCACCAGCGCCTCGATCTCGGCATCGTAGAGATAGAAGGAACATACGTCGGTGCGCATGGCCTTGCGGATACGGCGAACCATGGTCGCCAGCGCCGCATCGAGATTGCGTGCCCCGTTGACCTCCTGGATGACCCGGCGCAGCACCTCGAGCATCGGCGTCTTGCTTTCCATCGTTGTCGTCCCTCGCCTGCTGAGGAGTCAAGGCCAAGCACCGCCAGTGCGGCGGAGCTCACACGGGGCCCTGCGTTGCCCCACTCGTACCGAACAGCGGATTCTTCGCTCAGCGCCCTTCCAGCGCCAGCCGCTGCGCCCGCGGCGACAGCTCGCTCAACGCGCGGCGATACACCTCGCGCTTGAACGGTACCACCTGGCCCAGCGGATACCAGTAGCTGACCCAGCGCCAGTTATCGAACTCGGGCTTCTCCGAGCCATCCATGCAGATGCGGCTCTCCTGACAGCGGATCCGCAGCAGGAACCACTTCTGCTTCTGGCCGATACACACCGGCCTCGAATTCATGCGCACCATGCGTCGTGGCAGGCGATAGCGCAGCCACCCCCGGGTACAGGCAAGCAGTTCGACGTCATCGGCGGTGAGGCCGATTTCCTCCTCCAGCTCTCGGTAAAGCGCCTGTTGCGGTGTTTCGGTTGACTTGATGCCTCCCTGGGGAAACTGCCACGCATTCTGTCCTACCCGACGCGCCCAAAGCAGCTGCCCCCTGGCGTTGGCGATGATGATGCCAACGTTGGGGCGAAAGCCGTCAGCGTCGATCACGGACGTCACCTTGTGAAATTCATCGTTGCTTGCATTCTTCCACAAGGGCGCGAAGCGCATCAATACAACGTTGGGGCCGAACCGGCAGTAGGAGAAAAAGCTCCGGCAGGCTTAGCAGCGAGGTCGTTGTCTGACATAATCGCCAGCTTTCACGAAACCTAGCAAGTCATTACTCACCAAATCGCAAGGGGTAAGCCGTGAGTCTGGCCATCTTCGACCTGGACAATACCCTGCTCGCCATCGACAGCGACCACGCCTGGGGCGAGTTTCTGCTCGAACAGGGAGCAGTGGATGCCAAGGCCTACCGTGAAGCCAACGACCGCTTCATGGCCGACTATGAGGCGGGAACGCTGGACATCCACGCCTTTCTCGCCGTGGCGCTCAAGCCGCTCGCCGACAACAGTCCCGAGCAGCTGGCTGCCTGGCATCAGCAGTTCATGGCCAGCAAGATCGAGCCCAACATCCTGGCCAAGGGCGAGGAACTGCTGGCACGCCACCGCAGCCGCGGCGACACTCTGCTGATCATCACCGCCACCAACCGCTTCATCACCGGCCCCATCGCCGAGCGGCTGGGGGTGGATCATCTGATCGCGGTGGAGCCGGAAGTGCGCGACGGCCGCTATACCGGCCAGGTCAGCGGCACCCCGAGCTATCGTGAAGGCAAGGTCAAGCGCCTGGAAGAGTGGCTGGCGGACAAGGATCTGACACTGGACGACGCCTGGTTCTACAGCGATTCCCACAATGACCTGCCGCTGCTGGAGCTGGTGGAGCATCCGGTGGCGGTGGACCCCGACGCCACTCTGCGCGAAGTGGCCGAACGCCGCGGCTGGCGCATCATGAGCCTGCGGGACTGAGCGGCTTCGCCAGTTCATGAGTCGTAAGAACGGCGCTTCGCGCCTGGAAGAGCGAAGACGAAAGACAAAAACCCCGAAGGCCTGAGACCTTCGGGGTTTTTCTTGGCTCTTACTTCTTATTTCTTACACGCTTAGCCCAGCAGATGCTCGACGGCGGCGCGCTCTTCCCGCAGCTCATCTTCGGTGGCCTTCATCTTGGCGCGGCTGAACTCGTCGATCTCCAGACCCTGGACGATCTCGTAGTCGCCGTTCTGGCAGCGCACCGGGTAGGAGTAGATGATGCCCTCGGCGATGCCGTAGCTGCCGTCGGAAGGAATCGCCATGCTCACCACCTGATCGGTGCCCAGCGCCCAGTCGCGCATGTGGTCGATGGCGGAAGAGGCGGCGGAAGCGGCGGAAGAGGCACCGCGCGCCTTGATGATCGCCGCGCCGCGCTGCTGCACGGTGGGGATGAAGTCGTTCTCGTACCAGTCGCGCTCGACCAGCTCGAAGGCCGGCTTGCCGGCCACCTTGGTGTGGGCCAGGTCCGGGTACTGGGTGGCGCTGTGGTTGCCCCAGATGATCATGCTTTCCACGTCGGTGACGCGTTTGCCGGTCTTCTGCGCCAGCTGGGTCAGGGCACGGTTGTGGTCCAGACGGGTCATCGCGGTGAACTGACGCGGATCGAGATCCGGGGCGTTGCAGGAAGCGATCAGGGCGTTGGTGTTGGCCGGGTTGCCCACCACCAGCACGCGCACGTTGCGGCTGGCATTGTCGTTGAGCGCCTTGCCCTGCACGGAGAAGATCGCCGCGTTGGCTTCCAGCAGGTCCTTGCGCTCCATGCCCGGGCCGCGCGGACGAGCGCCGACCAGCAGGGCGAAATCGACATCCTTGAAGGCGACGTTGGGGTCGTCGGTGGCGACGATGTCCTGCACCAGCGGGAAGGCGCAGTCGTTCACTTCCATGACCACGCCGTTGAGCGCGTCCATGGCCTGGGGAATCTCGAGCAGCTGGAGAATGACGGGCTGATCCGGGCCCAGCATGTCGCCTGCGGCAATACGGAAGATAAGGGAGTAGCTGATCTGGCCGGCACCGCCGGTAATGGCAATACGTACGGGATCTTTCATCGTTGCTCCTTCGGTTGAGCCGCCGTGAGGAAAACGCTGCTACGAATGGCTGCGCGAGCGAATCGTTCAGCATTTCCTGAGGATGAGCCTTGCGAGCGCTTGCCCGCCCTGGCCGGGATTCGGACCGCAAGATGGTATGCTTGCATTGCACAAAACTCAATCCGACCTCCGACTAGGGAAAACCCTGCACAATGGCACGACTGCCACCTTTTTCGGCTTTTGCGCTATCATGCAATGCTTGATTAGCCGAGCAGGCTACACGATTCAGCCGGCTCGGCTCCGCGCGACGCAGCACTCGCTGCACAGGCTCGTCTACCGTACTCCTGCTATCGAACCAGGGAAGGCCGCATGCTGAGACGTCCCCCTATTTCCGCGCTGCTGGCCGCTATGGTGCTGCTGGCTCTGCTGCTGTGGCTGGCACTCGGCGACGTGCAGCGCTTCCAGCAACAGGCGCCCACCGCAGAAGCGCCGCCCGCCGAGACCCTGCCCCGGGTCGAGTACCGTCACAGCCGGGCCGTCGCCTACCAGCCACAGCGGGTGGTGCAGGGTCAGCTGGTGGCTTTTCGCGAGGTCGAGCTGCGCACCCGCCATGCCGGCCGGGTGGTCGAATTGCCGGTCACCCAGGGCAGCGCGGTGGAAGCCGGCTCGCCCCTGCTGGCGCTGTCGCGCGATGCCCTGGAAGCGCAGCTGCAGCGCGCCGAGGATCGGCTCGAACTGGCCAGGGCAGAGCTGGCCGGGGCCGACAGTTTACGTCAGCGCAACCTGATCTCTCAGCCCGAACTGCTGGGCCTGCAGAGCAGCGTCAGCGTGGCGGCGGCGGAGCTGGCCGAGCTGCGCCAGGCGCTGGAGGAGACGCGCCCTGCGGCCCCCTTCGACGGCGTCGTGGACCGCCTTCACGTGGAGCTCGGCGAGGTGCTGCAGATCGGCGACTCCTATGCCCGCCTGGTCGACGACCGCCGTCTCAAGGCCAGCGCCTGGGTGGCCCAGCGCGATGCGCCCGACCTTGCCCCCGGGCTGCCCGTCGAAGCGCGCCTGCTGGACGGCAGTCGCCTCGCCGGCGAACTGACCCACGTCGCCAGCCGTGCCGACGAGTCCACTCGCTCCTTCTATATCGAAGCCGAGTTCGACAACGCCGAGCGGCGGCGTCTGGCCGGCGCCAGCGCGACCCTGGCGATCACCCTGCCCGAGCGCGAGGTACATCACTTCTCCCCCGCGCTGCTCGAGCTGGACGATGAGGGCCGGCTGCGGGTCAAGCATCTGGACGAGGCGGACCGGGTGGTGAGCACCCCCGTCAGCCTGGTCGCCGCCGACGCCACTCAGGCCCGGGTGGCCGGGCTACCCGAGACGATTCGCCTGATCACCCTGGGCAGCGGCTTCGTCGCCCCCGGCGATGAGGTCATCGCCGTACCGGCGCCAAGTGAGACCGACAACGGTGCCGCTGAAGCCAGCGCCAGCGAAGACGACACAAGCGGCGAGCGCGCAGAGCAGGAGACCCCCTGACCATGCGCACCCTGATCGAGGCCGCACTGGACCGGTCGCGCACCACCCTGCTGTTGCTGCTGGCGCTGCTGCTGGCGGGCCTTGCCGCCTGGCAGGCGGTGCCCAAGGAAGCCAATCCGGACGTACCGATCCCCATCATCTACGTCTCGCTGGCACTGGAGGGGGTGAGCCCCGAGGATGGCGAACGGCTGCTGGTGCGGCCCATGGAACAGGAACTGCGCACCATCGAGGGCGTGCGCAAGATGACCTCCCAGGCCAGCGAAGGTCACGCTGCGGTGACCCTGGAATTCGACGCCGGCTTCGACCCGCGCCAGGCGCTGGCCGACGTGCGCGAGCGGGTCGACATCGCCAACGCCTCGCTGCCCGACGAGGCCGAGGAGCCGCGGGTCTTCGAGGTCAACGTCGGCCTCTTCCCGGTGCTGACCCTGGGGCTCTCGGGTCCCATCGAGGAGACCCGGCAGCTGGCCATCGCCCGCCAGTTGCAGGATGCCTTCGAAGGCGTGCCCGAAGTGCTCGAGGTGGAGATCGGCGGCGAGCGCGAGGAGCTGATGGAGATCGTCATCGACCCGCTGGTGCTCGACAGCTACGGCGTCGACTTCGACACCCTGTTCAACCTCATCACCCGCAACAACCGCCTGGTCGCCGCCGGCAGCCTGGATACCGGCGCCGGCCGCAGCCCGGTCAAGGTTCCCGGCATCATCGAGTCGCTGGACGACGTGCTCGGCATGCCGGTGAAGGTCGACGGCGACCGGGTGGTCACCTTCTCCGACGTGGGCTGGATCCACCCCACCTTCAAGGACCCGACCGGTTTCGCCCGCATCGACGACGAGCCGGCCCTGGTACTGGAGATCTCCAAGCGTGCCGGCGCCAACCTGATCGCCACCATCGAGGGGGTGCGCGAGATCCTCGACCAGGCCGCACCGCTGCTGCCCGAAGAGCTCTCGATCACCACCATCATGGACCAGTCGGTGACCGTCGATCAGATGCTCTCGGAGCTGCTCAACAACGTGCTCACCGCCGTGGTGCTGGTGCTGATCGTGATCCTGGCCGCGATGGGCGTACGCTCGGCGCTGATGGTGGGGCTGACCATTCCCGGCGCCTTCCTCACCGGCATTCTGCTGATCTGGGCCATCGGTTACACCCTCAACATCGTGGTGCTGTTCGCCCTCATCTTGGTCGCCGGCATGCTGGTGGACGGCGCCATCGTGGTCAGCGAGTTGGCCGACCGCCACCTGCGCGAGGGCCAACCGCCGCGGCAGGCCTGGGTCAACGCCGCCTCGCGCATGAGCTGGCCGGTGATCGCCGCCACCGCCACCACCCTGGCGGTGTTCTTCCCGCTGCTGTTCTGGCCCGGCGTGGTGGGCGAATTCATGAAGTACCTGCCGGCCACGGTGATCCTGTGCCTGCTCGCCTCGCTGGCCATGGCGTTGATCTTCCTGCCCACCCTGGGCGGCGTGTTCAGCGTGCGCGCCAGCCGGGCCGTGCACGGCGAGGAGATGATCACCGCCGGCGGGCGCCTGTATCGCACCACCCTGGCCCGGCTGCTGGCCTGGCCCGGCATGACGCTGACGATCGCGCTGCTGCTGATGGCGCTGATCTTCGTCGGTTACGGTCGCTTCAACCACGGCGTCGAGTTCTTTCCCGACGTCGAACCGGAGAACGCCCAGGTGATGGTGCGTGCTCGTGGCGACTTCTCCGCGCTGGAGAAGGACGCCATCGTGCGCCGGGTGGAAGCGCGGCTGGCCGGCATGAGCGAGGTGCAGGCGCTCTACGCCCGCTCCTACGCCATCCCCAACGAGCAGCTCGGCAGCGACGTGATCGGCACGGTGCAGTTCCAGTTGATCGACTGGCAGGAGCGCCGCCCGGCCCGGGTGATCATGAACGAAATGGCCGCGCGCACCGCCGACCTGCCCGGGGTGGTGCTGGAGTTCCGCGAGCAGGACATGGGCCCAGGCGCCGGCAAGCCGATCGTACTGGAGGTGAGCGCCCAGCAAGAGGCCGACAGCGAGGCCACGGTGGAAACCATCCGGCGTGAAATGGAGCGCCTGGGTGGTTTCCGCGACATCGAGGACAACCGCAGCCTGCCCGGCATCGAGTGGCGGCTCAACGTGGACCGTGCCGCCGCCGCCCGGCTCGGTGCCGACGTGGCCGCGGTGGGCAGCGCCGTGCAGCTGGTCACCAACGGCCTGCAGGTGGCGAGCTACCGGCCCGCCCATGCCCCCGACGAAGTCGACATCAGCGTGCGCTTCCCCCATGACTGGCGCAGCATCGATCAGTTGGACCGGCTGACCCTCAATACCTCCCGCGGGCAGGTGCCGATCTCCCACTTCGCCAGCCTCGAGCCTGCACCGCGAGTCGGCACCCTGCACCGCATCGACGGCCAGCGTGCCATCACCCTGGAGGCGGACGTGGCCGAAGGCTACCAGCCCGACGAGCGGCTGCGCGCCCTGCTGGCGGCGCTGGGCCCACCGCCGGAGGGCGTGCGCGTCAACGTGGCCGGCGAACAGGAGGACCAGGAGGAAGCCAGCCGCTTCCTGATCACCGCCTTCCTCGTTGCGATCGGGCTGATGCTGCTGATCCTCGTCACCCAGTTCAACAGCCTCTATCAGGCGCTGCTGGTGCTCTCGGCCATCGTCTTCTCCACCGCCGGCGTGCTGATGGGCCTGCTGATCAACGGCCAGCCGTTCGGCATCGTCATGGTGGGCATGGGCATCATTGCCCTGGCGGGTATCGTGGTGAACAACAATATCGTGCTGATCGACACCTACAATGAGCTGCGCCGCGCGGGGCTGGCGCCCTACGACGCCGCCCTGGAGGCCGGCGGCCTGCGCCTGCGCCCGGTGCTGCTCACCGCCATCACCACCGTGCTCGGGCTGATGCCCATGGTGTTGGAGATCAACGTCAATCTGTTCGCCCCGAGCCTGGGCTTCGGCGCCCCCTCCACCCAATGGTGGACCCAGCTCTCCAGCGCCATCGCCGGCGGCCTGGTGTTCGCCACCGGGCTGACGCTGCTGCTGACGCCGTGCATGCTGGTGCTGTGGCAGCGTCGTACGAAGCGGGAAGCGGCCGAGCCCGCCGACATCGCAACGCCGAGCGCGCAGACATAAACGCCGCCCCGGGGACAAACCGGGGCGGCGTCGAAATGGGTCGGCCCGCAGGCCTGCTAGAGAACGGTTCGTAGAACCAGAACTATTCGGTAGCGCTATTCGGTTTCGGTTTCCGCACGCGGCGTATGCGCTGCGTGCAGCCTGGCGATCAGTTGGTCTTCCAGGGCGAAGCGTTCGGTCAGACCCTTGGCGAGACGATCGAGCCAGGCGGGCAGGCGCGGCAGGAAATGCTGACAGCGAACCGGGGTCGAGAAGTCGGCGTCGAAGGCCAGCACCAGCTCGGTGGAGAGCTCCAGGCGCTCCAGCAGCTTGGCGGCGATTTCCAGCGCTTCGTGATCCTCGAAGGCGTTGGCCTCCTCACGCAGTTGAGGATAGATCTCGAAGTGGCCGGCGCTGATGTAATCCATCAGCAGCTCGCTGAAACGATCGATCTGGGGCTTGCCCACGGCCTCGAGCTCGGTATCGCAGGCCTCCTTGAGCTCGATGAAACTGACCAGCAGTTCACGGCGCTCGTCGAGCCAGCGATCGATCAACTGATGCACGCCACCCCAGCGTTCCCTGGCAGTCTTGCACTCTTCCAGCATGGTGAGCCTCCTTCCCCTGTGAAGCCGGTTGCAGCCCGGACCCTGCCGAACCCGAAACACCAGACTCGCCCTTGCCAGCCTGAGTGTCAATCCTTGGTCGAGGGAAAAACGCACTTCAACGATTTACTTCAAGCTTGAAATTTTAAGCTTGAAGTATCTCCCCGGCGGGTCTAGCCTGATATCAACTACAACAACCAAACGGTTCCGCCTCATGAGAATCGCCTGCCTGGGCGGCGGCCCCGCCGGCCTCTACTTCGCCATCAGCATGAAGCGCCGCGACCCGGCGCACGAGATCGTGGTGATAGAGCGCAACCGTCCCGACGACACCTTCGGCTGGGGCGTGGTGCTCTCCGACGAGACCCTGGACAACCTGGCCGCCAACGATGCCGTGAGTGCTGCGCGCATCCGCGAGCACTTCGCCTACTGGGACGACATTGCCGTGATCCACGACGGTGTCAAGACCGTCTCCACCGGTCATGGCTTCTGCGGTATCGGCCGTCGCCAACTGCTGTTGCTGCTGCAGGCGCGCGCCCGGGAGCTCGACATCGAGCTGCGTTTCGAGAGTGACGTGCCCGAAGCCGCCATCGACGAACTGCGCCGCGAGTTCGACCTGGTGCTGGCCGCCGACGGCCTCAACTCGCGCACCCGGCAGCGCTATGCCGAGCACTTCCAGCCCGACATCGACGTGCGTGCCTGCAAGTTCGTCTGGCTCGGCACTCACCAGACCTTCAACGACGCCTTCACCTTCATCTTCGAGAAGACCGAGCACGGCTGGGTGTGGGCTCACGCCTACCAGTTCGACGCCGATACCGCGACCTTCATCGTCGAGTGCAGCGAAGCCACCTGGCAGGCCTTCGGCTTCGGCGAGATGAGCCAACAGGCGTCCATCGCGGTATGCGAGCGCATCTTCGCCAGGCACCTCGACGGCCACGCGCTGATGAGCAACGCCAACCATATTCGCGGCTCGGCATGGATCAACTTCCCCCGGGTGCTGTGCGCGCGCTGGAGCTTCGACAACGTGGTGCTGATGGGCGACGCCGCCGCCACCGCCCACTTTTCCATCGGTTCGGGCACCAAGCTGGCGCTGGAGAGCGCCATCGCGTTGGCCGACTACCTGCACAGCGAGCCCGACATGGCCAGCGCCTTCGTCCGCTACGAGGCGGAGCGCCGCCTGGAGGTGCTGCGCCTGCAGTCGGCGGCGCGCAACTCCACCGAGTGGTTCGAGCAGGTGGAGCGCTACCTGAATCTCGACCCGGTGCAGTTCAACTACTCGCTGCTGACCCGCTCCCAGCGCATCAGCCACGAGAACCTGCGCCTGCGCGACCCGGCCTGGCTCGAGAGTGCCGAGCGCTGGTTCCAGGCCCAGGCAGGCAACGAAGGCAGCGCGCGGGCGCCGATGTTCGCCCCCTACCGGCTGCGCGACATGCGGCTCGTCAACCGGGTGGTGGTCTCGCCCATGGCCCAGTACAAGGCGGTGGACGGTTGCCCCAGCGACTGGCACTTCGTGCACTACGCCGAGCGCGCCAAGGGCGGCGCCGGGCTGGTCTACACCGAGATGACCTGCGTCTCGCCGGTGGGGCGTATCACCCCCGGTTGCCCGGGGCTCTATGCCCCCGAGCACGAAGCGGCATGGCAGCGGCTGTGCGATTTCGTTCATGCCGAAACGTCCGCCAAGCTATGCGCCCAGATCGGTCACTCCGGCCCCAAGGGCTCGACCCAGCTCGGCTGGCAGGACATGGACGCACCGCTGCCCGAGGGCAACTGGCCGATCATGGCGGCCTCCGCCGTGCCCTGGTCGGCGCGCAACCAGGTGCCCAAGGCCATGGACCGCGCCGACATGGAGCGGGTGCGCGACGAGTTCGTCGCCGCAGCGAAAATGGCCGAGCGCGCCGGCTTCGACATGCTCGAGGTGCATGCCGCCCACGGCTACCTGCTCTCCTCGTTCATCACGCCGCTGACCAACCGCCGCGATGACGAATACGGCGGCTCGCTCGAGAACCGCATGCGCTATCCGCTGGAGGTGATTCGCGCGGTGCGCGCCGCCTGGCCGGCCCACAAGCCGCTCTCGGTGCGCATCTCGGCCAACGACTGGGTCGGTGACGAAGGCGTTACCCCCGATGAGGCGGTCGAGATCGCCCGCCTGCTGCAGGCCGCCGAGGTGGACATCGTCGACGTCTCCGCCGGGCAGACCTCGACTCGTGCGCGGCCGGTTTACGGACGCATGTTCCAGACCCCCTTCTCCGACCGCATCCGCAACGAGACCGGCATGGCCACCATGGCGGTGGGCAACATCTACCAGGCCGATCACGTCAACTCGATCCTGATGGCCGGCCGCGCCGACCTGGTGTGCCTGGCCCGACCGCACCTGGCCGATCCCTACTGGACGCTGCATGCCGCTGCCGGCATCGGCGACCGCGAATGCGACTGGCCGGCGCCCTATGGTGCCGGGCGCGATCAACTGCAGCGTCTGGCCGAGCGCGGCGAAGGATGGATGTGATCATGGACCGACTGATCGGAAAACGCGTCGTGATCACCGGCGGCGGCAGCGGCATCGGCGCCGACATGGCGCTGGCCTTTGCCGAGGCCGGCGCGGACGTCACCATCATCGGGCGCCGCCGTGAGCCGCTGGATACCACGGCCTGCCGCCACCCGGCCATCGCCTGCGAGATCGCCGACGTCACCCGCGAGGCCGATATGGTCGCCCTGTTCGAACGCTTGGGGGAGGTCGATATCGTGATCGCCAATGCCGGGGCCGCCGACAGCGCGCCGCTGGCCAGGACCGGGCTCGACCAGTGGCAGCGCATGCTCGACGTCAACCTGACCGGCGTATTCCTGACCCTGCGCGAGGGCCTCAAGCGCGTGCGCGACGGCGGCCGGCTGATCGCCGTGGCCTCCACCGCCGGGCTCAAGGGCTACGCCTACGTGGCACCCTACTGTGCTGCCAAGCACGGTGTGGTAGGGCTGGTGCGCGCCCTGGCCCAGGAGGTGGCGGAACGCGACATCACCGTCAACGCGCTGTGCCCCGGCTTCACCGAGACCCCGCTGCTCGAGGCCAGTGTTGCCACCATCGTGGCCAAGACAGGCCAGAGCCCCGAACAGGCCCGCGCTCATCTGCAATCGACCAATCCCAGCGGAAGACTGATCCAGCCCGCCGAGGTCACCGCCACCGCGCTGTGGCTGTGCGGCCCGCACAGCGGCGCCATCCACGGCCAGGCGATTTCCATCTCGGGAGGCGAGACATGAGCGCTCCCTTGGCCACACCCGAGACCTTGAGCAAGGAGCGCCTGCGCCTGTGGCTGCGCATGCTCCGAGTGACCCGCCAGGTGGAGGCGGCACTGCGCGAGAAGCTGCGCCTGGAGTTCGACTCCACCCTGCCGCGCTTCGACGTCATGGCCGCGCTCTATCGCGACCGCGAGGGGCTGAAGATGAACGAACTCTCCAAGCGGCTGCGCGTCTCCAACGGCAACGTCACCGGCATCGTCGACCGCCTGGCCGAGGACGGCCTGGTGGAGCGCATCGCCATCGAGGGCGACCGCCGCGCCACCCTGGTACGCCTGACCAGCGCCGGGTGCGACGCCTTCACCGTCATGGCCAAGGCCCACGAGGGCTGGGTCAACGAACTGCTGGATGGCGTCGATGCCGAGGATGCCCATCACATCGGCGAGCTGCTGCACCGCTTGCCGGCCGACACGGGAGCACAACCACGATGAAACTGGCCGACCTGACGCCACGCCATTTCCTGTGGCGCATGGAGGGCGAGGTGGCGGTGATCCGCCTCGATCGCCCCGAGCGCAAGAATCCGCTCACCTTCGACAGCTACGCCGAGCTGCGCGACACCTTCCGCGACCTGGTCTACGCCGAGGACGTCAAGGCGGTGGTATTCGCCGCCAACGGCGGCAACTTCTGCTCCGGCGGCGACGTTCACGAGATCATCGCCCCGCTGGTGGGTCGCGACATGAAGGGGCTGCTCGAATTCACCCGCATGACCGGCGACCTGGTCAAGGCGATGATCAACTGTGGAAAACCGGTGATCAGCGCGGTGGACGGCGTCTGTGTCGGTGCCGGCGCGATCATCGCCATGGCCTCGGACATCCGCTTCGCCACGCCCCGGGCCAGCACCGCCTTCCTCTTCACCCGGGTGGGCCTGGCCGGCTGCGACATGGGGGCTTGCGCCATGCTGCCGCGCATCATCGGTCAGGGCCGCGCCGCCGACCTGCTCTACAGCGGACGCAGCATGAGCGCGGAAGAGGGCCATCAATGGGGCTTCTACAATCGCCTGGTCGAGCCCGACGCGCTGGAAGCCGAGGCCATCGCCTATGCCACCCGCCTGGCCCAGGGACCGACATTCGCCCACGGCATCACCAAGACCCAGCTCAACCAGGAGTGGTCGATGAGCCTGGAGCAGGCCATCGAGGCCGAGGCCCAGGCCCAGGCGATCTGCATGCAGACCCGCGATTTCGAACGCGCCTATCGCGCCTTCGCCGCCAAACAGAAGCCGGTCTTCGAGGGGGATTGATGAGCGATACGAGCTTTCTCGACTGGCCCTTCTTCGAGACGCGCCATCGCGACCTGGCCAAGCGCCTGGAAGCGTGGTGCCAACGCGAGCTGCCCCGCGACCACGCTGACGTCGATGCCACCTGCATTCAGCTGGTGCGCGACCTGGGCCGGGCGGGCTTCCTCGAGGGCACCGCGGGGGACGGCATCGACGTGCGCAGCCTGTGCCTGATCCGCGAGACCCTGGCCCGCCACGACGGCCTGGCCGACTTCGCCTTCGCCATGCAGGGCCTGGGCACAGGGGCCATCAGCCTGTTCGGCAGCGCCGAGCAGAAGCAGTGGCTGGAGAGGACCCGCCGCGGCGAGGCGCTGGCCGCCTTTGCCCTGAGCGAGCCGCGCTCCGGCTCCGACGTGGCCCAGCTCGACACCCTGGCCGAGCGCGACGGCGACGGTTACCGCATCAACGGCGAGAAGACCTGGATCTCCAACGGCGGCATCGCCGACGTGTATACCCTGTTCGCCCGCACCGGCGAGGGGCCGGGGGCCAAGGGACTCTCCTGCTTCCTGGTACCGGCCGACACGCCGGGGCTCGAAATCCGCGAACGGCTCGAGACGATCTCGCCGCATCCGCTGGCGCGGCTCGGCTTCAGCGACATGCGTCTGCCGGCCAGCGCCATGATCGGCCAGCCCGGCCAGGGCTTTCGCATCGCCATGTCGGTGCTCGACGTGTTCCGCTCCACGGTGGGCGCCGCCGCGCTGGGCTTCGCCCGCCGCGCGCTGGACGAATCGCTCGATCGCGCCAGGAACCGCGAGCTGTTCGGCGCCAGCCTGGCCGACCTGCAGATGGTCCAGGGCCACCTGGCCGAGATGGCGCTGGACGTGGATGCCGCCGCGCTGCTGGTCTACCGCGCCGCCTGGACCAAGGACATGGGGGCCGAAAGAGTCACCCGCGAGGCGGCCATGGCCAAGCTCTACGCCACCGACCGCGCCCAGCAGGTGATCGACAAGGCGGTGCAGCTGCACGGCGGCGACGGCGTGCGCAAGGGCCACATCGTCGAGAGCCTGTATCGCGAGATCCGCGCGCTGCGCATCTACGAGGGCGCCTCGGACGTGCAGAAAGTAGTCATCGCCCGCAGCGTACTGGCGGAAAACCGACCGGGCACGAACTGAGCAAAAGAAACCAGACCCATAACCAAAGCGACGAGACACGCCAGCCAGACCCGTATCCCCTGTCGACGCTTCCGCGCCGCACAACAACAACGACGTACGGAGAATGGTCATGAACGCACCGTCGGCTCACGCCGATACCTTTGCCCGGGACAACCTGCCTCCCGTGCATGAATGGCCCGAGCTCAGGCTCGACGGCTTCGACTATCCCGCGCGGCTCAACGCCGCGGTGGAGCTCTGCGACCGCTGGCTCGAGCGTGGCCACGGCGAACGTGTGGCGCTGATCGGCAACGGCCGACGACGCAGCTACCGCGAACTTGCCGAATGGAGCAACCGCCTGGCCCACGCCCTGGTGGAAGAGCTCGGTGTGCGCCCCGGCAACCGGGTGTTGATCCGCTCGGCCAACAACCCGGCCATGGTGGCCTGCTGGCTGGCCGCCACCAAGGCCGGCGCGGTGGTGGTCAACACCATGCCGATGCTGCGCGCGAGCGAGCTGGCCCAGATCGTCGACAAGGCCGAGATCGCCCTCGCCCTGTGCGACACCCGCCTGCTCGAAGAGCTCGAGACCTGCGCCGCCGAGAGCGCCTTCCTGAAGCGGGTGGTGGGCTTCGACGGCACCGCCAACCACGACGCCGAGCTCGACCGCCTGGCGCTGGACAAGCCCACCGAGTTCAAGGCGGTCGCCACAGCCGCAGACGATGTCGCCCTGCTCGGCTTCACCTCCGGCACCACCGGCCAGCCCAAGGCGACCATGCACTTCCATCGCGACCTGCTGATCATCGCCGACGGCTACGCCCGCGAGGTGCTGCAAGTGAGTGCGGACGACGTCTTCGTCGGCTCGCCACCGCTGGCCTTCACCTTCGGCCTCGGCGGGCTCGCCATCTTCCCGCTGCGCTTTGGTGCCAGCGCCGTGCTGCTGGAGAAGGCCACGCCGCCCAACATGATGGAGATCATCCGCGAGCATCGTGCCACCGTCGTATTTACCGCCCCCACCGCCTATCGCACCATGCTCGCCTCGCTCGAAAACGGCGAGGAACTCGACAGCCTGCGCCTGGCGGTCTCGGCCGGCGAAACGTTGCCGGCACCGATCTACCATGAATGGATCGAGAAGACCGGCAAGCCGATCCTCGACGGCATCGGGGCCACGGAGATGCTGCACATCTTCATCTCCAACCATCTGGACGACCATCGCCCGGCCTGCACCGGCAAGCCCGTGGCCGGCTACGAGGCCAAGGTGGTCGATGCCGAGATGAACGAGCTGCCCCGCGGTGAAGTGGGGCGCCTGGCGGTGCGCGGCCCCACGGGCTGTCGCTACCTGAACGACGTACGGCAGCTCAAATATGTTCGCGACGGCTGGAACATCACTGGCGATGCCTTCTACCAGGACGAGGAGGATTACTTCCACTTCGCCGCACGCAACGACGACATGATCGTCTCGGCGGGTTACAACATTGCCGGCCCCGAGGTGGAAGCCGCCCTGCTGGCCCACGAGGCGGTGGCGGAGTGTGCCGTAATCGGCGCACCGAATGGAGAGCGTGGGCAGATCGTCGAGGCCTTCGTGGTACTGTCTCCCGGGGTCGAACCGGATGCCGAGTGCGTCGAGCGCCTGCAAACGTTCGTCAAGCAGCGCATCGCCCCTTACAAGTATCCACGTTCGGTGCGCTTCGTCGAAGCGCTGCCGAAGACGGCCACCGGCAAGGTGCAGCGCTTCCGGCTGCGCCAGGAGCATTATCCAGACGATTGATGGCCGTCGGGCAACATGACGAAGGCGCTGGACACTTTGCGCTGAAGACCACAATAAACGAGAACGAAGAGGGAAAAAGACATGAAGAAGTTAGCCAGCCTTGGCCTCGGCCTGCTGATGACCGCCGGCATGACGGCGGCCCAGGCCGATGAGGTCAGAATCGGCATGATCACCACGCTCTCCGGCGGCGGCTCGCACCTGGGCGTGGACGTACGCGACGGCTTCATGCTGGCCATGGAGCGCTCGGGGCGCGATGACGTGCGCGTGTTGATCCAGGACGACGCCAACCGCCCAGATCTGGCCCGCAGCCTGTCCAACGAGTTCATGCAGCGCGACAACGTCGACATTCTCACCGGCATCATCTTCTCCAACCTGGCCATGGCGGTGGTGCCCGCGGCGGTGCGACAAGGTGTCTTCTACATCTCACCCAACGCCGGGCCTTCCGATCTGGCCGGGCGCATGTGTCACGAGAACTACTTCAACGCGGCCTACCAGAACGACAACCTGCACGGTGCCATGGGCGCTTACATGCGCGAGCAGGGCTTCGAGCGGCCCATCATTCTGGCGCCGAACTACCCCGCCGGCACCGATGCCCTAGCCGGTTTCAAGCACCTCTACGAAGGTGAAGTGGTCGACGAGATCTACACCCAGATGGGCCAGACGGACTACGCCGCCGAGATCGCCCAGATTCGCGCCAGTAACGCAGATAGTCTGTTCTTCTTCCTACCGGGCGGCATGGGCATCTCGTTCATGAAGCAGTGGGAGAATTCCGGCGTCGAGTTGCCGGTGTTCGGCGCCGCCTTCTCCTTCGACGAGACCATCATCAAGGCGGTGGGCAGCGCGGCCATCGGCGCCATGAACACCTCGCTGTGGGCCTACGATCTCGACAACGAGGCCAACCACGCCTTCGTCGAGGCATTCCGCGACACCTACGATCGTATGCCGACCCTCTACGCCGCCCAGGGCTACGACACCGCCAATCTGATCCTGAGTGCGCTGGACAAGGCTCACCCGAGCGATCAGGACGCCTTCCGCGAGGCCCTGCGAGAAGCCGATTTCGCCTCGGTGCGCGGCGAGTTCCGCTTCGGTCCCAACCATCACCCGATCCAGGACATCTACGTGCGTGAAGTGGTCGAAGGCGAGGACGGTCAGCCCACCAACCGTCTGATCGGCATCGCCGTGGAAGATATTCAGGACGTCTATCACACCCAGTGCCAGATGTGACGCAACGCCAGTGCCGCCGGACCGACGTTCCGGCGGCGCCTTCCTTGCCTTTCATGGTTGATGCTTCATGACATTATTCATCGAACAGCTCATCAACGGCCTGCAGCTCGGTACCATGCTGTTCCTGATGGCCAGCGGCCTGACCCTGGTGTTCGGGGTGATGGGCCTGATCAACCTGGCGCACGGCTCCTTCTACATGGTGGGCGCCTACGCCACGGCGTTGGTGACCGCCGCCACCGGCTCCTTCTTCGTCGGCTTGGCCGCGGGCATCGCCGTGGCCGCCGCGGTGGGCGCGCTGGTGGAGCTGATCGTGATCCGCCGGCTCTATCACCGTCCGCACCTCGACCAGGTACTGGCCACCTTCGCCCTGATCCTGATCTTCTCGGAAGGTACGCGCTGGCTGTTCGGCTCCTCACCGCTGTGGCTCAACCCGCCGGCCATGCTGGCAGGCTCGGTCACCCTGCCCGGCGGGCTGCGCTACCCCATCTACCGGCTGGTGATCATCGCCGTGGGCGTGGCCGTGGCGGTGGGCATGTACTTCCTGATCACCCGTACCCGGCTCGGCATGCGCATCCGTGCCGGCGAGAGCGACCGCGAGATGATCGGCGCCCTGGGCGTCAACATCGCCCGGCTCTACACCCTGGTATTCGCCATGGGCGCGGCGCTGGCCGGCCTGGCCGGCGCCATGGTCGGCGCCCTGCAGTCGGTGCAGGTGGGCATGGGTGAGCCGGTGCTGATCCTGGCCTTCGTGGTGATCGTGATCGGCGGCATCGGCTCGATCAAGGGAGCGCTGTACGGTGCCATCCTGGTCGGCGTGGTGGATACCCTGGGGCGGGTGTTCCTGCCCGCCTTCTTCCGCCAGTTCATGAGCCCCTCGGAGGCCGCCGGCGTAGGCTCGGCCATCGCCGCCATGCTGATCTACATCATGATGGCCGCCATCCTCGCCTTCAAACCCAAGGGACTGTTTGCCGCCAATGAATAAGTCCGATACCTCGACGCTCGCGCCCCAGCCGGGGCTGCCGACAACGGCGGCCAGCTGGTACGACCGCAAGGGGCTGGTGCAGATCGGCCTGCTGGCCTTCCTGCTGCTGGCGCCTCTGGCGCTCTATTTCCTCGGCCACATCTACTACGTCAATCTGGCCTCGCGCATCACCCTGATCGCCATGGCCGCGGTGGGCCTCAATCTGGCCATCGGCTACGGCGGCATGATCAGCTTCGGCCACGCCGCCTACTTCGGTCTGGGCGGCTACGTGGCCGGCATCAGCGCCTATCATGCCTTCGATTTCACCCCGGTAATCGGCTGGCCCATCGCCATTCCCGGCAGCGACAGCATGCTGGTGATCTGGCTCGCGGCGATCCTGTTGTGCGGGCTGCTGGCGCTGGCCATCGGCGCCATCTCGCTGCGCACCACCGGGGTCTACTTCATCATGATCACCCTGGCCTTCGCCCAGATGATGTACTACTTCGCCAACTCCTGGCCCACCTACGGCGGCGAGGACGGCCTGCCGATCTTCCTGCGCAACGGCCTGCCGTGGGTCGACACCAACGACGCCCTGACCTTCTTCCTGATCTGCTTCGGCGGACTGGTGCTCTCGCTCGCCCTCACCTCGCGGATCATGAAGTCGCGCTTCGGCGCCGCCCTCACCATGGCGCGGCTCAACGACACGCGCCTGGCCACCGCCGGGATCTCGCCCTACCCCATCCGCCTGGTCGCCTTCGTCATCTCGGCGATGATCACCGGGCTGGCCGGAGCGCTGTACGCCGATCTGAACGGCTTCGTCAGCCCTACCATGCTCAGCTGGCACATGTCGGGCGAGCTGATGGTGATCGTGATACTCGGCGGCGTGGGCCGGCTCTACGGACCGCTGGCCGGCGCGCTGCTGTTCGTGATGATGGAGACCCTGCTGGGCGGCATGACCGAGTACTGGCAGCTGTTCCTCGGCCTGGTGCTGCTGTTCGTGGTGCTGTTCGCCAAGCATGGCGTGATGGGCTGGCTGGCCGGGAGGGAGCGTCATGAGTGAAGCCGTGCTCGAACTCATCGATCTCAACAAGCGCTTCGGCGCCCTGCAGGCGACCCGCGACGTCTCGCTGGATCTGTACCCCGGCGAAATCCATGCCCTGATCGGTCCCAACGGCGCCGGCAAGTCGACCCTGATCGGCCAGATCGCCGGCAGCCTGAAACCCGACTCCGGCCGTATCGTGCTGGCCGGTCAGGAGATCACCTCACTCAGCGTGGCCCAGCGGGCCCGACTGGGGCTGGGGCGCAGCTTTCAGGTCTCGTCGCTGGCCGAGCCGCTGTCGGTGAAGCGCAACGTGATGATCGCCGTACAGGCGCTGCAGGGCCACAGCTTCCGCTTCTGGAAACCGGTGCAGCGCGACGAAAGCCTGCTGGCCCCGGCGCTGGAAGCACTGGAGCGCATGGCGCTCACCCACCGCGCCGACACCCAGGTGGCCGAACTCTCCCACGGCGAGCGCCGCCAGGTCGAGGTGGCCTGCGCGCTGGCACTCAAGCCCCGGGTACTGTTGCTCGACGAACCCATGGCCGGGCTGGGCCCGGAGGGCACGGCACACCTCACCGAGCTGCTCGAGGCGCTCAAGCTCGAGGTACCGATCCTGCTGATCGAGCACGACATGGACGCCGTGTTCCGCCTGGCCGACCGCATCTCGGTGCTGGTGGCCGGCGGCGTGATCGCCCAGGGCGACAGCGCCGCGATCCGCGCCAACCCGCAAGTCCGCGAAGCCTATCTGGGAGAGGCGACATGCTGAACGTCACCGCGATCGAGACCTTCTACGGCCCCTCCCAGGCGCTGTTCGGCGTCGACCTGAGCGTTCGGGCCGGCGAGATGATGGCACTGATGGGGCGCAACGGCATGGGCAAGACCACCACCATCCGCTCCATCTTCGGCCTCACCCCGGCACGCAGCGGCAGCATCACCTTCGAGTCGCAGGATCTGCGGCGCCTGCCGTCGTATCGCATCGCCCAGGCCGGCCTCGGTCTGGTGCCGGAGGGGCGGCGCTGCTTCCCCAACCTTTCGGTGCGCGAGAACCTGGTGGTCACGGCGCGTCCCGGCTACTGGAGCCTGGCACGGGTGGAGAAGCTCTTCCCCCGTCTGGCCGAGCGGCGCACCCAGATGGCGCGCACCCTCTCCGGCGGTGAGCAGCAGATGCTCGCCATCGGTCGCGCGTTGATGACCAACCCCAGGCTGCTGGTGCTCGACGAAGCCACCGAGGGTCTCGCCCCGGTGATCCGCCAGGAGATCTGGGCCGCCATTCGCGAGCTCAAGACCCAGGGGCAGTCCACCCTGATCGTCGACAAGTCGCTGGCCGAGCTGCTGCCGGTGGCCGACCGCTGCACCATCCTGGAGAAAGGACGCACGGTGTGGACGGGAGAGCCGGCCGCACTCGACGACGGTCTGCGCGACCGTTACCTGGGCGTCTGAGAGGAAGCCGCCATGCCATTCGTCACTCAGCGCAAGGTGCGCTTCCAGCACTGCGACCCGGCAGGCATCGTGTTCTATCCGCGCTACTACGAGATGCTCAACTCGGTGGTGGAGGACTATTTCGCCGAATCGGTGGGCCACGACTTCAATCGGCTCCACGTGGAGAGCCGTACCGGCGTGCCCACGGCGCATATCGAGACCGACTTCCATGCCCCCAGCCGGTTGGGCGACACGCTCACCTTCGAGCTCACGCTGCGTGACGTCGGCCGCACCAGCCTGACCCTGCGCACTGTGGCCCACTGCAACGGCGAACCGCGCCTGACCTGCCATTCCACCCTGGTATTCGTCGACCTGGCCAGTGGCCGCCCCCTGCCCTGGCCCGATGACATGCGCCGGCACTTCGCCAAGGACTGCCAACAAGGATCTCAAGATGAATGACGCCAACTTGCACCAGTTGCTTCACCCCTCTCACTGGAAAGCTGCCGTGGGCTACGCCAACGGCGTGCTGGCCACCGGCCGTACGATCTTCGTCGGCGGTCAGATCGGCTGGAACGGCGATCAGGTCTTCGAGAGCGACGACTTCGTCGCCCAGGTGCATCAGGCACTGACCAATATCGTCGAGGTATTGAAGGAAGCCGACGCCGGCCCCCAGCACCTGGTGCGGCTGACCTGGTACGTCACCGACAAGCAGGAGTATCTGTCCCGGCTCAAGGAGGTGGGTGCCGCCTATCGCGAGGTGGTGGGCAAGCACTTCCCGGCCATGACCATGGTCCAGGTGGCCGACCTGATCGAGGATCGAGCCAAGGTGGAGATCGAAGCGACCGCCGTCATCCCCAGCGCCTGATCAGCCGCCGTGAAAGGCCGCGATACGCTGCACGAAGCGCCCGCCCGGCGCGTAGTGGTCGAGAATGGTGAAGTGATCGTCGCCGGGCGAGAGCTCGGCGCTCACCACCATGCCCTGGGCCTCGAGGTGCTCGGCGTGGGCATGCATCTGACGGGCGAACTCCGTGGACTCCTCGCCGCCCGCGACCAGATGCACCGGCGCGGCTACCCGACAGGGCTGGAACAGCGGGCTGTAGTCGGTGACGTCGCGGCCGGTGAGCTGCAGCTTGGGCTGCAGCCACGACCAGGGAAAGGGCCGCAGGTCATAGAGCCCGCTGACGCACAGGGCGCCTTCGAGCAGGTCGTCGGGCAGGCCGTACACGCCTTGCCAGTCGGTGGCCAGCAGCATGGCGGTCAGGTGGCCGCCGGCGGAGTGGCCCGAGACGCTCAGTCGTGAAGGATCGACGCCCAACGAGGCACCATGGCGATAGGCCCACGCCACCGCGGCGCGCGCCTGCCTCACCACTTCGCCGAACGCCACCGTGGGGCACAGCGCATAGTTCACCACAGCCACGCTGATGCCCGCCTCTAGCAGACCCTCGGCCACGAAGCCGAATTCCCGATGGCCCAGCGAGCGCCAGTAACCGCCGTGGAAGAACAGGTGCAGCGGCGCACCCTCGGCCTCGGCGTGGTAGACGTCCATGCATTCGGCCAGGGTCGGCCCGAAGGCGAGGTTCTCGGTGACGCGGCAGCGCTTGCGCAGCGCGTCGCTGCGTGCCTGCCAATCGCCAAGCAGCTCGGCCGGGTCGCGGCCGCGCATGGGATCGTACTCCCGATCGATGGCTTCCTGGGTGGTGAAGTCCCGGTAGAGCATGCGTTTCCTTGTTCTTGTTATATCATTTCGCCCCGGTCACGCCGGGCGGTGGCTGCCGTTCAGGCTCGAGCGAGGCTGGCGAAAGGCGCCGAGCAAGATGCCCAGGGGCGCCACGGCCAGGATCACGAAGCCGATCAGCGTCCAGCCCGGCAGCGAGATGCCCATCAAGAGGAAATCGATCTCGGCGCACTCGCCGGAGCCGGACAGCACCATGGCGACCACGTCACGCATGGGCAGGATGTCCATCATGTAGTCGAGACCGGGCCCGCAGCTCGGCACCTGGTCCGGCGGCAGCGACTGCAGCCACAGGTGGCGCCAGGCCACGCCGATGCCTCCCAGCACCGCGGCAAGCGACAGACCGCCGTAGAGCGCGGCGCCGACTCGCCCACGGGGGTTGTGGATGGCGGCCACGAGGAACACCGCCGCCGCCGCCAGCACGGCGACCCGCTGGAAGATGCACAGCGGACAGGGCTCGAGCCCGCCGATGTGCTCCAGGCCTAGAGCGACGCCCATCATCAAGGCGCAGAAGGCCAGCCCGGCCAGGCTCCACTGGCGCACGGAGAGGCGCTGCAAGGTATCGGGCATCATCTGCCTCCCTGACTCGCCATGGCCACCCGGGGTTCGCGGGCGCTGGCGAAGTACTCATCGAGAAATGCGTCGAAGTGCACCGTATCGGCGTCTTCGATGTCGCGTTGCTGCTGATGCGAAGTACCGACCAGCTGTTCGAAGTTGGCCGCTCGTGCCGGCTCGATGGGTTCCCGGCGAAACCGCTCGGCATGCTCGCCGGCGATGGCCAGGCAGGCCTCGATGAACTCCTCGCCGGTCGACTCCAGCCGCGCCAGCAGCCGGCCGGAGGGCGTCAGCGACGGGTCCTCGAGCCAGGGGGCCAGCGCCGCCACGGCGTCCACATGGGGTGTGCCCTGCTCCAGTGAATCGAGCAGTTCGGCGGCCTGAGCGATCTCGGCGAAGATCTCTCCACCCCAATCGGCCACGCTGCGCTGCCGCCCGTTCTGCATCAGCCTGAGCTCGGGGTCGCGGCCGCGCTCGACGACCAGGCGCCGGTTGTCGTCAAGCCGGTCGCATTCATCATCCGGAATCCAGGGGCTCTCGGCCAGCAGGCACCACACCAGGAAGGCGTCGATGAAGCGCAGCCGCGCCTCGTCGATACCCAGCGGCAGGAAGGGGTCGAGATCGAGACAGCGCACCTCGATGTACTCGACGCCGCGCGCCTCCAGCGCCTGGCTCGGCGTCTCGTCGTGACGGGTGACGCGCTTGGGCCGGATGTCGCTGTAGTACTCGTTCTCGATCTGCAGGATGTTGGCATTGAGCTGCTGCCAGTCGCTGCCGCGGCGCACGCCCAATGCCTCGTAGGCGGGCCACGGCGTCTGGATGGCATGGCGCAGAGTACCGACATAATTGGACAGCGAGTTGAAGCAGATCTTCAACTGCGCCTGCACCTTGTTCTGGTAGCCCAGGTCGGACATGCGCAGGCTGGTGGCATAGGGCGACACCAGGGTATCGCGCCCGTGCGCGTGCAGCTTGTCGGGAATGTTGCCCTCGGGCAGGAAGCTGCGGTCGAGCGCCGGCGAGGCACCGAACAGGTAGAGCAGCAGCCAGCTGTGACGGCGGAAATTGCGGATCAAGCCGAAATAGCGGCTGGAGCGGTAGTCGTCGAGATCGACGTCGTGGGCCCCATCGCGCTCGCGCAGCAGCGTCCACAGCTCGTCGGGCAGCGAGACGTTGTAGTGGATACCGGCAATGGCCTGCATGATGCGGCCGTAGCGCACGTCGAGCCCCTTGCGGTAGACGTGCTTCATTGTCCCCACGTTGGAGCTGCCGTAGTCGGCGATGGTCACGCTGTCGTTGCCGTCGAGCCTGGCCGGCATGCTGGCCGGCCAGATCAGCTCCTCGCCCAGGTGGCGATAGCTGAAGCGGTGCAGGTCGGCGAGGAAGTCGACGGCATCGCCGGGGCGGCAGTAGACCGGGGTGATGTACTCCAGCAGCGCCTCGGAGTAATCCGTGGTGATGTGCGGATGCGTCAGCTTGGAGCCCAGCGCATACGGGTGCGGCGTGGCGGCGATACGCCCCGTGCCATCGACCCGCAAGCCCTCCTTCTCCAGGCCGCGGCGCAGGCGCCCGAAGCGACCCTGAGCCGCCAGCTCGGTGAGGCGTGTAACGGTAGCAGTGTAATTCTCAGACAAGGCGTGGACCCCGTGTCTAGGAGGCCTTCAACGGGCCTCTCGGTCGAAGCATGCCGGCCGCCCAGGACGGCCGAACACGCCAATGATGTCGAGAGTATGGCGACACAGGCGCCAGGATCAAGATTTGCCCTTTCTGGCCTTGAGCAGAGCCGCCCCCAGCGCCCCCATCTGGTTGGGCTGAGACGGCTCGCGGGGCGCGCTCTTGCGCGGCGCCTTGCCCTGACCGCCACGCCGCTCGCCCTGGCCAGCACGCGACGATCTGCCGCCCTCGGCCTCGCCCGGCTGATCGTCGAGCCGCATGGAGAGCCCGATGCGCGCGCGCTCGAGATCCACGCTCATTACCTTGACCTTTACGATGTCGCCGGCCTTGACCACCGAGCGCGGGTCCTCGACGAACTTGTCCGACAGCGCCGAGATGTGGACCAGGCCATCCTGGTGCACGCCGATGTCGACGAAGGCGCCGAAGTGGGTGACGTTGGTCACGCTGCCTTCGAGGATCATGCCCGGCTCCAGGTCCTGGAGCGTCTCCACCCCCTCGCGGAACTCGGCGGCCTTGAACTCGGGGCGTGGGTCGCGGCCCGGCTTGTCGAGCTCCTTGAGAATGTCGCTGATGGTCGGCACACCGAAACGCTCGTCGGCGAACTCGGCGGGCTTGACCGTCTTCAGCGTGGCGCTGTCGCCGATCAGGCTCGCCACCGGGCGGCCGCTGCGGCTGGCGATGCGCTCCACCACCGGGTACGCCTCCGGGTGCACGGCGCTGGCATCGAGCGGATTGTCGCCGTTCATGATGCGCAGGAAGCCGGCGCACTGTTCGAAGGTCTTGGGACCCAGGCGGCTGACGTCGAGCAACTGCTGGCGACTCTTGAAGGCGCCCTCGACGTTGCGCCGGGCGACGATGGCCTCGGCCAGCGCCGGGTTGAGACCGGCCACCCTCGAGAGCAGCGCACTCGACGCCGTGTTGAGATCGACGCCGACGGCGTTGACGCAGTCCTCGATCACCGCTTCCAGGCTCTTCGACAGCTGCAGCTGCGAAACGTCGTGCTGATACTGACCCACGCCGATGGACTTGGGTTCGATCTTGACCAGCTCGGCCAGCGGATCCTGCAGGCGCCGGGCGATGGAGACCGCACCGCGGATGGTGACGTCGAGATCGGGCAGCTCCTTCGAGGCGTACTCCGAGGCGGAGTAGACCGAAGCGCCGGCCTCGCTGACCATCACCTTGGAGAGTTGTTTCTTACCAGCGAACAGCTTGAGCAGCTCGCCGGCCAGCCTGTCGGTCTCGCGGCTGGCCGTGCCGTTGCCCACGGCTATCAGTGCCACGTCGTGCTTCTCCACCAGCTTGGCCAGCAGCGCCAGGGACTCGGCCCAGGCATTGCGCGGCGCATGGGGGAAGATCGTGGCGTGTTCGAGGAACTGGCCGGTAGCGTCCACTACCGCCACCTTGCAGCCGGTGCGCAGGCCCGGGTCGATGGCAAGCGTCGCCTTCTGCCCCGCCGGGGCGGCCAGCAGCAAATCCTTGAGGTTGGCGGCGAAGACCTCGATGGCCTCGAGCTCGGCGCGCTCGCGCAGCCTTCCCATCAGCTCGGTTTCCAGGTGGGTGTAGAGCTTGACCCGCCAGGTCCAGCGCACCACGTCGGCCAGCCACTTGTCGGCGGCGCGGGCCTCGTCGCGGATGTCGAAGTGTCTGGCGATGGCCACCTGAGCCGGATGGACCGGCGCCTCGTCCTCGCCGGGCAGACGGATGGCCAGGGTCAGCACGCCCTCGTTGCGTCCGCGGAACATCGCCAGCGCACGATGTGACGGGGTCTTGGCCAGCGCCTCGTCGTGCTCGAAGTAGTCGGAGAACTTGGCGCCCTCGCGTTCCTTGCCGGCAATCACCCGGGCGCTGAGCTCGCCCTCGCTCCACAGCCGCTCACGCAGCGCGCCGACCAGCTCGGGATCCTCGGCAAAGCGCTCCATGAGAATCTGGCGGGCACCGCCCAGCGCCGCCTTGGCATCCTCGATGGCGGGGATGTCGCCCTCGGCGGGACGAAGATAGTTGGCGGCCTCTGCCTCGGGGTCGAGGGTGGGATCGGCCAGCAGCGCATCGGCCAGCGGCTCGAGGCCGGCCTCGCGGGCGATCTGGGCCTTGGTGCGGCGTTTCTTCTTGTACGGCAGGTAGAGGTCTTCCAGGCGCTGCTTGGTATCGGCAGCCTGGATCTGCCCGGCCAGCTCCGGCGTCAGCTTTCCCTGCTCGTCGATGGCGGCGAGCACGGCGGCACGGCGCTCCTCCAGCTCGCGCAGGTAGCGCAGGCGTTCGTCGAGGTTGCGCAGTTGGGTGTCGTCGAGGCCACCGGTGACCTCCTTGCGGTAGCGGGCGATGAAGGGCACGGTGGCACCGCCATCGAGCAGTTCCACGGTAGCGGAGACCTGCTGCGGGCGAACGGCGAGTTCCTCGGCGAGGCGCGAAATGATCCGGGTCGTGGCGTCCATGACTTCCTTGGTATTGCTACGGCGAAAGATCGCGCCAAGGTATCACAAACGCCACGCCCCCGCCGCCTGGATCAACGCCGCCAGCCGATGTCGTCCCAGAAGTGGCGCCGTGACTCTCTGGCCGCCTCGTGCCGGGTCAGGCCGATGTCGCGCAGTTGGTGATCGCTGAGCTCGAGCAACTGGCTGCGCTCATGGCGCAGCTGCACCAGGCGGTCCATGCGCCGCGCCCAGCGCCATAGCTGCAGCATGAAGCGCAAGCGCCCTCGAGGGCTGGACTCGCGCTGGGTCGGGGCGTCTTCTCGGGCTATCGTTGCCTTCATGTTCATGCTCGTCTTTTCTCCTGTGGATGATGCCATGGAGAAAGTCTCGACGAGGCGTTAGAATCAATCCAACGAATAGTAATTATGCCCATCATCACGCCAGCTGATGGATTGACTCCACAGCCCCCAAGCAATCGCTCGTGGGAAACGACCATGCTCCACACCATCGACCATGAACTGCTGCGTACCTTCGTCGCCATCGTCGATCACGGCGGCTTCACCCGCGCGGCTCAGGCAGTCAATCGCACCCAGTCCGCGGTCAGCATGCAGATCAAGCGACTCGAGGAGGACGTCATCCAGCGTCCGCTGTTCGAACGCCAGGGACGCCAGATGCATCTGACCAGCGAAGGCACCACGCTGCTCGGCTACGCCCGCCGCATCCTTGCGCTGCAGGGCGAGGCGCTCAACATGCTGCGTGAGCCGGACATGGTGGGACGAGTGCGCATCGGCGTGCCCGACGACTTCGTCATGCGCTTTCTGCCGGGCATTCTGAAATCGTTCTCGCAGACCTGGCCGCTGGTGGACGTCGAGGTGCAGTGCGCCCCCTCCTCGGAGCTGCTCGGGCGTCAGCAGGGCAGCCTGGATCTGAGCATCGTGACCCGTGAAGTGGGTCAGGAGATCGGCACCATCCTGCGCCGTGAGGAGACGGTCTGGGTAGTGGCGGAGAGCCATCCGGTGCATCGCCAGTCGCCGCTGCCCCTGGCGCTGTTCGAGGAGCCCTGCTTCTGCCGAAGGCACGCCTGCAACGCCCTGACCCGCGCCGGACGACAGTACCGCATCGCCTACTCCAGCCCCAGCCTGGCCACGCTGCAGGCGGTGGTGGGCGCCGGGCTCGCCGTCTCCGCGCTGATGAAGAGCCTGGTCACCCCCGGGATGCGCGTGCTGGACGAGACCGACGGCCTGCCCCCGCTGCCGGACGGCTCCATCGTGCTGCTACGCTCGCCCGAGGCCACCTCACCTGCGGTGGATGGCCTGGCGCAGCATATCGTCGAGGGATTCAGGTAGCCGCCGGCACGAAGGTCAGTGCCAGGCCGTTGTTGCACCAGCGCAGGCCGGTGGGCTCGGGGCCGTCGCTGAAGACATGCCCCTGATGGCCGCCGCAGCGGGCGCAGTGGTATTCGCGCCGCGGCCAGATCAGGCTGAAATCGAGCTGGCTGAGCAAGTGCCCCTCGATGTGATCGAAGAAGCTCGGCCAGCCGGTGCCGGAGTCGTACTTCATGGCGCTCTCGAACAGCGCCAGATCGCAGCCGGCACAGCGGTACTCCCCATCGCGCCACTCCTTGTCGAGCGGACTCGAAAATGGCGGCTCGGTGCCGTGGTCGCGCAGGATCTCGAACTGCTCGGGCGTGAGGCGCTCGCGCCATTCGTCGCGTGACAGCTCGATTCGCTCCAGGCCCGGCGCCGGCTCGAGACTGAGCCTCGGGAACCCCCAGCCAACCCCCGGCAGCAGCCAGGCGGCACCACCCGCACCCAGCGCGCCGAGAAAGTGACGACGTTTCATCGGATTTGCCCCCCTGTGCCTGCCGCAGCATGCCCATGAACGAAACGGGGAAGAGGCACATGCCTCTTCCCCGTTTCAGACCGCTGCAGGAAGCGCGGGTTCAGGTCAGGCTGGGCCCGGCCTTGACGATGGCTTCGCTGACGCCGTCGAACTTCTTGAAGTTGTCAACGAACTTGGCGGCCAGATCGCGCAGCTTGCGGTCATAGGCGGCCTGGTCTTCCCAGGTCTCGCGCGGGTCGAGCAGGCTCGAGTCGACGCCAGGTACCGCAACCGGCACGTCCAGGTTGAGGCCCTCGATGCGCTTGGTCTCGACTTCACGCAGCACACCGGACTGGATGGCGCTGATGATGGCGCGAGTGGTCGGGATGGAGAAGCGCGAGCCACCTTCACCGTAAGATCCGCCGGTCCAGCCGGTGTTGACCAGGTAGACCTGAGCGTCCTTGGCCTCGACGCGCTTGATCAGCAGGTCGGCATAGACACGTGCCGGGCGCGGGAAGAACGGTGCACCGAAGCAGGTGGAGAAGGTCGCCGAGAGGCCTTCGGAAGAGCCCATCTCGGTGGAACCCACCTTGGCGGTGTAGCCGGAGAGGAAGTGGTAGGCCGCCGCCTCCTTGGACAGCACCGACACCGGCGGCAGCACGCCGGACATGTCGCAGGTCAGGAAGATGATGGCGTTGGGTTCGCCGGCACGGTTTTCCGGTACGCGCTTCTCCACGTGCTCCAGCGGATAGGCGGCGCGGGAGTTCTGGGTCAGGCTGTCGTCGGTGTAGTCGGGCTCGCGACGGTCGTCGAGCACGACGTTCTCGAGTACGGTGCCGAACTTGATGGCATTCCAGATGACCGGCTCGTTCTTCTCGGAAAGGTCGATGCACTTGGCGTAGCAGCCGCCCTCGACGTTGAACACGGTGCCGGGGCCCCAGCCATGCTCGTCGTCACCGATCAGGTAGCGTGCCGGGTCGGCGGAGAGCGTGGTCTTGCCGGTGCCGGAAAGGCCGAAGAACAGTGCCGTGTTGCCGTCCTCGCCGACGTTGGCCGAGCAGTGCATGGGCAGCACGTCGGAGGCCGGCAGCAGGAAGTTCTGCACCGAGAACATCGCCTTCTTCATCTCGCCGGCGTAGCGCATGCCGGCGATCAGCACCTTCTGCTGAGCGAAGTTGATGATCACGGTACCGTCGGAATTGGTGCCGTCACGGTTCGGATCGCACTCGAAATGGGGCGCGTTGAGGATGGTCCACTCTTCCTTGGCCGAGGGGTTGTAGCCCTCGGGGCGCACGAACATGGTGCGACCGAAGAGGTTGTGCCAGGCCGTCTCGGTGGTCACCCGCACCGGCAGGTAGTGGGTCGGGTCGCTGCCCACGTGGAGTTCGGAAACGAAGCGGTCGCCGCTGTTCAGGTAGTCCTCGACACGCGCCCAGAGAGCATCGAACTTGCCGGCATCGAAGGGACGGTTGACGCTGCCCCAGTCGATGTCGCCGCTGGTGGAAGGCTCGTCGACGATGAAGCGATCCTTGGGCGAACGGCCGGTACGCAGGCCGGTGTTCACCACCAGGGCGCCGTTTGCAGCCAGGTGGCCCTCTCCGCGTGCCACGGCACGCTCGATGAGCTCGGCGCTGCTGAGATTGACGTGTGCTTGAGGAGCGGCTTGGGATGTGGTCATGTCGTTTCCTGGGCCTTGCGGCCTGTTCTCTCTCGTGTGCCAGGCGTCGATACGCCGTTGCGTTGCGTTTCCGATCGTCCCTGTGCGGATGCATGCCGTCTTGTAATGAGGCGATCGGCCATTAAGCGGGCGCCATTATGGCAAAAAGGAAGCCATCAGGAAACGAGAACTTTGACCGAAGTTCTTGTAGTTTTACTACTACATCGAGACATATCGCCGCAGGTTGACGACGCTCGAACTTGTGCATTGCAGCATCGTCAGACGAACGAACGAGACGCCCTCGAGACATCTCGTTCGTCATGTTGGTCAGACGGATCAGTGCAGAGTGGGAGCAGCACCGCCCTGCTCGTGCAGCAGCGCCTCGACTTCGCTCTCGCCGAAGCGGTAATGGGTATGGCAGAAGTGACACTGGGTCTCGATCTCGCCCTGCTCGGCCAGCACGTTGCGCAACTCCTCGGCGCCCAGGGTCAACAGCGCTTCGCCGATGCGCTCACGTGAGCAGGTGCAGCCGAAGCGCAGCGCCTTGGGCTCGAACACCCGCACCGTCTCCTCATGGTAGAGACGGTACAACAGCTCACGCTGTTCGAGCCCCAGCAGTTCGTCGTCTTTCAGGGTCTTGGCCAGTTGCACGGTGCGCTCCCAGGCGTCCTCGTCCTGGTTTTGCGACTCGTCCGGCAGGCGCTGCAGCAGCAGCCCGCCGGCACGCTCACCGTCGGCGCGCAGCCACAGCTGGGTGGGCAGCTGCTCGGACTGCGAGAAGTAGGCCTCGAGACAACCAGCCAGACTGTCGTGGTCGAGCGCCACGATACCCTGGTAGCGATTGCCCTCGCGGGGGTCGAGAGTGATGACGATGTGGCCTTCCCCCACCAGCTCGCGAAAGGCCGCCTCGCCCTCCGGCAGGCTGGCATCCTCGGCCAGCCGGGCAATGGCACGCAGCTCGCCGCCGGGATTGGACTCCGCCATCAGCAGCGACAGCGCCCCCTGCCCGCGCACTTCGATGCTGAGGATGCCGTCGAGCTTGACGGTATCGGTGAGCAGCGCGACCGCCGCCAGCAGCTCACCCAGCAGACGGTTGACGGCAGGCGGATAACCGTGCCGGTCGAGCACTTCGCCGTAGGCTCGCTCCAGGGTGACGATTTCGCCACGGACATTGGTGCGTTCGAATAAAAAACGCTGGATCTGATCGCTCATCGTCGGTTCCGGAAAAGTCATTCGTCATGCTGGCGCTGGAAGCGCTGAATGTCCCGACGCTGTTTCTTGTCGGGTCGTTTGAGAGGATGCTGCATGGCCTGATTGGTCAGACGCCGACCTTCGGCTTCGCGCGCCCGGCGCTCGGCGCTCTCGTCGGTCTCGCGGTAGAGCTCGCGGGCCTCGGGGGCGCCGCGGCGCTGGTCGGAGAGCGCCAGGACTTCCACCTCCCAGACGTCCCAGCCCTGGGGTACGCGAATCAGCGCCCCCACTTCCACGTTCTTGCTGGTCTTGGCGCGGCCGCCATTGTAATGCACCTTGCCGCCCTCGATGGCCTTCTTGGCCAGGGCACGGGTCTTGAAGAAGCGGGCGGCCCACAGCCACTTGTCGAGTCTTACGTTATCCACCGACGCCTCCTGTCTCGCCAGGCTTGTCCTTGTCACCACGTACCTTGTCGCCACGTATCTTGTCGCCACGTACCTCGGAGGGTAGCGCTTCGGGCAGGATCGTGGCGAAGCGGTCCAGGGCGATGAACTCCTTCAACTCCTTTTCCGGCTGCATGCTGTCGGGCTGTTTGATACCCAGCAGGTGGCGGATGCCGAACTCGCGGGCGCTTTCCAGCACCTCGGGGTTGTCGTCGATGAACAGCGTGCGGGCCGGGTCGAAGGGCTCGACGTCCTGCAGCGCGAACCAGAACTCCTGCGCCTCCTTGGGCACGCCGAGATCCGCCGAGGAGACGATGGCGTCCAGGTACTCCTCGAGACCGGTGAGGGGCAGCTTGAGCTCGAGGCTCTCGCGATCGGCGTTGGTGGCCAGCACCACCCTGGGGTGGGCCTGCTTGAGCCACTTGAGGAAGTCCAGCGCGTCGCCGCGCAGGCCGATCAGGTGCTGTATCTCGCGCTTGAGCGCGACGATGTCCACACCCAGCTCCCGACTCCAGTAGGCCAGGCTGTACCAGTTCAAGGTGCCCTTCTCGCGGATGATCCGCGAGCGCAGCTGCTCCTGCGTGGCCTCGTCGAGGCGATGCAGCTCGACGTAGCGGCGGGGTAGATGCTCCAGCCAGAAGTGGCTGTCGAAGTGAAGGTCGAGCAGTGTGCCGTCCATGTCCAGTAGAACGGTATCGATGGCGCGCCAGTCGATCATGGCGACTCCCGGTAGCATCTGAGCGGTGGAAGGCGTGGTATTGTACCCAAAGGACAATGGCAGCGCATTCCCGGCAGGATGCCATGCCGACGGCCACCTGCACGAAACGGAGTCTTCATGTCAGACAAGCTGCCCCTGCAAAAACCCCAGGTACTCTCCCGCCAGTCGGTGGCACGCAGCCGCCTGTTCCACATCGAGTCGCTGGAGCTGCGCTTCGCCAACGGCGCCGAGCGCACCTTCGAGCGCCTGACCGGCAGCGACCAGGGCGCGGTGATGATCATCGCCATGCCCGACCCCGACCACGTGCTGCTGATTCGCGAGTATGCTGCGGGCTTCGAGGACTACGTGCTGACCCTGCCCAAGGGGCTGGTCGACCCGGGCGAGGACATCGTCACCGCGGCCAATCGCGAACTGATGGAAGAGTGCGGCTTCGGCGCCCGGCGCATCGAACCGCTGGTGGAACTGTCGCTGGCCCCCAACTACATGCGTCACCGCATGCAGGTACTGCTGGCCACCGAACTCTATCCCAAACGCCTGCCGGGCGACGAGCCGGAGCCGCTGGTGGTCGAAACCCATGCGCTGGAGGAGCTGCCGGCCCTGCTGATGCGCGACGACTTCCACGAGGCCAGGGCCATCGCCGCGCTGTTCATCGCCCGGGACACCCTGCGCCAGCGCCGTTACGACGAACCACGCCTGGGCTGGTAGCACCTGCTGCCGCATGGGCGATGGCGGCGCTGTTCAGCGTCGCGCTCAGCCGTGGCGATGCAGATGAGGTAGCGTGGCGCCGTTCTCCTTGAAGCGTATCCAGCGACTCTGACGGTAGCTGTCGAGCCCGGCCTCCAGCAGCGTCATGACCTCGATCCCCTCCTCCACGCTGACCGGCGGCGGGCCACCGCCTTCCAGCGCTTCGACGATGCCGGTGTAGTAGGCCAGATAATCTCCCGGCAGGCCGCCGTGCTCGCGACGCACCATGCCCCCCTCGCCGCTTTCGTCGACCAACGTCAGTTGGCCCGGACGCGGATCGATGCCCCAGTCGCGGGCCGGCGTACGCCCCTCGCGCAGCCAGTTCTCCTGCGGGTCACGGCCATACTTGACGAAGCTGCCGCGGGTGCCGTGCAGCGCCAGTTGGGGCATCGGCTCCGCCACCAGCGAGCTGGCGCGCAGGGTGACCCTGAGCCCGTCGTAATCGAGCAGGGCGTGGAAGTCGTCGTCCACCTCGGCGCCGTCGCGGGCCGCCATCAGGTCGAGCAGTATCGCCCGCGGCATGCCGAACAGCGTGCGGACCTGATCGAGCAGGTGCGAGCCGAGGTCGTACCAGATACCGCTGCCGGGCTTGTGCTGCTCGCGCCAGCGCTCGGCGACTTGCGGGCGAAAGCGGTCGAAGCGCAGCTCCAGCGACACCGGCCGGCCGACGCCCTCCTCCTTCACCAGCGCCTGCAACGTGCGGAAGTTGCTGTCCCAGCGGCGGTTGTGGAACACGCTGACCAGCCGCTCGGCCTTGTCGGCCTCGGCCTTGAGCAGCCGCGCCTCGGAGAGCGACACCGTGAACGGCTTGTCGACCACCAGGTGCTTGCCGGCGGCGAGCGCCGCCTTGCCCAACGCAAAGTGGGTAGCGTTGGGGCTGGCCACCACGACCAGATCGATGTCCGGCCGGCTCAGCAACGCCGCCGCCTTGGGCAGCACCTCGACGTCGGGCAGTACGGCATGCACTCGCTCGGGTGCACTGCTGACCACGACCAGCAGTTCGAGGCCCGGCGTGGCCTGGATCAGCGGGGCATGAAAGAAGCGGCCGGCGGTGCCGAAGCCGATCAGGCCGACACCGAAGGTCTGCTTGCGCATGTCGTCGTTCCTTCTTGCTGAGGAGAGCCCAGGACGACGAACCGGGCCTGGGCCCGGTTCGTCGCATACGTCAGTCGAGCTTGCTGAGGTCGCGCACCGCCCCCTTGTCGGCGGAGGTGGCCAGCAGCGCATAGGCCTTGAGCGCGGCCGAGACCTTGCGTACGCGCTGGATGCTGGGCTTCCAGGCCTGACTGCCGCGCGCC
>Ga0213836_100168_pt1 | contig 65017 bp, 61 predicted proteins | sample SWPATP03_FD_160578 | JGI IMG/M metagenome (GOLD analysis project Ga0213836, IMG submission 160578) | Coastal seawater microbial communities from Marineland, Florida, United States - SWPA TP0 #3 | ecosystem: Environmental > Aquatic > Marine > Coastal | place: USA: Florida | collected 2016-08-05
GTAGGTCCAGCCGGTGTTGATGGCTTCGCCGCGCACCGTCGGCGCCCCGTCTTCCGGATAGTGGCGCTCGAGATCCTCGCCCATCCACCAGCCGCCGAAGTGGAACGGCGCCCAGACCATGCCGACCGGCACCCGCTCGGTGACCATCGCCATCATTTTCAGGCGCGCGCCGGTCGGGGTCTCGATCCAGACATAGTCGCCCACGCGCACGTTGATCTGGGCCGCGTCGCCCGGGTTGACCTCGACGAACATGTTCTGCTGCAGCTCGGCCAGCCAGGGATTGGAACGGGTTTCCTCGCCCCCGCCCTCGTATTCCACCAGGCGCCCGGAAGTCATGATCATCGGGAAGTCCTTCGAGAAATCGACGTCCTGCACCGATTTGTACAGCGTCGGCAGGCGCAGGAAATTGGCCTTGTCGTCGTAGGTCGGGTACTTGGCGACCAGGTCGCGGCGTGGCGACATGAGCGGCTCGCGGTGGGTCGGGATCGGGTCGGGGAAGTTCCAGACGTTGGCGCGGGCGCGCGCATTGCCGAACGGCGCGCAGCCGTGGGCGATGACGACGCGGATGATGCCGCCCGAATTGTCGGTCTTCCAGTTCTTGCCCTCGGCCATGGCCTGCTCGGCCGGCGTCAGTTCGGCCCACCAGCCCAGTTTTTTCAGGAACACATGGTCGAACTCCGGATAGCCGGTGTCGAGTTCCGAATCCTTGTTGGCCGAACCGTCGGCCGCCAGCAGCGAGGCGCCATTGTGCTCGACGCCCCAGTTGGCGCGGAACGGCAAGCCGCCCTCCGCCACTGGTTTGCTGATGTCGTACAGGATAGGCGTGCCGGGGTGCTTCATTTCCGGCGTGCCCCAGCACGGCCACGGCAAGCCGTAGTAGTCGCCCTTGCAGGGACCGGACTCGGCGCGCATGGTGGTCGGGTTGAAGGTGTGCTTGTTCTCCATGTGGAGCTTCAGGCGCTCCGGCGAGCAGCCGGTGTAGCCGATGGTCCAGCAGGAGCGGTTGATCTCGCGCAGGATGTCCTCGATCACCGGCTCGTTCATGACGACCTTGATGTTCTTGCACAGCTCGTTGTGGAAGCCGAGCTTCTTGGCGAACAGGTACATGATCTCGTGGTCGGTCTTGCATTCGAAGAGCGGGGCGATGACCCGTTCGCGCCACTGGATCGAGCGGTTCGAGGCCGTGCAGGAACCGTGGGTCTCGAACTGCGAGGCGGCCGGCAGCAGGTAGACGCCATCGGTGCGGCCGTGCATCGCCGCCGTCATGCTCGGATACGGGTCGACCACGACCAGCAGGTCGAGCTTTTGCATGGCCGCCTTCATGTCCGGCAGGCGGGTCTGGCTGTTCGGCGCGTGGCCCCAGTAGAACACCGCCTTCAGGTTGGCCGGCTGGTCGACGTACTGGTTTTGCTCGTTCACGGCATCGAACCAGCGCGAGACGGTAATGCCCGGCTTTTCCATCAGTTCCTTGGAACCGAAGCGCGACAGCATCCAGTTGTAATCGACGCCCCAGACGTTGCCGAAGTGCTTCCAGGCGCCTTCGGCCAGGCCGTAGTAGCCGGGCAGCGAGTCGCCGTTCGGGCCGACGTCGGTCGCGCCCTGCACGTTGTCGTGGCCACGGTAGATGTTGGCGCCGCCGCCGGGCACGCCGATATTGCCCAGCGCCAGCTGCAGGATCGAGAGCGCACGCACGTTGGCGGTGCCGACGTGGTGCTGGGTGATGCCCATGCACCAGACCACCGACGACGGCTTGTTCTTGGCCAGCATTTCGGCCGCCATGCGCACCGAGGCTTCGGGCACGCCGGTGATGTCGGACACTTTGTCGGGCGTCCATTTGGCCACTTCCTTGCGCACGTCGTCCATGCCGTAGGTGCGCGCGGCGATGTAGTCCTTGTCTTCCCAGCCGTTCTCGAAGATGTGCCAGAGCATGCCCCAGACCAGCGGGATGTCGGTGCCCGGACGCACCCGCACATAGTGGTGGGCGAAGCGCGCGGTGCGCGTGAAGCGCGGGTCGACCACGATCATCTTGGCGCCCAGTTCCTTGGCGTGCAGGAAGTGCAGCATCGAGATCGGGTGCGCCTCGGCGGGATTCGAACCGATGAACATCACGGCCTTGCTGTAATGCAGGTCGTTGAACGAGTTCGTCATCGCGCCGTAGCCGAAGGTCTGGGCCACGCCCGCGACCGTCGTCGAGTGGCAGATGCGCGCCTGGTGGTCGCAGTTGTTCGAGCCCCAGAAGGCGGCGAACTTGCGCAGCAGGTAGGCTTGTTCGTTGTTGTGCTTCGAGCTGCCGATGAGCATGAGCGAATCCGGGCCGGACTGCTGGCGGATCTGCAGCATCTTGTCGCCGATCTCGTTGATCGCCTGGTCCCAGGAGATGCGGGTGTATTTACCGTTGACCAGCTTCATCGGGTAGCGCAGGCGGTGTTCGCCGAAGCCGTGCTCGCGCACCGAGGCGCCCTTGGCGCAGTGGGCGCCCATGTTGATCGGCGAATCGAAGGCCGCCTCCTGGCGCACCCAGACGCCATTGCTGACGATGGCGTCGACCGAGCAGCCGACCGAGCAATGGCTGCAGACGGTGCGTTTCAGTTCGGTCTTGACCGGCGCGGCGGCAGGATCGGCGGCTTGCGCCGGTTCGATCACGTTCAACGGCAACTGGCGCGCCAATGCGCCGGCGCCGGCTGCGACGCCGGCCCCGACCAGGAACTTGCGCCGCTTGACGCCTTTGTCGTTGGAACTCTTTACTAATGACATGGCTGGTCTCCGGGGTCGCTCACCAGTAGGCGGCGGTGTGATAGTAACGGCGAATGTGCTCGGTCTCGTGGTAGCCCTGCTTGACCTCCGGCTTGGCGGCCTCGGCTGGTGCGATCTCGGGCCTGGCCTCGGCGCCGGCGGCGACGGCCGCCAGCGCACCCAGGGGCGCGGCCCTCAGGAAATTGCGGCGCGACGGGTCAAGAATCGGTTCCGCGGCCTTGTCGTGTTGGTTCTCGGTCTTCATCGCATTTCCCTCGGATTGTTTAAGCATCAAAGCCGTCTTCCACCGCGAACGCCTCGGCTTCGATCGCCAGCAGCGCGGCCACGAAGGCGGCGATCAGGCGGTAGAAATTGGCGCCCTGGGCTTCTTTCATGTCGTTCAGGCAGCGCGCGTACCAGGGGGCGATGCGCGCTTCGAAAAACGCTTTTTGCTGGGCCAGCGGCTGGCGCCGGATGCCGGGGCCGCCCGCGATCAGCACGCGCATCGTCTCGCACAGGGCGCCCAGGTGGTCTTCGGACTCGAAGACGCCGCGCACACGGCCAATGCCGAAGCGCGCGAGGTCGTCGCGCAGCTCGGCCAGCGGGGTGTCGTTCATGAAGCCGGACAGGTAGAGCGAACCGTAGGGATTGAGCGCCGGCGTCCCGCTGCTGACGAAGAGCAGGTCGAATTCGTCGGCCACCGCGCCGGCGTCCATCACGCTGGCGGCCTGGGTCAGTTTTTCCCAGGCGTCGGCCAGGCTGTGCTCGGCGCCGGTGGCGGCGATGGCATCGGCCGCCGCGAGGCCGCGCAACAGGGCGTCGTCGGCCGGCGCCAGCAGCAGGCGCGCGGCCAGCGCATACAAATCGCTGCGGGCCTGGTCTTCCGGTGGGAGCGGCGGCGCCACCGGAATGGCGGCGTCGGCGCGCTTGAGCTCGTGCGCCATGGGGGGGTCGAACGTCGGTGATGCAGACTGCATGGACACGTGTGGCGCTCCGTTAATAAATCTTCATTGAAAGTGTAAGCTTTCCGCTACTAAAGGGTGCGCACGTTTGAAGTCTTTTGCATATGTCGACTACTTCATTCCCGCCGCGTGCATGACCAGCCGCACCAGGGCGGCCACCAGATACAGCGTCAATACCCCGCCCGCCCACAGGGCCACCAGCCAGCCGAGGCGCCGCAACCAGGGCTTTCTCATCCGTGGTAGCCCGCATCGGCCTTGACCTTGCCGCGGAAGACCCAGTACGACCAGACCGTGTACATCAGGATCACCGGCAGGATGACCAGCGTGCCGGCCAGGGCGAACCCCTGGCTGCTGGGCGGCGAGGCCGCTTCCCAGATCGTGATGAAAGGCGGGACGATGTGCGGCCAGATGCTGATCGCCATCCCGGTGTAGCCAAGGAAGACCAGCGCCAGCGCGGCGACGAAAGGCCAGCGGTGCGGGTCGCGCTTGAGGGAACCGAGCAGCAGCGCGACCGAGAGCAGCACCAGCAGCGGCACCGGCATCAGGAAGACGATGTTCGGGAAGCTGAACCAGCGGTCGGCCACGAAGGGGTCGCGCAGCGGCGTCCAGACACTGACCACGGCCACGGCGGCCAGCAGCATCAGCGCCAAGGGCCGCGCCACCCGCACCATGCGCCGCTGCAGGGCGCCCTCGGTCTTCATGATCAGCCAGGTGGCGCCCAGCAGCGTGTAGGCGATCATCACGCCGACGCCGGACAGCAGCGGGAACGGCGCGATCCAGTCGAAGGGCGCGCCGGCATAGCTGCGTCCGGACACCGCGATGCCGTCCAGGAAGGCGCCGAGCGAGACGCCCTGGAAGAAGCTGGCCACGAGCGAACCGCCGATGAAGGCCTTGTCCCACACGTGGCGCCCCTGCTCCTTCGCCTTGAAGCGAAATTCGAAGGCCACGCCGCGAAACACCAGGCCGACCAGCATGAAGACGAGCGGCAGATACAGCCCCGACAGGATGATCGAATAGGCCACCGGGAAGGCCGCCAGCAGCCCTTCTCCGCCCAGCACCAGCCAGGTCTCGTTGCCGTCCCAGACCGGCGCCACCGTGTTCATCATGGTGTCGCGCTCGCGCCGGTCCTCGACGAACGGAAACAGCATGCCGATGCCGAGGTCGAAGCCGTCCAGCAGCACGTACATGAAGACGGAAAAATAAATGATGACGGCCCAGACGACCGAAGTATCAATGTCCATCATCGCCTGCCTTGCCGTCGTCCAGGCCCAGCCCTGCGCCCGCGCCTTCGTCGTCGTTGCCGACGTCGGCCGCCGACATCGGCCGCATCGGCGTACGCACCTGGCCCGGCCCGCCCTGGGTGGCGCGCCGGAGTTCGAAGGCTTGCGGCCCCTTGCGCAGCATGCGCAGCACGTACACCGTACCGGCGCCGAACACGAAGAAGTACGCGACCACGAACAGGGCCAGCGTCAGCGCCAGCGGCCCGACCCCGTGCGGCGAGACGGCGTCGGCGGTGCGCAGGACGCCGTAGACGACCCAGGGCTGGCGCCCGACCTCGGTCGTCACCCAGCCGGCCAGGATGGCGACCAGCCCCGCCGGCCCCATCCAGAGCGCGGCGCGCAGGAACAGGCGCGTCGTGAAGATGCGGCTGCCCCTGCGCAGGAACAGGCTCCAGGCTCCGAGCGCGATCATCGAGAGGCCCAGCCCCACCATCAGGCGGAAGCTCCAGAACACGATCAGGGAATTGGGCCGGTTTTCGGGCGCGAATTGCTTCAGGCCCGGGATTTGCCCGTCCCAGGAATGGGTGAGGATGAGGCTGCCCAGGTGGGGGATGCCGAGCGCGTAGCGGGTGCGTTCGGCCGCCATGTCCGGTATGCCGAACAGCAGCAGCGGCACCGCTTCGCCGGGCGTGTTCCGCCAGTGGCCTTCCATCGCCGCCAGCTTGGCCGGCTGGTGTTCGGCGGTGTTCAGGCCATGGAAGTCGCCGATCACGGCCTGGATGGGCGCGACCAGCAGCAGCATCCACATCGCCATGGAGAGCATCTTGCGCACTGCCGGATTGTCGCGCTTTTTCAGCAGCTGCCAGGCGCCGGTGGCGCCGACGATCAGGGCGGTGGTCAGGTAGGCCGCCGCCACCATGTGCAGCAGCCGGTACGGGAAGGAGGGATTGAAGACGATCGCCAGCCAGTCGCTCGGCACCATGCGGTTGCCTTCGATGGCGTAACCCTGCGGCGTCTGCATCCAGCTGTTGGCGGCCAGGATCCAGGTGGCCGAGACCAGGGTGCCCACGGCGACCAGGCAGGTGGCGAGGAAATGCAGGCCGGGGCCGACCCGGGTCCAGCCGAACAGCATCACGCCGAGGAAGCCCGCTTCCAGGAAGAAAGCGGTCAGCACCTCGTAGGCCAGCACCGGGCCCAGGATCGAGCCGGCGAATTCGGACATATGGCTCCAGTTGGTGCCGATCTGGTAGGCCATCACGATGCCCGAGACCACGCCCATGCCGAACATGACGGCGAAGATCTTGAGCCAAAAGTGGTAGAGGTCGACATACACCTGGCGCCGGGTGCGCAGCCAGCACAGCTCGAGGACGGCCAGGTAGCTGGCCAGGCCGATGGTCACGGCGGGAAACAGGATGTGGAACGACATCGTGAACGCGAACTGAATGCGCGCCAGGTCCAGGGCGGTCATGCCGGACATGTCTTCTCCTCTCAGGTGTTCCAAATCTAGCATGGCGCGCGACGCGCACGGTAGCCTTTCGGAGCGAAAGCTGGGTGATGACGCCCGTCCGTTCTATAATCCGGCACACCCATTCAATTTCCCCTCCGATGAGCCAGGGCATCCATTTCTCCGCCAGTGCGCCGGTCACCCTCGGCGCCATCAAGGCCAGCTGCAGCGCCTGCAGCATGCACCAGCTGTGCCTGCCGATGGGACTGGACGAGGCCGACATCAACCGCCTCGACCAGATCATCGGCGGCCGGCGCCGGCTGGCGCGCGACGAACGCCTGTACACGATGGGCGCACCGTTTCGCAGCCTGTACGCGGTGCGCTATGGCCACTTCAAGACCTACCAGATCAATGCCGCCGGCGAGCAGCAGATCACCGGCTTCCAGATGGCCGGCGAGCTGCTCGGGATGGACGCCATCAGCGGCGAGCGCCACCACTGCGACGCGGTGGCGCTCGAGGACAGCGAGGTCTGCGAGATTCCGTTCGCCCGGCTGGAAGACCTGTTCGGCCAGGTGCCGGCCCTGCTGCGCCACTTCCACCGCATCATGAGCCAGGAAATCACGCGCGAGCAAAACGTCATGCTCTTGCTCGGCAACATGCGCGCCGAGCAGCGCTTCGCCGTCTTCCTCGTCAACCTGTCGGCGCGCTACGCGGCGCGCGGCTACTCGCCCACCGAATTCGGCCTGCGCATGTCGCGCGAGGACATCGGCAACTACCTCGGCCTGACGATCGAAAGCGTCAGCCGCCTGCTCTCGCGTTTCCGCAAACAGGGCTGGGTCGCCGTCGACAAGCGCGAGATGAAACTGCTCGACCTGGCGAAACTCAAGGCCATTGCCGCCGGCACCGAGCAGTGCAGCCCGATGGCCTGAGCGCCCTTACGCCTTCGCCTTCTCCTTCGCGATCCAGCCATCGACCAGCTGCCCCAGCACGTCGAGCGGCACCGAGCCGGCGCCCAGCACCATGTCGTGGAAGCTTGGGAGCGAGAACTTCGGCCCCAGCGCCGCCCTCGCCTTTTCGCGCAGTTCGACGATGCGCAGCATGCCGATCATGTAGGCGGTGGCCTGGCCGGGCCAGACCACGTAGCGGTCGACTTCCTCGACGTTGATGCCGTAGTCGACCGCCTGCTGGCGCGTCCAGCCCTTGGTGTGCAGGCCGGTGTCGACCACGAGGCGGCGTGCGCGGAACAGTTCCGAGCCGAGCGCCCCGAGCAGGCCAGGCAAGTCGCCCTCGTACCAGCCCTGCTCCACCGCCAGCCGTTCGGTGTAGAGCGCCCAGCCTTCGCTGTGCGCGCTGCCGCCGCTGAAGATGCGGGCGCTGCGGTATTTCGGGATGCCGGCCAGCTCCTGCTGGATCGCCAGCTGGAAGTGGTGGCCCGGCACCGCCTCGTGGTACGACAGGCTGCGCATGCGGATCATGTCGAACTTCGGCCCGCGCATCGGCACCCAGAACACGCCCGGACGGCTGCCGTCCGGCGCCGGCAGGCTGTAGTGGGCGGCGGCCGAGGCTTCGGTCAGCGCCGGCTCGCGCAGCACGTCGACCGGCGCGCGCGGCTTCAGGTTGAACAGCGCTTCGCTGCGCACCAGGGCGTCCTGCACCATCAGCTTGTACCTGGCCAGGATCGCCGGGCGCGGGTCGCCTTCTCCCTTCGGCTGGTGGGTGGCGTCGAGCGCCTTCATGCGCGCCTCGATATTGCCTTCGTTGAAGCCGAGCGCGCGCAGGTGCTTGTCCATCTCCGCTTCCAGGCGCGCCACTTCGCGCAGGCCGATCGCGTGGATTTCCTCGGCCGTGAGCGTGGTGCTGGTGTAATTCGCGAGCGCGCGCTGGTAGGCCCCCAGCCCGCCCGGCAGGCGCGCAATGCCGGCCGTGTCGTCCGTATTCGGATGCAGTTCGGCCATGAAGCGCTGCACGCGCGCATACGCGGGCCGGATCTTGTCCTCGACGATGCGGGTGGCGCGCGCGATGGCCGCCGAGCGCGCCTCGGGCGTCAGGTCGGTCAACGCGGCGCTGCGCGTCTCGAGCGAGGCGACCAGCACGTTTTGCGGCGCGGCCGGCTTCAGGAAGCTGTCGACCTGGAACTGGGCGCGCTCGAGGATGAAGCGCGGCGGGATCAGCTTGCGTGCGCTGGCCGCGCGGGCGCGCGCCAGCGCTTCGTCCATGCGCGCGCCGACCTGCTCCAGGCGCGCCAGCCAGCTGTCGACGTCCTGCGCGTTGCGCATCGGATGGGTCTGGGTCATGAAATTGACCAGGCCGACCTGCGGCCCGCCGAACTGCGAGAACACGAAGTTGTAGTCCTCGAAGGGTTCGTTGGCGATCACGTTCGAGAGCGACCAGCGCATCACCAGGGCCGAGGTGCGCTGGGTCTCGCCCAGCGGGCCGGCCAGCCACTTGTCGAGACGGGCCACGCCGGTCTTCGCCAGCGCCACCATCTGCTTGCGGCGCGCCGCGGTCTGCGGCGTCAGTTCGCGGTCGAGCGCGCCCTGCTCCGCGCCGCCGAAATACTGGGTGCTGCTGGCCAGCTGCGGGTTCATGCGCACCCAGCCGGCGGCGTAGCGCTCGGCCCAGGCGTCGAAGGCGGCGTTCGGCTTGACGGCCGGCGTGCCGGCGACCGATGCGGCGGCCGGCGCGGCGCAGGCCGCGTCGGGAAGGATGGCCCCCGCCAGCGCGAGCGGGACGAACAGGGTGGCGACGGCGGCGCGCAGGCTGCGCTGGGAGGAAATCGGCATGGTGTCTCTTGTTGTGATGGTTCGGCGAAGTGCCGGGGCGAATCTACCATGGATGAGTTGGGGCGGACAATCGAATCCGGCGCGCGTATCCCGCGTAATCGGCTAGAGTATTTCAGGCTGTCTATCTGGAACACTCACCCTTCACCACCAGGAAACCGCATGCCCATCTCGCAATCCCTCCGCGACGACCTCGCCGCCCGCCTGCACGCCAGCCGCGACGCCGCGCTCGCCACCCTGCGCGCCCATACCGGCCTCGATCCCGCAGGCGACGCGCCGCCTTCCATCGCGCCGGGCGCCCACCAGGCGCAGGGCGACGACGCATCGACCGCCGAAACGATCGCCCACGACGAAGAGCACTTCGCCGAGCACGAGACCAGGATGCTGGGCGAGATCGACGCCGCCATCGGCCGGCTCGACAACGGCACCTACGGTATCTGCATGTCCTGCGGCTGCGAGATCCCCGAACAGCGCCTGCTGGCCACGCCCACGGTGCAGACCTGCGTGCCCTGCCAGGAGCGCATCGAGAAGGAAGACGGCACGGGACGCGGCCCGACGATGTGAGTAGCCGGCGTATATTTATGCTAAAAGCATAAAAATAGTAGGATGATTTTATTGCTGGTTCGTTTTTTCTGGTGATACTATTTCTCACGAAAACCTTTCGTGGGAGTCCTATGCGTGCGCGATACCATGGCGAGCCGGTGACGACGAATGCCTTCACCGAAGCCCCTCCGGGGCGATTCGGCTTCATGTTCGGCGACCTCGCAAGCAAGCCGGAAAACCGCTTGCCCGAAGGCCCGGATACGATCGAGGCGCTGCGCCAGCTGGGGAGGTCCATGGGCGAGGATCCGTCGAACGAGGAAAGCGGCATACCGGCCGCCTTCACCTACTTCGGCCAGTTCATCGACCATGACATCACGCTGACGGAAATCGAGCAGCCGCGCGACGGTGCGCCGCCCGACATCTTCAATGTCATCGAATTGCCGGATTTCCCCGTCCTCACGCCCGAGCAGGTGGCCACCCGCCTGCTGAACCGGCGCACCGGCGTGCTCGATCTCGACAGCGTCTACCAGCTCGACGGGGCGCAGGGCGCGCGCGATCCGGACGGCGCCATGGTGCTCGGCAGCGTCACCGAAGTGCCCGAGGAATTACGTCCGATCAAGACCGCGGACCTGCACCACGACCTGCCCCGGCTGCCGCCCCAGGCCGACCGCGAGCTCGACCGCAAGGCCATCATCGGCGACGCCCGCAACGACGAGAACCTGGTCATCGCCCAACTGCACGTGGCCTTCCTGCGCGCGCATAACGCGCTCATGCGGCGCGACGGACTCGATGCCGGCCAGGCCAGGCGCGCCATCCGGCGCCGCTACCAGTGGGCCGTGCTGCACGATTTCCTGCCGCGCATCTGCGCGCCGCGCGTCATGCAGACACTGCACGAGGACGGCGCAACGGCATGGAGAGCCGAGCGCGCCTCGGCGCTGTTCATGCCGATCGAATTCTCGGCCGCGGCGTACCGCTTCGGCCATTCGATGGTGCGCCAGGAATACGATTACAACGACACCTTCAAGCCCGAAGGCGGACTGGCGCGCGCCACCTTCAACTTCATGTTCACCTTCACCGCCTTGTCCGGCGACATCCAGCCCGAACCCGGCGAGAACCACCAGTTCCCGTCGCTGCCGAACAACTGGATCATCGACTGGGTGCGCTTTTTCGACCATGGCGCCACGGCCGGCCCGAATCCGGCGCGAAAGATCGATACCCGCATCAGCCCGGAGCTGGCCAACTTGCGCGACCAGGTCGGCATGCCGATCCCCTCCATCATGGGGCGTCTCGCCGCGCGCAACCTGCTGCGCGGCTATCTGCTGGGCCTGCCCACCGGCCAGGCGGTGGCCGCCAGGCTGGGCGTCGACGGGCCGGACGCAGCGGCGATCCTGGCCGCCGTCCCGGAAACGAACCGGGCGCGTTTCGCCGCCGCCGGCTTTCACCTGGCCACGCCGCTCTGGTTCTACATCCTGGCCGAAGCCGCCGCCGCCGAGGGCAAGCACCTGGGGAGCGTGGGCAGCGTCATCGTTGCCGACACCTTGTGGAACCATGTCCGCTTCGCCGACGACAGCGTGCTGGTGGATCCGCCGACGCGCGCCGAGCTGGACACGGGCGAATTCACGCTGCGCGGCCTGATCCGCATCGGCCAGGATGCGAAACTGCCGCCCCTGTGACGCGCGTCCCGCGCCGCGCGCCTAGAGCGGCGGGTCGGCGACGATCGTCAGCGCCGCCTCCCGGGCCGGACGCCAGCTGCGCGCCAGCCGCCATTGCCCGTCCACGTCTTCGGCCACGACCTGCCAGTGCGTCATCTCGAGGGCCGGCAGCGCCAGGTCGAGGTTGCCCTGCTGGTCGGGCACCACTTCCAGCACCCGGTCTTTCAGCGGCTGGGTCGGATGCGCCAGGCGAATCCGGAACGGCGCGGCCAGCGGCCGCCCGAAGCTCTCCAGGCGCCCGCTCAGGCGATCGTCGGCATAGCGCGCGAACAGGGCCAGGCGCAGCGCGCTGGCCATGCGGTCGCGCCGCAAGTCCTGGTTGATCGCCTTGCCCTGCCTGTAATAGTCGTCCACCACCATCGCGTCGGGCTGGCGCAGCGCCAGCACCACGCTCACGGCGGTGGCCGCCATCACCGCCGCCGGCCCCAGCATGATGAACCATGGCCAGCGGTGGCGGTACCAGGGGGCGGGCGTTTCCTGTGCAATTGCGCGTCGCATGGCTGTCCTCTTAATGCGGCACGATGAAGGCCGCTTCTTCGCGTACGCTCACCGACGGGTCGTCGAGCGCGCTGACGGTGAAGGCGATGCGGCGCGCGCCCGGCGCGTTGCCGGCGTCGGCGCGCACCCGCACCGGCATGGCGCGGCTCGCGGCGCCGCCGATCTCGACCACTTCGGCGTCGGCGATCGACGCGCCCGGCAGTCCGCTGACGGCAATGCGCAGCAGGCGCGCCTCTTCGCTCGTATTCATCAGCTGCAGGCGGTAGACGTTCTCGATGCGGCCGCCTTCGACTTCGCGCCCCATCGACCCGCGGTCGCGGATGACGTCGACCTTGAGCGGCACGCGCAGCGCCAGCGAGACCGCCATCGCGCCGCTCATCAGCGCCAGCACGGCCGCATAACCGAGCACGCGCGCACGCAGCAGGCGGCGCCTGACGGTGGCCGCATCCCAGCCTCCGGCCAGGGCGTTTTCGGTGGCGTAGCGGATCAGGCCCGCCGGCTTGCCGATTTTTTCCATCACGCCGTTGCAGCCGTCGACGCAGGCGGCGCAGCCGATGCACTCGTACTGCAGGCCGCGCCGGATGTCGATCCCGGTCGGGCAGACCTGCACGCACAGGCTGCAGTCGATGCAGTCGCCGGCCGCCGGATCGCCGGCCGGCGCCGCCGCGCGCCCGAGCGGGCGGCGCGGTTCGCCGCGCGCGCGGTCGTAGGTCACGATCAGGGTGTCGCGGTCGAACATCGCGCTCTGGAAGCGGGCGTAGGGACACATGTACTTGCAGACCTGCTCGCGCAGCCAGCCGGCGTTGCCATAGGTCGCCAGGCCGTAGAACAGCACCCAGAAGGTCTCCCACGGGCCGAGGTCGAGGTGGCGCACGCCGGCCATCAGCGACTCGACCGGCGTGAAATAGCCGACGAAGGTAAAGCCGGTCCATAAGGCCAGCGCCAGCCAGGCCGCGTGCTTGGCGCTCTTCCTGCCGACCTTGTCGAGCGTCCAGGGCTGGCGGTCGAGCCGGATGCGGGCGCTGCGCGGGCCCTCGATGCGGCGCTCGATCCACAGGAACAGCTCCGTGTAGACCGTTTGCGGGCAGGCGAAGCCGCACCAGACCCGCCCCGCCACCGTGGTCACGAGGAACAAGGCGTAGGCGCAGACGATCAACAGGCCAGCGAGGTAGATGAAGTCCTGGGGCCAGAGCACCAGGCCGAACAGGTGGAACTTGCGCGCCCCGAGGTCGAACAGCACCGCCTGGCGGCCGTTGTAGCTGATCCACGGCAGGCCGTAGAACAGCAGCTGGGTCAGGCAGACGCAGGCCCAGCGCAGCGAGGCGTAGCGCCCCGCCGTTTCGCGCGGGTAGATCTCCTCGCGCGCGGCGTACATCTTGATGACCGCTTCCTGCGGCGCGCTCATTTCGCCGCCACCGCGCGATCCTGCGCCGGGTGCGACAGGCTCCACACATAGGCCGCCAGCACGTGCACCTTCGGCTCGCCCAGGAACTCGCCGAAGGCCGGCATGGTGTTGACGCGGCCCTTGCGGATGGTCTCCATCACCGTCTCGGCGCTGCCGCCGTAGAGCCACACTTTGTCGCTCAGGTTGGGCGCGCCCAGCAGCGGGTTGCCCTTGCCCTCGGCGCCGTGGCAGGCCGCGCAGGCGGCGAACTTGGGTTTGCCGAACACCACGCGGATCGGATCGGCCGGCGCGCCGGACAGGTTCATCACGTAATGCGCGACCGACTCGATGTCCTTGTCCGAGCCGAGCACGGCGCCCATGGGCGGCATCCGGCCCACCCGCCCGGCCATGATGGTGGCCTTGATCGTGGCCGGTTCGCCGCCGTGCAGCCAGTCGCCGTCGGTCAGGTTGGGGAAGCCCTTGTTGCCGCGCGCGTCGGAGCCGTGGCACTGGGCGCAGTAATTCATGAACATGCGCTCGCCGATCGCGCGCGCCTGCGGGTCGGCCGCGACCGCCTCGATGCTCTGGCCGGCATAGCGCGCGAACAGCGGGCCGTAGTCGGCGTCGGCCTGTTTCAGTTCGGCCTTGTACTGGCGGCCGGACTGCCATCCGAGCTTGCCGGCATAGCTGCCCAGGCCCGGATACAGCACCAGGTAGGCCACGGCGAAGACGATGGTCAGGTAGAACAAAACCATCCACCAGCGCGGCATCGGGGTATTCAGTTCGGTGAGATCCTCGTCCCAGACGTGGCCGGTGGTGGTCTCGGGCTGGCCGTCGGCGCCGATCCTGGCCTTGTGGGTCGACTGCGACCACAGCAGGATGGCGCAGCCGGCCACCGACAGCAGCGTGACCAGGGCGATGTACCAGTTCCAGAAGCCGTTCGTAAAGTCACTCATCCCCGCCTCCCGCATCGGTAAAAGGCAGGCTTGCGGCGGCGTCGAAATCGGCGCTGCGCTTGAAAAGGAAAGTCCAGAGCACGATGGCGGCGAAGGTGGCGAAGGAAATCACCGTCATCACGCTGCTCGCGCTGTCGAAAAGTCGTTCGATGTCCATGGTTGCTGGCCTCAGTTTCTGGTCTTGATCTGGATGCCCATGCCCTGCAGGTAGGCGATCAGCGCATCCTGTTCGGTCTTGCCCTCCAGTTCGGCGGGCGCGTCCTTCACCTCCTGCTCGCTGTAGGGCACGGCCAGCAGCTGCATGGCGCGCATCTTGGGCACGATCTCGGCGGGGTCGAGCCGGTTCTTCGCCAGCCACGGGTAGCCGGGCATGTTCGATTCGGGCACCACGTCGCGCGGGTTGTCGAGGTGGGTGCGGTGCCATTCGTCGCTGTAGCGCCCGCCGACGCGCGCCAGGTCGGGACCGGTGCGCTTGCTGCCCCACTGGAAGGGATGGTCGTAGACGAATTCGCCGGCCACCGAATAATGGCCATAGCGCTCGGTCTCGGCGCGGAAGGGCCGGATCATCTGCGAATGGCAGTTGTAGCAGCCTTCGCGGATGTAGATGTCGCGGCCCGCCAGGCGCAGCGGCGCATAGGGCTTCAGGCCGGCCACCGGCTCGGTGGTCGACTTCTGGAAGAACAGCGGCACGATCTCGACCAGGCCGCCGAAGGAGATCACGAGCAGCACCAGGCCGATCAGGAGCCAGGGATTCTTCTCGATCCATTCGTGGGTGAAGTTTTTCATGGTGGGTCCTCAGGCGTGGTTCGGCACGTGCGATTCGACGGCGCAGGCTTCGGCATGGTCGTGCTGCGGCTGGCGCGGCAGCGGGATCGGGGCGTCGACATTGACCGTGCCGGCCAGCGTCTTCCAGGTATTCAGGGCCATCATCAGCATGCCCGACAGGTAGAGCAGGCCGCCGCCGAAGCGGATCACGTAATACGGGAAGGTCGCCTTGACGCCCTCGGCGAAGGTGTAGGTCAGCGTGCCGTCGGCATTCACCGCGCGCCACATCAGGCCCTGCATCACGCCGGCGATCCACATCGCGGCGATGTACAGGACGATGCCGATGGTCGCCACCCAAAAATGGGTGTCGACCAGCTGGACGCTCCACATTTCCTTCTTGCCGGCCAGGCGGGGAATCAGGTAGTAGACCGAGCCCATGGTGATGAAGCCGACCCAGCCCAGGGCGCCGGCATGCACGTGGGCGACGGTCCAGTCGGTGTAGTGGGACAGCGCATTGATGGTCTTGATCGACATCATCGGCCCCTCGAAGGTGGCCATCCCGTAGAACGAGAGCGAGACGATCAGGAATTTCAATATCGGATCCGAGCGCAGCTTGTGCCAGGCGCCGGACAGGGTCATGACGCCGTTGATCATGCCGCCCCAGCTTGGCGCGAGCAGGATCAGCGAGAACACCATGCCCAGCGACTGGGTCCAGTCGGGCAGCGCCGTGTAATGCAGGTGGTGCGGGCCGGCCCACATATAGGTGAAGATCAGGGCCCAGAAATGCACGATCGAGAGGCGGTAGGAATACACGGGGCGCCCGGCCTGCTTGGGGATGAAGTAATACACCATGCCGAGGTAGCCGGCGGTGAGGATGAAGCCGACCGCGTTATGGCCGTACCACCACTGGATCATCGCGTCCTGCACGCCGGCGTACACCGGGTAGGACTTGAAGGCCGACACCGGCACCACCGCGCCGTTGACGACGTGGAGCACGGCCACCGCGATGATGTAGGCGCCGAAGAACCAGTTGGCGACGTAGATGTGCTGCACGCGGCGTTTGACGATGGTGCCGAAGAAGACCACCGCGTAGGCCACCCAGACCACCGTGATCAGGAGCGCGATCGGCCATTCGAGTTCGGCGTATTCCTTGCCGCGCGTGAGCCCCATCGGCAGCGTGACGGCGGCCGCCACCAGCACCGCTTGCCAGCCCCAGAAGGTGAAGGCGGCCAGGCGGTCGGAGAACAGCCGCACCTGGCAGGTGCGCTGTACCACGTAGTACGAGGTGGCGAACAGGCCGCAGATGCCGAAGGCGAAGATCACCGCGTTCGTATGCAGCGGCCGCAGGCGCCCGTACGAGAGCCAGGGGATGTCGAAGTTGAGCGCCGGCCAGGCCAGCTGGGCGGCGATGAAGACCCCGGCGGCCATGCCGATGACGCCCCAGACGACCGTGGCGACGGCGAACTGGCGCACGATCTTGTAGTTATAGTCCAGACTGCTTTTCAAGATACTCTCCCGAGTGAAGGTATTGCGATGTCAGCAGGGAGAGTAGATTTCTCGACTTTAAAAATCCTTGATGTGAATCAAAATCTTAAATGTCGCTGAAGATACGGACAAAATAGTCCGGCCCGTGTCAGCCGGCGCCGCGGTCGTCGTCGTGCAGGATGCGCAGGGCCGGTCCCTCCATGTCCTCGAACTGGCCGCTGTCGGCGGCGCCGAAGAACACCCACAGCGCCAGCGCGACCAGCACCAGCGACAGCGGGATCAACAGGTAGAGGGCTTCCATGCCTAGCGCCTCAATCGCAGTGCGTTGAGCACGACGATGGCCGAACTGGCGGCCATGCCGATGCTCGACAGCCAGGGATCGAGCAGGCCGGCGGCGGCGGCGGGGATCGCGGCCAGGTTGTAGAGGCAGGCCCAGGCCAGGTTCTGGCGCACGATGCGCAGCGTGCGCGCGGCGGTGTCGGCGGCGTCGGCCAGGGGCGCCAGGCTGTCGCCGAGCAGCACGCCGTCCGCATGCAGCTGCGCCAGCGCGGCGCCGCCACCCATCGCGAAGGAGACGTCGGCGCCGCCCAGCACGGCGGCATCGTTGACGCCGTCGCCGACCATCGCCACGACCGCGCCGCCGGCCTGCAGGCGCCGCACGTAGGCGAGCTTGTCTTCGGGGAGCTGGCCGCCCAGGGCTTCATGGATGCCGAGCCGGGCGGCCACCGCGCGCGCGGCCGGGACGGCGTCGCCGCTGAGCAGGACGACCTGCTTGCCGGCTGCCTCGAAGCGGCGCACGATCGCGCCGGCCTCGGGACGCAGGGCGTCGGCGACCGTGAAGCAGGCCAGCCACTGGCCCTCGCGCGCCAGCCAGAGCGTGCCCGCCTCCCCATCGCACGCGGGCATGGCGGCGGCGATGGCGCCAACGAAGGCCGCGCTGCCGAGCCGGTAGCGCACGCCGTCGACGCTGCCCTCGACGCCTTCGCCGGGCCGGTAGACGATGGCGCTGGCGGCGCGCGCGCGCGGCGCCAGCGCGCGGATCGCCGCCGCCAGCGGATGCGCATTGCCGGCTTCCAGGCCGGCCGCGATGGCCAGCGCGGCGGCGGCATCGAGCGCGCCGCAGACCCGCACCGCCTGCACGCAGGGCCGGCCCATTGTCAGGGTGCCGGTCTTGTCGAACACGACGTGGGTGGCGCGCGCCAGGGTTTCGAGGGTGTGCGGGCTGACCGCCAGCACCCCGCGCCGCAGCAGGCTGGCGCTGGCCGCCGCCAGCGCGGTGGGCGTGGCCAGCGAGAGCGCGCAGGGGCAGGTCACGACCAGTACCGCGATCGCCGCCGGCAAGGCGCGCGCCGGATCGAACCAGTGCCAGAACAGGTAGACCAGCAGCGTCAGCACCAGCAGGGCCGCGACCGACCAGGCGGCGACGCGGTCGGCCCAGAGCGCGAGCGCCGGCTTGCCCTGCCCCGCCTTCTCGGCCAGGCGCACCAGGCGCGCCAACGTGCTGTCGCGCGGCGCGGCGCCGATTTCGAGCACGATGGCCTGCGCCACGTTGACGGCGCCGCCGGGCAGCGCGGCGCCCGGCCCCATGCGGCGCGGCGCGCTCTCGCCAGTCAGCAGGGCCAGGTCGATCTCGCTCTCGCCTTCGAGGATGGTGCCGTCGGCGGGCAGCGCCTGGCCCGGGGCCACCAGCACCACGTCGCCCGGCGCCAGCGCGGCGGCGGCGACCAGCTCGGCATGGCGGTCGTGCGGATAGGCGCGCAGGCGCTGGGCCGATGCCGGCAGCGCCTCCTGCAGCGCTTCGAGCGCGGACGCGGCGCGCCGGCGCGCCTCGAGTTCCAGGCAGCGGCTGCCCAGCAGCAGGAAGATGAACATGGTCACCGAGTCGAACCAGAGCGCGCCCTGGCCGCGCACCAGGGCCAGCGTGCTGGCGCCGAAGGCCGCGCCGATGCCGAGCGCCACCGGCACGTCCATGCCCGGCAGGCCGCGCCGCAGGTCGCGCCAGGCGCCGGCGAAAAACGGCTGCGCCGCATACAGCACCGCCGGCAGCGTGAGCAGGAACGACGCCCAGCCCATCAACGCAGTCATGTCGGCCTCGATCGCGTCCTCGCCCGCGAGGTAGGCCGGGACGGCGTACATCATCACCTGCATCATCGCCAGGCCGGCCACGAACAGGCGCCGCAGCAGCGTGCGCCGTTCGCGCGCCAGGTGGGCGCCGTGGCGCCGGGCGTCGTACGGATAAGCCGTGTAGCCGATCGCTCGCAGCGCCCGCAGCAGGGTGCTGACCTTGCACCGGGCCGGGTCCCAGCGCAGCTGCAGGCGCGCCGCGCTCACGTTCAATGTCGCCTCCAGCACGCCCGGCAGCGCGCCCATGCGCCGTTCGATCAGCCAGACGCAGGCGGCGCAGCGAATGCCCTCGATCGTGAAGCCGCCCTCGCCGCTGTTGCCGGCGGCATCGTAGAGCGCCAGTTCCGGCGCGTCGGTGTGGGCCACGCGCTCGCCGTAAGCGATGCGCGTGGCGTAGTAATCCGCGCAGCCGGCGTCGACGATCGCGCCGGCGGCGGCCGCGCAGCCGGGGCAGCACATGGCGCGCTCGACGCCGCCGATGCGCGTTTGCCAGCGCCGTTCGCCCGCCAGCGGCAGGCCGCAGTGGAAGCAGTCTCCGGGCGCGCGCGCGAGCGGGTTCACGGCGCCGTTCCCGGTGCGACGCAGACCGCCGCCAGCCAGCTGTGCGGCAGCCCGCCGGCCGCGCGCGCCAGGCCCAGCACGCCGAAGCCGAGCACCAGCACGCCGCAGGCGAGGCGCACCGGGCGCCGCCGCAGGGCGCCGCGCAGGCGCGCGCCGGCCAGGCCGAGGGCCGTCATCATCGGCAGCGTTCCCAGGCCAAAGGCCAGCATGACGGCCGCGCCGCCGCCGGCCGAGCCGCTCAGCATGGCCGTGACCAGCACGCTGTAGACCATCGCGCACGGCAGCCAGCCCCACAATGCGCCGGCCAGGAACAGGCGCGCGCCCGTATCCGGCGGGCCGATGCGGCGCAGCAGCGGCGCCAGCCGGCGCCACAATGCCTGGCCGCCGGCCTCGATGCGGGCGATGCCGCGCCAGGCGTCCATCAGGTGCAGGCCGAGCGCGGCCAGCAGCAGGTTGGCCAGCACGTGGGCGCCCGCCTGCAGCGCCGGCAAAGCGCCCAGGCGCAGGGCGCCGCCCGCCAGGCCGCCGGCCAGCGCGCCGGCCGCGCCGTAGCTGGCGATGCGTCCCAGGTTGTAGGCCAGGGTGCGCGGCAGCGCCGGCGCCACGGCCGGGTGCAGCGCGATCACGCTGGCGCCAGGGCGCGCCGGCGCCAGCGAGAGCGCGCCGACGATCCCGCCGCACATGCCGGCGCAGTGGACGCTGCCGAGCAGGCCCACGACGGACACGGCGGCCAGGTTCACGCCCATCTCAGACGGTGCGGGAGTGGCGCGCCGCCGTGCCCGGCCGGCCCAGGTAGCGGTCGAACACCATGCACAGGTTGCGGATCAGGAGGCGTCCGCGCGGCGTCACCGTCAGCCAGCCGTCCTCGATCAGCACCAGGCCATCGGCCGCATGTTCGCGCAGTTGCGCCAGTTCGTCGGCAAAGTAGTCGGCGAAGACGATCGGGAAGGCCTGTTCGATGGCGTGGAGCGAGAGCTCGAACTGGCACATCAGGCCCTGGATGATGGTGCGGCGCAGCAGGTCGTCCATGCCCAGCACGACGCCGCGTTCGACCGGCAGTTCGTTGTTGTCGAGCGCCTCGTAATACGCGTCCAGGGTCTTGGCGTTCTGGCTGTAGGTGGCGCCGACGGCGCCGATGGCGCTCACGCCGCAGGCCACCAGGTCGCTGTCGGCATGGGTCGAATAGCCCTGGAAGTTGCGGTGCAAGCGGCCCTGGCGCTGGGCGACGGCCAGGTCGTCGTCCGGCTTGGCGAAATGGTCCATGCCGATGTACACGTAGCCGGCGCCGGTCAGGCGCGCGATGCACAGGGCCAGCATGTCGAGCTTTTCGGCGCTGCCGGGCATGTCCGCCTCGAGGATGCGGCGCTGCGGCTTGAACAGCTGCGGCAGGTGGGCGTAGTGATAGAGCGAGATGCGGTCGGGGCTGGCGGCGACCACCTTTTCCATCGTCGCCGCCATGCTCGCCAGGGTCTGCTTCGGCAGCCCGTAGATCAGGTCGATGCTGACCGAGCGGAAGCCGGCCGCGCGCGCCGCGCCGATGATGGCGCGCGTCTCCGCTTCCGGCTGCACCCGGTTGACGGCCTGCTGCACCGCGGCGTCGAAATCCTGCACGCCCAGGCTGATGCGGTTGAAGCCCTGGCGCCGCAGGCTGTGCACGCGTTCGGCGGACACCGAGCGCGGATCGACCTCGATCGAATACTCGCCCGCCTCGTCGGGCGCGAAGCGGAAGCTGCGCCGCAGGTGCGCCAGCAGACCGCCCATCTGCGCGTCGGACAAATAGGTCGGGGTGCCGCCGCCGAAATGCAGTTGCCCGACCTCGTTCATGCCTGAGAACAGCGCGCCCTGCATCGCGATTTCACGCTTCAGGTAGCCGAGATACCTCGCCGCCTTCTCGCGGTTCTTGGTGACGATCTTGTTGCAGGCGCAGTAGTAGCAGACCGTGTCGCAGAACGGGATGTGCAGGTAGAGCGACATCGGGCGCGGCGCGCCGCGCGTGCGCACCGCCGCCACCGCATGCAGGTAGTCGCGGTAGCCGAAGCCGGCGTTGAAGCGGTCGGCCGTCGGATACGAGGTGTAGCGCGGGCCGTTCTTGCCGAGGCGCGCGATCAGGCCGGCGTCGAAGTCGACGCCGGCGGGGGCGATCGGCAGGCTGTGCGCCGGGTGGATGGAAGCGTGGGGATGAAGCATGACGGGTGACTCCTGCGGCCTGCCGCGCCACCGAATGCGGCGCAGCGTGATGGAGGCAGTCTATTGATGCCGCCTAGCAAAATCCTTGACCTGCATCAAATTTCGCCCTGCCCGCGCCGTCGCCGGGCCTCAGGCGAATTTAAAGACCGACAAGGCCTGCGACAGGCGCGCCGCTTCCTCGGCCACATTGCTCGACGCAGCGGCCGACTGCTCGACCAGCGCCGCGTTCTGGCGCGTGATCGCGTCCAGGTCCGTGATGGCGCTGTTGACTTCGCCGATGTCGCCGCCCTGCGCCTGGCTGGCGTGGGTAATGTCGTGCATGATGGCGGCCGCCTGTCCGACCGCGGCGACCACTTCGCGCATGGTCTGGCCGGCTTCGCCGACCAGCGCATTGCCCTGCGCAACCTTGTGCACCGAGTCGTCGATCAGGGCCTTGATTTCCCTGGCCGCGCCCGCCGAACGCTGGGCCAGGCTGCGCACTTCGCCGGCCACGACCGCGAAGCCGCGCCCCTGTTCGCCGGCCCGCGCCGCCTCGACCGCCGCGTTCAGCGCCAGGATATTCGTCTGGAAGGCGATCCCGTCGATGAGGCCGATGATGTCGACGATGCGCGTGGCCGAGGCGCTGATCTGGCCCATGGTGGCGCCCACGCGTTCGACCGCGGCGCCGCCGCGCCCGGCGACGCCGGCGGCGGCGCCCACCAGCGCGTCGGCGCGCCGGGCGCTGTCGGCGTTGCGGCCGGCGGCGTTCGCCACCTGGCCGAGGCTGGCGACGGTCTGGGCCAGGCCGGCCGCCTGCGATTCGGTGCGCGCGGCGAGGTCGGCATTGCCGGCAGCGGTCTCGCGCGTCGTCAGCGCGATCGCGCCGACGTTGCCGCGCACGTCGCCGACGATGGCCTGGAGGTTGATGTTCAGCTGGCGCAGGGCGCGCAGCAGCAGGCCGAATTCGCCGCCGCGGCCGCTCTCGGGCAGGTGCGACAGGTCGCCGCCGGCCAGCGCATGCACGGCCGCCGTGGCCTCGCGCAGGGGCGCCAGGATGGCCTGGTGCAGCGCCGCCCAGGCGCCGCAGGTGGCCAGGATGCCGGCGCCGGCCAGCAGGCGCCAGGCCGCGCCCTCGGCCGCCAGGCCCAGCGCGCCCAGCAGCAACGCCTGCATGCCCATCACCAGGGCCAGGCGCCGTCCCAGCGCCAGCCGGCCCAGGCCCCGGATGCGCGCGGCCAGGCCGGTGCGCACGGCGCTGCCGCCGCGGATGGCCAGCGCGCCCTGCCCGCCGGTGCGGAACGCGCGGTACAGCGCGTCGGCCGCGGCGACCTGGTCGCGGGTGGGCGTGGTGCGCACCGACATGTAGCCGGTGACTTGGCCGGCTTCCTTGACCGGCACCACGTTCGCGACCACCCAATAGAAATCGCCGTTCTTGCGGCGGTTCTTGACCATCCCGGTCCAGGGCTGGCCGGCCTGCAGCGTGCGCCAGAGGTCGGCGAAGGCTTCAGGCGGCATGTCGGGGTGGCGCACCAGGTTGTGCGCCTTTCCCAGCAGCTCGCTCTCGGCGAAGCCGCTGACCTCGATGAAGCTCGGGTTGACGTAGGTGATACGGCCTTTGGTGTCGGTTTTCGACACGATCGACTGTCCTGCTTGCATCCGGTATTCGATGCCGGTCACCGGCAAATTGCTGCGCACCGTGTTCTCCTATGTTGCCATACGGCAAAATCAAACGCCGATTCTAGGCGGCATCGATCCGTCAAATCCTTGATCCACATCAAGGATTTCTGCTTGACTGTTCGAAACCGCGAGTATGTGCTCAGCCCGCCACAGGCGGGAGCCGGTGCTAATATTGCACTATGGACAATCTTACCCACTCCCTGGTCGGCCTCGCCCTGGGCGAACTGACCCACCGCCTGCTCCCCGCCGAACCCGACGCGGGCTCGGCCAGCGCCCGGCGCCGCCTGCTGCTGACCGGCGCCGCGCTGGCCAGCAATTTCCCCGACCTCGACCTGGTGCTGACCGCCCTCGCGCCGGCCCCGCTCGGCTACCTGCTGCACCACCGCGGCCACACACACACGCTGCTGTACGCGCTGCCGCAGGCGCTGTTGCTGCTGGCCGCGCTCTGGCTGTGCTGGCCGGCGGCGCGGACAATCCTGCGCGCCAGCGGCCCGGCGCGGCGCGGCCTGCTGGCGGCGACGGCCATCGGGCTGCTGCTGCACTTCGGCATGGACGCGCTCAACGTGTACGGCATCCACCCGTTCGCGCCGTTCGACGCGCGCTGGTATTACGGCGACATGGTCTTCATCGTCGAACCCGTGTTCTGGCTGGCGCTGGGCGCGCCGCTCGCCGCCCAGGTCGCGCATACCGCCTGGCGCCGCCTGCTGCTGGGGTTGTTCCTGGCGCTGCCGGCGCTGTTCGTGGTGACCGGACACCTGCAATGGGGTTCCCTCGCTGGCCTGACGGCGCTCTGGGCGCTGGCCGTGCTGATGACGCGCCGCCTGGGCGAGCGTGCGGCCCTGCTGGCCGGCGTCGCCATCGTTGCCGGCTTCGTGCTGCTGCAGGGCGCGATGGCCGAACGCGCGCGCGGCGAATTGCGGGCCGCCCTGCGCCAGTCCGATCCGGCGGCGGCGGTGCTCGACCTGCCGCTGTCGGCCTTCCCCGCCAACCCGCTGTGCTGGGGCGTGGTCGCCGTCACCCGCGAGGGGCCGGACGGCTACCGCATCCGCCGCGGCGTCCTGAGTCTGGCGCCGCGCATCACACCGGCCGCGCATTGCCCGCAAGCGATCGGCGGGGTGCGCGTGGCCGAGGGTGCGGCGGCGCTCGCCTGGGCCTGGGAAGAGCGCGGCTCGGCGTCGGCCCTGCGCGCGCTGCGCGGGCGCGATTGCCGCTTCGACGCCTGGCTGCGCTTTGCGCGCGCGCCCTCGCTGGCCCATGGCGGCGCCACCGACGTGCGCTTCGGCCCGCCGGGCGCGCCGAATTTCTCGACCCTGGACCTGGCCGCCCAGCCGGCGCCGCCCTGCCCGCGAGACGTGCCGCGCTGGGCGTATCCGCGCGCCGACCTGCTTGGCATGCCCTAGCCCGACGCCGCCGTCAAGCCCCGCTTATTGTCGAGTTGGTAACGAAACACGGTGACTTCAATTGTCTGCCGTACAACATAACAATGCAGTATGCTTACCCGCAGTTACAAGGGTTTTGAAGCGAGGCCAGCAGGTCCCAGCCCGGGTCCGCAGCGGCTCGGCCCAAGTGGGGAGAATGGATGTCGCCGAAACGATTACTCTGCATTTCACCCGATGACCTCGGCGCAGTCGAGGTCTTGCGCGCGGAGATGCCCGACTGGCAGATCCATACCGTGCGCAGCCTCGACGAGGCGCGTTCCGCGCTGCGCCAGGACGCCTACCTGGTCGGCTTGCTCATGCAGGTCATCGGCGCGCGCCCGCATCTCGAGGTCGAACGCTTCCTGCGCCAGCACAGCCATGTCCAGTGGGTCGGGGTATTTCGCGCCGAGATCATCAAGGCCCCGGCCTGGCGCGATCTGGCTGCCGATTACCTGTGCGACCACCACACCCTGCCGCTCGACTTCAGGCGCCTCGTGCATACGCTCGGCCACGTGCTCGGCCATGCGCTGCTGCGCCGTCCGCGCGCGCGCGCCCTGGGCGCGCCGTCGGCGCTGATCGGCAGTTGCGACGCCATGCTGCGCCTGCGCAGCCAGGTCGAGCGCGTGGCCAAGGTCGACGCCCCGGTGCTGATCTGGGGCGAAAGCGGCAGCGGCAAGGAGCTCACCGCCCAGGCCATCCACCGCCAGTCGCTGCGCGCGACCGGGCCGATGGTGCCGATCAACTGCGGCGCCATCGCCCCCAACCTGATCCACTCCGAACTCTTCGGCTACCAGCGCGGGGCCTTCACCGGCGCCGCGCGCGACAAGGTCGGCCTGATCGAATCGGCCAACGGCGGCACCCTCTTCCTCGACGAGATCGGCGACCTGCCGAAGGATCTGCAGGCCAATCTGCTGCGCTTCGTCCAGGACAAGACCATCATCCGGCTCGGCGCCACGCGCGCCATCGAGGTCGACGTGCGCGTGATGTCGGCTTCCCACGTCAACCTGCAGCAGGCGGTGGCGCGCGGCGATTTCCGCGAAGACCTGTATTACCGGCTGTCGGTGCTGCCGGTCACGGTGCCTTCGCTGCGCGAGCGGCGCGAGGACCTGGTCGAGCTGGCCGAGCATTTCTTCCACCTGTACGCGGCCGACAAGTCGCCGCGCCTGAAGGGCTTCAGCAGCCGCGCCATCGAGGCCATCGCGGCGCATGAGTGGCCGGGCAATGTGCGCGAACTGATCAACCGCGTGCGGCGCGCGATGGTGATGGCCGACGGCAAATGGATCGAGCCGGACGACCTCGACCTGGCCATGCCCTCGGCGCCAATCGAAGCGATGCTCGACGACGCGCGCTGCAGCTCCGAGCGCCTCGCCATCCGCGCCTGCCTCGACCGCACCGGCCAGAACGTCAGCCGCGCCGCGCGCGACCTCGGCGTCTCGCGCACCACGATGTACCGCCTGCTGGCCAAGCACGGCATGCGTTCCTGAGGCCTGCGCCTCGAATCGTTTCACCTCCCCCTGCCCGCTACCACCCTCGCCGCCTCGGCGCGCTTGGGCATTGGCGCGGTCCGCCACCTGGCTCAGGCACAGATCCGGGTTCCGCCTCCAGAGCAGCCTCATGGGCCAGGCGCCCGCTGGCAGGCCGTTCTCCCCGTATCAGCCCGGCGCCGCGCCGGGGCCCGCGTCCCGGCCTCGATGCACAGTGTCCGCCGCCAGCTCTGCCAATCGGTACACAACTGTTTCACTTCTGTTACACCAGCACGCTGTTAAATTCCTAACAACAATGTGTATACGCAATTCCGTCATTTCCGAGATGCATTGTGCTTATTTATCAATGATTTGAGTATTTTGATCCCACCTTGGCATTGCTCTTGCATAGACACAGGTTCAGCTGGTACGACCGCCAGTCGAACTCAACCACACACCCTAGGGGAATTTGCATGAACAAGACTTTGCTCGTTACTGCCCTGTCGCTTGCCTTCGGACTGACTGCACAAGCCCAAGCCCAAACGACGGACCCAACCACCGACTCCTCCACCACCGTGACCCAGACGGGTCCGGGCGTCAATGCCAACGACAGCGGCACCGCGAGTTCCGACAACAACTCGACGAACACGAGCACGGTCACCACGGATGCCTCGAACCAGGGCAACGATTCCTCGACCCGCGACAATTCGAACCAGGGCAACAATTCCTCGACCAACTCGGCCGATAACTCGAACCAGGGCAACAATTCCTCGACCAACTCGGCCGATAACTCGAACCAGGGCAACGATTCGCGCAACAGCTCCGGCCAGAACCGCAGCAGCGGCGACGCCGGCGCCACCGCGGCCGGCGCATCGGCCGCGAACAACGGCGGCACCTCGACCTCGAGCTTCGCCAGCTCCTTCAACACCTCCAGCGCCACGGCGACGAGCACGCTGAACGGCTCGGTGAGCGGCAACCAGATCAGCAACATCGGCAACGTCGCCAATAACTGGGGCAATGCCGACGGCGGCGCCTCGACCGGCGGCGCGGGCGCCACCGGCAGCGGCGGCAACGCACGCGGCGACGGCGGCGCGGGCGCAGGCGGCTGGGGCGGCATGGCCGCATCCGGTTCGACCGGCGGCAATGCGAGCAGCGGCAATGCCCGTACGGGTGCAGCCAGCGCGGGCGGCGCCAACGCCGGTGCGGGCGGCGCGGGCGGCCTGGCCTCGAACGCATCGAGCGGCTCGGGCGCATCGGGCGGCGAAGGCGGCGCGGGCGGTTCGGGCGGCTCCAGCGGTAACGCCGGCGGCGGCATGGCCGGTTCCGGCGGCGCCAGCGGCGCAGCCAGCGGCGGCTGGGGCGGCGGCGCCGGCGGCCAGGACGGCGGCAACGGCGGCAATGCGGGCCGTACCGTGGCAGGCGCCGGCGGCGCAGGCGGCGGCACCGGCACGGCAACCGGCGGCATGGGCGGCAACGGCGCCGAAGGCGCTGCCGGCGGCATGGGCGGCGCGGGTGCATCCGGCGGCGCAGGCGGCGCGGGCGGCGCGACCAGCGCGGGCAATACCGCGGCACGTGGCAACTCGGAGGGTGCGGGCGCCGGCGGCAGCGGCAACGTCGCCACCAGCGGCAGCGGCGCATCGACCCCGGATTCGACCGGCGGCGCCAGCGGCGCAGCTGACGGCGGCACCTCGGGCAGCACCGGCGGCACCCTGACCGGCGCCACCAATTCGGCCACGGCAGGCACGGGCACCGGCGGCGCCGGTGGTGCGGGCGCGGCTGGCGGCGCGGGCGGCGCGGGTGCAGCGGGCGGCGCGGGCGGCACGGCAGGCGCGGGTGCGGCGGCCTCGAACACGGCCGGCGCAGGCGCAGGAGGCGGCGCTGCTACCGGCGGCACTGCCGGCGCGGGCGCAGCCCTGTCGAGCAGCGGCGGCGCGGCAGGCAGCGGCACCAGCGGTGCGGGCGGCGCAGGCGGCTCGGCCACGGCCGGCACCAGCACCGGCGGCGCGGGCGCGGCTGCCGGCGCGGGCGGCGCGGGCGGCTCGACCGGCCTGGCATCGAACACCGGCGGCGCAGGCTCGGCTGGCGGTAACGCCACCTCGGGCACCGCGACCGGCGGCAGCTCGACCTCGGGCACGGCAACCGCCGGCGCCGGCGGCGCGGGCGGCACTGGCGGTACGGGCACCGGCGGCATGGGCGGCGCCAGCGGCACGAACACCGCGGGCACCGGCACCGGTGGCGCAGGCGGCGCGGCAACCGGCGGCGCGGGCGGCACCAACACGGTCAATGCCGGCACCTTCGACATGTCGAATGCCATGACCAATGTCGGCCAGTCGGCAGCGGGCATCATGGTCGTCAGCCAGAACAACGGCTTCTCGTCCCTGATCCAGCAAAGCGTCAACGTCCAGAGCAACCTGAACGTCGGCGGCCAGTAATCAGCGAATTGGCTGTACCTGGTAATCCAGTAGCGATGTAGTACGGACACTGCCGCGCCCTCCCCGGCGCGGCAGTGTCCGGATTCAGGGAGACACGATGAACATGATCTTTGCAATGCCCCGATTGCCCCATGCCTGCGCCCTGGCGCTGGCGGCGGCCCTGGCTGGCCAGGCGGCTGCGGGCGAACCGGTGCTGCTCGACGCGAACGAGCTCAAGGCGCCGGCCATCGAAGGCATCGAGCAGATTGTCCAGGCCGCACCTGCCGCACTGCCTGCAACAGACGACAGCAGCACCACCCTTTCCATCGGCGGCGACAAGCTGCAGGCGGTCGACCTCGACAAGCTCGCGCACGAACGCGGCCGTGCCGACACTGTCTTCAACGACACCAAACTGAACGGCGACGTGGCCAACAACAGCGCCTTCAATGTCCAGACCGGATCGAACACGATCGACGCCGGCTCGTTTGCCAACATGTCGGGTATTCCGGTGGTGATCCAGAACAGCGGCGCCAACGTGCTGATCCAGAACGCCACGGTCATCAACTTGCAGTTCCAATGAAACCAAGTACTGTCGCCTGCACCCTTGCTTTACTGCTCGGCGCGCTTCAGGCGGATGCCGCCGAGCTGTCGCTGCCCAGCGGCATGCGTGTTGGCAACATGCCCGTCAAGAGCATGAAGGACCTGCGCTTCCAGGCCACCATGCGCCAGCAGTACGATTTCAGCTGCGGCTCGGCCGCGCTGGCGACACTGCTGACCCACCACTACCAGACCCCGGTGACGGAGCAGCTCGCGTTCCAGGAGATGTTCGCCACCGGCGACCAGCAAAAGATCCGGCGCGAAGGCTTTTCCCTGCTCGACATGCAGCGCTTCCTGAAGAACCGCGGCTTCACCGCCAACGGCTTCCAGCTGCCGCTCGACAAACTGATCGAAGCGAAGCTGCCGGCCATCGTCCTCATTTCCGACAACGGCTACCAGCACTTCGTCGTGGTGAAAGGGGCCGACGACGGCCGCATCCTGCTGGGCGACCCGTCGCGCGGCACGCGCCTGATGGCGCGCGAGCGCTTCGAATCGCTCTGGGCCAACCGGATCCTGTTCGTGATCCACGAGGGGCCGGTCAAGCCCGGCTTCAACCTGAGCGCCGACTGGCGCAATGCGCCGCGCGCGCCGCTCGGCGAAGGCGCGATGCGCGCCATGGACAGTACATACGGGTTGCCGAAATTCGGCCCCGGCGATTTTTAAGGAATCATCATGCGGTATTCCATTCTCCTGCCGATGCTGCTGCTGTCGATGGCCGGGCTCGCGCCTGCCGGGGCGCAGCCGATCCCCTTCGACCCGGACCATGCGGTCGACAGCGCCACGCTCGAAGCGGCGCGCGGCGGCTTCATCACCGCCGACGGCCTGATGGTCACGCTCGGCCTCGAACGGCTGGTGTCCATCAACGGCACTGTGGTCGAGCGTACCGAGATGCAGCTCGGCGATATCGGCAAACTGGCGCGCGGCGAAGGCACGCTCTCGCGCGACGCCCTCGGCGAACTGCGCCTGATCCAGAACGGCGACGTGCGCACGATGGCCGGGAATGCGCAGAACCTGCTGGGCGGGACCATCATCCAGAATTCGCTGAACGACCAGACGATCAGGAACCAGATCTCGATCAACGCCACGGTCAACACGGCCGGAATGTTACGTGCGCTCAATTTCGGCGCAAGCCTGAATAATGCTTTGTCATCAGCTGTCGGAACCCGCTGACGGCGACCAACCCTTGGAGAGACGTATGCAGAAAATCCCGGCGCTATGTGCTGGCGCCCTGGCCGTCGGCGCAGCGTTCTGCGCATTCCCGGCGCAGGCGCAATCCGTCGAGGAATTATCCGGACAGCTGAAGGCGATGCGGCAGCAGCTCGATGCCCAGCGCGCCCGCATCGATGAACTCGAGCGCGACGTACGCAGCGTGCGCGCGCCCGCGCCGCAGCCGGCGCCGTCGGTGCTGACCGAGCCGGTGCTGGCCGGCCGCCCGGTGCCGGACGAAACGCTGGGCGCGCTGCGCGGCACCGGCGGCGCCGGCGCGGGACAGCAGAATGGCGCGCCCGCCGCGCCGGCGCCGGCCGCACCCGCCGCACCTGCGGCCGCGAATACCGCCGCCACCGTCGGCCGTGCCCCGTCGAGCGAAAACCTGCCGCGCGAAGTCGCCCCGATCTTCGAGCAGCCGGGCGTGCTGACCCAGCGCGGCAAGTATGTCTTCGAGCCCGCCGTCCAGTACGGCTATTCGTCGAGCAACCGCGTGGCCCTGGTCGGCTACACCGTCATTCCCGCGCTATTGATCGGGCTGATCGACGTGCGCGAAGTGAAACGCAATACCACCACCGCCACCGCCACCCTGCGCACGGGTCTCACCAACCGCATCGAAGTCGAGGCCAAGCTGCCCTACGTGTACCGCAGCGACGCCACCGTCAGCCGCGAAGTGTTTACGGGAACGGCGGTCGAGCGCGCCTTCGAGACCAGCGGCAAGGCCGTCGGCGACGTCGAACTGGCCGCGCGCTACCAGCTCAACAACGGCGGCGCCGACATGCCCTTCTTTATCGGCGGCCTGCGCTTCAAGTCGCGCACCGGCAAGGACCCGTTCGAGGTGACCACCGATTGCCAGCGCCGCTGCGTCGGCGAAAACATCACCGGCAGCGGGCTGCCGCTGGAACTGCCGACCGGCTCGGGCTTCTATTCGCTGCAGCCGAGCCTGACCTGGCTGTTCCCGTCCGACCCGGCCGTGTTCTTCGGCAGCTTCAGCTACCTGCACAACTTCAAGCGCGACGTCTCACGCACGGTGCTGGGCGGCGAGAAGGAATCGCTCGGCACCATCGCGCCGGGCGGCGTGATCGGCTTTAACTTCGGCATGGGCCTGGCCCTGAACGACAAGGCCTCGTTCAGCGTCGGCTACGACCACAACTCGGTCGCCCGCACCAAGCAGAACGGCCGCACGGTGCCGGGCTCGGTGCGCATGCAGCTCGGCACCCTCCTGATCGGCTACTCCTACCGCCTGACCGACAAGAAGACGCTCAGCGTCGCCGTGGGCGCCGGCCTGACCCGCGACACGCCCGACGTCACGCTGATGGTGCGGGTGCCGATGTCGTTCTGACGCCGTCGTCCAAACCGGGCCGTGGATCCACGGCCCGGGTTCCTTTTCCTGCCTGGTTGTTCTCTTCTTCCCCTCCCCCCCGCATCGAATCTGTCCCGATTTGCGCAAGATCAGTGCGTGCATCGGAACTGATCAGTTTCTTGCGACTCTGACTTGACAGGTGCGTCGGCGTTGCGAGCGCCGCCGTTGCAAACAAGCGCGTCACCCCCTTCACCCCACTTCGCGAGGACGACCCAGTCGATCGAACACCATGAGGAGGACTTATGGAAACGCCCGAATTATTGGCAAAGCTGATGAATCACGCAAGGCTGGCGGTGCAACTGGCGCGCCTGCCCGTGGCCCGGCTCCGCTTCGAGCAGCAGCGTAATCCCGAAGGCATCCGCCGCGCCCATTTCCTCTTCACCCGTCCCCATGCGCGCTACAAGGTGTTCGGCAACAAGACGATGGGCATCGCCCTGATCGACCTGACCGCCTTCGACGGCCTCCCGGACAGCTATCTGCAGAGCGTGCGGCGCAGCGGCCACGCCGGCCCGCAAAGCCGCAAGGCGCTCGGGCGCGGCTACCGCTTGCGCCGCATCGACCGCAACGAGCACATCGACGACATCCACGCCATCCACACGTCCAGCACCGAGCGCCAGGGCCGGCCCATGGACGAATCCTACCTGGTCAAGAAAAACCGCTACGAGAACCCGTCCCATTTCGAATACCACGGCGTCTTCGATGCCAGCGACCGGCTGGTGGCCTATTGCGGGATGGGGCGTTACGGCAACTTCGTCGCGACCGACCAGCTGATCGGCTACAAGAACCAGGACGGCATCATGTATTTGCTGCTGACGACCATCATCTGCCGCCTGATCGAGGAAGGCGAGGTGGATTACTTCATGTACGACACCTTCCTGGGGGCGAAGCCGGGGCTGCGCGACTTCAAGCGCAGGGTCGGCTTCAAACCCTACCGCGCGCGCTACGAACTGGTGTGAGCCCCCCCTTAAAACGCCCCCACGTAGTTTTCCGCCAGCGCCGTGCGCATCGCGCGCGAGGCCACGACCGCCTCCAGTTCGGCGCGCTGGATCTGGCGCTCGAAGGGCGAGGCGTCGGCGAAGGTGTGCAGCAGGCGCGTCATCCACCACGAGAAGTACTCGGCGCGCCAGACCCGCTTGAGGGCGGTTTCCGAATAGCCGTTCAATCCTTCCTCGCTGCCCTGCCGGTAGAACGACACCAGCGCCTGCGCCAGCACGCGCACGTCGGAAATGGCGAGGTTCATGCCCTTGGCCCCGGTCGGCGGCACGATGTGGGCGGCGTCGCCGGCCAGGAACAGGCGGCCATGGCGCATCGGCGCGCAGACGAAACTGCGCATGCCGATGATCCCCTTCTGGAAGATCCTGCCCTCCTTGAGTTTCCAGCCGTCGTCGTGCTCCAGGCGCGCATGCAGTTCCGACCAGATGCGGTCGTCGGACCAGGCCTCGACCTTGTCGTGCGGGTCGCACTGGAAATACAGGCGCTGCACGGTCGGCGAACGGGTGCTGACCAGGGCGAAGCCGCGTTCGTGCTGGGCGTAGATCAGTTCCTCGGAGGACGGCGCCGACTCGACCAGGATGCCGAACCAGCCGAACGGATAGACGCGCTGGAAATCCTCGCGCGTCCCAGGCGGGATCATCGGGCGCGAGACGCCGTGGAAGCCGTCGGCGCCGATCACGAAGTCGGCGTCGATGCGCCGCGCTTCGCCGCCATGCACGAGGGTGACCGAGGGCGTGGTCGTGTCGATGTCGTGCAGCGCCACTTCGCTCACTTCGAAGCGCAGGTCGGCGCCGGCCGCCATGCGCGCCGCCACCAGGTCGATGATGACTTCGTGCTGGGGGTAGACGGTGATCGAATGGCCGGTCAGTTCGTGCAGGTCGACGCGGTGGCGCCTGCCGCCGAAGGCGAGGTCGAAGCCGTGGTGCAGCGCGCCTTCGCGCCGCATGCGCTCGCCGACGCCGGCCTCGTTGAGGATGTCCATGCTGCCCTGCTCGAGCACGCCGGCGCGGATGGTCGCCTCGATGTCGGCGCGGCTGCGCGTTTCCAGCACAACCGATTCGATTCCCCGCAAATGCAGCAGATGGGATAACAAAAGGCCGGCCGGGCCGGCGCCGACGATGGCGACCTGGGTTTTCATGATGCTGTCTCCGCATGTGTTTTCGTTGTCACCATCGTAGCCCGGGCTCCGCCCGGGTAAAATGGATCAAACACGAAATAACTTGTACTATTTTCACATTACCCTTTCGCAGCCCATGACTGTCGCGCCTCCTTTGCAGGTTCCCGAATTCGCCCTCTACGGCGAGGCGGCACGGGGCCGCGACGCCGAAGCCGTCCACATCGAGCTGATCGAGACGCGCAGCCGCAAGTACGACTGGCACATCGACACCCACACGCATGCGGGTTTGTTTCAGGTACTTTTTTTACTCCAGGGCCGGGTGCGCGCGGACATCGGCGGCGACCTGTGGAAGTGCGACGGCCCGGTGGCGCTGACCATCCATCCCTCGCTGGCGCACGGCTTCGATTTTTCGCAGGAAGCGCAAGGCTATGTGCTGACCGTCGACCAGAACATGCTGTTCGCCGCCGCCGGCCACGAGGGCGACCTGTTTTCTTCCCTCTTTGTGCAGCCGCTGGCGATTGGCCTGCAGGGCGCGCCGGATGCGCTGGCGCGCATCGACACCCTGCTCCAGCACCTGATCCTGGAAGCGGCCTGGCCGCGCCACGGCCACACCCTGATGCTCGAATGGCTGGCGCGCAGCGCGCTCCTGATGCTGGTGCGGGTGCAGGCCGAGCGCCGCATCGCCGACACCTCGGGACGCGGCGACTTCGAACTCTTCAGCCGCTTCCGGGTCGAGGTCGAGCGCCATTACAAGCAGCAGTGGCAGGTCGGGCAGTATGCCGACGTACTGCGCACGGCGCCGGCGCGCCTGAACCGGCTCTGCCTGAGACTGGCCGGCAAATCGGCCTTCGCGATCACCCAGGAGCGCCTGATGCTGGAAGCCTGCCGCAAGCTGACCTATGTGCCGGCGGGGGTGGCGAGCATCGCCTACGAACTCGGGTTCCAGGACCCCGCCTATTTCAGCCGCCTGTTCAAGAAGCTGATGGGGGTGACGCCGAAGGAGTATCGGCGCCAGGCGGCGGCCGGCGCCCCGCCGCCGGCCTGACGCGACTCAGGCGCCGGCGGCCAGCAGGAAGGGCAAGGCGCGCGCCAGCAGGCGCTCGGGCGCTTCTTCCGCGATGTAGTGGCCGCAGGGCAGCGCCTCGCCCTCGACCTGGTCGGCCACCTGCCGCCATTCGCGCAGCGGCGCGAAGCAGCGATGCACCACGCCCTCTTCTCCCCACAGCACCAGCAAGGGCATGGCCAGGCGCCGGCCGTGGGCGAGGTCGTCGCGGTCGTGCGCGAGATCGATGCCTGCCGAGGCGCGGTAATCCTCGCACAGGCCGTGCGCGGCGCCGGGCAGCGCGAGGCAGCGCGCGTATTCCGCCAGCGCGCGCGGATCGAAGGGCGCCAGGCCGGCGCTCCTGCGTCCCATGACCTCGCGCACGTAGGCCGCCGGATCGGCTTCGATCAGGCGTTCCGGCAGCGGCGCCGGCTGGATCAGGAAGAACCAGTGCCAGTAGGCGCGGGCGAACTGCTCGGTGGTCTGGGCATACATCGCCAGCGTCGGTGCGATGTCGAGCAGCACCAGGCGCTCGATGGCGTCGGGATGGTCGGCCGCCAGGCGATGCGCGACGCGCGCCCCGCGGTCGTGCGCCATCACGCGAAAGCGCGCAAAGCCCAGCGCACGCATGACGCCCAGCATGTCGGCCGCCATCGTGCGCTTGCTGTACTGCGCATGGTCGGCGTCGCCGGCCGGCTTGGACGAGTCGCCATAGCCGCGCAGGTCGCAGGCGACGACGGTAAAGTGCGCGCACAAGGCCGGGGCGACCCGGTGCCAGATCGCGTGGGTCTGCGGGTGCCCGTGCAGCAGCAGGAGCGGCGGCCCCTCGCCGCCGGCGACGCCATGCATGCGCACGCCGGGGGCCACCTCGACATCGAAGGATCGCATGCCCGGAAACAGCGCCAGGTCTTCCATGGCCGCGCTCATGGCGCCGGCATCCGGTCGAGCCGCGCGCGTGCGCCCGCTGCCACGTCCGCGAGCCAGGGCTTGTCCTCGCGCCAGCGCGCGGCGAAGGCCTGGATGGCCGGCAGATGCTGGAGCGACGCCCCGAGCATGTCGAGGCCATCCATGAACATCCGGCGGTGGCGCTCGCTGAGCGGGAAGCCCACCGTGCCGGCCGCGCTGACCAGTTCCAGGCGCTCGACATCGACGCGCACCCGCAGCGGCGCCGGGGAGGCGCCTGCGAGCGCCAGCAAGCGCTCCATGTATTCCTCCGGCACGGTCGCCAGCATGAGACCGTTGTTCATCGCGTTCGAATAGAAAATCTCGCCGAAGCCCGATGCGAGCACCGCCCGCACCCCGAACTGTTGTAAACCCCAGACCGCGTGCTCGCGGCTCGAGCCGCAGCCGAAATTCGCGCCGCCCAACAAAATGGGCGCTTGCGCATAGGCCGGCTGGTTCAGGACGCAGTCCGGGCGCGGCGCGCCGTTCGCGTCGAAGCGCAGGTCGTACAGGATGCCCTGCGCCAGGCCGGCCTTGTCGATCCCGCGCAGGAACTGCTTGGGGATGATCTGGTCGGTGTCCAGGTTGGCGATCGGGAGCGGCGCGGCGATCCCCTCGATGATGGTGTTGTTCATGCCTGCTGCTCCAGGAGTGTGCGCACGTCGGTGATCTTGCCGGTGACCGCGGCGGCGGCGGCCATCGCAGGACTCATCAAGTGCGTGATCGCACCGCGTCCCTGGCGTCCCTCGAAGTTGCGGTTGGTGGTCGACGCGCAGCGCACGCCCGGCGCCAGCACGTCGTCGTTCATGGCCAGGCACATCGAGCAGCCGGGCTTGCGCCATTCGAAGCCGGCCGCGACCAGGCGCGCGGCAATGCCTTCGCGCTCCGCCTGTTCGCGCACCGCGCCCGATCCGGGCACCACCATCGCCCGCACGCCCGGCGCCACCTTGCGGCTGCCGACGACGTCCATCACCGCGCGCAGGTCCTCGATGCGGCCATTCGTGCAGGAACCGATGAACACGTGGTCGATCGCGACGCCGGCGATCGGCATGCCGCTGGCCAGGCCGGCATACGCCAGCGCCCGCGTGTCCGAGGCATTGCGCGCCTGCGGAACCTGGCCGGTGACCGGCATGGCCTGGTCCGGGCTGGTGCCCCAGGTGACGATCGGCGCCAGCGCCGCCGCGTCGAAGGCATGCTCGACGTCGAAGACGGCATCCGGGTCGCTCGCCAGCGTCGCCCAGTGCGCCAGCGCGCGCGCGCGCATGGCCGCGTCGCCGGCGATATCCGGGCAGTGCTCGAGCACGTAGCCGATCGCGGTCGCGTCGGGCGCGATCAGGGCGCCGCGCGCGCCCGCCTCCACCGCCATATTGCACAGGGTGAAGCGCGCCTCGACGGTCAAAGCATCGATCGCCGAACCGCAGAATTCGACGACATAGCCGCGCGCGCCCTGGGCGCCGATGCGCGCGATCACCATCAGCACCAGGTCCTTGGCCGTGGTGCCGAAGGGCAGCCGGCCGTCGATGCGGATGCGCATGTCGCCGGCGAGCCGGTAGACCAGGGTCTGGGTCGCCAGCAAGTGCTCGACCTCGGTGGTGCCGATGCCGAAGCCGAGCGCCCCCAGCGCGCCGTAGGTCGTGGTGTGGCTGTCGCCGCAGATGACGACCATCCCGGGCCGGATCATGCCGTGCTCGGGCGCGATCACGTGCTCGATGCCCTGGAAGCGGTCGTTCGTGTCGAACAGGGGAATGCCGTGCCGCCCGCAGTTGCGTTTCAGGTTGCTGGCCTGGAGCGCGGAATCGCCATCGGCGATGATGCGCAGCTTGTCCGCATGGGTCGGGATGATGTGGCTGACGGTGGCGACGTTCTGGCCCGGGTACAGGGTCGCCAGGCCGCGCTCGTGCAGGCCGGCGAAGGCCTGCGGGCTGGTGTACTCGTTCATCAGGTGCAGGTCGGCGTACAGCAGGACGTTATCAACGTCGAGCCGCACGACGGTATGCGCGTCGACCAGCTTGCGGTAAAGGGTTTTGCTCATCTGGATGCCCGTCTCAGTCGGCGGTGATGCCGCGCGCCTTGATCAGCTTGTTCCAGGAGGCGAGCTCCTGGGCCAGGCGGGCCTGGGCTTGCGCGGGCGTGGAAGGAAGCGGGTCGAAGCCATCCTTCACCAGCTTGTCTTTCAGCTGCGGCGAAGCGAGGGCCTTGTTCAGGGCGGCATTGAGCTTGTCGATGATGGCCGGGGGCGTGCCGGCCGGCGCGAAGACGATGAACCAGGTCTCGAAGCTGTAGCCGGGGACGCCCGATTCCTGCAGGGTCGGCACGTTCGGCAGCAGCGGCGAACGCTTCGGGCCGGTGACGCCGATGGCGCGCAGCTTGCCGCCGTTCACGTGCGGCACGACCGCCGACAGCACCGGGAAGCTCATGCTCACCACGCCGGCCATCGTATCGACCAGGGCCGGGCCGCCGCCCTTGTAGGGAATGTGCTGGATGTCGGCGCCGGTGACGTCCTTGAACAATTCGGCCGACATGTGGAAGGTGCTGCCGGGACCGGCCGAGCCGTAGCTGTAGAAGCCGGGCTTGGCTTTCACGGCCGCCAGCACTTCCTTCGTGTCCTTGCCCGGGAAGGCCGGGTTGACGACGAGGACGTGCTGCGAGCTGGCGACCAGGCCGATCGGCGCCAGGTCTTTCAGGGTGTCGTAGGGCATCTTCGCGAACAGCGAGGGATTGATCGCCAGCGAGACCGTCTGCAGGCCGATCGTATAGCCGTCGGGGGCGGCCTTGGCGACCGCATCGACACCGATGTTGCCGCCGGCGCCGGCCTTGTTCTCGACATACAGGCTGCCGCCGATCGCCTTCGCCCACTCGTCGCCGATGCGGCGCGCGACGATGTCGGCGCTGCCGGCCGGCGCATACGGCACGACCAGCCGGATCGGGCGCGACGGATAGCTGTCCGCGTGGGCAAGGCTGGCGGCGACGGTCGCCAGTGCGAGCAGGGCAAGTTTGATCTTCATGGGGTCTCCTCCGATGGATGGAATGGTATTAGGCCGGATCGCTGCCGGACATGACCATGATATTCAAAATCTGCACCCATATAATGTATATTTCAGAACTTGATTCGGTCGGGAGAGTTACGAATGGATGGCCTCAACGATGTGTCGTTCTTCGCGCTGGTGGTCAAGCGCGGCAGCCTCGCCGCCGCCGCCCAGGAGCTGGGCATCACGCCGCCGGCGGTGAGCAAGCGCCTGGCCGCGGTCGAGGCGCGCCTGCGCGTGCGCCTGCTGAACCGCACCACGCGGCGCATGAGCCTCACCCCGGAAGGCGAGATCTACCTGGCCGAGGGCGAACGGCTGGTGGCCGAACTGGAAGCGCTCGAGCGCAGGATTTCCGGCGGCAGCGTCGTCCCGCAAGGCTTGCTGCGCCTGAGCGCCACGCTCGGCTTCGGGCGCAAATACGTGACGCCCGAGCTGTCGCGCTTCGCCCGCGCCTTTCCCGAAGTCGAGGTGCAGATGCAGCTGAGCGACCGGCCGGTCAACCTGGTCGAGCAGGCCTTCGACCTGGCGATCCGCTTCGGCGAGCAGCCGGACGCGCGCATCACCGCGCGCAAACTCGCCGACAACCGGCGCTTCCTGTGCGCCTCGCCCGCCTACATCGCGGCGCACGGCAAGCCGGCGTCGCCGCGCGACCTGCACCGGCACAGCTGCATCGTCCTGCGCGAAAGCGACGAGATCTACGGCAGCTGGCATTTCCGCTCAGGGCCCCGGCTCGAGACCGTCAAGGTGCGCGGCCAGCTCAGCACCAACGACGGCGAGGCCGCGCTGTCGTGGGCGCTGGACGGCCACGGCATCGTGCTGCGCTCAGAATGGGACGCCGCGCCCTACCTGCGCGCAGGCCGCCTGCAGCTGCTGCTCGAGGACTGGACCGCGCCGCCGGCCGACATCTACCTCCTGTTCCCGACCAAAAGCCACTTGCAGGCCAAGACCCGGGCCATGGTCGACTTCATGCTCGATGCGTTCGCGGACCGGCGGCGCTCGGAACGGACGCAGGGGGGCGAGGATTGGCTGTGGTGAGTTGCGAACGCGTGAATTCCGTATTTAACAGGCCATACACATAGTGGTCGACGAACACGCCATGCAGGCATTCGTCCTGGCGCAGCAAGCCCTCGCGCATGAAGCCGAGCCGTTCGGCCAGCCGGATGCTGGGCGCGTTGCTGGTGGCGCAGCGCAAATCGATGCGGTTCAGGCCGAGCGTGTCGAAGCACCATGCGAGCACGGCCCGCAGCGCCGAGCTCACGATGCCCATGCCGGAAAATCGCGTGCCGACGAAATAGCCGATGCTGGCCTTGCGGTCGTCAGGATCGATATCCCTCACGCGCACCGAGCCGCACAAGGCGCCGCCCATGAAGAGATGCCACTCGAAGACCTCGCCATCGGCCGCACGGATGGCGGCGCGCTCCAGGTGGGCCCTGGCCGCGTCCAGTGTCGACAGGGTCGCCACCATCGGCAGGAAGGCGTTCAAATGCGCCTGATCCTGCTCGACGAGGGCCGCGAGCATGGCGGCATGATCGACTGCGACGGGAACGACGGCGACGCCGCAGGCGCTCGATAGCGATATCGGTTGTACGGATTTCACAGCAAGGCTCCCAGTTCCACTTGAATCTTGATCATCGCCGGCAGGCAGCGCTCCACCATCTGCTCCACCGGCAGCCGTCCCGCGTGCACGCTGACGTTCATCGCCGCGACCACGTCCCCGCGAAAATTCTTGAGGGGCACCGCGATCGTGCGCAGGCCCAGTTCCAGTTCCTGGTCGACCAGCGCATAGCCCTGGGCCCGGGCGCGGGCGATCTCCAGCGCCAGCCGTTCGCAGTTGACGATGGTGTGCTGGGTGATCGGCTCGGGGTGCGCGCGTTCCAGGAAATCCTCGATCTGCGCCTGCGGCAAACTGGCGAGCAGCATGCGCCCGTTCGCCGTGCAATAAGCTGGCACGCGGGTGCCCGGTTGCAGGGTCGCCGACACCAGCTGGCCGGCGCTGACGGCCGCCACGCAGACCAGCTGGTCATGGTCGAGCACGCCGACCGAGGCCGCCTCGCCCAGCGAATACGCGAGCCGGTACAGGAGCGGCTGGGCGATGCGCGGCAGGCGCGCCGAATGCAGGTAACTCTGCCCCAGACGCAGCACCGCCGGCGTCAGCGAGAACAGCTTGTCTTCGTGGCGCATATAGCCCAGGTGGGTCAGCGTGATCAGGTAGCGGCGCGCCGCGGCGCGGGTCAGGCCGGTGGACTCCGCCACCTCGGCAATCGTCAGGCGCGCGCGCTCCTGGTCGAAGGCTTCGATCACTTTCAGGCCCTTTTCCAGGCCGGCGACGAGGTCGCGTTCGAGGGGAGCGTCAGTCACGGGCGACAAAAGGAGTGCGATTTGTGCGAGTATCGCACACAATGTGCGACCTGCGGATACCACCGGTATCCCGCCGCTTGTCGAGATGAGAACACAGGCCTAGTATTTCCCTCATCGACAAGACCACTGAAGGAGACAGGCCGTGAAATTCGACATCATTGAACCGGGCGTTTACCCCGAGCTCATCTACCCTGCCTATAAATCGACCGTCGCGCGCGGCCCGAAGCAGCCGAACCTGCGCATCGACGCCCTGGCGCCGGCCACCCGGAACATCGTCGCCACGCCGCGCCTGCTGCTGCCGAACGACGCCGACCTGACCGTCCACGGAACGAGCGATCCGCTGGGCGAGAAAATCGTCGTCACCGGCCGCGTGGTCGATGAAGACGGCAAGCCGGTGCGCAATTCGCTGGTCGAAGTCTGGCAGGCGAACTCGGCCGGCCGCTACTGGCACAAGAAAGACCAGCACGCCGCCCCGCTCGACCCGAATTTCTACGGCGTCGGCAAGATGCTGACCGACGACGAAGGCCGCTACCGCTTCGTCACGATCAAGCCCGGCCCCTACCCCTGGGGCAACCACGACAAGGCCTGGCGCCCGGCCCACATCCACTTTTCGCTGTTCGGCAACGTGTATGCCCAGCGCCTGGTGACCCAGATGTACTTCCCGAGCGACCCGCTGTTCGATTTCGACCCGATCTTCCAGAGCGTGCCCGACGCCGCCGCCCGCCAGCGCCTCGTGTCGCGCTTCAGCCTCGACGAAACCGTGGGCAGCGAAATGCTGGGCTACGTCTTCGATATCGTCCTGCGCGGACGCAACGCCACGCCGATGGGCCTGTAAGGAGACCACCATGACAACGAATATCACCACCTCGCAAACCATCGGCCCCTTCTCGCACGAAGCCTGGCAATGGGCGGTCGACGCCTGCACGCCGGCGAACCTGACTTCAAACGCACCGACCATCGCCATCTCTGGCGTCATCTACGACGGCAACGGTGCGCCGATCAACGACGCCCAGATCGAAGCCTGGACGCCGGCCGGCGCCGCGCACGAGCTTGAACATGCGATCCCGGGCTTTCGCCGCGTGCCGAGCGGCGAAGCGGGCGAGTTCGCGATGTCGATCTCGCTGCCCGATGCGGCCACGCGCGGCGAGCCGGTCATGTACGTGACCGTGTTCGCACGCGGCCTGGTCAAGCACCAGTTCACGGCGGTGTTCCTGGAAGACGACACCGGCCTGTCGCAATCGGCGATCCTGAACCAGGTGCCGGAAGCGCGCCGCGCCACCCTCCTCGCGCGCAAAGTTGGCGAGAATGCCTACCGCTGGGACATCTGGATGCAGACCGAGAAGGAAACCGTCTTCTTCGATTACGCATGACCGGCGCCCGGGAGACCACGTGAGCGTATCGATTTTCGACAGTTTCCTCACCTCGACCGAGATGATCGCCGCCTTCGACGAGGCGGCGATCGTGCAGGCGATGTTCCGCTTCGAGGCCGCCCTGGCGCGCGCCCAGGCCGAGGAAGGCTTGATTCCGGCCGCGGCGGCGAGCGCCATCGCGGGCGTTTGCAATGCCCAGCTGTACGACATTCCCGCCCTGATCCACGCCGGCCGCCGCGCCGGCAGCCTGGCCATCCCGCTGGTCAAGGAGCTGACCAAGACCGTCGCACTGTATGACGAAGGCGCGGCGCGCCACGCGCACTGGGGCAGCACCAGCCAGGACGTGATCGACACCGCTATGGTGCTGGTCACGCGCGAGGCCCTGCAGCTGCTCGACGACGGCCTGCACGAGCTGTGCGCGCACTTGCTGGCCCTGGCCGACACCCACCTGGCCACACCGGTACTGGCGCGCACGCTGATGCAGCCGGCGCAGGTGACCAGCTTCGGCTTCAAGGCCGCCGGCTGGCTGGCGCCTTTGGCGCGGGCGCGCGCGTCCTTGCGGTCGATGGCGGCACGCGCCTTGCAGCTCCAGCTGGGGGGCGCGGTCGGCACCTTGTCGGTGATGAAGGATCAGGGCGCGGCGGTGGCCGGGCGCGTCGCCGCCCAACTGGGCCTGAAGGTGGCCGACGCCGCCTGGCATACGCAGCGCGACGAATGGGTGCGGCTCGGGCTGGAAGTGGCGGTGCTGACGGGCAGCCTGGGGAAACTCGCGACCGACCTCGCGCTGATGGCGCAAGGCGAGATCGCCGAACTGGCCGAACCATCGGGCAATGGCCGCGGCGGCTCCTCGGCCATGCCGCACAAGAGGAATCCAGTGTCCTCGATGATCGCGCTGGCCGCAGCGCGCCGCACGCCGCAGCACGCGGCGGCGCTGCTGGCCTGCATGGACCAGCAGCACGAACGCGGGCTCGGTAACTGGCAGGCGGAACTGGCCGAATGGCCGCCGCTGTTCCTGTCCGCGCACGGCGCGCTGCGGGCGCTGAACGAGGCCTTTGCCGGCTTGTCGGTCGACCGCGAGCGCATGCTGGCGAATATCGCCGCCCTGCAGGGCCTCGTGTTTGCGGAAAGCGCATCGAGCTATTTGGCCGGCGCCATCGGCCGTCCCGCCGCGCATGCGCTGCTGGAAGGCCTGACCGTGCGCGTGACGGCGGAAGGACGGCCGCTCGACGTCCTGCTGCGGGAGGCCATCGCGGCCGATCCCCAGCTCGCGGCGCAGGTCGACCTGCCGCAGCTGGCCACCCTGTTCGATCCGGTCGCCGCACTGGAGCCTGCACGCCGCCTGGCCGAGCGCCAGTTGCAGGGCCTGCGCAAGCTTTGTGGCGAGCTGGATGCAACCCACCCTTTTCAGGAGTAAATGACGCATGTGTTTCGATCCGATTGACCACGATTTCGAACGCGGCCTGCACAACCGCCGCAACGTGCTGGGCGACGAATGGGTCGACCGTTCGCTGAACAAGGCCACCGCCTTCAACGCCGACTTCCAGAACCTGATCACCCGCTTCGCCTGGAACGAGATCTGGGGCCGCCCCGGGCTCGATTACAAGACGCGGCGCGCCATCGTCCTGTCGATCACGATCGCGCTCGGGCGCTGGGAAGAGTTCGAGCTGCACGTGCGCGCCGCGCTGCTCGGTGATGAAGGCAGCCGCTTGAGCCCCGACGAGATCAAGGAAATCCTGATGCAATCGGCGATCTACGCCGGCGTGCCGGCCGCGAACACGGCCTTCACCCACACGCTGGCGATCCTGCGCGAAGTCGGGGAACAGATCGGCTATGTGCTGGAACCGGCGGCGCCGGCCGCGAGCGCGCATTCCGGCATCGGCCGCGAAGGCCGCACGGCCAGCCTGCCCGCCCTGCACTACAGCGTGCGAGAACCGCGCAATGGCAAGGCGCCGCGCCATACGGTGGTGCTGAGCCATGCGCTCGGGTGCGACCTGACGATGTGGGATGCGCTCGCCAACGAGCTGGCGCTCGACAACCGCGTGATCGCCTACGACCACCGCGGGCATGGCAGTTCGGACGCGCCCGAGGCGCTGTATGCGATGGCCGACCTGGCCGACGACGCCGCGCGCCTGTTACGCGAACTCGATACCGGGCCGGTGGTATGGGTCGGCCTGTCGATGGGCGGCATGGTGGGCCAGGAGCTGGCGCTGCGCCACCCTGCGCTGGTGCGCGCCCTGGTGCTGGCCAATACCACCAGCGGCTATCCGGAGGCGGCGCGGGCGGTGTGGGAGCAGCGCATCGCGACCGTGCGCGCCGACGGCATCGAGGCGATCGCGGATGCGGTCATGGGGCGCTATTTCCATGATGCGTTCCGTGCGCAAAAGCCGGCGACGGTGGCGCGCTTCCGGCGCCGGCTCGTGACCACCGATGCGGTGGGCTATGTCGGCTGCTGCGATGCCGTGGGCAAGGTCGACACGAGCGCGCGGCTGGGGCAGATCGGCGTGCCGACGCTGGTGATCGCCGGGGAACTGGATCAGGGGACGCCGGTGGCGATGGCGCAGGCGTTGGCGGAGGCGATTCCGGGAGCGACGCTGGAAGTGATCGCCGATGCCTCGCATGTGAGTGCGGTGGAGCAGCCGGCAGCTTTTGCGGCGCTTGTGACGGGGTTTGTGGCGGGGCTGTAGACGCTTTTCGATTGTGTTGACAACCGTTGAACGCGTGGGCATCGGCGGCCCACGCGGTACTGACATATCTACAAATCCAGCACCAGCACTTTTGTCTTCGACCGCGAACAGCACGGCGTGAACTGGTCGTTCGCCGCCTGCTCTTCTTCGGTCAGGTACATGTCGCGGTGATCCGGCACGCCTTCGATCACGCGCGTCAGGCAGGTGCCGCAGACGCCCTCCTCGCACGAATACGGGATCTCGACGCCGGCGTCCGCCAGCACCTTGATCACGGTCGTTCCGGGCGCGACGGTGAACACCTTGCCGCTGGAAGCCAGCTTGACGTCGAAGGGCTGGTCGCCCGTCGTGTCCACGGCCGCCGCGCTGAAATATTCGACGTGCAGCTGCGGCGCCGGCCAGCCCTGCGCCCTGGCGGTGCCGAGCACGTATTCGATGAACCCCTGCGGGCCGCAGACGTACAGGTGGGTGTCCGGCTGCGGGTTCGCCAGCAGCGCGGCCATGTCGAGCTTTTGCGCAGCATCGCCGCTGTCGTAGTGGAAGTGCACCAGGCCGCGCAGGTGGGACTCGCCCAGGCGCTCCTTGAACGCCGCCTTCTCGGGCGAACGCGCGCAGTAATGCATCTCGAAGGCGGCGCCCTTGCTTGCGAGCGTCTCGGCCATCGCCAGGATCGGCGTGACCCCGATGCCGCCGGCCAGCAGCAGAGTGCGCTTGGCATCGACCAGCGGGAAGTGGTTCTTCGGCGCCGAAATGCGCAAGACCGTACCGACGTCGATGCGGTCGTGCATGGCCTCGGAGCCGCCGCGCGAGCCGGCGTCGCGCAGCACGCCGATCTGGTAGCGGTGGGTTTCAATCGGCGGGTTGCACAGCGAGTACTGCCGGATCAGGTTGTCCGGCAGGTGGACGTCGACGTGGGCGCCGGCCTCGAAGGCCGGGAGTTCGCCGCCGCTGGTGGGCACCAGCTCGTAGCTGCAGATGCCGTCGGCTTCGTTGGTCTTGCTGGCGACTTTGACTTCGATCGTGCTCATGGGGCGAACTCCCGGGTTTGCTCGTTGGTGAGCCAGGTGTCGATGATGCGGCGCGACTGCACGCCGCCGGCGTCGATATTCAACATCAGCAGCTTGCGCTCGGGGTGGCGCAGGATGTTTTGCTGCTGCAATTCCAGCATCTCGCGGTCTTCGCCGAAAATTTTACCCTGCCCTTCGCGGATGGTGTTTGTGAGTTCCGCATCCTGCGGCTTGAAGTTGCGCGCCATGCCCCAGAAATACCAGTGCGAGGTTTCGGTCTCGGGGGTGATGAAGTCGACCACGATGGACGAGGCCTTGTGCGCCGCGTCGGCGTGGTAGCCGCCCTTGCCCGCATGCGCGACGCCGACTTCGATCATCACGTGGCTGGGCGCGTTGAAGCGGCAGATCTGCCAGCGGTCGACCGGCACGTCGTCGGCCAGGCCATTCCCGCGCAGGGCCGCCTGCCAGAACGGCGGCGGCATGATGTTTTCCATGAAGCGGCTGGTCACCACCTGCTCGCCCTCGACCCTGGTCGTCACCGGCGCCTCGTCGATTTCCTTCTGGCCGATCGAGGACGCGTGGACATAGGTCTCATGGGTCAGGTCCATCAGGTTGTCGACCATCAGGCGGAAGTCGCAATTGATGTGGTAAAGGCCGCCGCCGTAGGCCCACTCCGGGTTGTCCGCCCATTCCAGGTGGTGGATGGTGGCGGGATCGGCCGCTTCCTTGTCGCCGGTCCAGACCCAGATGAAGCCATAGCGCTCTTCCACCGGATAGCTGCGGATGCAGGGAAAGCCGCGCACGCGCTGGCCTGGCATGCTGATGGCCTTGCCTTCGCAGCCCATTTCCAGGCCGTGGTAGCCGCAGACCAGGTTGCCGTCGCGCACAAAGCCGAGCGAGAGCGGCGCACCGCGGTGCGGGCAGAAATCCTCGACCGCGGCGACCTTGCCGCCTTGTCCACGGTAGAACACGATCTTTTCGCCGCAGATCTGGCGGCCCAAGGGTTTGTTGTCGATCTCGTCCGGGGTGCAGGCGACGTACCAGGCATTTTTCGGGAACATTCTTGTCTCCTCCAGGTTTGTGTTTTATATTCAGTGCACTGAATGTAAGAAAAGTATCACGCGTTTGCGGCGCGAAGTAAACTGTGTTTTCAAACTTTTTTGATGGTGCGCTGCACCACTGTGTGACGGGAAATATGCCTAAGGAAAATACAGCCGCAGACCGGGGCGAGAAGCTCGACCTGTACCAGCATCCGGGCCATTTGCTGCGGCGTGCCCAGCAGATTTCGGTGTCGATTTTTTACGACGAAATGGGGAGCGAACTGACGCCGGTGCAGTACGCGATCCTGAGCCGGCTGGCCGAGCATCCGGGGATCGACCAGGTGTCGCTGGCGGGCCTGGCGGCGATCGATACCTCGACCGGAGCCACCGTCTGCGCGCGGCTCGAGGAAAAAGGCTTGCTGGAGCGGCGCGTGCTGCCGCACAACCGGCGCCAGCGGGCGCTGAACATCACGGCCGCCGGCCAGGCCCTGCTCGACGCGCTGGTGCCGGGGGCGCAGCGCTTGCGCGAGCGCCTGCTCGATCCTTTGAGCGCAGAGGAGCAGCGCGTCTTCATGCACCTGCTGGCGAAGCTGGTGCATGAAAATAATGAACAGAGCCGGGCGCCGCTTACTCCACGCCTGGATCCTTGAACTTCTCGACCTTGTCGAACTCGACGTTGAAGACGCCGCCCTCGCCCTGTTCGGCCTTGCGGATGTAGACGTTCTGGACGATGTCGCGGGTGGCCGGGTCGATCGTGACGGGGCCGCGCACGCTGGTCCAGGACTGGCCCTTCATCGCTTCGAGCAGCTTGGCGCCGTCGCTGTTGCCGCCGGTTTTCTTCAGGGCCGCGTACAGCAGGTGCATGCCGTCGTAGGCGCCGACCGCGTGGAAGTTCGGGCGCATGTCCTTGTTCGCCTTGCTGAAGGCGGCCACGAAGGCCTTGTTTTCCGGCGACGGGTGGGCGGCCGAATAATGGTGGCTGCTGACCACGCCGACGGCGGCGGCGCCGATGCTCGGCATCAGGTCGTCATCGAGCACGTCGCCGGTGGCGATGAGCTTGATGCCGGCCTGCGCCAGGCCGCGGTCGGTGAACTGCTTGAGCACGGCGGCGCCCTCGCCCGAGGGCACGAACACGAACAAGGCGTCGGGCTTCGCATCTTTTACGCGCGCCAGGAAAGGCGAGTAGTCGGGATTGCGCAGCGGCGCGCGCAGCGAGGTCACGATCTTGCCGCCGGCGGCGGTGAAGTCCTTGACGAAGACTTTTTCGGCGTCGATGCCGGGACCGTAGTCGGAGACGAAGGTGACGACCGACTTGATCTTGTTCTTCGCGGCCCATTGCGCCAGCGGCGCCGTCACTTGCGCCAGCGTGAAGCCGGTGCGCACGATGTAGGGCGAGCGCTGCGGAATCACCGAGGTGGCCGCGTTCATGACGATCATCGGCACCTTCGCTTGCGTCGCGACCGGGGCGGCGGCGAAGGCGAGCGGGGTCAGGCCGAAGCCGGCCAGCACCTGCACCTTGTCGCGCGAAACCAGTTCCTGGGCGATGCGCTTGGTGACGTCCGGCGAGACGCCGCCGTCGTCCTTGAGGATGATCTGCACCTCGCGCCCGGCGACCGTGGCGCCGTTCTGCTGCATGAACAGCTTGACGGCGGCGTCGACCTGGCGGCCGGTCGAGGCGAAGGGGCCGGACATCGGGACGATCAGTCCGACCTTCAGGGGCTCGGCGGCGGTGGCGACGCCGGCCGACAGCATGGCGGTGGCGAGCAGGATGTGGCGGCGGGTTTGGTTCAGTTTGTTCATTACTTGTGTCTCCTGGTTGTTTTGTCGCGCCTTGCCGGCGCTGATGAAAATCGATGCGGCGGCCGTAGGGTCAAGCGACTGCTACCAGTCGATCGAGCTTGTCGCCATCGGCCAGCAGGCTCGCCGAATCCGAATCGTGCACGATGCGCCCGCGATCGAGCACGATCGCGCGCGAAGTCAGCGACAAGGCCAGGCGCGCGTGCTGCTCGACCACGATCACCGACATGCCCTCGTCTGCCACCAGGCGGCGAATCACGCGCACCAGTTCCTGCACGATGATCGGCGCCAGGCCTTCCATCGGCTCGTCCAGCAGCAGGATGCGCGGATTGGTCATCAGGGCGCGGGCAATGGCCAGCATCTGCTGCTCGCCGCCCGAGAGTTGGTTGCCCATGTTCGCGCGCCGCTCCTGCAGGCGCGGGAAGATCCCGTAGATCTTGGCCAGGTTCCACGGCCCCGGACGCGCGACCACCGTCAGGTGCTCCTCGACCGTCAGCGAAGGGAACATGTGGCGTTCCTGCGGCACCCAGCCCAGGCCCGAGCGCGAACGTTGATAGGTCGGCACGCGCGCGATGTCGGCGCCGCCCCAGCGGATGGAACCCTTGTGCAGGCGCGTCAGGCCCATCAGGGTGACGAGCAGGCTGGTCTTGCCGACGCCGTTGCGGCCCAGCAGCGCCAGGCTGTCGCCCTCGTTCATCGTGAAGCTCACGTCTTCCAGCACGATCGATTCGCCGTAGCCGGCCGTGACTTTGTCCAATGCCAGCAATTCAGCCATGTTCGGCCTCCCCCAGATACACTTCTTTTACGCGCGGGTCGGCGGCGATTTCTTCCGGCGTCCCCTCGGTCAGCACCTTGCCGCCCACCAGCACCGTGATGCGGTCGGCAAAGCGGAACACCAGGCCCATGTCGTGCTCGATGAAGACGACGGTCACGTCGCGCGGCAGGCCGGCGATCACCTCGAACAGCTCCTTGGATTCAAGCGAAGGGATGCCGGCCGCCGGTTCGTCGAGCAGCAGGATCTTCGGTTTCGTCGCCAGCGCCAGCGCGATTTCGACCAGGCGCTGCTTGCCGTAAGCCATGCTGCGCGTGATGGAGTTCGCCTCGTCGGTCAGCTTGAGCGTGGCCAGCAGCGCCATCGCCTCGTCGATTACCTCGTCGTGGTTCTCGACCGTCTTCCACCACACCTTGTGCAGGCCGCGGCGTTCGCAAATGGCCAGCACCACCGATTCGAGCACGGTCATGCCCGCGAACAGGGTGTTGATCTGGAAGGTGCGCGTCATGCCGAGTTTGACCCGCTCGTGCTGGGGCAGTCTGGTGATGTCCTGGCCGCCCAGCCAGACGGCGCCGCTGGTCGGCGCGAAGCCGCCGGTGAGCAGGTTGATGAAGGTGGTCTTGCCGGCGCCGTTCGGGCCGATCAGCGCATGGCGCGCGCCCGGTTCGAAGGTGAGCGAGACGTCGGAATTGGCCTTGAAGGCGCCCCACTGTTTCGAGAGCCCTTCGGTGCGCAGGGTATTGGTCGTGCTCATGCCGGCTCCTTGCGCTTGAATCGTGCGTAAATTTTCTCGGCGCCGCCCATGATGCCGCCGCGTGCGAACAGCACGATCAGCACCAGGAACAGGCCGATATAGAACTGCCAGTAGGCCGGGTCGAGGCCCGAGATCTTGTCCTGGGCGACCATGAACACGGCCGCCCCGATCAGCGCCCCATACAGGCGCCCGGTCCCGCCCAGCACCAGCATGATCAACAGTTCCGCCGAGCGCGGGAAGCCGAGCACGTCGAGGCCGACGAACTGGGTGGTCTGCGCCAGCAAGGCCCCGGCCACGCCGGCCACCATGGCGCCGATGGTGAAGATGGCCTTCAGGCGGCGGTCGACGTTGGCGCCGATGGCCGGCATGCGACGTCCGCCTTCGCGGATGCCGCGCAGCGACATGCCGAAGGGCGAATTGACCAGGCGGCGCAGGATTACGAACAGGATGAACAGGACACCGAAGCTGTACCAGAAGGCGGTCTTGCCGAACAGGTCGAACTCGAAGACGCCGAACAGTTTGCCCATCACCATGCCCGACAGGCCGTCGACGCCGCCGGTGATGAAGGCCGCTTTATTCGCCGCCTCGAACAGCATCAGGCCGATGCCGAGCGTGACCATCAGGCGCGCCAGGTCGTGGCCGCGCACAACGAGGAAGCTGACGATGAAGCCGACCATCCCGGCCACCAGGGCGGCGGCGAACAAGGCCGAGATGGGTTCGCCCCAGCCATGCACCGACAACAGGCCAGCCGTATAGGCGCCGAGCCCGAAGAAGGCCGCGTGGCCGAGCGAGACGATGCCGGCATAGCCCAGGATCAGGTCGAGCGAGAGCGCGAACAGGCCGACGATCATGATCTGGCTGACCAGCACCAGGTAGTCGGGGAAGAGGAAGAAGGACGCGACCGGCAGCAGCCAGAACACGATCTCGAGCGGTTTCCAGCGGTCGTTCGGCAGGCGCAGCGCGGATTTGTTCATGGCGCTCATCGGTTCACTCGTTGGTTCAGGCGCCGCTTGCTTCAGGGTGGAGTTGGACAAGGCGCTCATGCTTTCCTCCGTACCAGACCGAACGGGAACAGGATCAGCAGCACGACCATCAGCGTGTAGATGACGAAGGCGCCCACTTCCGGCACATAGTATTTGCCGGCGACGTCGAACACGCCCAGGATCAACGCCGCGATCAGCGGCCCCTTGATGGAACCGGCGCCGCCGACGGCGACCACCAGCAGGAAGTAGACCATGTACTTGAGCGGAAAGCTCGGGTCGAGCCCCAGCACGTCGATGCCCAGCCCCCCGCCGAGGCCGGCCAGGCCCGAGCCGAGCGCGAAGGTGAGCGAAAAGACGCGGCTGACGTTGATGCCCAGGCCCGCGGCCGCGGTCTGGTTGTCGACCGAGGCGCGGATCTGGGCGCCGAAGCGGGTGCGCTCGATCAGGAAGTACAGGCCCAGGGTGACCAGCACCACGACGCCGATCAGGAACAGGCGGTAGGCGCCGACATCGAGCCCCAGCACATGCACCTGGCCGCGCAGCCAGTCCGGCAGGTTCACCGGCTGCTGGGTCGGCCCGAAGATGAAGGTCGCGCCGGCCACGGCCATGAAGGTCAGGCCGATCGAGAACAGCACCTGGTCGAGGTGGGTCGCCTGGTAGAGCTGGCGATACAGCGTGCGTTCCAGCACCAGGCCGACGACGGCGGCGGCGATGAAGGCGAGCGGCAGCGTCGCCAGGAAAGGCATGCCGAGCTTTTGCAGCAGGCTGACGCAGACATAGCCGCCGACCATCGCAAAGGCGCCGTGCGCCAGGTTAATGAAGTTCATCATGCCCATCGTGACCGACAGGCCGACGCTGATCAGGAAGAGCAGGCTGCCGTAGGCGATGCCGTCGAAGAGGACGCCGATGAAGTTGCCGATCATCGCTGCCTCCCGTGTCGTTGGTGCTGGTTCATACTTTGTCTCCTGCTTATATTTATGTAGTGCCGGGTCAGACGCGTTCGATCACCATCGCAATCCCCTGCCCCACGCCGATGCACATCGTGCACAGCGCGTAACGCCCGCCAGTACGGTGCAGCTGGTACATGGCGGTGGTGACCAGGCGCGCGCCGCTCATGCCCAGCGGATGGCCGAGGGCGATGCCGCCGCCGTAGGGATTGACCCTTGGATCGTCGTCGGCGATGCCGAGTTCGCGCAGTACGGCCAGGCCTTGCGATGCGAAGGCTTCGTTCAATTCGATGATGTCCATCTGGTCGAGGCTCATGCCGAGTTGCTGCATCAGCTTCTTGGTCGCCGGCGCCGGGCCGATGCCCATCACGCGCGGCGGCACGCCGGCCGTCGCCATGCCCACCACCCGCGCGCGCTTGGTCAGGCCATATTTTTCGGCCGCTTCGGCGCTGGCCAGCAGCACGGCGCAGGCGCCGTCGTTCACGCCCGAGGCGTTGCCGGCGCTGACGCTGCCGTCCGGATGCACCACGCCCTTGAGTTTGGCGAGCGCTTCGAGGCTCGTTTCGCGCGGATGTTCGTCCTGCGCGAAGGCGATGTGGTCGCCCTTCTTTTGCGGGATCAAGACCGGCACGATTTCGTCGTCGAACAGGCCTTCGCGCTGGGCGCGCGCGGTCTTTTGCTGGCTGGCCAGGGCGAACTTGTCCTGGTCTTCGCGCGACACTTTATAGTCGACCGCGACGTTCTCGGCCGTCTCCGGCATCGAATCGGTGCCGTACAAGTGCTTCATCGCCTTGTTCGGGAAGCGCCAGCCGATGGTGGTGTCGTAGATCGCCGCCTGGCGCGAGAAGGCGGCATCGGCCTTGCCCATCACGAAGGGCGCGCGCGTCATCGATTCGACGCCGCCGGCGATCATCAGCCGGGTCTCGCCGGACTTGATGGCGCGTGCGGCGATGCCGATCGCGTCCATGCCTGAGCCGCACAGGCGGTTCACGGTGGTGCCGGGCACGTCGGTCGGCAAGCCCGCCAGCAGCGAGGACATGTGAGCCACGTTGCGGTTGTCTTCGCCGGCCTGGTTGGCGCAGCCGTAGATCACGTCGTCGACGGCGGTCCAGTCGACGCCGGGGTTGCGCTTCATGAGTTCGCGCAGCGGGATGGCGCCGAGGTCGTCGGCGCGGACGTCCTTCAGGGCGCCGCCGTAGCGGCCGATCGGGGTGCGGATTGCGTCGCAGATAAAAGCGTCGTTCATGATGGATCCTCTCGATTTTTACGGCGCCAGCAGGGGCGCGCTCGTAGCGGTTTGCAGTTCTTCAAAAGTCAGGCCGGGCGCCATCTCGACCACGCGCAGGCCGTCCGGGGTGACGTCGAGCACGGCGAGATCGGTGTAGATGCGGTTGACGCAAGCCACGCCGGTCAGCGGGTAGGTGCATTCACGGACGATCTTGCTTTCGCCCGTCTTGGTCTGGTGGTCCATCATCACGTAGACCTTCTTGGCGCCGAGCGCCAGGTCCATCGCGCCGCCCACCGCGGGAATCGCGTCCGGCGCGCCGGTGTGCCAGTTGGCGAGGTCGCCCTGTTCCGATACCTGGAAGGCGCCCAGCACGCAGATGTCGAGGTGGCCGCCGCGCATCATGGCGAACGAGTCGGCATGGTGGAAATAGGCGCCGCCGGTGAGGATGGTGACCGGCTGCTTGCCGGCGTTGATCAGGTCTTCGTCTTCCTCGCCGGGCGCGGGCGCGGGACCCATGCCGAGCAGGCCGTTTTCGCTGTGCAGGAAGACTTCGCGGTCGGCGGGTAAAAAATTGGCGACTTTCGTCGGCAGGCCGATGCCGAGGTTGACGTAGGCGCCCTCGAAAATGTCTTGCGCGACGCGCGCGGCGATCTGGTCACGTGTGTAGCGGTTCATGCTGCCTCCTTCACCACGCGCTGGACGAAAATGCCCGGCGTGACGATGTTTTCGGGATCGAGTTCGCCCAGCGGCACGATGTCATGCACCTGGGCGATCGCCACCTTGGCGGCCATCGCCATGATCGGGCCGAAGTTGCGCGCCGTCTTGCGGTACACGAGGTTGCCCCAGCGGTCGCCCTTCAATGCCTTGATGAGCGCGAAGTCGGCGTGGATCGGCGACTCGAGCACGTAGTGGCGGCCGTCGATCAGGCGCGTTTCCTTGCCTTCGGCCAGCAGCGTGCCGTAGCCGGTCGGGGTGAAGAAGCCGCCGATGCCGGCGCCGGCGGCGCGGATGCGCTCGGCCAGGTTGCCCTGCGGGGTCAGTTCGAGCTCGATTTCGCCGGCGCGGTAGAGGGCGTCGAAATGGTGGGAGTCGCTTTGCCGCGGGAAGGAGCAGATGATCTTGCGCACGCGCCTGGCGGCGAGCAGCGCGGCCAGGCCGGTGTCGCCGTTGCCGGCATTGTTGTTGACGATGGTGAGTTCGCGCGCGCCCTGCTCGATCAGGGCGTCGATCAGTTGGGCCGGCATGCCGGCGTTGCCGAAGCCGCCGATCATGACAGTGGCGCCGTCGTGCACGTCGGCGACGGCGCGCTGGAGTGATTCGTAGATTTTGTCGATCATGTTTTCACCTTGGTATCCACCTTGGCGTGCGCTCGGCGCACTTGAAATGTTGCTGCGGTTGTTCGATAATCGAACTAATGATTGATTACCGCCCAAACAAGTGTAGTAGCATGGGCGCCGGCAGGTCAAGAAAAAAAGACCGAACGAAGCACACTTACCTTGCATTAAAATCGCGCCATGAAAAATTTGACCAAGCAAGCACCCGCGTCCGGCGTCCCTGAAAATGCCGACCAGCAAGAAGAGCGCGAACCGACGATCGCCGAGCAGATCGACGCCCTGACCGATCCCAGCTTCATGACCTCGCTGGCGCGCGGCCTGGCCGTCGTGCAAGCCTTCAGCGATTCGCGCAAGCCGCAGACCATCGCCCAGATCAGCCAGAAGACCGGCATCCCGCGCGCCGCCGTGCGGCGTTGCCTGTTCACGCTGCAGCAGCTCGGTTATGTCGACGCCGAACTGAACAATTTTTCGCTGCGCCCCAAGGTGCTCACGCTAGGCTACTCCTACCTGTCCTCGACACCGCTGACCGTATCGAGCCAGCCCTACCTGAATGCGATCAGCCGCGACCTCGGCGAATCGAGCTCGATCGCCGTGCTGGAAGATGGCGAAGTGCTCTACGTGGCGCGCTCGGCCGCATCGCGGGTGATGTCGGTGGCGCTCAATACCGGCAGCCGCCTGCCGGCGTATTGCACCTCGCTCGGGCGCGTGATGCTGGCCTGGCTGCCGCCGGAGCAGCTGGACGCCTATTTCGCCAGGGTCAAGCTCAAGCCCATGACCGACAAGACGGTCACCAACCAGAAGCGCCTGCGCGACCTGTTGGCCGGCGTGCGCCAGGACGGCTATGCCATCAACGACGAGGAACTGGAACTGGGCCTGCGCTCGATCGCCGTGCCGGTGCGCGGCGCCTCCGGCCAGGTCGTGGCCGCCCTCAACGTCGGCGCCCAGGCCGCCCGCGTGAGCGTCGAGCGCATGCGCGCGGATTTCCTGCCCGTCCTGCTGCGCGGGGCGCAGGACTTGTCGGTACTGCTGCCCTAAGGTTCACTGGATGGGCCGGAGCGGGAATCCGCACGTGCGCCCACCCGAAGCACGCCTTAGAAGTGGTGCCGTAAGCCGACCATGACGCCGTTCTGCGTCAAGCCCGCACCCACGCTGCCGCCCGCATCGAGCGCGACCGCCGAGGCCCCATCGTTGTCCATGCGCCCGATCGACGAGTAGACGAAGGTGCGCTTCGACAGCGCATAGGTCAGGCGCGCCACCAGCATGTCGACGTCGTTGTTCGAGTTTTTGGTGTCGCGCCGCGCGATCTGGGCGTCGATCACGAAGGCGCCGAACGGATGGCTGGCGCCGAAGTAATACAAATTCGATTCCGAGAAGCCGGTCACCGGATTGGCGTTGGTCTCGCGCGCGATCACGCCGGCGCCGAGCTTGGTGGCGCCCAGCATCAGGTAGCCGTTGGCGGTCTTGCGCACGTCGGTGTTGATGCTGCTGGTCAGGCCGCCGGCGGCGCCCGTGTTGCCGCGCAGCTGATCCCAGGACGCGTTCAGGCCCCAGGCCTTGGTTTCGTAGCCGATCAGGCCGGTGATCTGGCGGCAGGCTTTCGAGTTGCCGCCCACTTCGCCGGCGCAGTTGGTGGCGGCCGGGCCGCCGGCGGCGGACGCGTCACGCCCGAAGCTGTAGGTCGCACCGACCACGACGCCACTGAAATTGCCCATGTAGCCGATCGCATTGTCGCTGCGCGCGTTCGGCAGGTAGGGGTCGATGCTGCCGATGGCGAACAGGTGCGGTCCCAGCACGTCGGTCTTCAGGCCCGAGATATACGTCATGTTCTGCTGGCGCCCGAGCGTCAGCGTGCCCCACGCCCCCTTGATGCCCACATTCGCCTGGCGCCCGAACATGCGGCCGCCCTGCTGCTGGGTGCCGGTGTCGAGCGCGAGGCCGTTTTCCAGTACGAAGAAAGCCTGCAGGCCATTGCCGAGGTCCTCGGTGCCGCGGAAACCGATACGCGAGGGGAAGGAACTGGTGAGCGAAGGGATCTTGGTGATCGAGTCGCCCGCACTATTGACGTTCGTCATATGGGCGACGCCGCTGTCGACGATACCGTAGATCTGGACGGCGGTCTGGGCCTGCGCCGAGGTCGTGGAAGCGGCCGCGGCCATGCCGCACATCAGCGCGACGGCGCTGCAGATGGTGTTCTTCATATTGTCTCCGTATTTTAATAGTGCGTTCGATTACCGAACAAGAGGTTGTTAATCGAACGCTACTTGGATACTATGTTTGTCACGGAAGCTTGTCAACAATATGCGCGGGGCGGGTATGATGCAGTTGTGATAACGACACGCCGGCGCCGCGATGCGCTCAGACTTCCGACAAGACTAATCACTGGAGACAACATGAAGTTTACGACGATTGCCGCAGCCCTGGCCGCCAGCGCCACCCTGGCCTTCGCACCGGGCGCGTATGCCCAGGACACCATCAAGGTCGGCGTCATCGCCCCCTTCTCGGGACCGTTTGCCGACTACGGCAAGCAAATGGAAGGCGGCATCAAGGCCTGGATGGCGCAGCATGGCGACAGCGTCGCCGGCAAGAAGATCCAGGTCATCTACAAGGACACCACCGGCCCGGCGCCGGAAGTGGCCAAGCGCCTGGCGCAGGAACTGGTGGTGCGCGACAAGGTCGACTTCCTGGCCGGCTTCGGCCTGACGCCGGAAGCGCTGGCGGTGGCGCCGATCGCCGAGCAGTCCAAGACGCCGATGATCATCATGAACGCGGCCACCTCCATCATCACCACCAAGTCGGACTACATCGCGCGCTTCTCGATGACGCTGCCGCAAATCTCGGCGCCGATGGCCGACTGGGCGGTCAAGAACAAGATCAGGAACGTGGCGACGGTGGTGGCCGATTACGGCCCCGGCATCGACGCCGAAAAAGCCTTCAGCGAACGCCTCGTCAAGAACGGCGGCACCATTGTCGAATCGATCCGCGTGCCACTGCGCAACCCGGAATTCGCGCCCTTCATCCAGCGCATCAAGGACGCGAAACCCGACGCGGTGTTCGTCTTCGTGCCGGCGGGCGAGCAGAGCATCGCCTTCATGAAAGGCTACCGCGAGCGCGGCCTGGCCGCCGCCGGCATCAAGGTCATCGCCACCGGCGACCTGACCGACGACCACGTGCTGCCGGCCATGGGCGACGCCACCCAGGGCGTGATCACCACCTTCCACTACTCGGCCGCGCATAAATCGCCGGAGAACGACGCCTTCCTGAAAAGCTTCGCAGCGAGCAACCCGCAAGGCGGCCGCCCGAACTTCATGGCGGTGGCGGCCTACGACGGCATGAACGCGATCTACCAGGTCAGCCAGAAACTGAACGGCAAGATCGATGGCGACAAGGCGATGGCGGTGCTCAAAGGCATGAAGATCAACAGCCCGCGCGGCCCGATCAGCATCGACCCGGCCACGCGCGACGTCGTGCAGACCGTCTACGTGCGCAAGGTGGAGACCGTCAACGGCCAGCCGTACAACGTGGAGTTCGACCAGTTTGCGAACCAGAAGGACCCGGGCAAGTAAGCCGGAACCGATGTAAAGGTAAGTAAATACAGCTCTCCGGCGCCCGCTGCAGGCCGCCCGGGGAGCGCTTCACCTCGCTTGACAATCCCTCCTCGCTGTCGATACTGAGTCCGTCAGCGTTTCTTAGCGTCCGAGTCCTTCAGCCCTTCAGACAGTCATTCAATTCGCTGCCTGCCCTCCCAAGGCCGGTACGCACCTGAACGTATTTCCCGGAATGAATTGCCAGTTGTGTCCCCGCACGCGCGTTGATGCATTGTTTTTCCTGGAGTAACAAGATGAGAAAGCATGTGATCGCGGCGCTTGCGCCGCTTGGCCTCTGTTTGGCCGTCAATTCCGCATTCGCGGACACCGTCGTGGCGCGTTATCCCGCCCGCGCCCCCCATCCCGACAATGTGTTCACACGCATGTACCCCGACCTGCCGTCATTCGCCCCGCAAACCGGCACGGCGCGCGCGGCGATGCAGCGCATGGGCGCCAGGGGCGACCTGTACGACGCCCAGGACAACCTGAGCGACCCGGTGCAGTCGATCCTGAATCCGGCGGTGTTCAGCCCGAACAATCCGGACAACCCGAACATGACCGCGGGCATGACCTTCCTTGGCCAGTTCCTCGACCACGACATCACCCTGGACAAGAAATCCGTCCTCAACGCCAACGCGTCGCCGATGCGGACGGTGAATTTCCGCACGGCGGCATTCGACCTCGATTCCGTGTACGGCAATGGACCTGCCGCTTCGCCCGAACTGTACGACACCCGTTCCGGCCGCATCAAATTCATCCTGCAACGCATCCCGGGCGCCGAGGCCGTGTCGCGCCATGGCGCGCCGCGCGACGACCTGCCGCGCGACGCGCAGGGCAACGCCATCGTCGCCGAAAGCCGCAACGACGAAAACGTCGTCATCGCGCAACTGCAGGTAGCCATGCTGTCCTTCCATAACGCCATCACCGACCGGCTGGCGGCGCAGCGCGCCTACCGCGGCGCCTCGGCCCAGCGCATTTTCGACGATGCCCGCCGGCTCGTGACCTGGCACTACCAATGGATCATCCTGCACGAATTCCTGCCCAAGACCATCGGCCAGGAGCGGCTCGATGCGATCGTGCAGGGCGGGCTGCGCTACTACCGGCCGCACGATGCCGTGAACCGCTTCCGCACCGGCGACGGCCACGAGATGCCGCGCATTCCCATCGAATTCGCCGCCTCCGTGTACCGCTTCGGCCACTCCCAGGTGCGCCCCAGCTACCGGGCCAATTTCGGCCCGACCGGCGGCACGCCCTTCTTCGCCTTCATCTTCGACGACGCCGAGAACCCGGCCGCGCCTGACCCCAACGACCTGCGCGGCGGCAAGCGCGCCCCCAGGCGCTTCGTCGACTGGCAAACCTTCTTCGATTTCGGGGATGGCAACGTGCGCCCGAACAAGCGCATCGACACCAGGCTGTCGTCGGTGCTGATGAACCTGCCTGGTGCGCGCGGGCCCGCGCCCGGCCTGCCGAACGACGGCCTGCAGTCCTTGCCGGCGCGCACGATGACCCGCCACATCAACTTTGGCCTGCCGTCCGGCCAGGCGATCGCACGCAAGATGAACTTGCCGGTGCTGGACGAGTCCCGGTTGAGCGAACTGGCGCCCTATGCGCTCGACGCCCGGTACACGCTGGCCAGCTCGACCCCGCTGTTCTTTTATATCCTGAAGGAAGCGGAGGTCATGGAACACGGGCTGCGCCTCGGGCCGGTCGGTGCGCGCATCGTCGGCGAAGTGTTCGTCGGCCTGCTCAAGGAAGACCCCGGTTCCTACCTGAGCGCGGCCCCGGGCTGGAAACCGACGCTGCCGTCAAGCCAGCCCGGCGACTTCCGCATGGCCGACCTGTTGCAGTTCGCCGGCGTCGTCAAGCCGCTGTAGGCGCCTGCGTAAAAAACGTGCCGCGCGTCAAGCCGGCGCACGGCGCGTTGTCGTCGATATGCACGATCGATGCAACGCCGGCGCAACTCGCGGCATCTAATGAGGGGAAGCACCCACACCACAACAAGCAACTAACCGAGGAGCAAGCCATGAAGAAGCTGACCCACACCCTGATGTCCGCCACCATCGCCGCCGCATTCGCACTGGCGGGCAACACCGCCTTCGCCCAGGCGGCGCCCGACGACGCCCAGATCGCCGGCATTGTCGTCGCGGCCAACACGGTCGATATCGATGCCGGCAAGCTGGCGCAAAAAATGACCAAGAACAAGGAGGTCAAGACCTTCGCCAAGCAGATGGTGACGGACCACACCGGCGTCAACAAGCAGGCCACCGCCCTGGTGAAGAAGCTCAAGGTGACGCCGACCGACAGCGAGCTTGCCAAGAGCCTGAAGCAAGGTGGCGCCGACAACATGGCGAAACTCAAGACCATGAAAGGCAAGGACTTCGACAAGGCCTATATCGACCATGAAGTCACCTACCACGAAACGGTGATCGACGCGCTCGACAAGACCCTGATCCCGAACGCCAAGAACGCCGAGCTGAAGGACACGCTGGTCAAGACGCGGCCGGCCTTCGTCGCCCACCTGGAGCATGCGAAGAAGCTCCAGGGCGCGATGCAGTAAGCGCGGGCCGTGGCTGTCTTCCTGAAAACCGCGGGGCCTGCCGGGCTGGCCCTCGCGGTGCTGCTCGCGCACGCCCACGCGGCGCCGACCGTGCATACGATCGTCATCGACGGCATGCGCTTTATCCCGCAAACTGTCGAGGTCAAGCGGGGCGATACGGTGGTCTGGCGCAACAAGGATCCGTTTCCGCATACGGCCACGGCCTCCCGCGGTGGCCCGGCCTCGCCCGCGATCGCCGCGGGCGCGAGCTGGACGTATAAAGCCACGCAGCGCGGCAGCTATGCGTATCTGTGCACATTGCACACCACCATGACAGGGCTGCTGGTCGTCAAATAATGCAAAGGACAAGACCGATGGAACAGCGCAGCAAGCCCGACCCGGCAAGCGCGAGCGACCCCGAACTGGCGGCCATGGTGGCCGCCGGCGACGGGGCCGCTTTCGAAGTGCTCATGCGGCGCTACAACCAGGTGCTATACCGCCTGGCGCGCAGCATCGTCAAGGACGACACCGAGGCCGAGGACGTGGTGCAGGAAGCCTACCTGCTCGCCTGGCGCAACGCGGCCAGCTTCCGCGGCGACGCCGGCCTGGCAACCTGGCTCACGCGCATCGTCGTCAACGAAGCCGCCGGGCGCCTGCGCAAGACGCGGCGCCGGGCCGACATCATCGAACTCGTTCCCGGAAGCGTCAGCGAGGATGACCTGGCGGAGGATACGATGGCCGAACCCCACAGCGGCGCGGGCTTCGCGCCACCCGAAACCGCCGCCCTGCGCGCCGAGGCGCGGCGCCTGATCGAGGCGCGCATCGACGCCCTGCCCGACAGCCTGCGCACGGTGTTCGTGCTGCGCGCGATCGAGGACCTGTCGGCGCAGGAAACGGCCGCCGCCCTCGGCATGCAGGAGGCGACCGTGCGCAGCCAGTATTTCCGCGCCCGCGGCCTGCTGCGCGAAGCGCTGGCGCGCGACTTCGACATCGGCGTGGCCTCGGCGTTTTCGTTCGACGGCGAGCGCTGCGACCGGATCGTGGCCAGGGTGCTGGCGCGGCTCTGAGGCATTGGCCGGCATCGGCCCGCACCGGTCTCAGAAGCTGAGCACGAAGCGGGCGCCGCCCGCCACCGACCGCACGTGGCGCACCGTGCCGCCATTGCCGTGCACCAGCTGGCGCACCAGCGCCAGCCCGATGCCGCGCCCGCCCTTTTTGGTCGTGAAAAAGGGCGTGAAGATGTGCGCCAGCAGTTCTTCCGGCACGCCGGGCCCGTTGTCGCTCACGTCGATCCGCAGGCGCGCACCGCGCACCAGCCGCGCGTGCACGGTCACGAGGGGCGTCGCCATGCACCCGGTGGCATCGGTGGCGTTCTTCAACAGGTTGAGCAGCGCCTGTTCGAGCTGGCCCGGGTCGGCCACCAGGGTCAGCGAGCCGGGTTCGACCAGGATCTTCAGCTCGCCGCCACGTTCGCGCCACTCTGGCCCGACCAGGGTCGCCAGGCGCGCCAGCAACTGCCCCAGGTCGACGCGTTCCGGCCGCGGCGGCGGCATCGGGGACAGGCTGCGGTAGCTGCCGACGAAATCGGCAAGGCTGGTGGCGCGGCGCGCGATCGCGTCGAGCGCAGCGGCGAGGTCGGCGCCGGCCTCGCCCTCCAGCTGCGGCTGCAGCTCCTGCAGCAGGCCCTGGGCCGTGGTGGAAAGCGAGGCGACCGGGGTCAGCGAATTCATGATCTCGTGGGTCAGCACCTGCACCAGCTGCTGCCAGGCGGACAGCGTCTCGGACTCCAGTTCGCTCTCCACAGGCAGCAGCGCGGCGATGCGCTGCTGCCTGCCCTGCACGGTGAGCGAAGACATCGCCACCATCGCGCGTTCGGCGCCGCGTTCGGTATCGAAGGCAACCAGGGCGCGGCCGCTGGCCGGCTGCGCCGCCAGCATGGCGTACAGCGCCGCAAGGTCGACCACCCGTCCGGGCGCGATCAGCTGGCGCGCATTCGCGTTCAGCGGCGCGACGCCGTACGCAAGGTCGTGCTCCCCGTCGGCGTTCCCGATCAGGAACAGGGCGACCGGCGCATGCTCCAGGCGCGCTTCGAGCACCAGCGCGGTGCCGGGCTGCGCGAATACCGGCATATTGTTGGCGGCTGCGCGTGCGACGGGCGCGCCGAGCCGGGCCAGTGCGCGCCACAGCATCCATCCAGGCAGGATGGCCAGCAAAGCGCACAGCACCAGCAGGCGTGGCGACCCGGCGCTTGCCTGCGCAGCGGCGGCCAGCGCCATCAAGGACAGGACGCCGGCGCCCGCCTGCAGTTGAAGTCGAAACCGGGGCGCGCGGCTAGAGGCCATGCTTCTCCAACTTGCGGTAGAGCGCGGCGCGGCTCAGGCCCAGCCTGCGCGCCGCTTCGCTGATATTCCCCTTGGCCTGCGCCAGCGCGGCGGCGATCGTGCCGCGTTCCACTTCGCCCAGCGTCTGGTCCTCGGGCGCCTGCGTGGCCTGGACGGGCCTTGCCACCCCCGGGGCAGCCAGGCCGAAGTCCTCCGTCTCGTAGGCGGCGCCGGCCGCCAGGATGACGGCGCGTTCGCAGGCGTGGCGCAAGGCGCGCACGTTGCCCGGCCAGTGCCAGGCCGACAGCGCGGCCAGAGGACCGGCGGGCAAGCCGCGCGCGGGCCGCGCATACTGCGCTTCGTAGTGGGCGAGGTAGTGGCGCAGCAGGCCAGGGATGTCGCCGCGCCGCTCGCGCAGCGGCGGCACCCGGATCACGATGGTATTCAGTCGAAACAGCAGGTCGGGACGGAACACGGCGGGGTCGAACAGGCTCGCTTCATCGAGATTGGTGGCGCTGACGATGCGCACGTCGACCGCTTGCGGACGGTCGGCGCCGAGCGGCGTGACTTCGCGCCGTTCGAGCGCGGCCAGCAGCTTGGCCTGGCCCGGCAAAGGCATGTTGCCTACTTCGTCGAGGAACAGGGTGCCGCCGCGCGCGGCCTGGAAGCGCCCGTCGCGGTCCGCTTTCGCATCGGTGAAGGAACCCTTGCGATGGCCGAACAGTTCGCTCTCGAAGGTCGCCTCGGGCAAGGCGCCCATGTCGACCGCAAGAAAGGCGCCACTCCCCCGTTTCGAGGCGCCGTGGATCGCGCGAGCGACGAGTTCCTTGCCCACGCCGTTCTCGCCCAGCACCAGCACATTCGCCTCGGTCGGGCCGACGCTCGCCACCATGGCGCGCACCGCCGTCATGGCGGGCGACTCGCCCATCAGGTTCGAGGCCGCCGCGCAGGGCGCCGGCCGGGCGCGGCGTGCCAGCGCGCCGTCGACGGCGGCCAGCAGGCGCGCATTGTCCCAGGGCTTGGTGATGAAGTCGCCGGCGCCGCGCTGCAAGGCCTCGACCGCCAGCGGCACGTCGGCATACGCGGTCAGGGCGACCACCGCGGGCGGGCGCGGCTGGCGCCGCAGCAGGTCGAGCACGGCGAGGCCCTCGCAGCCGTCGGTGCGGCCCGGCGTGAAATTCAGGTCGAGCAGCACCACGTCGGGCGCCTGCCGCGACAGGAAGGCGGGCAAGGCCGCCGGATCGTGCAGCACCGCGACCTCGCCATGACGGCGGCGCAGCAGCATCCGCGCGGCGAACGCCACGTCGGCGTCGTCGTCGAGGATCAGGATGCGGGCGGTCGTTGGGTCCATGGCGGCGGCTGTTGCGTTGAAGTCGGGGCATTCTAGCAGCGAAGATGCGCTGGCGAAACGACAAGTTCTGCGCCTTCGGCCACCTGTCCGGAATCGAACACCCGGCTTGTCCGGTACTGGACAGGTTGTCCGTAAAAACGGGCGCCCAGGCTTGAAATGGCCATGGCACGCGGCTTGCAATGACATCCCTGTCGCCATTCAACTTATTTCCATGCCCCTGCAATCGCTACCGTCCCCCGCCACCGGCGAAGCCATGGACACCATCGTTCCGCGCCGGCGCGGCCGTACGATCGCCCTCGCCTGCGGCGCTGCCCTGCTGCTGCTCGGCGCCGCGTTCGCCGCCTGGCAGCAGATCCCGCGCGGCCT
>Ga0213836_100170_pt1 | contig 64575 bp, 54 predicted proteins | sample SWPATP03_FD_160578 | JGI IMG/M metagenome (GOLD analysis project Ga0213836, IMG submission 160578) | Coastal seawater microbial communities from Marineland, Florida, United States - SWPA TP0 #3 | ecosystem: Environmental > Aquatic > Marine > Coastal | place: USA: Florida | collected 2016-08-05
GCAGCAGAACCGCGCGGTCGCCGGCACGACGCCGGAGCACCAGATCACCGCGGCCGGCAAGCACGTCGTCGTCCTCGGCGGCGGCGACACCGGCGCCGACTGCATCGGCACCGCGCACAGGCAGGGCGCGGTCTCGGTCACGAACCTCGCGATCGGCGTGCAGCCGCCCTCGGAGCGCCCGGAGCACCAGCCGTGGCCCGTGCACCCGGCGATCTTCGAGGTGCAGTCGAGCCACGAGGAGGGCGGCGAGCGCAGCTACCTCGTCTCGACCGTCGAGTTCCTCGCGAACAAGGCCGGCGAGGTGCGCGCGCTGCTCGTCGCCGACACCGAGATCGTCGACGGCGTGCGCCGCCCGAAGCCCGGCACCGAGCGCGAGATCCCCGCAGACCTCGTGCTGCTCGCGCTCGGCTTCACCGGCGCGGACGCCTCGATCGGCGAGGCGCTCGACGTCCCGTTCCAGCGCGGCGTGCCCGAGCGGCGTCCCGACTTCGCGACGGACGCGCCCGGCGTGTTCGTGGCGGGTGACGCCGGTCGCGGCGCCTCGCTCATCGTGTGGGCGATCGCCGAGGGCCGCGCGGCGGCCGCCACGGTCGACGCCTACCTCGAGGGCTCGACCGAGCTGCCGGCCCCCGTGCGCGCCACGGACCGGCCGTTCGCCGCGGTCTGACGCCACGCCGCTCGCACCGAGCCGCGCACGTCGGCAGCGGACGCCTCCCTCTGGAAGGATGGGGGCGTCCGCGCCGAACACCCAGGCGGCGCGAAAACGGAAAGAGAACCCGATGAGACGAGCCAAGATCGTCGCGACGTGGGGGCCCGCCCTCGCCGGCTACGAGCACACGAAGGCCGCGATCGCGGCCGGCGTGAACGTCGCGCGCATGAACCTCAGCCATGGAGACCGCAGCGTGCACGAGGAGGTGTACGCGAACATCCGCCGCGCCTCTGACGAGCTGCACATGCCGGTCGGCATCCTGGTCGACCTGCAGGGCCCGAAGATCCGCCTCGGCAAGATCCCCGGAGGCCCGTTCGAGCTGGTCGAGGGCGAGCGCTTCACGATCACCACCGAAGAGATCGAGGGCGACGGCCAGCGCGCCGGCACGACCTTCAAGGGCCTGCCCGCCGACGTCAAGCCGGGCGACCCGCTGCTGATCGATGACGGCCGCATCACGCTGCGCGCGCTCGAGGTCACCGGGACCGATGTGATCACCGAGGTGGTCGTGGGCGGCCCGGTGAGCTCCAACAAGGGCATCAACCTGCCCGGCGTCGCCGTGAACGTGCCGGCGCTCAGCGAGAAGGACGAGTCCGATCTGCGGTGGGCGCTCGACCTCGGCGCCGACATCATCGCGCTCTCGTTCGTGCGCGACGCCTCCGACATCGTGCGCGTGCACGAGATCATGGCGGAGGAGGGCAGGAAGCTGCCCGTCGTCGCGAAGATCGAGAAGCCGCAGGCCGTCGACAACCTCGCCGACATCATCGACGCGTTCGACGCGATCATGGTCGCCCGCGGCGACCTCGGCGTCGAGCTGCCGCTCGAGCAGGTGCCGCTCGTGCAGAAGCGCGCGGTCGAGCTCGCCCGCCGCTGGGCGAAGCCCGTCATCGTCGCCACGCAGGTGCTCGAGTCGATGATCGAGAACTCGCGCCCCACCCGCGCCGAGGCGAGCGACTGCGCCAACGCGATCCTCGACGGCGCGGACGCCGTGATGCTCTCGGGCGAGACGAGCGTCGGCAAGCACGCGATCACGACGATCGAGACGATGGCGCGCATCGTCTCCGCGGCGGAGGAGATGGGGCTCGGCCGCATCCCGCCGCTCGGCACGAAGCCCCGCACCCAGGGCGGCGCCGTGACGCTCGCCGCGATGGAGGTCGCGAGCTTCGTCGAGGCGAAGGCGATCGTCGTCTTCACCGAGTCCGGCGACTCCGCGCGCCGCATGTCGCGGCTGCGGCCCGCGATCCCGATGTTCGGCTTCACGCCCGACCCCGAGATCGAGTGCCGGATGCAGATGATCTGGGGCATGAACACCCGCCTGGTCGACCGCGTCACGCACACCGACGAGATGATCGCCCAGGTCGACGACGTGCTCATCGGCGAGGGCCTCGTGGCCGTCGGCGAGAAGGTCGTCGTCATCTCGGGCATGCCCCCCGGCACGTCCGGCTCGACGAACGACCTGCGCATCCACCGCGTCGGCGACGTGCACGCCGAGGCCGTGCCGGCCTACCACGGCCTGCGCCGCATCCAGGTGCCGCACCCGTCGGCGCCGCACCCCGCCGAGGGGTAGCAGGCGGCCCCTCGGGGCTGCTGCGCGACCTCGCATCGAAGGGCTCAAGCCGGCTGGCGCTGGCTTGAGCCCTTCGATGTCACGTGCCGGTGGTGGGACTCGAACCCACACTCCTCGCGGAAGCGCAGTTTGAGTGCGCCGCGTCTGCCGATTCCGCCACACCGGCTCTGGTCGGGGCGGAGCCCGCCTCGCCCGAAGACTAGGCTAGTGCTCATGACCGACGACCTCTTCGCCGAGCCCGAGCTCGGGTCCGCACCTGCTGAGACGCCCTCCACCTCGCGCACCGTGCTCGTCGCCGAGGACGAGTCGCTCATCCGCCTCGACATCGTCGAGACGCTCCAGGCCGCCGGCTTCGACGTGATCGGCGAGGCGGGCGACGGCGAGCGCGCGGTCGAGCTCGCGAAGGAGCTGAAGCCCGACCTCATCGTCATGGACGTGAAGATGCCGAAGATGGACGGCATCACCGCGGCCGAGCGCATCAGCGCCGAGAAGATCGCGCCCGTCGTGCTGCTCACGGCCTTCAGCCAGAAGGAGCTCGTCGAGCGCGCCGGCGAGGCGGGGGCGCTCGCCTACGTCGTGAAGCCGTTCACGCAGAACGACCTGCTGCCGGCGATCGAGATCGCGCTGGCCCGCTGGGACCAGATCCGCACGCTCGAGAGCGAGGTCGCCGACCTCGCCGACCGCTTCGAGACGCGCAAGCTCGTCGATCGCGCGAAGGGCCTGCTGAACCAGCGCATGGGCCTCGCCGAGCCGGAGGCGTTCCGCTGGATCCAGAAGGCCTCGATGGACCGCCGCCTCACGATGGCAGAGGTCGCGCAGGCCGTCATCGAGCAGCTCGGCGCCCCCAAGAAGTAGCCCGCCGCGGTCCGCCCGCCCGTGACGGCTCATCCCCGCCGTTGAGCGGTCACTCCCGCCCGTGAGTGGTCATTCCCGCGCCTGAGTGGTCATTCCCGCGCGTGAGTGGTCATTCCCGCGCGTGAGTGGTCATTCCCGCGCCTGAGTGGTCATTCCCGCGCGTGAGTGGTCATTCCCGCGCCTGAGTGGTCATTCCCGCCCGTGAGTGGTCACGCCCGCCCGTGAGTGGTCACGCCCGCGCGAGAGCGGTCAGTCCCGCCCGCGAGCGGTCACGCTCGCCGAGAAGAGTCATCGCCGTGAGCGGGCGGCATGTGACAGTCGTTCGCATGCATGAGCAGTGAGCTCGGATGCTTGATCGGTCATCAGCGCGCTACATGGCAGGCCCTGTGCACAGCGTCTCTCCACAGCCGCCACCACAGTCGATCGCCGGGCTGCAGCGCTGCAGGCATCATCCTCCGCATGGAGAGTCCGCACGGCTTCACGATCCGGCAAGGCCTGGAGCGGGGATACACCGCAGCCGAGCTGCGCTCGATGGCGTTCACGAGACCGGCCCGCGGCGCCCGCATCACCGCGGCCGTCGGCGACGAGGCGCGAGCCCTGCTTGAGGCGGTTCGCGTGCTCGCGCGGCAGGACAGCTTCTTCTGCCACACGACCGCTGCACGCATCCATGGCATGCCACTGCCGTCGCGGTTCGAGAGGGAGGCCAGAGTCCACCTCGCGTCTCCGACTGGCGGCTCCCGCATGCGCCGGCCCGGCGTCGTCGGCCACCGCCTCAAGTCGGCAGTGGAGGAGGTCGACGGGCTGCGGGTGGAAGCGAGAGCCGACACGTTCGTGCACCTGGCCACCATGCTGAGCCTCGAGGAGCTGGTCGCGGTCGGGGACTGGCTGGTGTCGACGAAGCGGCGTGATCCGCTCACGGTCCAAGACTTGACGGATGCGCTGCGGCGCTACGAGGGAGCCCGTGGGCTCAACCTGGCTCGGCGAGCGCTGGCGCTCGTCTGCGTCGGGTCGGAATCGCCGCGCGAATCCCTACTGCGCCTCCTGATCATCGGCGCGCTGCCCGCGCCGGTGCTCCAGCATGAGGTGTTCGACGCGACGGGCATGTTCGTCGCGCGACTCGACCTCAGCTGGCCCCGGCTCAAGCTGGCCGTGGAGTACGACGGCGAGCATCACACGGATCCTGCCCAGCAGGAGCGCGATCGCATCCGCCGTGAGAAGCTGCGGGCGTTGGGCTGGCACATCATCGTGGTCACGAAGGACGATCTGCTCGACGGGGGAAAGCAGCTCCTGCGGGGGATCGTCGCCGCGTACGAGCGCTCCTCCTCCTGGAACGCTGCTTGAGCGATCGCCCTCAGCCCGCGTCTCGACGCGGCGGGTCATGGCCTCTCGCGCTCGGCAGTGACCGCTCATGCTCGGGAGTGACCACTGAGGTCCGGGAGTGACCGCTCAGGGTCGGGAGTGACCGCCCAGGCTCCGGATTGACCGCTCAAGGTCGGGAGTGACCGCTCGCGCTCCGGATTGACCACTCAGGCGCGGGAGTGACCACTCAGGCTCCGGAGTGACCACTCGGATGGGGGAGGAGCGGCTACGCGCTCGGGTGGCGCTTGATGAAGTTCGTGATGCGGAGGGTCGAGGCGCGGTTGCCGTCGTCGTCGGTGCAGACGATCTCGTGCACCGTCATCGAGCGCCCGAGGTGCACCGCCTTGCACTCCGCGTTGACCCAGCCGCTCGTGATCGAGCGCGTGTGGGTCGCGTTGATGTCGACGCCCACGGCGTAGCCGCCGTCGCCCGCGTGGATGTTGGCGCTGATCGAGCCGAGGCTCTCGGCGATGACGCAGTACGCGCCGCCGTGCACGAAGCCGGCCGGCTGCCGGTTGCCGTCGACCGGCATCCGCGCGATCGAGTGCTCGGCCGAGAGCTTCACGAACTCGATGCCCATCCGCGCCGAGAGCTCGCCGCCGGGCACCTCGCCCTGGGCATCGAGCACCGCTTGCGTCTGGGCGTCGAGCTGGGTCACGTGGGCTCCCGGAGGTGGTGTCGGATGCGGCGGCTAGGCTGGCCACCGTGTCGGACACGAAGCCTACCCTCATGGTCATCGATGGCCATTCCCTCGCGTTCCGGGCGTTCTTCGCCCTGCCGCTCGAGAACTTCGTCAACTCGGAGGGGCAGCACACCAACGCCATCCACGGGTTCCTGTCGATGCTCCTCAAGCTGCTGCAGGACCACAGGCCGACGCACCTCGCGGTCGCGTTCGACATCTCGCGCTTCTCGTTCCGCACCCGCGAGTACGCCGAGTACAAGGGCACCCGCGACGAGACGCCGAAGGAGTTCAAGGGCCAGGTGCCGCTGCTCGAGGAGGCGCTGCACGCGATGGGCGTGCGCACCATCTCGAAGGAGGACTACGAGGCCGACGACATCCTCGCGACCCTCTCGGTCGAGGGCCGCAAGGCGGGCATGGACGTCTTCGTCGTCTCCGGCGACCGCGACACCATCCAGCTCGTCAACGACGACGTCACGCTGCTCTACCCGTCGGTGCGCGGCGTCTCCGAGCTCAAGCACTACACGCCCGAGACGGTGCGCGAGCGCTACGGCATCGAGCCCGAGCAGTACCCCGAGATCGCCGCGCTCGTCGGCGAGACGAGCGACAACCTCACCGGCATCGACAAGGTCGGCGAGAAGACGGCCGTCAAGTGGATCACGCAGTACGGCACCGTCGAGAACCTGCTCGCCCACGCCGACGAGATCAAGGGCGTGGTCGGCAACAACCTGCGCGAGCAGCGCGAGCGCGCCGAGCGCAACCGCCGGCTCAACAAGCTGCTCACCGACGTCGAGCTCGGCGTGACGCCCGACGAGCTCACGCGCGGGCAGGTCGACGAGGCGAAGCTCCGCGAGGTCTTCCAGCGCCTGCAGTTCCGCACGCTGCTCGACCGCGTGCTCAAGCAGGAGGGCAGCGGCGAGGCTGTCGCCGCGCTCGAGCCGGAGGTGCAGGCGCCCGCCGTGCAGAAGCTCGTCGACGAGGAGCTCGACCTGTGGCTCTCACGGGCGAAGGGCACGGTCGCCGTCTCGATCGCCCACGACGGCGTCGGCGGCATCGCCGGCTTCGGCGTCGCGACCGAGGGCGCGAGCGCCTACGTGCCCTACAAGGCGGGCACCGGCGACTACGACGGATTCGTCGCCTGGCTCGCGTCGGAGGCCCCGAAGGCGCTCCACGACGTCAAGGCGTCGAAGAAGGCGCTCGAGCGCGCCGGCCTCGTGCTCGGCGGCGCAGCCCACGACACGCGCGTCGCCGCGTGGCTGCAGACGCCGACCGCGCCCCCGAAGACCTTCGAGCTCGACTGGCAGACCGAGGCGCTGCTCGGCGCGACGCTGCCGGCGCCCGATCCGAACCAGCTCGTGCCCGAGATCGAGCCCGAGGAGCTCGGCACGGTCGCGTGGCTGACCGGTGAGCTCGCCCGCGCCCAGCGGCCGCGGCTCGACCCCGGCACGCTCGGGGTGCTCGACGACATCGAGCTGCCGCTCATGCCCGCGCTCATCCGCATGGAGCAGCAGGGCGTGCACATGGACCGCGAGGTGCTGCAGCGCATCCTCGACCAGATGCGCGAGCAGGCGGCCGGCCACGCCGAGGCCGCGTACGGCGTGATCGGGCGCGAGGTGAACCTCGGCAGCCCCAAGCAGCTGCAGAGCGTGCTCTTCGAAGAGCTCGACATGCCGAAGACGCGGGCGACGAAGACGGGCTACTCGACCGACGCGCAGTCGCTCGCCGACCTGCAGGAGACGAATCCGCACCCGTTCCTCGGGCTGCTGCTGCAGCACCGCGAGACGACGAAGCTCGCGCAGATCATCGAGTCGTTGCTCAAGGCGATCCACGACGACGGGCGCATCCGCACGCGCTACGACCAGACCGGCTCCGCGTCCGGCCGCCTCTCGTCGAACGACCCGAACCTGCAGAACATCCCGGTGCGCACCGAGGTGAGCCGCGAGATCCGCTCCGCGTTCGTGCACGGCCCCGAGTTCGAGACGATGCTCACCGCCGACTACTCGCAGATCGAGATGCGCATCATGGCGCACCTCTCCGGTGACGAGGGCCTCATCGAGGCGTTCCTGTCGGGCGAGGACCTGCACCGCTTCGTCGGCTCGCGCATCTTCGGCGTCGACCCGAGCGAGGTCACCGCGCTCCAGCGCGTGAAGGTCAAGGCGATGAGCTACGGCCTCGCCTACGGCTTGAGCGCGTTCGGCCTCTCGAAGCAGCTGCGCATCACGCAGGCGGAGGCGAAGCAGCTCATGCTCGACTACTTCCAGCGCTTCGGCGGCATCCGCGACTACCTCAGGGGCGTCGTCATGCAGGCGAAGGACGACGGCTACACGACGACCATCTTCGGTCGCCGCCGCCCGTTCCCCGACCTCACGTCGTCGAACCGCGTGCTGCGCGAGAACGCCGAGCGGCAGGCGCTCAACTCGCCGATCCAGGGCTCCGCGGCCGACATCATCAAGCGGGCGATGATCGCGATCGACCGCCGCATCCTCGACGAGGGCCTCGGCTCGCGCATGCTCCTGCAGGTGCACGACGAGCTCGTGTTCGAGGTCGCGACGGGGGAGCGCGAGGCCCTCGAGGCGATCGTGCGCGCCGAGATGGGCGGCGCCGCCGACCTGTCGGTGCCGCTCGAGGTGCAGGTCGGGGTCGGCCCGAACTGGGACGCCGCCGCGCACTGAGCCTCAGGCGCGCCGGTCGCGCCGGAACGCGAGCGCGGTGCCCAGCATCCCGGTCAGCAGCAGCCCCGCGGCGAGCAGGATCGCCCACGCGCCCCGCGCCGTCGTCGCAGCGACAGCGGGGCCTCCGGCGAGCGGCACCGCGGCGGCGAAGCCGGCGGCGAGGAGCACCGCCAGCACGAGGCACGGGATGCGCGCCGCACGCGGGCCGATCGTGCCGAGACCGAAGCCGCCCAGCACGAGCGCGGCCGGCACGGCGATCGCGCCCCCGCCGATCCCGGTCGTCACGAGCGCGGTGAGCGCGCCCGGCTCCAGCATCGTCAACGCGGTGAACGCGAAGGGGGCGAAGCCGAGCAGCCACGCGCGCCCACGCGCGTGGCGCGCGTGCGCGACGCCGATGCACGCGCCCGCGATCGCGCCCGGCAGCAGGATGGCGACGAGCGTCCACCACGTGAACGACGAGCCGGGGCCCGCGATCGTCACCATGTACGCCCGCAGCGCGGCGGCCCACGTGAGCCCGAGCAGCGCGCCGACCGCCGCCGCGGTCAGCGGCTCCGTCGCGCCCGCCGGTCGGCGGAGCACCGCCATCTCCGTCGCATCCCGCATGTCGCCCTCCGCGACCGCCGCGCGTCGGGCGCGGCTCGGCGCCATCGTCCTCCCGCGGGCCGCGACCGTCAACGGGGCGTCGCGGGCATCGTCCGCCGAGCATCACGGCGAACGCGAGCGCCGCTCGCCCTAGGCTGGCGGGATGACCGCAGACGCACTCCGATTCGGCCTCTTCGTCCCGCAGGGCTGGCGCCTCGACCTCGTCGGCATCGACCCCGCCGAGCAGTGGGGGCGGATGCTCGACGTCGCCCAGCGCGCCGACGCCGGCGCGTGGGACTCCATCTGGGTCTACGACCACTTCCACACGACGCCGCAGCCGACCGACGAGGCGACGCACGAGGCGTGGACGCTCATGGCCGCGCTCGCCGCGAGCACGTCGCGCGTGCGGCTCGGCCAGATGTGCACGTGCATGGGCTACCGCAACCCGGCGCTGCTCGCGAAGATCGCCGCGACCGTCGACCTCATCTCGGGCGGTCGGCTCGAGTTCGGCATCGGCGCCGGCTGGTACGAGCACGAGTGGCGCGCCTACGGCTACGGCTTCCCCGGCGTCGGCGACCGCATCTCGGCGCTCCGCGACGGCGTGCAGATCATCCAGCGGCTCTGGGCGGAGGGCGAGGCGACGCTCGAGTCGCAGACGTTCTCCGTCGACGGCGCCATCTGCCGGCCGCAGCCGCTGCAGCGCGGCCGCGACGGCCGACCCCGCATCCCCACCTGGATCGCCGGCGGCGGCGAGCAGCGCACGCTGCGCTACGCCGCGAAGTGGGCGGATGCCACGAACTTCGGCGGCAGCCCCGAGCAGTTCGCGCGCAAGCGCGATGTGCTGCTCGGCCACCTCGACAAGGAGGGCCGCGACCCGGCGGAGGTGCGGCTGACGTCGAACCTCAACGTCGTCGTGCGCGAGACGGAGGCCGAGGCCCGTCGCGTCGTCGACGAGGTGAACGCCCGGGCCGACTCGGCGATGCCGGCCGAGCACGCCGGCACCGGCTTCTCGACGCGCGGCGCGGTCGTCGGCACGCCGCAGCAGGTCGTCGACCACGTGGGCGCGCTGCGCGAGGCCGGGCTCGGCACGCTCATCGCCTACATGCCGGAGGTCGCGTTCGAGCAGGACGGCATCGCGCTGTTCGAGCGCGACGTCATGGCCGCGCTCGCGTAGATCCGGCATCCGCGCCCCTAGGCTGTCGCCATGACTGACGCGAACGTCGGCGCCCCCTCGCGCCCGCAGACCGACATCGACCGCATCGCCGAGGACTACGTCCACCGGGCGGCGGCCCTCAACCCCGAGATCAACGTCTACGTCGGCCTCGAGGGCGACAAGGCCGGCTTCGGCGACTACTCCCCGGAGGGCCGCGCCGCCGGCGCCGCCCTGGCGAGCGAGACGCTCGCGAGCCTCGCGGCGGTCGAGCCCGCCGACGACATCGACTGGGTCACGAAGACCGACCTGTCGCGCGAGCTGCAGCTCGACCTCGACGTCGAGGCCTCCGGCTGGGGCGACCGCGACCTCAACAACCTCGCGAGCCCCGCCACGGGCATCCGCGACATCTTCGACCTCATGCCGACCGGCACGGAGGACGACTGGGCGACGGTCGCCGAGCGCATGCGCAACGTGCCGGCCGCGATCGACGGCTACATCGCGTCGCTGCGCAACGGCATCGCGACCGGCAGCACGCCCGCCGGCCGCCAGATCGAGAACGTGCTCGAGCAGTTCGCCGACTACCAGCCGGGCACGGGCTTCTTCCACGAGCTCGCCCAGTCGGCGAAGGCGGGCGACGCCGAGCTGCCCGAGTCGCTGCGCGGCGACCTCGCCGACGCGGCCGCCGTCGCCACCGAGGCGCACGACCGGCTCGCCACCTTCCTGCGCGGCGAGCTCGCCGCCTCCGCCAACCCGGTCGATGCCGTCGGCCGCGAGTTCTACTCGCTCATGTCGCGCCGCTTCCTGGGCGCCGACGTCGACCTCGACGAGACCTACGCGTGGGGCATCGAGGAGCTCGAGCGGATGCGCGACGAGCAGGAGGCGATCGCTCGCGAGATCAAGCCCGGCGCCACGGTGCAGGAGGCCATCGCCCACCTCGACGGCGACGCGAGCCGCAAGCTGCACGGCACCGACGCGCTCAAGGCGTGGATGCAGGAGACGAGCGACCGCGCGATCGAGGAGCTCGGTCGCACGCACTTCGACATCGCCGAGCCGATCCGCGCCCTCGAGTGCATGATCGCGCCGACGCAGACCGGCGGCATCTACTACACCGGCCCGGCCGACGACTTCTCGCGACCCGGACGGATGTGGTGGTCGGTCCCCGAGGGCGTCACCGAGTTCGACACCTGGCGCGAGCTCACGACCGTCTACCACGAGGGCGTCCCCGGCCACCACCTGCAGATCGCGCAGGCGACCTACAACCGCGGGCAGCTCAACCTCTGGCGGCGCGCGTTCGCCGGCACCTCGGGGCACGCCGAGGGCTGGGCGCTCTACGCCGAGCGCCTCATGCAGTCGCTCGGCTACCTCGACGACCCGGCCGACCGACTCGGCATGCTCGACGGCCAGCGGATGCGCGCGGCGCGCGTCGTGCTCGACATCGGCGTGCACCTCGGCAAGCCGCGCCTCGACGGCACGGGGGAGTGGGACTTCGACTACGCCTTCGACTTCATGAAGTCGAACGTGAACATGAACGAGCCGTTCGTGCGCTTCGAGGTCAACCGCTACTTCGGCTGGCCGGGGCAGGCGCCGTCCTACAAGATCGGCCAGCGCATCTTCGAGCAGATCCGCGATGCGGCGAAGGAGGCGGAGGGCGCCGCGTTCGACCTGAAGTCGTTCCACTCGCGCGTGCTGAACATCGGCGGCGTCGGCCTCGACACGCTGCGCGGCGCCGTGCTCCGCGGGGCGTGACGGCGCTCGAGGTCGCCTCGGGCATGCGCGAGCCGGTCGAGCACTTCGACCAGCTCGCGCTGCTCGAGCGGGCGGCGCTCGGCGCCCACGCCGGTGAGCCGATCGCGGTGTGCGACCGCGCGCACGCGGCATCGCTGCGGCTGCGCGCCGAGGAGCCGGGACCGGTGCCGCGCGCGGGATTCTGGCGACGCCGGGCGGCCGAGCGCGAGCACGAGGCGAGCGTCGACGCCTGGCACGAGGCGCTCGACGCCCTCGAGGCCGAGACCGAGGCGGCGCTGGCCCGCTGGCGCTCGAGCTGCGCGCCCGGGCTCGTCGAGGCAGCGACCGCCGATCGCGACGCCGCCATCCGGTCGCTCGCCGAGCGCGACCTGTTCGACCGCACGCTCGCGGAGGGCTCGTGCGCCGAGCCGCTCGGCACGATGATGGTGCGCTCGGCGCTCGCGCACGACTGACGCGTCCCGGCGAGCCGGGGCCTCGCTTGTCGACCTATGCGAACCCCGTGTAGAGTTGGCGGGTCACTCGTGTGGTGACGACCCCAATCCGAAGCGCTGGATGGGCATCCGCATGCCCATCGGCCCGAGACCACCAACAAGGCACCTTGAACTCTATGACCACTGCAACGACCACGGCTCCCAAGCAGGTCGCTGTGAACGACATCGGCTCGGCCGATGACTTCATGGCCGCCGTTGAGAAGACCCTGAAGTTCTTCAACGACGGCGACCTCATCGAGGGCACCGTCGTCAAGATCGACCGCGATGAGGTCCTTCTCGACGTCGGCTACAAGACCGAGGGCGTCATCCCCTCGCGCGAGCTCTCCATCAAGCACGACGTCGACCCGACGGAGGTCGTCGAGGTCGGCGACACCGTCGAGGCGCTCGTCCTCCAGAAGGAGGACAAGGAGGGTCGTCTGATCCTCTCCAAGAAGCGCGCGCAGTACGAGCGCGCCTGGGGCGACGTCGAGCGCATCAAGGACGAGGACGGCGTCGTCACCGGCACGGTCATCGAGGTGGTCAAGGGCGGTCTCATCGTCGACATCGGCCTCCGCGGCTTCCTGCCGGCCTCGCTCATCGAGCTGCGTCGCGTCCGCGACCTCACGCCGTACCTCGGCCAGGAGATCGAGGCGAAGATCCTCGAGCTCGACAAGAACCGCAACAACGTCGTGCTCTCGCGCCGTGCGCTGCTCGAGGAGACCCAGTCGGCCTCGCGCGGCCAGTTCCTGCAGTCGCTCCAGAAGGGCCAGGTCCGCAAGGGCGTCGTCTCGTCGATCGTCAACTTCGGTGCGTTCGTCGACCTGGGCGGCGTGGACGGCCTCGTGCACGTCTCCGAGCTCTCGTGGAAGCACATCGAGCACGCGTCGGAGGTCGTCGAGGTCGGCCAGGAGGTCACCGTCGAGATCCTCACGGTCGAGCTCGACCGCGAGCGCGTCTCGCTGTCGCTCAAGGCGACGCAGGAGGACCCGTGGCAGATCTTCGCGCGCACCCACGCCATCGGCCAGGTCGCGCCGGGCAAGGTCACGAAGCTCGTCACGTTCGGTGCCTTCGTCCGCGTCGCGGACGGCATCGAGGGCCTCGTGCACATCTCGGAGCTGTCGTCGAAGCACGTCGAGACGGCTGACCAGGTCGTCGCGGTCAACGACGAGGTCTTCGTCAAGATCATCGACATCGACCTCGAGCGCCGCCGCATCTCGCTCTCGCTCAAGCAGGCGAACGAGGGCGTCGACCCCGACGGCACCGACTTCGACCCCGCGCTCTACGGCATGCTCGCCGAGTACGACGAGCAGGGCAACTACAAGTTCCCGGAGGGCTTCGACCCCGAGACGAACGAGTGGAAGGAAGGCTTCGACGAGCAGCGCGAGGCCTGGGAGGCCGAGTACGCCGCAGCGCAGACGCGCTGGGAGGCGCACAAGGCGCAGGTCGCCGCGGCCCGCGACGCCGACGTGCACTCGAACGACGTGCCCTCGGGCGCATCGTCGTTCGGCGGCTCCTCCGAGGAGTCCGGCGCCGGCACGCTCGCCGACGACGAGGCCCTCGCCGCCCTCCGCGAGAAGCTCACCGGCTCGGCCGAGTAAGCACCGCACCACGACAGCGGGCCGCACCTGAAGGGTGCGGCCCGCTTCGCGTTGCGTGAGCGCGGGGAGCTCGCCAGAGGCCGAGCAGGCGCGTCTGACGCGCCTGCTCCTCGAGCGCGCTGCCGGTCGAGCACGCGCGCCTGACGCGCCGCGCTCCTCGAGCGCGGCGCATGGCAGGATCGGAGCATGCCTGCGTCTTCGTCGCTCCTGCACGCCCTCGACTACGCGGACCGCTGGCTCGCCTACCGCCGGTGGCGGCTGCGGATCCCCGGCGTGCAGGTCGCGGTGCGGATCGGCGGCGAGCTCGTGCTGGAGCGCGCGCACGGCGTCGCCGACGCGTCCACGGGCGAGGCCCTCACGCCCGCGCACCGGTTCCGCATCGCCTCGCACTCGAAGGCGCTCGCGGCGATCGCCACGATGCGGCTCGTCGACGACGGCAGGCTCCGGCTGGACGACGAGGCACAGCTGCACGTGCCGGCGCTGCGCGGCACCGACGCCGGCGCGCTGCTCCTGCGCGAGCTGCTCTCGCACGGGGGCGGCGCGGTCCGCGACGGCGACGACGTCGCGTTCTGGCACCTCGAGGACGAGTTCCCCGACGCCGACCGCCTGCTCGGGATCGCCCGCGCCGGCGTCTCGCGCGTGCCGGCATCCACCGAGTTCAAGTACTCGAACATCGGCTTCGGCCTGCTCGGCCTCGCGATCGAGGCCGTCACCGGCCGGTCGTACGCCGACGCGATCGAGGCGCTGCTCGTCGAGCCGCTCGGGCTCGGTGCCACGAGCGCCGACCTCGGCACCGGCAGCGGACCGCTCGTGGCGGGCCACTCCGCGCTGCACTCGCACGAGGGCCGGGTCGTGCTCGGCAGCCCCTCGACCGGTGCGCTCGCCGCCGCGACGGGTGCCGTCGCGACCGCTGCGGAGCTCAGCGACCTGCTCCGCACCGTCGCGGACGACGACGACCGGCTGCTGGACGCCGCGAGCCGACGGCGGATGCGGCAGCAGCTCTGGACGACCACCGGACGCGACGGCGGCAGCGCCGGCTACGGCCTCGGCATGATGCTGCGCACGATCGACGGCCGCACGTGGGCGGGCCATGGCGGTGCCTGGACAGGGCAGGCGACGCGCACCCTCGTCGACGCCGAGCGCGACGTGGTCGTGACCGTGCTGACGAACGCGATCGACGGACCCGCCGAGGAGCTGGCCGTCGGCGTCGCGCGCATCGTCGGCACGGCGCTCGACGCACCCTCGACGGACGACCGCGACCTCGACCTCGCGCGCTCCTTCGAGGGCGCCTTCGCGAGCATCTGGGGCCGGGTCGACGTCGTCGAGCTGGGCGGCCGGCTGCTCGCGATCGCGCCGACAGCGCCGGATCCGCTGCAGGCGGTCGACGTGCTCACGCCCGAGGGCGACGACCGCGTCCGCATCGCAGCCGCGACGGGCATGGGCTCCGGCCACGAGCACGCGATCGCCGAGCGCGACGCCGACGGCCGCGTCGTCCGCTGGCGCGGCGCGTGGCGCATGGATGCCGTCGCGCCCGTGCCCGCGGACGCGACGGCCGGTCCCGCCTAGGGCTCCGCCGGCAGCTCGGTCGCCGATCGCAGGTCCGCGCTGCGGCGCCTCGCCCTGCGCCAGAGCGACCATCCGAGCACGCCGAGCAGCGCGAGCGCGACGAGCCCGAGCACCGGCGCCACGATCGCGAGCAGCGAGAGGCCGATCGCGCCGACGTCCTCGATCGTCGAGACCACCGGCGCCGCCGTGCCCGCGGTCGCGACGTTCGCGGCCGGCCGCGCGAGCGACTTCGCCGTGTGCACGCCGAGCGCGATCACCGCGCCGACCACGATCGGCACCCACTGGTTCGAGGCGAAGAAGGCGGCCGGATCGGTGACGGCGACGGTGGAGGCCGTCGACGACGAGCCGAAGGCGAGGCCGCCCGCGGTCGGGCGCACGATCGACTGCAGCACGTCGTTGACGCTGTCGACGGCGGGGATCTTGTCGGCCACCACCTCGATCACGAGCAGCACCGCGACGATGCCGAGCACCCAGCCGTTCGACAGCCATGCCCAGCCGTCGGGCAGCTGCATGGCATCCGGGAAGAAGCGGTTCGCGAGGCCGACGACGAGCAGCGGGATGTACGCGTTCATGCCCGCGGCCGCGGCGAGGCCCGAGCCAGTCAGGAACTCCAGCACGACGCCTCCCGTCCGCGGCCGTCGTGGCCGCCTGCGGCGATCGTAGCCGCGCGTGCCGAGCGTGCGCCGCGAACGGCCGCGCGCGCGGTACCGTCGTCCCATGGACGCGGCCGTGACGGTGAGTCGCACCGACGCGGTGCGCCCAGACCGCACTCGAGAGCGCGTCACCGCCGTCAACCAGCTGCTGCTCGCCGCGGCGTGCCTCGTCGCCTGCGGGCTCGTCGTCGTCGTGGGCGAGCTCGCCGCGGGCGACGTGCTCTTCGTCGGCATGCTGCTGCTGTTCGCCCTCACGGTGCTCGCCCTCGTGGTGCCGTGGAACCGCGTGCACCCGATCTGGGTCGGCCTCGTGCCGACCGGCGACCTGCTCGCCATCTTCCTGCTGCAGATCGGCGACCCCGACTCCGAGCTGTGGCTGCTGTGGATGGTGCCCGCGACGTGGCTCGCGACCGTCGGCGGCTGGCGCGGCCTCGTCGTCGGCGCGGGCGGCTCGTCGCTGCTGTTCTGGGCCGCGAGCATCATGCTCGAGCAGGAGGTCGACCCGGTGCAGACGTACCTCGGGCCGCTCGTGCTCACCGCCGGGTCGATCGTCGCCTTCGTCGCCGCCCGGCGCGCGTCGGCGCAGCGCACCCTCCTCGACGAGCAGGCGAGCTACCTCGACCACGCGGTGGAGCGCGCCAGGCGCCAGGAGGACGCGGTGAGCGAGGTGCTCGACGCCGTCGACTTCGGCGTCGTGCGCATCGGCGCCGACGGCTCCGTCTCGGTCGAGAACGACGCCCACCTGCGCCTCAACGCGTTCGACGACACGGCGGAGCTGTACGACGCCGACGGCGTGACGCCGGTGGAGCCCGGGCAGTCGCCCGCGGCACGCGCCCGGCGCGGCGAGGTGTTCGAGAACGTGCTGTGCTGGCAGGGGCCCCCCGGCGACAGCCGTCGTGCGCTGCAGTCGACCGTCCGTCGGCTCGTCGACGTCGACGGCGCCGACGTCGGCGCGATCCTCATCACGCGCGACGTCACCGCCGAGCAGCTCGCTGGCCAGATGCGCGACGAGCTCGTCGCGTCGGTCTCGCACGAGCTGCGCACGCCGCTCACGAGCGTGCTCGGCCACCTCGACCTCGCGCTCGACGGGGGCGACGTCGGCCCGCACGCGCGGCGCAGCCTCGAGATCGCCGAGCGCAACGCCTCCCGGCTGCTCGTCATCATCGGCGACGTGCTCGCGGCGACCGGCGACGGCCCCGGGCGCTTCGACGTCCGGCTCGTGCGCGAGGACATCGCCCGCGTGGTGCAGGCGTCGGCCGAGGCGATGGAGCCGCGTGCTGCGGCGCGCAACATCCGCATCGACACGACCGGGATCGAGTCGGTCGAGGCCGACATCGACCCGATCCGCATCCGCCAGGTCGTCGACAACCTCGTCGGCAACGCGGTCAACTACCACACGGGCGACGGCCTCATCGAGGTCGGCGTGACCTCCGACGACAAGCACGCGTGGCTCGTCGTGCGCGACGACGGGCCCGGCATCGCCGAGGAGGCGCTGCCGCGGCTCTTCGAGCGCCGCTACCGGGCCGCCCCGGCGGGCAGCATGGCGCCCGGCAACGGGCTCGGGCTCGCCATCAGCCGCGACCTCGTGCGCGCGCACGGCGGCGAGATCACCGTCCAGAGCGAGCCCGGCGGCGGTGCGACGTTCGTCGTCCGGCTGCCGCTCATCCGGCGAGGAGCCGCAGCATGACCCTCGACGTCCCCACGATCCAGTTCCTCACCGCCATCGTCATGCACGTCGCTGGCGGCGTGTTCGTGCTCGAGACCATGCTGCGCAAGGACGACCGCGCCGGCCGGGTGTGGGCGCTCGGCTTCATCGGCGGCATGATCGCGACGGAGGCCTACATCGTGCGCGCGGTCAGCACCGACGCGTGGTGGCTCGTCGCGATCGGCAACGCGGCGTGGGTGGCCGCGCTCGGACTGCTGTGGCTCGGCTGCCGCGTGTTCAACGGGCATCGCCTGCGACGGTCGGCAGTGGCCGTCATCGCCGCCTCGGCCGCGACCGTCGTCGTGGTCTTGCTCGAGACGCCGACCGAGGGCTGGTCGGCGTCACCCCTCGTCTTCGCGGCGAACGCGCTGTTCTCGGCGCTCACCGCCTCCGAGGCGACTCGCGGCGCGATGCGCCGCACACGCACGGCGCTCGGACTCAGCGTGACGCTCGGGCTCGCGGCCGCCTTCCAGCTCACGCGGAGCCTCACCGCGCTCGCGCTCGGCACCGAGCACCCGGTGTTCCAGACCTGGCTCTCGAACAGCCTGGTCGGCATCGTCACCATCTCGCTCATCGTGATCGTGGTCGTGCTCACGTCGGTGCTGCGCGCCGAGCAGGTGCGGCTCCGGGGCACCGAGGACTCCACGCTCATGGCGATCGCGCCCGACGGGGTGCTGCTCGAGCCGTCCTTCGTCCGCGTGCTCGGCGGGCGGCTCATGCGCGCCAACCGACGGGCCGAGCTCTTCGCGGTGCTGGTGGTGAAGATCGACGCGCTGTCGCGCATCTCGACGGCCTTCGGCGCCGACGAGGCGGAGCACGTGCGACAGGCTGCCAGGGCGGCCGTCCGGCGGCTGTCGCCGACGACTGCGGCGATGGGCACCGACGACGAGGGCAAGCTGCTGCTCGCGTTCCAGCCCAAGTCGCCCGCGGAGGCGCGGCAGCTCGCGGCGCGCATGCACCGCGCCATGCTCGACCAGCTGCGCACGGCCGGCGTGCCCGTCATCCCGCCCATCGGCATGGGCCTCAGCGTCACGAGCACGAGCGGGTACGACCGCGAGACGCTGCTCGACGCCGCCAGGGCGGCGGCGCGGCGCGCGATCGCGAGCGACGACGTGACGGTGGTGGTGGCCGGTGAGGACGACGACGCCGACAGTTCGGCGCGCGGCGATCAGGCGGTGCGGCGGTAGCCCACTCCGCGCACGGTCTCGATCCAGCGCGGCTCGGAGGGCGACTCGCCCAGCTTGCGACGCAGGTTGGCGACGTGCACCTCGATGGCGCGCGCGTCGTGCTCGCTCAGGTAGTGGTCGGGCTCGCCGCGCTCGCCGCGCAGCATGCCGGCGAGCTGCAGCTTGCTCACCACGCGCCTGCCTGAGCCCAGCAGCATCCGCAGGATGTCGAACTCGCTGCGCGTCAGCTCGACCTCGGCGCCCTCGAGCTCGACGACGCGAGCGCCGGGCTCGAGGCGCAGGCCGCGGTGCTCGAGCGGGGCGGCGTCGGAGTCCTCGTCGAGCCACGGCGTCGAGCCGGGGGTCGTCGTGCTCGGGGCCGCCGTGCTGACCGGCGCGGTCGAGAGCGAGACGGCCTCTGGCGCGGATGCCGGCACGGCGGCCGGCTGGTGCGCGGCGGAGGGGTGCGAGGAGGCGAGCGAGCGCGGGCGCCGCATCATGGCCTCGATCCTCGCGCGGAGCTCGCGCGGCCGGAACGGCTTGACGATGTAGTCGTCGGCGCCGGTCTGCAGGCCGACGAGCGTGTCGATCTCGTCGCCGCGCGCCGTGATCATCACGAGGTACGCGGTGCTGATGCTGCGGATCTGGCGAGCGGTCTCGAAGCCGTCGATGCCCGGCATGTTGACGTCGACGGTCACCACGATGGGGTCGTGCTCGCGCACGAGCTCCACGCCGGTCGCGCCGTCGGCGGCCGTGTAGACGGCGAAGCCGCCCTGCGTCAGGACCTGCGCCAGCAGCTCCCGGATGTCCTCGCCATCCTCGATGACGACCGCGACGTCCTCGTGCATCACAACCCCACGTTCCCCACCGCGTGACACGGCGCATTGGGGGAGATCGTACCGTCGTCCGGGGACGTCGAGCGCATCTGCGGCGGCGGGGGCCTCACACGGCCTTCGTCGAGCGCGCTCGCGGGGCGCCCCAGAGCAGCGCGGCGACGACGAGCAGGCCGAAGGCCGAGAGCACAGGCAGCCCCAGTCGCGGCTCGAGCACAGCCCTCGCGGCACCCCCGACGACCGGCACCCGGAGCGTCGGCTCCCACACCTGCGCGCCCACGATGTGCTCAGCGGCGATGCCCGGGCCCGTGTCCGTGCGCGCGAGGATCGACCACTGCCCGTCGGGCAGCCGGATGATCTCGAGCACGCGCTCGGTGACGAGCTGCGGCGCGCCCTCCGTGGGGAGACTGATCACGTCGCCCGCCCGCAGCCCGTCGGTCGCGACGGGCGTCGAGATGACGAGGTCGCCGGTCAGGAAGGCCGGCCGCATCGCGTCGGAGCCGATCACCGAGGTGTGCGCGACGCCCGCGAGGGCGGCGCCCCAGAGGGTCGCGGTCACGCCGGCGGCGATGCCGCTGAGGAGGAGGAGGGCGATGGCGATGCGTCGCATGGCGACCACGTGCCCTCCCTCCGTCGGCGCGCTCCGGAGTCGGTGCGCTGCGGCGAGGCTACGACCGGCGGCTCAGCGCGCCGGGACCGCTCGCCCAAGGGGCGCGCGGGACTCGCTCAGGACCTGCCGTGCAAGACTCGTCGGCATGCCCCTCGTCGCGCTCACCGGCGGCATCGCGTCCGGCAAGTCCACGATCTCCGCCCGCCTCGCGGAGCGCGGCGCCGTCGTCATCGACGCCGACGCGGTGGTGCGCGAGCTGCAGCAGCCGGGCATGCCCGTGCTGCACGCGATCGCGGCCGAGTTCGGCGACCACCTGCTGCTGCCCGACGGCTCGCTCGACCGCGCGGCGCTCGGCGCCGTCGTGTTCGCCGACGACCGCGCCCGCCGCCGCCTCAACGCGATCGTGCATCCCGCGGTCTCCGCCGAGTCCGGCCGCCGGTTCGCGGCGGCCCTCGCGGCGGATCCGGGTGCGGTCGTGGTCTACGACGTGCCGCTGCTCGTCGAGGCGCGTCCCGACGACCCGTGGGACCTCGTGGTCGTCGCGCACGCGCCCGAGGATGTGCGCGTGCGTCGGCTCGTCGAGCTGCGGGGGATGACCGAGCAGGATGCCCGCGCACGCGTCGCGTCGCAGGCGAGCGACGAGCGCAGGCTCGCGATCGCCGACGTGGTCGTCGAGACGGACGGCGAGCTCTCGGCGACGCTCGCGCAGGCGGACGCGCTGTGGGAGCGGCTCTCGAGCGGCCGTGTGGGCGGGCGCTCGTAGGCTGGACCCATGGAACCGACCCGTGCCGTCCGGCCGTTCGAGGTCATCAGCGAGTACACCCCCTCCGGCGACCAGCCGAAGGCGATCCGCGAGCTGACCGAGGCGCTCGGCCGCGGCGAGACCGACGTGGTGCTGCTCGGCGCGACCGGCACCGGCAAGAGCGCGACGACCGCCTGGCTCATCGAGCAGGTGCAGCGGCCGACGCTCGTGCTCGCGCACAACAAGACGCTCGCCGCGCAGCTCGCGAACGAGTTCCGCGAGCTGCTGCCGAACAACGCCGTCGAGTACTTCGTCTCGTACTACGACTACTACCAGCCAGAGGCGTACATCCCGCAGACCGACACCTTCATCGAGAAGGACTCGTCGCTCAACGCCGAGGTCGAGCGACTGCGGCACTCGGCGACGAACGCGCTGCTCTCGCGTCGGGACGTCGTCGTCGTCTCGACCGTCTCGTGCATCTACGGCCTCGGCACCCCCGAGGAGTACCTCGAGGCGATGGTCGCGCTGCAGGTCGGCATGCGGATCGATCGCCAGGCGCTGCTCCGCCGCTTCGTCGCCATGCAGTACCAGCGCAACGACGTGGCGTTCACGCGCGGCACGTTCCGCGTGCGTGGCGACACGATCGAGATCATCCCGATGTACGAGGAGCACGCGATCCGGATCGAGCTCTTCGGCGACGAGATCGAGGCGCTGTCGACGCTGCACCCGCTGACCGGCGAGATCATCGAGACGCACGAGTCGGTCTCGATCTTCCCCGGCAGCCACTACGTCGCGGGCAACGAGCGCATGCAGAAGGCGATGGACCGCATCCGCGACGAGCTCGACGACCGGCTCAAGGTGCTCGAGCGCGAGAGCCGGCTGCTCGAGGCGCAGCGGCTGCGCATGCGCACCACCTTCGACCTCGAGATGATGGAGCAGATCGGCTTCTGCTCCGGCATCGAGAACTACTCGCGCCACATCGACGGGCGCGAGGCGGGCGAGCCGCCGCACTGCCTGCTCGACTACTTCGCCGACGACTTCCTCGTCGTCATCGACGAGTCGCACGTCACGGTGCCGCAGATCGGCGCGATGTACGAGGGCGACGCGAGCCGCAAGCGCTCGCTCGTCGAGCACGGCTTCCGGCTGCCGAGCGCGCTCGACAACCGGCCGCTGAAGTTCGACGAGTTCCTCGAGCGGACGCCGCAGAAGGTCTACCTCTCGGCCACGCCGGGCAAGTACGAGATGGGGCTCGCCGACACGGTGGTCGAGCAGATCATCCGCCCGACCGGCCTCGTCGACCCGAAGCTCGTCGTGAAGCCGACGAGGGGGCAGATCGACGACCTGCTCGAGGAGATCCGGGTGCGCGCGGAGCGCGACGAGCGCGTGCTCGTGACCACGCTCACGAAGAAGATGGCCGAGGAGCTCACGGAGTACTTCACCGAGGCGGGCGTGCGGGTGCGCTACCTCCACTCCGACGTCGACACGCTCCGCCGCGTCGAGCTGCTGACGCAGCTGCGCCAGGGGCTGTTCGACGTGCTCGTCGGCATCAACCTGCTGCGCGAGGGCCTCGACCTGCCCGAGGTGTCGCTCGTCGCGATCCTCGACGCCGACAAGGAGGGCTTCCTGCGCTCCTCGACGTCGCTCATCCAGACGATCGGCCGCGCGGCCCGCAACGTCTCGGGCGAGGTGCACATGTACGCCGACCGGATCACCGACTCGATGCGGCTCGCGATCGACGAGACCGACCGGCGCCGCGCGGTGCAGGTCGCCTACAACCTCGAGCACGGCATCGACCCGACGCCGCTCCGCCGCCGCATCGCCGACATCACCGACGTGCTCAACCGCGAGCAGGCCGACACCGACGACCTGCTGCAGGGCACGCGCCGCGGCGCGCCGACGCCCCGGCTCGCGCGCGACCGCTCGGCGATGGACGGGCCCACGCAGCTCGAGTCGATCATCGCCGACCTGTCGGCGCAGATGACCGAGGCGGCTGGCGAGCTGAAGTTCGAGCTCGCCGCCCGCATCCGCGACGAGCTGCACGACCTCAAGCGCGACCTGCGGCAGATGCGCGCGGCCAGCTAGACCTCTTCACCGCCGAGCTTCCCCGAACTCCGGGTTCTCGGGCGCGAACCCCGGAGTTCGAGGAAGTTCGACATCGGCGGCGAGCTAGAGGGCTACGGGCGGCCCATCCGCGCGTACGCGCCCAGCACGCGCCGCTCGGACTCCGTGAGGTAGCGCTCGAGCTCGTCCGCGGCCGCCTCCGGCCCGTCGCCGACGAGCGCCTCGAGCACCGCGCGGTTGCGCGCGACGAACGGGCGGTGCAGCGACTCCGGGTCGTCGATCGCGAGGAACGCGAGCCGCAGCTCGGCCGCGAGGTGCCCGTGCGACCGCTCGAGCCGAGGGCTGTCGGAGAGCGCCATGAGGGCGCGGTGGAAGGCCATGTTCGCGGTGCCCACGGTCGCCCAGTCGCCCAGCTCGAGCGCCGCCTCGGCGCGCTCGAGCGCGGCTCGCATGTCGGCGACGCTCGGGTGCAGGGCGGAGGCGCCACGCAGCACGCCGCACTCGAGGAGCCGGCGCGCGCGGTAGATGTCGACGACGTCGGCGGTGCTCGGCGAGGCGACCGAGACGCCGCGATGCGGCACGTGCTCGACGAGCCCGTGCTGCGCGAGCACCCGGAAGGCCTCGCGGAGGGTGTTGCGCGAGACGTCGAGCCGCGCGGCGACCGCGGTCTCCGACAGCCGCGCGCCGGGCGCGAACTCGCCGGCGATGATCTGCTCGCGCAGGGCATCCGCCAGCGTCGTCGAGGGCTCGGTCATGCCTCGAGCGTACGGCCGCGCGCAACAGGACCGAAACACGGCGGACCCGCATTGTTCAACAATCGGTGGGATTCTGCTCTACAGTGATGGGACTCCAGGTCGCGCGGCCCGCGCACCGGGGCCCACCGATGGAGATGGGGATGGCGATGCCCGAAGCACAGCACACCAGCGAGTCCGAGCCGGACGCCGGCGCGAAGGCGAAGGCCTTCGCCAGGAGCCGCAGGGGACCGATCCTCGGCGCGATCTTCCTCATGGCGACCTCCGCCATCGGCCCGGGCTTCATCACCCAGACCGCGACGTTCACGGCGTCGCTCGGCGCCGCCTTCGCGTTCGCGATCCTGATCTCGGTGCTCATCGACTTCGCGGTGCAGATGAACATCTGGCGCATGATCACGGTCTCGGGCAAGCGCGCTGGCGACCTCGCGAACGACGCCGTGCCGTACTCGGGCCACGTGCTCGCCGTGCTGATCGTCATCGGCGGCCTCGCCTTCAACATCGGCAACATCGCGGGCGGCGGCCTCGGCCTCAACGCCCTGCTCGGCATCGACCCGAAGCTCGGCGGCCTGCTCACGGGCCTCCTCGCGATCGGCATCTTCCTGTTCAAGAAGGCCGGCCGCGCCGTCGACATCGTCGTCATGGTGCTCGGCGTCGCGATGATCCTCATGACGGTGTTCGTGGCGATCGCATCGCAGCCGCCCGTCGGCGACGCGCTCCGCCAGACGTTCCTGCCCGACACGCTCAACTTCGCGAGCATCACGACCATCGTCGGCGGCACGGTCGGCGGCTACATCACGTACGCCGGCGCGCACCGCTACCTCGAGTCGGGCCTCGTCGGCCCCGACCACATCAAGGGCGTGCACCGCGCGTCGATGCAAGGCATCCTCGTCACCGGCATCATGCGCTACGTGCTGTTCCTCGCGATCCTGGGCGTCGTCGCCTCCGGCGTCGTGCTCGACATCTCCGGCCAGGCGGCGAACCCCGCGGCGCAGGCGTTCGGCGTCGTGCTCGGCGACGCGGGCATCCGCATCTTCGGGTTCATCTTCTGGGCCGCGGCGATCACGTCGGTCATCGGTGCCGCCTACACGTCGGCGACGTTCCTGTCGGTGTTCGCGAAGCGCCTGGCGGGCGGGTGGCCCCTGCAGCTCGCGACGGTCGCGTTCATCCTCGTGTCGCTCGCCGTCTACGCCCTCATCGGGACGGCGCCCGCTGCGCTGCTCGTCTTCGTCGGCGGCTTCAACGGCCTGATCCTGCCGATCGGCCTCGCGATCTTCATGTACATCGGCTGGTTCCGCCAGCACGACGTGCTCGGCGGCTACCGCTACCCGCGCTGGCTGCTCGTCGTCGGCACGCTCGCGACGCTGCTCAGCCTCTACATGGGCGCCGTCTCGATCGGGCCGATCTTCGCCCTCCTCGGCGTGGGAGCGTGACCGCATGAGCACGATCGACCTGAACTCCGACCTCGGCGAGAACGTGCCCGACCGCATCGTCGGCGACGACGAGGCGATGCTGGGGGTGGTGACGAGCGCGAACGTGTCGTGCGGCTTCCACGCCGGCAGCCCGGAGGGGATCCGGGCCACGCTCGAGGCCGCCGTCGCGAACGGCGTGACGATCGGTGCGCATCCGGGCTACCGCGACTACGAGGGGTTCGGGAGGCTCGCGATGGACGTCGACTCCGCGACGCTGCAGGCGCACGTCGAGTACCAGCTCGGGGCGCTGCAGGCCCTCGCCGGCGCCGTCGGCGGCACCGTGGCCTACGTCAAGCCCCACGGCGCGCTCTACAACACGATCGCGCGCGACGAGCGGCAGGCGAAGGACGTCGTCGCCGCCATCCGCGCCGTCGACCCGTCGCTCGTGCTGCTCGGCCTCGCGGGCGGCGTCGTGCTCGAGGTCGCCGAGCGGGCGGGCCTCCGCACCGCCGCCGAGGCGTTCGCGGACCGCGCCTACACCCCGGAGGGGCTGCTCGTCTCGCGCACGGAGCCCGGCTCGGTGCTGCACGATCCGGCCCTCGTCGCGGCCAGGATGGTGCGGCTCGCGCAGGAGGGCGTGCTCGAGGCCGTCGGCGGCAGCGACGTCGCGGTGCGCGCCGAGTCGATCTGCGTGCACGGCGACAGCGCCGGCGCGATCGCGATGGCCGAGGCCACGCGCGCTGCGCTCGAGGACGCCGGCGTGACGATCGCGCCGTTCGCGGTGGCCCGGTGAGCGCCGCCGCCGCGACCGCCGCGCAGCTCGCGCAGGCGCGCGAGGCGCGCGCCGCCTACCGGGCGGGAGCCGTCGCGCCGACGAGCGGGGTCGCGCACGGGCTCGTGCAGGCCAACCTCATCGCCGTGCCCGCGGACTGGGCGTTCGAGACGCTGCTGTTCGCGCAGCGCAACCCGAAGCCGATGCCGGTGCTCGAGGTGCTCGAGGCGGGACGCGTCGAGTCGCGGCTCGCGCCCGGCAGCGACGTGCGCACCGACATCCCCGCCTACCGGGTGTGGCGCGACGGCGAGCTCGCGGACGAGACGACGGATGCGTCGGCCGCGTGGGAGGAGCACCCGGACCTCGTGGCGTTCCTGATCGGCTGCTCGTTCACGTTCGAGGCGGGGCTCGTCGACGACGGCATCCCCATCCGCCATCGCGAGCACGACCGCAACGTGCCGATGTACCGCACGAGCACGGCGTGCGCGCCGGCCGGCCGGCTGCACGGGGAGCTCGTGGTCTCGATGCGGCCGATCCCCGCGAGCCGCGTCGCCGACGCCGTCACGATCTCCGGGAGGTTCCCCGCCGTGCACGGCGCACCGGTGCACATCGGCGACCCCGGGTCGCTCGGCATCGCCGACCTCGGCGCTCCCGAGTTCGGCGACCCGCCCGTCATGCAGGACGGCGACGTGCCGGTGTTCTGGGCGTGCGGCGTGACCCCGCAGGCCGCGATCATGGCGTCGAGGCCGCCCTTCGCGGTCACGCACGCGCCCGGCCACATGTTCGTCACCGATGTGCCGGACGCGGCGTACGCGCTGTGAGGGAGCTCCCGTGACCGCACACGCACGGCGGGTGCTGCCCGCCGCCGACACCGCGCTGCTGCTCGAGGCGGCCGACCTCGACGAGGCGATGCGACTGCTGCCCGCGCTCCAGGACGCCGAGCTGCCGGGCGTGACCGAGCTCGTCCCGGCAGCGCGCACGGTGCTCGTGCGCTTCGACCCGTCGCTCGTCGCAGCCGACGCGCTCGCCGCGCTGCTCCTCGCGGTCGAGCCGGCGGGCGCGTCCGCCGCGAGCGGCGACGCCGTGACGATCCCCGTGCGGTACGACGGGCAGGACCTCGCCGAGGTCGCGCAGCTGCTCGGCGTCGACGCCGACGAGGTCGTCGCCCGGCACCAGGCGGCGACGTGGACCGTCGCCTTCACGGGCTACGCGCCTGGCTTCGGCTACCTCGTGGGCGACGACCCGCTGTTCGACGTGCCGCGGCGCGCATCGCCGCGCACCCGCATCCCTGCCGGCTCCGTGGGGCTCGCCGGCCGCTTCTCGGGCGTCTACCCGCGCGAGAGCCCCGGGGGCTGGCAGCTCATCGGGCGCACCGACGCCCCGATGTGGGACCTCTCGCGGCCGCAGCCGGCGCTGCTCGCGCCCGGCGCGACCGTGCGCTTCGAGCGCGTCGAGCGCGAGCTCGTCACCGCCGCGCCCGCGGCGCGCGAGCCGGTCACCGCTGCCCACGCCCTCGAGGTCGTGCGCCCCGGGCTGCAGCTGCTCGTGCAGGACCTCGGCCGGCCTGGGCTCGCGGCGCAGGGCGTCGCCGCCTCCGGCACCGCCGACCGCCGCGCGCTCCGCGAGGCGAACCGCGCCGTCGGGAACGCCGCGGACGAGGCGGGCCTCGAGCTCGCCGGCGGCGGCGCGACCCTCCGCTTCCGCGGCCCGGCGGTCGTCGCCCTCACCGGCGCCCTCGTCGACGCCGCCGTGCACGGCGCGGCGGGCACGCAGCCGGTCGAGCCGGGACGTCCCGTCGCGGTGGACGACGGCGACGAGCTGCGCGTCGGCGCCGTCCGCGACGGGCTGCGGTCGCTCGTCGCGGTGCGCGGCGGCATCGGGCTCGAGCCGGTGCTCGGCAGCCTCGCGACCGACACGCTCGCGCACCTCGGCCCGGCACCGCTCGCCGCAGGCGACGTGCTCCCGCTGCGCGGCCCGGCCGCGGGCAGCCGGGCCGTCGGGCGCACCCGGGCGCCGCGCACGCCGCTGCCGACCGCGGGGGAGGAGGTCGAGCTCCGCATCGTGCTCGGCCCGCGCACCGAGTGGTTCACCGACGCCGCCCTCGCCGCGCTCGTCGAGCAGCCGTGGACGGTGACGCCGCGCTCCGACCGGGTGGGCGTGCGGCTCGACGGCGCCACGCCGCTCGAGCGCGCCAGGGAGGGCGAGCTCGAGAGCGAGGGCGCCGTGACCGGCGCGATCCAGGTGCCGCCCGACGGGCAGCCCGTGCTCTTCCTGCCCGACCACCCGCTCACCGGCGGCTACCCCATCATCGGCGCGGTCGTCGACCGCGACCTCGACCTGGCCGGCCAGCTGCCGCCGGGCGCCCGCATCCGCTTCCGCATCGCGGAGCCGACCCCCACCAGGAGGACGTCGTGGACAAGATCCTGATCGCCAACCGCGGCGAGATCGCCGTGCGCATCGCCCGCGCGTGCGCCGAGGGCGGCTACCGCTCCGTCGCCGTGTACGCCGACCAGGACATCGACGCGATGCACGTGCGGCACGCCGACGAGGCGGTCGCGCTCGGCGGCACCACTGCCGCGGAGACGTACCTGAGCGCGGATGCGCTGCTCGCGGCAGCGAGAGCGACCGGTGCCGACGCGGTCCACCCGGGCTACGGCTTCCTCTCGGAGAGCGCCGCGTTCGCGCGCGCCGTCGAGGAGGCCGGCCTCACCTGGATCGGCCCGACCCCCGCGAGCATCGAGGCGCTCGGCGACAAGGTCACGGCGCGGCGCATCGCGCAGGAGGCTGGCGCACCGCTCGCGGCGGGCACCGACCGGCCGCTCGCCGACGCCGACGAGGCCGTCGCGTTCGCCCGTGAGCACGGGCTGCCGGTGGTCGTGAAGGCCGCGTTCGGCGGCGGCGGCCGCGGGCTCAAGGTCGCCCGCACGATCGAGGAGGTGCCGGACGCGTTCGACTCCGCCACCCGCGAGGCCGTCGCCGCGTTCGGGCGCGGCGAGTGCTTCATCGAGCGCTTCCTCGAGCGCCCCCGCCACGTCGAGGCGCAGGTGCTCGGCGACGGCCGGGGCGGCGTCGTGGTCGTCGGCGACCGCGACTGCTCGCTGCAGCGCCGCAGCCAGAAGCTCGTCGAGGAGGCGCCCGCGCCCGGCCTGACGGACGAGCAGCGCGCCCGCATCCACGAGTCGTCGCGCGCGATCTGCGCGGCGGTCGACTACCGCGGCGCCGGCACGGTCGAGTTCCTGCTCGGCGCCGACGGCACGATCTCGTTCCTCGAGGTCAACACGCGGCTGCAGGTCGAGCACCCCGTCACGGAGGCGGTCACCGGCATCGACCTCGTGCGCGAGCAGCTCCGCATCGCCGAGGGGCACGGCCCTTCGATCACCGAGACGCCAGCGCCCTCGGGGCACGCGATCGAGCTGCGGCTGAACGCCGAGGACCCGGGCAGGGGCTTCCTCCCGAGCCCTGGCCGCATCACGGCGCTGCGCGTGCCCGCAGGACCGGGCGTGCGGTGGGACGCCGGCGTCGAGGCGGGCGATGCGGTCGAGGCCGCGTTCGACTCGCTCGCCGCGAAGCTCATCGTGCACGCGGCCGACCGGGACGCGGCGCTCGTCCGCATGCGGCGCGCGCTCGGCGAGCTCGAGGTCACCGGGATCGCGACCGTCGCGCCGTTCGCGCGCGCGGTGCTCGACGAGCGCGACTTCTCGACCGACGGCTTCGCCGTCTCGACGCAGTGGATCGAGGCGGAGCTCATGCCGCGGCTCGAGCCGCAGCTGCGCCCCGCGCCCGCAGCCGCCGCCACGCTCCGGCGCGTGCCGATCGAGGTCGACGGCCGCCGCGTCGTGCTCGGCCTGCCGGACGCGCTGCTCGCGGCCGCGGCCGGCGCGCCCGGCGGCGCACCCGTCGCGGCGCCCGTCGACGACGCCGCGCTGCCGTCGCCCGTGCCCGGCACGGTCGTCACCTGGCTCGTCGACGACGGTGCCGCCGTCACCGAGGGCCAGGAGGTCGTCGTGCTCGACGCGATGAAGATGGAGACGCGGGTGGCCGCCCACCGCGCCGGCACGCTCGAGCACGTCGTCGCGCAGGGCGCGAGCGTCGCGGTCGACGAGCCGCTCGCGCGGGTCGTCGCGCGGTCCGACCGCTGAGCCGATGGCGAACGCGGGCCCACGTGTCAGTGGCCGCTCGTAGACTCGACAGGTGACATCCACGATCTCGAACAGCGCAGAGCTGCACGTCCGCGGCGCCCGCGAGCACAACCTCAAGGACGTCGACCTGCGCATCCCGCGCGACTCCCTCGTGGTGTTCACGGGCCTGTCCGGATCGGGCAAGTCGTCGCTCGCGTTCGACACGATCTTCGCCGAGGGCCAGCGCCGCTACGTCGAGTCGCTCTCCGCCTACGCGCGCCAGTTCCTCGGCCAGGTCGACCGCCCCGACGTCGACTTCATCGAGGGCCTGAGCCCCGCCGTCTCGATCGACCAGAAGTCGACGAACCGCAACCCGCGCTCGACCGTCGGCACGATCACCGAGGTGCACGACTACATGCGCCTGCTGTGGGCGCGCATCGGCGTGCCCCACTGCCCGGTCTGCGGCGAGCGCATCCAGCGCCAGACGGTGCAGCAGATCGCCGACGAGCTCATGGAGCTGCCAGAGCGCACGCGCTTCCAGATCCTCGCGCCCGTCGTGCAGCAGAAGAAGGGCGAGTTCGCCGACCTGCTGCGCAACCTCGTGGCGACCGGCTACTCGCGCGCCATCATCGACGGCGAGCTCGTGCAGCTCGCCGAGGCGCCGGCGCTCAAGAAGCAGCTCAAGCACGACATCTCGGTCGTCGTCGACCGGCTGGTCGCCGAGCCCGGCATGCTCTCGCGCCTCACCGACTCGCTCGAGACCGCCCTGCGGCTCGCCGACGGGCTCGTGACGATCGACTACGTCGACCTCGACGACGATGCCGAGGACCGCCGCCGCATCTTCAGCGAGAAGCTCTCGTGCCCGAACCGGCACCCCGTCGCGCTCACCGAGATCGAGCCGCGCACGTTCTCGTTCAACGCCCCGTTCGGTGCGTGCCCGGAGTGCAACGGCATCGGCACCCGCATGGCGGCCGACCCCGACCTCGTGATCGCCGACGAGGCGCTCTCGATCCGCGAGGGCGCGCTGCTGCCCTGGACGCAGTCGGGCAAGGGCCTGTACACCTACTTCGAGCGGCTGCTCACGGGTCTCGCGAGCGAGCTCCAGTTCTCGCTCGACACCCCGTGGCAGGACCTCGACCCGGATGCGCGCAAGGTCGTGCTGCACGGCACCGACGGCAACGTCATGGTGCAGTGGCGCAACCGCTACGGCCGCCAGCTCAAGTACGCGTCCGGCTACGAGGGCGTCATGCCCTACATCCAGCGCAAGCACGCGGAGGCCGACAGCGACTGGGTGCGCTCGAAGCACGGCGAGTTCCTGCGGGAAGTGCCGTGCCCCGAGTGCGGCGGCGCGCGCCTGCGCCCCGAGGTGCTCAGCGTGCTCGTGCACGGCAGCTCCATCGCCCACGTCTCCGACCTCAGCCTCGATGCCGCGCACGCCTTCATGCGCGACCTCGAGCTCGACGAGCGCGAGTCGACGATCGCCGCCGCCGTGCTGCGCGAGATCCGCGCCCGGCTCGACTTCCTCATCCGCGTCGGCCTCGGCTACCTGTCGCTCTCGCGCGCGGCCGCGACGCTCTCGGGCGGCGAGGCGCAGCGCATCCGGCTCGCGACGCAGATCGGCGCGGGCCTCACCGGCGTGCTCTACGTGCTCGACGAGCCGTCGATCGGCCTCCACCAGCGCGACAACCGCAAGCTGATCGGCACCCTCGAGGCGCTCCGCGACCTCGGCAACACGCTCATCGTCGTCGAGCACGACGAGGACACCATCCGCACCGCCGACTGGGTCGTCGACATCGGCCCGGGTGCGGGGGAGCGCGGCGGCGAGGTCGTGCACTCCGGCAGCTACGAGTCGCTGCTCGAGCACCCGACGTCGCTCACCGGCGCCTACCTCTCGGGCCGCGAGACGATCCCGACGCCGTCGCAGCGCCGGCCGATCGACCCCGACCGGATGCTGCGGGTCGAGGGCGCGCGCGCCAACAACCTGCAGAACGTGACCGTCGACTTCCCGCTCGGCGTCTTCGTCGCGGTCACCGGCGTCTCGGGCTCCGGCAAGTCGACGCTCGTCAACGACATCCTGCACAAGGTGCTCGCCAACGCGCTCAACGGCGCCCGGCAGGTGCCGGCCAAGCACACGCGCGTCACCGGGCTCCACCACCTCGACAAGGTCATCCACGTCGACCAGGGGCCGATCGGGCGCACCCCGCGCTCGAACCCGGCCACCTACACCGGCGTGTTCGACAAGATCCGCAACCTGTTCGCCGACACGGCCGAGGCGAAGGCGCGCGGCTACCTCGCGGGGCGCTTCTCGTTCAACGTCAAGGGCGGCCGCTGCGAGGCGTGCCAGGGCGACGGCACGCTGAAGATCGAGATGAACTTCCTGCCCGACGTCTACGTCGAGTGCGAGGTGTGCCACGGCGCGCGCTACAACCGCGACACGCTCTCGGTGCACTACAAGGGCAAGTCGATCGCCGAGGTGCTGCAGATGCCGATCGAGGAGGCGGCGGAGTTCTTCGCGCCCATCTCGTCGATCCACCGCTACCTCAAGACGCTCGTCGACGTCGGGCTCGGCTACGTGCGGCTCGGGCAGTCCGCCACGACGCTCTCGGGCGGCGAGGCGCAGCGCGTGAAGCTCGCCACCGAGCTCCAGCGCCGCACGTCGGGCCGCGCGATCTACGTGCTCGACGAGCCCACCACCGGCCTGCACTTCGACGACGTGCGCAAGCTGCTCGAGGTGCTCGACGGGCTCGTCGAGAAGGGCAACACCGTGCTGACGATCGAGCACTCGCTCGACGTCATCAAGTCGGCCGACTGGGTGATCGACCTCGGCCCCGAGGGCGGCTCCGGCGGCGGCACGATCGTCGCGACCGGCACGCCCGAGGAGCTCGCGGAGGTGCCCGAGAGCTACACCGGCAGCTTCCTCAAGGAGATGCTGGGCGCGGGAGTCCGATGAGCGCAGGGCGCACCTCGCGCACGGTGCCGTACAAGCCCGCGCCGGGCACCATCCCGACCGCGCCGGGCGTGTACCGCTTCCGCGACGAGCACGAGCGCGTGCTCTACGTCGGCAAGGCGAAGAACCTGCGCCAGCGCCTCTCGAACTACTTCCAGCCGCTCGAGGCGCTGCACGAGCGCACCCGCAGGATGGTGCTCACCGCGGTGCGCGTCGAGTGGACGATCGTCGCGAGCGAGTTCGAGGCGCTGCAGCTCGAGTTCACCTGGATCAAGGAGTACGAGCCGCCGTTCAACGTGCAGTTCCGGGACGACAAGTCGTACCCGTACCTCGCGGTGACGATGGGCGACGACGTGCCCCGCGCGCTCATCACGCGCAACCGAGGCATCCGCGGCGCGCGCTACTTCGGCCCGTACACGAAGGTCTGGGCGATCCGCGAGACGCTCGACCTGCTGCTCAAGGCGTTCCCGATGCGCTCGTGCAGCCAGTCGATCTACGACCGCGCCGAGCGCACCGGCAGGCCGTGCCTGCTCGGCGACATCGGCAAGTGCTCGGCGCCGTGCGTCGGGCGGGTCACGCTCGCCGAGCACCGCGCGACCGCGAACGACCTCGTCGGCTTCATGAACGGCGGCGACCAGGACTTCGTCGACCGCGTGCGCGACGAGATGCAGCGCGCGAGCGCCCGGCTCGAGTTCGAGCGCGCCGCGCGCCTGCGCGACCAGCTCGTCGCGCTCGAGTCGGTGCTCGAGCGCACGAGCGTCGTGCTGTCGGACCGCGTCGACGCCGACGTGCTCGGGCTCGTGCACGACGAGCTGAGCGCGGCGGTGCACCTGTTCGTCGTGCGCGGCGGCCGCATCCGCGGCACGAAGTCGTGGGTCGTCGACACCGAGATCGACCTGACAGAGGGCGAGCTCGCGACGCAGGTGCTGCGCATCGCCTACGACGGCGGCGACCCGCCCGCGCGGGAGGTGCTGCTGCCCAAGCAGCCCGACAGCGTCGCCGAGGTGGAGGCGTGGCTCACCGACCGGCGCGCCGACCACGGCCTGAGCGGTCGCGTCGCGGTGCGGGTGCCGCAGCGGGGCGAGAAGCGGCGCCTCGCCGACTCCGCCGCCGTGAACGCCGCCCACGCGCTGCAGGTCGCGCGCACGAAGCGCACGAGCGACTACGTCACCCGCTCGCAGGCGCTCGCCGACCTGCAGGAGGCGCTCGGCATGGCCGAGGCGCCGCTGCGCATCGAGTGCTTCGACGTCTCGCACCTCGGCGGCACCGGCGTGGTCGCGTCGATGGTCGTGTTCGAGGACGGGCTGCCGCGCAAGGACCAGTACCGGCGCTTCGCGATCGCGCAGACGACCGACGACACCGACTCGATCTACCAGGTGATGACGCGCAGGGCGCGCTACCTCGTCGACGGCGATCCCGACGACACCGGTTCGCGCTTCGCGTACGCGCCGCAGCTGCTGCTCGTCGACGGCGGCAGGCCGCAGGTGCAGGCCGCGAAGCGCGCGCTCGACGAGGCGGGGGTGCGCGGCGTCGCGCTCGCCGGCATCGCGAAGCGGCTCGAGGAGCTGTGGCTGCCCGGCGAGGAGTTCCCCGTCATCCTGCCGCGCTCGAGCGAGGCGCTCTACCTCGTGCAGCGGCTGCGCGACGAGGCCCACCGGGTGGCGATCGGCTACCAGCGGCAGAAGCGATCGAGCGCGATCGAGTCGCAGCTGAGCGGCATCCCGGGGCTCGGCCCGAACCGCGTGCGCGCGCTGCTCAAGCACTTCGGTTCCGCGAAGCGCGTGCGCGAGGCGAGCCCGGAGCAGCTGCGCGAGGTCGCCGGCGTCGGCCCGGCGCTCGCCCTGACCATCGCACGGGCCCTGGCTGGCGACGCGAGCGGTGCCGATACGATGGAGGGAGCAGCCCAGCGACAGGAACCGGAAGCGTGAACGCCAGAGAGATCGTCATCATCACCGGCATGTCCGGCGCAGGGCGGACGACCGTCGCGAACGCGCTCGAGGACCTCGGCTGGTTCGTGGTCGACAACCTCCCGCCCACCATGCTGAAGGCGCTCGTGCGCACCGCCGCGACCGGCGCCTCGACCGAGCCGAAGCTCGCGATCGTCGTCGACGTGCGCGGAGGCGCCCTCTTCGACGACGCGAAGCGCTTCGTCGAGATGCTGCGCGCCGAGCAGACCGTGCGCGTGCTGTTCCTCGAGGCGAGCGACGCCGAGCTCGTGCGCCGCTACGAGCAGGTGCGCAGGCCGCACCCGCTGCAGGGCGACGGCACGATCCTCGACGGCATCCGCACCGAGCGCACGCGGCTCGAGCCGCTGCGCGGCATGGCCGACGAGCTGCTCGACACCACGGGCCTCAACCCGCACCAGCTCACGCGCCGGGTGGGGGAGCGCTTCGCTCCGGGCGGCGAGCTCGAGGTCACCCTCACCGTGATGAGCTTCGGCTTCAAGTACGGGCTGCCCGTCGACGCCGACCTGATCGCCGACATGCGCTTCCTGCCGAACCCGTTCTGGATGCCCGAGCTGCGCGGCCACGACGGCACCGAGTCGGTCGTCTCCGAGTACGTGCTGCACCAGCAGGGGGCGACGGAGTTCGCGGACCGCTACCTCGAGGCGCTCGCGCCCGTGCTCGAGGGGTTCGCGCGCGAGAACAAGCTGCACGCCGTGCTCGGCGTGGGCTGCACCGGCGGCAAGCACCGCTCGGTCGCGATGGCCGAGCACCTGGCGAAGCGCCTCTCCGGCCGGCCGGGGCTGCGGGTCGCCGTGAAGCATCGAGACCTGGGGCGCGAATGACGAGAGGAGCCGGCGTGACACTGACCGACGACGTCAAGGAGGAGCTCGCGCGCGTGCGCGTGACGCGACCCCAGACGAAGGCGGCGGAGGTCGCGACGCTGCTGCGCTTCGCCGGCGGCCTGCACGTGATCTCGAGCCGCGTGGCGGTCGAGAGCGAGCTCGACTCCGCCGCGGTCGCGCGCCGGCTCGCCAAGAGCATCCTCGAGCTGTACGGCGTGCGCGCGGAGATCGCGAAGATCTCGTCGTCGTCGAACCGCACGTCGGGCGCCTACCTCGTGCGCGTGATCGCCGAGGGCGAGACGCTCGCCCGCCAGACGGGGCTCATGGACGCGCGACGCCGCCCGGTGCGCGGGCTGCCGAACAAGGTGACCACGGGTTCGCTCGAGGACCTCGCCGGCATCTGGCGCGGCGCGTTCCTCGCGCAGGGCACGCTCTCCGACCCAGGGCGCTCCGCGGCGCTCGAGGTCGCCTGTCCCGGCAACGAGGCCGCGATGGCGCTCGTCGGCGCGGCCGGCCGCCTCGGCGTGCCCGCGAAGTCGCGCGAGGTGCGCGGCGCGCACCGCGTGGTGATCCGCGAGGGCGAGCCGATCTCGCGCATGCTCACGACGATGGGCGCGCACGAGACGGTGCAGGCGTGGGCGGAGCTGCGCCAGCGCCGCGAGGTCCGCGCGACGGCGAACCGGCTCGTGAACTTCGACGACGCGAACCTGCGCCGCAGCGCGCAGGCAGCGGTCGCGGCGTGCGCCCGCATCGAGCGCGCGCTCGAGATCCTCGCCGACGACGTGCCCGAGCACCTGTCCTACGCGGGCAGGCTGCGGCTCGAGCACCGTGACGCGAGCCTCGACGAGCTCGGCCACCTCGCGAGCCCGACGATGACGAAGGACGCGGTGGCCGGACGCATCCGCCGCCTGCTCGCGATGGCCGACCGCGCCGCCCAGGATCGCGGCATCCCCGACACCGAGGCAGCCGTCCCCGACGACATCGACGACTGACTCTGCGCCCAGCCCGCGGCATCGCAGCGGTGGCTAGGATCGGAACGACCCACCGGTGCGCCCGGCGCGCCAGAGAGGAGAGCCAGCCATGGCCGTCTACACCCTTCCGGAGCTGCCGTACGACTACGCGGCGCTCGAGCCCCACATCTCCGCGAAGATCATGGAGCTCCACCACGACAAGCACCACAAGACGTACGTCGACGGCGCGAACACCGCGCTCGAGAAGCTCGAGGCCGCGCGCGACGCGGACGACTTCGGTGCCGTCAACAAGCTCGAGAAGGACCTCGCGTTCCACCTCGGCGGGCACACGAACCACACCGTCTTCTGGAACAACCTGTCGGGCGACGGCGGCGGTGAGCCCGAGGGCGAGCTGCAGGCCGCGATCGGCGAGTTCTTCGGCGGCTTCGGCAAGTTCCAGAGCCACTTCAGCCAGAACGCCACGGCCATCCAGGGCTCCGGCTGGTCGGTGCTCGCCTGGGACTCGGTCGGCTCGCGGCTGAACATCTTCCAGCTGTTCGACCAGCAGGGCAACATCCCGGTGGGCACGCACCCCATCCTCATGCTCGACATGTGGGAGCACGCCTTCTACCTCGACTACCTCAACGTCAAGGCGGACTACGTCAAGGCGTTCTGGAACATCGTCAACTGGCAGGATGCGCAGGCCCGCTTCGACGCGGCCAAGGCCCAGACCTCCGGCCTCATCCTCCGCTGACCCCCATCGTCACCACGTGACCGGGGCCCCGGGCACCGCCCGGGGCCCTTCCCACCCCGACAGTCAGGAACCCCTCCCATGACTCTGAAGGTCGCCATCAACGGCTTCGGCCGCATCGGCCGCAACTTCGTCCGCGCAGCGCTTGCCCAGGGCGCTGACATCGACGTCGTCGCGGTCAACGATCTCACCGACAACAAGACCCTCGCCCACCTGCTCAAGTACGACTCGGTCGCCGGCGTCCTCGGCGCCGAGGTGGCAGCCGACGAGGGCTCGATCCGGGTCGGCGACGACCAGTTCCGCGGCTTCGCCGAGCGCGACCCGTCGAGGCTCCCGTGGGGCGACCTCGACGTCGACGTCGTGATCGAGTCGACCGGCCGCTTCACGAAGGTCGAGGACGCCTCGGCGCACCTCACCGCAGGCGCGAAGAAGGTCATCCTCTCGGCACCCGCGAAGGGCCCGGCGCCCACGTTCGTGATGGGCGTGAACCACGACCAGTACGACCCCGAGAACGACCACGTCATCTCGAACGCGTCGTGCACGACGAACTGCCTCGCGCCGCTCGCCAAGGTGTTCCACGAGTCGTTCGGCATCGAGCGTGGCCTCATGACCACGATCCACGCCTACACGGCCGACCAGAACCTCCAGGACGGCCCGCACGAGGACCTCCGCCGCGCCCGCGCTGCCGCGCTGTCGATCATCCCGACCTCGACCGGCGCCGCGAAGGCCATCGGCCTCGTGCTGCCCGAGCTCAACGGCCTGCTCGACGGCTACGCGCTCCGCGTGCCGGTCCCGACCGGGTCGATCACCGACCTGACGGTGCAGACGCGCGACGGCCTCACGGTCGACGAGATCAACGCGGCCTACCGCGCCGCTGCCGAGTCGGGTCCGCTCAAGGGCTACCTGCAGTACACCGACGAGCCGATCGTCTCGTCGGACATCGTCGGCAACCCGTTCTCGTCGATCTACGACTCCGGACTCACCAAGGTGATGGGCGACCAGGTCAAGATCTCGAGCTGGTACGACAACGAGTGGGGCTACTCCTGCCGCCTCGTCGACCTCGCGGCACTCGTGGGCTCGAAGCTCTGATCCCCATGGCGATCCGCACGCTCGACTCCCTCGGCGACCTCTCTGGCCGCACCGTCCTCATCCGCTGCGACTTCAACGTGCCGCTGCAGGACGGCGAGATCACCGACGAGGGTCGCATCGTCGCGTCGCTGCCCACCCTTCGCGCCCTGCTCCAGCAGGGCGCGAAGGTGGTGGCGATGTCGCACCTCGGCCGCCCCAAGGGCGCGCCGGAGGCGAAGTACTCGCTCGCCCCCGTCGCCCGACGGCTCGGCGAGCTGCTCGATGCGGAGGTCGCGTTCGCGGCCGACACGGTGGGGGAGGACGCTCACCGCGTGCGGATCGCCCTGCAGGACGGGCAGCTCGCGCTGCTCGAGAACCTGCGCTTCGACCCCCGCGAGACGAGCGACGACGCGGCCGAGCGCGCCTCGTTCGCCGCAGAGCTCGCGGCGGGGGCCGACGCGTTCGTCTCGGACGGCTTCGGCGTCGTCCACCGCGCGCAGGCGAGCGTCGTCGAGATCGCGCAGGTGCTCCCGAGCGCTGCCGGCCTGCTCGTCGAACGCGAGCTCGAGGTGCTGTCGCGGCTCACCGAGACGCCGGAGCGCCCGTACGCGGTCGTGCTCGGCGGCTCGAAGGTGAGCGACAAGCTCGGCGTCATCGAGCACCTGCTGCCGCGCGTCGACCGGCTGCTCATCGGCGGCGGCATGCTCTTCACGTTCCTCAAGGCGCAGGGGCACGAGGTCGCCTCGAGCCTGCTCGAGGCCGACCAGCTCGACCGCGTGCGGGGCTACCTCGCGCAGGCCGAGGAGCTGGGCGTCGAGCTGCTGCTGCCGACCGACGTGGTCGTCGCGGCCGCGTTCGCCGCGGATGCCGAGCACGAGACGGTCGCGGCCGACGCCATCGCAGGCTCGCGCTTCGGCGACGCCGGCATCGGCCTCGACATCGGTCCCGACTCGGCCGCCGCGTTCGCCGAGGCCATCCGAGGTGCGCGCACGGTCTTCTGGAACGGCCCGATGGGCGTGTTCGAGATGGAGGCCTTCGCGGCCGGCACGAAGGCCATCGCGCAGGCGCTCACCGAGGTCGACGGCCTCGCCGTCGTCGGCGGCGGCGACTCCGCGGCGGCCGTGCGCCAGCTCGGGTTCGACGACAGCGCGTTCGGGCACATCTCGACCGGCGGCGGCGCGAGCCTCGAGTTCCTCGAGGGCGCGGCGCTGCCGGGACTGGAAGCACTGGGTTGGGAAGGACGATGATGGCGAACCGCATCCCGCTGATCGCGGGCAACTGGAAGCTGCACCAGGACCACCTGCAGGCGATCGCGCTCGTGCAGAAGCTCGCGTGGACGCTGCAGGACGCGAAGCACGACCACGCGGCGGTCGAGGTCGCGGTGTTCCCGCCCTTCACCGACCTCCGCAGCGTGCAGACGCTCATCTCGGCGGAGCGCTTCGAGCTCCGCTTCGGGGCGCAGGACGTGTCGGAGCACGACTCGGGCGCGCACACCGGCGAGGTGTCGGCCGCGATGCTCGCGAAGCTCGAGTGCTCGTACGCGATCGTGGGCCACTCGGAGCGCAGGCAGCACCACGGCGAGACCGACGCGATCGTGGGCCGCAAGGCCGCCGCCGCGCTCCGCCACGGCGTGACCCCGGTCATCTGCGTCGGCGAGACGGCGGAGGACCTCGAGCAGCACGGCGCCTCGGCGGTGCCCGTCCGGCAGCTGCGCGTCGTGCTCGCCGAGCTGCCGGCGGCCGGCGACATCGTCGTCGCGTACGAGCCCGTCTGGGCGATCGGCTCCGGCCAGGCCGCCACGGCCGAGCAGGCGCAGCAGGTGTGCCAGGCGCTGCGGCAGGCGATCGCGGAGGTCCGCGGCGACGAGGCGGCGGCCGCGACGCGCATCCTCTACGGCGGCAGCGTGAAGTCGGGCAACATCGCCGGCTTCATGCGCGAGCCCGACGTCGACGGCGCGCTCGTGGGCGGCGCCAGCCTCGACGCGGCGGAGTTCGCCGCGATCAGCCGGTTCCAGCAGCACGTCGGCACCTGATCGGCTCGCGCCGGAATCGGGCGGCCGGGCATCGCTGCGGTAGGATGCTCGTTGGACTTCTCGTGGACCCGCAGCCGATGCGGGTGCCGCGCATCCGGAAAGAGGGCTAGTGGAGATTCTCCAGATCATCATGCAGGTGATCCTCGGCGTCACATCCGTGCTGCTGACGCTGTTCATCCTGCTGCACAAGGGGCGCGGCGGCGGCCTGTCCGACATGTTCGGCGGCGGCGTCGGCTCGTCGCTCGGCTCGTCGGGCGTCGCTGAGCGCAACCTCAACACGATCACGGTCGTCGTGAGCCTCGCGTGGCTCTCGTCGATCGTCGTGCTCGGCCTCATCACCAAGTTCGCGGGCATCTGATGGCCTCCGGCGGCAGTGCGATCCGTGGCTCCCGCGTCGGCGCGGGCCCCATGGGCGAGCAGGACCGAGGCTTCCACGCCGAGCGCGTGGCCATCTCCTACTGGGACGCGATGGGCAACGAGACGGTGCGCTACTTCGCGGCCGACCTCCCCGAGGACGAGATCCCCGAGGTGATCGACTCCCCGTCGACCGGCCTGCCCGCGGGTCGCGACAAGGAGAACCCGCCCCAGGTGGCGAAGAACGAGCCGTACAAGACGCACCTCGCGTACGTGAAGGAGCGCCGCACCCCCGAGGAGGCGGTCTCGCTCCTCGACGAGGCGCTGCAGAAGCTGCGCTCGTCGGAAGGCCGTGGCTGATACACGACCCCAACACCGAAGCGGCCGCCCTCTCGCGAGGGCGGCCGCTTCGTCGTTCGCGGGCGCACGGCGCAGGCGAGTGGTCAGCCCCGCGCGTGAGTGGTCAGCCCCGCGCGTGAGCGGTCGACCCCGCGCGTGAGCGGTCGACCCCGCGCGTGAGCGGTCGACCCCGCGTGTGAGTGGTCGATCCCGCGTGTGAGTGGTCGATCCCGCGTGTGAGTGGTCGGTCCCGCGCGTGAGTGGTCACCAACGTTGCCGGCTTGCCTTGGATGCTGTGCGTGGATCCCGTATCCGGGACGTCAGCTGCAGGTGCGGAAGGTGGGTGCGTCATGGCATCCTGTGAACCCGTTCCTGCTCGGATGTGCGACTGATGTACGGAGTGACCACTCAGCTGCAGGAGTGATCACTCAGCTGCAGGAGTGACCACTCACCTGCGGGAGTGACCACTCACCTGCGGGAGTGATCACTCAGCTGCAGGAGTGATCACTCAGCTGCGGGAGTGACCACTCAGCTGCGGGAGTGACCACTCACCTGCGGGAGTGACCACTCAGCTGCGGGAGTGACCACTCACCTGCGGGAGTGACCACTCACCTGCGGGGGTGACCACGCAGGTCGCAGGGGAGCGCCCTGGGCCGCTACAGGCGGGCGGCCGCATCCTCGTCGAGCAGCATGAGCGTCTCGAGCCGGCCGTGCACGGCGCCGGCCGGCGCCTCGTCGGCGCTCGCGCCGCTCGAGGCGAGCGCGACGGCGTCGGCCTTGTCGGCGCCGGCGACGATGAGCCAGACCCGGTCTGAGGCGTTGATCGCCTCGAGCGTGAAGCTGAGCCGCTCCGGCGGCGGCTTCGGGGAGTCGCGCACGGCGATCACCCGGCTGCCGGTGTCGCGCACGCCCGGCAGCCCGGGGAAGAGCGACGCGACGTGCGCGTCGGGCCCCATGCCGAGCAGCGTCAGGTCGATGGCGCCCACGCCGGCGAGCAGCTCGGAGGCCGCCGCGGCCGCGGCGTCGAGCGACGCGCCCTCGGCCGCCGGCAGCTCGAGCACGCTGCCCGCGGGGATCGGCACCCGGTCGAGCAGCGCCTCCCGCGCCTGGCGCGCGTTGCGGTCGGGCGAGCCGGCCTCGACGAAGCGCTCGTCGCTCCAGGTGACGACGACGTGCTCCCAGTCGATGTCGCGGTCGGCGAGCGCGCTCAGCAGCTCGATGCCGACGCTGCCACCGGTGAGCGCGATGACCGCGCCGCCGCGCTCGGCGATCAGCTCGGCGATCAGCGACGTCAGGCGATCGGCCGTCGCGGCGACGAGCGCCGCCCGGTCGCCCTCGACGATGGCGCGCATCAGCGGCCCTCGAGGGTCGAGACGAGCACCTGGCGGTACATGTCGTCGGCGTCGAGCTTGCGCAGCTCCTCCGCGAGCTGATCCTCGAGCCCCCGCGTCGAGAGCGCGACGTGGTGCGACGGCTGCCCCGGCTGCTCGAGCACGCCCACGGAGTCGCGCACGCGCGTGAGCGACGAGTCGCCCGTCTCGCGGCGCAGCTCGACCGCGTGCAGGCCGCTCGAGCCCACCGGGGTGTCACCCGCCTCCACCTTCTCGACCTCGATGCCGAGCCGCAGCTCGAGCCACGCGGCCATGAGGTGCACGCTGGGGTTCGAGAGGTCGCCCGAGACGAGTCCGGAGCGCACCGCCTCGTACGGCGGCTGGTCGAGCAGGGCGGCGAGGTGGCCGCGCCAGTTCGTCAGGCGGGTCCACGCGAGGTCGGTGTCGCCCGGTGCGTAGCAGGCGGCGAGCGACAGGATCGCGCCGCGCGGATCCTTCTGCTTGCCGGAGTCGGTGATGCGCCGCTGCGCGATCTGCCCCAGCTGCGCGCCCGACGGGCGGTCGGGCATGAACGACGGCCACCAGGCGACGACCGGCGCATCCGGCAGCAGCAGGCCCTGCACGATGCCGAGCAGGTGCGAGCCGAGCTCGCCGTAGCACTGCAGCAGCACGACCTCGCTCGCGCCCGCGTCGGCGCCGACCCGCAGCTCGGCGTCGAGGCGCGGCTCCTCCTTGGCGCTCACCCGGTCGGGGTTGCGCGAGACGACGATGACGCGCATCGGGTGCTCCCGGGAGGCGGCGTTCGCGGCGCGGATCGCCTCCTCCTCGGCGCCGATCTGCGTGTGCACGACGAGCGTGAGCACGCGGCCGAGGGCGACGACGCCGCCCTCGTCGCGGATCTCGAGCATGCGCCGCTGCACCTCGGCGGTGGTGGTGCGGGAGAGTCGGATGATCACGGTCGCCTCCAGTGCCTGCCGTCGTGCCCGAGCAGGGCGTTCGCGCTCTGCGGCCCCCAGGAGCCGGGCTGGTACTGCTCGATCGGGCCGCCCTCCGCCTCCCAGTGCTCCTCGATCGGGTCGAGGATCTTCCAGGAGAGCTCGACCTCCTCATGGCGCGGGAAGAGCGGCGGGTCGCCGAGCAGCACGTCGAGGATGAGGCGCTCGTACGCCTCCGGGCTCTCCTCGGTGAACGCGTGGCCGTAGCCGAAGTCCATCGTCACGTCGCGCACGTGCATCCCCGGGCCCGGCACCTTCGAGCCGAACCGCATCGACACGCCCTCGTCGGGCTGCACGCGGATGACGAGCGCGTTCTCGCCCATCGTGCGCATGTCGGAGGCGTCGAAGAGGTACTGCGACGCGCGCTTGAAGACGATCGCGATCTCGGTCACCCTGCGCCCGAGCCGCTTGCCCGCGCGCAGGTAGAAGGGCACGCCCGCCCAGCGGCGGGTGTCGACCTCGAGCTTGATCGCCGCGTACGTCTCGGTGGCGGAGTCGGGCCGCATGCCCTCCTCCTGCAGGAAGCCCTTGACGTGCGCGCCGCCGTGCCAGCCGGCGTCGTACTGCCCGCGGGCCGTCGACGTCGCGAGGGGCAGGGGCACGCGCGCGGCGCGCAGCACCTTCTCCTTCTCGACGCGCAGGTCGCGCGCGTTGAACGAGACCGGCTCCTCCATCGCGGTGAGCGCGAAGAGCTGCAGCAGGTGGTTCTGGATGACGTCGCGAGCGGCGCCGATGCCGTCGTAGTACCCCGCGCGGCCGCCGACGCCGATGTCCTCGGCCATCGTGATCTGCACGTGGTCGATGTGGTTGGCGTTCCAGATCGGCTCCCACAGCGCGTTGGCGAACCGCAGCGCGAGGATGTTCTGGACCGTCTCCTTGCCGAGGTAGTGGTCGATGCGGAAGACGCTGTCTGCCGGGAACACCGACTCGACGACCGCGTTGAGCTCGCGGGCGGAGGCGAGGTCGTGCCCGAAGGGCTTCTCGATCACGACGCGGCGCCAGCGGCCGTCCTCGGACTCGGCGAGCCCGGAGCGCTTCAGCTGCTGGGTCACGAGCGGGAAGGCGTTCGGCGGGATCGAGAGGTAGAAGGCGTGGTTGCCCATCGTGCCGCGCGTCTCGTCGAGCTCGGCGAGCACGTCGGCCAGCCGGTCGAAGGCGTCGTCGTCGTCGAAGTCGCCCTCGACGAAGCGGATGCCCTCGGCGAGCTGGCGCCAGGCGGCCTCGCGGAAGGGCGTGCGGGCGTGCTGCTGCACGGCCTCGCGCACGACCTCTGCGAACTGCTCGTGCGTCCAGTCGCGGCGGCCGAAGCCGACGAGCCCGAAGCCGGGCGGCAGGAGGCCGCGGTTCGACAGGTCGTAGACGGCCGGCAGCAGCTTCTTGCGGGCGAGGTCGCCGGTGACGCCGAAGAAGGTCATGGCGTTCGGCCCGGGAATGCGCGTGAGGCGGTGGTCGGAGGCGTCGCGCAGCGGGTTCCGGCCCGCGGCGATGCTCGCGCCGGGAGCGACCGGGGCCGCCACGGCGGCCCCGGTCGTCACGTCGGTCATCGTCCGGTGAGGGCGAGGAGCCGGTCGAGGCCCTCGTCGAGGTCGTCGAGCGTCAGCGTCAGCACCGGCCGGCCATGCTCGGCGAGCACGCTCGCGTCGCCGGAGGCCTGCGCCTGGATGAGCTGCCCGAAGGTGAACGGTCGGCCGGGGATCTCGAGGTCCTCGTGCGGCTGGCCGAGCAGCTGCAGGAAGACGCCGTTCGGCGTGCCGCCCTTGTGGTACTGCCCGGTCGAGTGCAGGAAGCGCGGCCCCCAGCCGAACGTCACCGGGCGACCGGTGCGGGCGGCGAAGGCAGCGCGCAGCCGCTCGAAGCGGGGTTGGCCGATGCGGTCGAGGTACGCGTGCACCGCGAGGTACCCGCCGTCGCCGAGCTGCGCGAGCAGCGCGTCGACGGATGCCTCGAGCGAGTCGAGCGCGACGTCCTGCGTGCCGCGGATCTCGATGCCCGCATCCACGGCCACGGGCTCCGCGGCGGGGGCGAGGTCGTCGAGCAGGCCGCGCGCCGCGATCTTCGCCGACTCGACGTCGGGCTGGTCGAACGGGTTGATGCCGAGCAGGCGGCCCGCGACGGCGGTCGCGAACTCCCAGACGAGCAGCTGCGCTCCGAGCGTGCCGGCGACCTCCACCTCGCCGTGCGCGACCTCGCGGGCCTCGCGGGCGGAGCCGACGAGCCGCACGACCTGGAGGTCGGCGACGTCCGCCGCGAGCTCCGGGGCATCCTTCTCGAGCACGACCGGCAGCACGCCGACGCCGTCCTTGCCGGTGGACTCGGCGATGAGCTGCTCGGCCCACTCGCCGAGGCCCACGATGTGCGTGCCGTCGGTCACGATGCCGAGCTTGTCGCGCAGCGGCCGGGTGCCGGCGATCGCGGCGGCGAGCATGAGCCCGGGGTTGTCGTCGGCGTCCTCGCTGATCTCGGGCAGCGCGGCGATCGCCTCGTCGAGCAGCTCGCGCACGTCGACGCCCGCGAGCCCGGAGGGCACGATGCCGAACGCGGTGAGCGCCGAGTAGCGGCCGCCCACGTTCGGGTCGGCGTTGAAGACGCGGTAGCCCGCGGCCCGAGCGTCGGCGTCGAGCGGCGAGCCCGGGTCGGTGACGACGATGATGCGCTCGACGGGGTCGATGCCCGCCTCGCGGTAGGCGGCCTCGAACGCGCGGCGCTGGCTGTCGGTCTCGAGCGTCGAGCCCGACTTCGACGAGACGACGAGCGCCGTCCGCTGCAGGCCGTCCCGCAGCGCGCGGCGCACCTGGCCGGGCTCGGTCGAGTCGAGCACCGTGAGGTTCACGCCCTCGGTGCGGGTGATGACCTCCGGCGCGAGCGACGAGCCGCCCATGCCGGCGAGCGCGATGCGGTCGACGCCGCGGAGGCGCAGCTGCTTGCGCAGCGCCTCGATGTCGTCGACGAGTCCGCGGGTCTCAGTGGCTGCCTCGACCCAGCCGAGCCGGATCGACGCCTCGGCCTCTGCGGCCTCGCCCCACAGGGTGGCGTCGCCCGCGACCAGGCGGCCGGCGACGCCGTCGGCGACGAGCTGCGGCACGACCCGCTCGATCGCCTCGTGAGCGGCACCGGACGCGGTGATCGTGAAGGTCATCGCTCCGCTCCCGCCTGGTCCAGGTGGCCCTGCACGGTCTCGACGAGCTCGGCCCACGAGGCGTCGAACTTGTCGAGCCCCTCGGTCTCGAGCAGCTCGACGACCTCGACGTACGAGACGCCGAGCGCGTCGAGGGCGTCGAGCACGGCGTTCGACTCGTCGGCGGTGCCGGTGACGGTGTCGCCCGTGACGCGGCCGTGGTCGGCGAGCGCCTCGAGCGTCTTCTCGGGCATCGTGTTGACCGTCTGCGGCGCGACGAGCTCGGTGACGTAGAGCGTATCGGGCAGCGACGGGTCCTTGACGCCGGTCGACGCCCACAGCGGGCGCTGCGTGTTGGCGCCGGCCTCGAGCAGCGTCAGCGCGCGCTCGGTCGCGAAGGTCTCCTGCCACGCGCGGTACGCGAGGCGGGCGTTCGCGAGCCCGGCCTTGCCCTTGAGCGCGGCCGCCTCGTCGGTGCCGATCGCGTCGAGCCGCTTGTCGATCTCGGCGTCGACGCGCGACACGAAGAACGATGCGACGGAGTGGATCTTCGACAGGTCGAGACCCGCCTGCTGCGCGCGCTCGAGACCCGTGAGGTAGGCGTTCATCACGTCGCGGTAGCGGTCGAGCGAGAAGATCAGCGTGACGTTGACGCTGATGCCCGCGCCGATCGTCGCGGCGATCGCCTCGAGGCCCTGCTGGGTCGCGGGGATCTTGATGAGCACGTTCTCGCGGCCGACCCGCTCGTGGAGCATCGCGGCCTGCGCGATCGTGCCATCGGTGTCGCGCGCGAGGCCGGGCTCGACCTCGATCGAGACGCGCCCGTCGCGGCCGTTCGTCGCCCGGTAGACGGGCTCGAACAGGTCGCACGCGTCGGCGACGTCCTTCGTCGTGAGCGCGGTGATGACCTGGTCGACGGTCGCGCCCTCGCCGGCGAGCTCGACGACCGCGGCCTCGTACGAGTCGCCGGCCGCGATCGCGTTGGCGAAGATCGTCGGGTTCGTCGTGACGCCGACGACGTTGCGCTCCTCGATGAGGGCGGCGAGCGAGCCGCTCGTGAGCCGCTCGCTCGAGAGGTCGTCGAGCCAGATGCTGACGCCGGCGTCGCTGAGTGCCTTCGTGTTCTCGTTCATGGTGCCTCCTCGCCCGCTCAGCGGGCAGCCTCGATGGATGCGCGAGCAGCCTCGACCACGGCCTCGACCGTGAAGCCGAACTCGCGGAAGAGCGTCTGCCAGTCGGCGCTCGCGCCGAAGTGGTCGATGCCGATGGTGCGGCCGGCGTCGCCGACGATGCCGTGCCAGGTGAGCGCGGAGCCCGCCTCGACCGAGACGCGAGCGCGCACGGCCGCGGGCAGCACCGACTCGCGGTACTCGGCCGGCTGCTCTGCGAACCACTCGAGCGAGGGCGCCGCGACGACGCGGGCGGCGACGCCGTCCGCCTGCAGCTGCTCGCGGGCGGCGAGGGCGAGCTGCACCTCGGAGCCGGTCGCGATGAGCAGCACCTCGGGGCTGCCGCCGGTCGCCTCGGCGAGCACGTAGGCGCCCTTGGCGACGTTCGACGCGTGCGCGAGGGTGTCGCCCTCGGCCGCGCCGTCGCCGCGCTCGAGCACCGGCAGGTTCTGGCGCGTGAGCGCGATGCCGACCGGCTGGTCGCGGCGCTCGAGGATCGTCTTCCACGCCCAGGCGGTCTCGTTCGCGTCCGACGGGCGGACGACCTCGAAGCCGGGGATGGCGCGGAGCGTCGCGAGCTGCTCGATCGGCTGGTGCGTCGGGCCGTCCTCGCCGAGCGCGACGGAGTCGTGCGTCCAGACGTGGATCGGGTGCACGCCCATCAGCGCGGCGAGGCGCAGCGCGGGGCGCTGGTAGTCGCTGAAGATGAGGAACGTGCCGCCGTAGGGGCGGGTCGGGCCGTGCAGCACGATGCCGTTGAGGATCGATGCCATCGCGTGCTCGCGGATGCCGAAGTGCAGCGTGCGGCCGGCGGCGGAGGCGTTCGGCCAGGCCTTCGTCGCGTGCTGCGAGGGCGCGAAGGAGCCCTTGCCCTCGAGCGTCGTGTTGTTCGACTCGGCGAGGTCGGCGGAGCCGCCCCACAGCTCGGGGATGACGTCGGCGAGCGCATTGAGCACCTTGCCGGACGCCGCGCGGGTCGACACCTTGGTGCCGGCCTCGAAGACCGGGAGCGCGTCCTCGACGCCCTCGGGCAGCGCGCCCGAGAGCAGGCGGTCGAGCAGCGCCTTCTTGTCGGCGTTGGCCTCGGCCCACGCGTCGAAGCGCTCCTGCCACGCGCTGCGCGCGGCGGCGGCGCGCTCGGCGGCGTTGCCGCGCGTGTACTCGAGCACGGCGTCGTCGACCTGGAACGACTGCTCGCGGTCGAAGCCGAGCACCTCCTTGAGCGCCGCGACCTCCTCGCCGCCGAGCTTCGAGCCGTGGATCTTGCCGGTGCCCTGCTTCTTGGGGGCGGGCCAGCCGATGATGGTCTTGAGGATGATGAGGCTCGGCTTGGCGGTCTCGGCCTGCGCCTGCGCGATCGCGTCGTGCAGCGCCTCGACGTCCTCGATGTACTCGGGCGAGGTGGGGTCGTCGCCCTGGCGCCACGACACCTCGAGCACCTGCCAGCCGTAGGCCTCGTAGCGGCCCTTGACGTCCTCGGTGAAGGCGATGTTGACGTCGTCCTCGATCGAGATGGCGTTGGAGTCGTAGATCGCGATGAGGCGGCCGAGCTCGTGGTGGCCCGCGAGGGAGCCCGCCTCGCTCGTGACGCCCTCCTGCAGGTCGCCGTCGCCCGCGATCACGTAGGTGTAGTGGTCGAACGGGCTCTCGCCGTCCGGCGTCGACGGGTCGAGGAGCTCGCGCTCGAAGCGCTGCGCGTAGGCGAAGCCGACGGCGGACGCGAGGCCCTGGCCGAGCGGGCCGGTGGTGATCTCGACGCCCTTGGTGTGGCCGTACTCCGGGTGGCCCGGGGTGAGCGAGCCCCAGGTGCGGAGCGACTCGAGGTCGCCCTTCTCGAGGCCGGAGCCGGTCAGGTAGAGCTGGATGTACTGCGTCAGCGACGAGTGGCCGACGGAGAGGATGAAGCGGTCGCGGCCCAGCCAGCGGTCGTCGGCCGGGTCGCGGTCCATCACCTTCTGGAACAGCAGGTGCGCGACCGGCGCGAGGCTCATCGCCGTGCCTGGGTGTCCGTTGCCGACCTTCTCGACGGCGTCCGCCGCGAGGACTCGGGCCGTGTCGACGGCCTGCTGGTCGGTGGTGGTCCATTCGAATGCCAAGGAGGCTCCTTCATCTGGCGGCTCGGAGCCGCTTGCGGGGCGGACGATTGCGACGCCCCCAGCATAGTGACGGAGCGCATCCCGCCCCGGCGCGAATCCCGCAGTGTGACGCTGCGCGTCCGATAGGATGGAGGGGCCTCCGGGCCCCCCACACGCTCAGTCGAACGGATACCGCTGCATGTCGAACGCCACCTCGCACGGCGTCGAGAGGCCGCAGGTCGCGGGGGAGCGGGAGCGCTCGCGCGTCGCGGTGAAGGCCGAGGCGTACGTCGCCCTGACGAAGCCGCGCGTCATCGAGCTGCTGCTCGTCACCGCGCTGCCGACGATGTTCCTCGCGGCCGGCGGCGTCCCCCCGATCGGCGCGCTGCTCGCGACGCTGCTGGGCGGCTTCCTGAGCGCCGGCAGCGCCAACGCGTTCAACATGATCCTCGACCGCGACATCGACCGGGTCATGCACCGCACGCAGCGCCGCCCGCTCGTCACCGGCACGCTGTCGGTGACCGAGGCGCGGGTGTTCGCGTGGACGCTCGCGGTCGTCTCGACGCTCGTCCTCGGCCTCTTCGCCAACTGGCTCGCCGCAGCGCTGTCGGTCGCCGCGATCGCCTTCTACGTGCTCATCTACACGATGCTGCTGAAGCGCCGCACCGAGCAGAACATCGTCTGGGGCGGCATCGCCGGATGCTTCCCGGTCGTGATCGGCTGGGCCGGCGTCACCGGCTCGCTCGACTGGCCCGCGTGGATCCTCTTCACGCTCGTCTTCCTGTGGACGCCCGCGCACTACTGGCCGCTGTCGATGAAGTACCGCGACGACTACCAGGCGGCCGACGTGCCGATGCTCGCGGTCGTGCGCGGCAAGCCGATGGTCGGCATCCAGGTGATCCTCTACGCGTGGGCGTCGCTCGCCTGCACCCTGCTGCTGATCCCGGTCGCGGGCATGGGCCTGCTCTACACCGGCATCGCGGTGGTCGCGGGCGCGTGGTTCGTCGCCGAGGCGCACGGGCTGTACAGCCGCGCGATCCGCGGCGAGCGCGAGGTGCGCGCGATGCGCGTGTTCCACGCCTCGAACACCTACCTGACGCTCATCTTCCTCGCGGTCGGCATCGACCCGCTGCTGCCCTTCTAGCGGCCGGGCCGCGCCCCGAATCCGAGGGGCATCGGCGAACTTCCCGAGACCGCGCGTCTCCGCCGGGAGACGCGCGCTTTCGGGAAGCTCGCGGGGGTCAGCGTCGGCGGGGTGGCTGCCGTGGCACGTCAGACGCGGTCGAGCATCTGCAGCAGGCGGCCCTCGCGGAGCGCCCAGGGGCTCACGTCGAGCTCGCGCACGCCGAACGCGCGCATCGCCTCCGAGAGCACGATGCCGCCGGCGACGATCTGGAACGTCCGGTCGGGCGTGATGCCGGGCAGCGCGGCGCGCGACTTCGCGTCCATGCGCGCGAGCCGCGGCACCCAGTCGTCGAGCTGCGCACGCGTGAGCACCGCGCGATCGGCGTCGCCCACGCCCGGCAGCAGGTTGCCCGCGAGCCGGGCGAGCGAGCGGATGGTCTTCGACGACCCGATCACGTGGTCGGGCCGGCCGAAGGGCTTGACCTGCGCGACGGCGTCGTCGAGCACCGCCTTCGCGTAGATGCGCAGCGCGCGCTGGTCGGCGGCGCTCGGCGGATCGGCGTGGAAGAAGCCGACGGTGCTGCGGCCCGCGCCGAGCGGCACCGAGATCGCCACGTCGGGCTCCTCGTCCATGCCGCAGGCGATCTCGAGCGAGCCGCCGCCGATGTCGAGCAGCAGGATGCGTCCGGCGGACCAGCCGAACCAGCGCCGGACGGCGAGGAACGTGAGCCGCGCCTCGTCGGCGCCCGAGAGGATGTCGAGCGTCACCTGCGCCTCGCGCTCGATGCGCGCGACGACCTCCTCGCCGTTCGCCGCCTCGCGCAGCGCGCTCGTCGCCATCACGACGAAGTCGTCGAGCTGCTCGCTGCGCGCGATCGCGGCGCACTCGCCGATCGCCGCCAGCAGCGCATCGACGCCCTCGTCGCTGATCGAGCCGTCGTCCTGCAGGTAGCGCATGAGCCGCAGCGTGCGCTTGTGCGAGCGCTGCGGGATCGGCCTGCCGCCCAGGCGCACGTCGACGATGAGCAGGTGCACGGTGTTCGAGCCGATGTCGAGCACGCCGAGGCGCGCGCCGTGCCGGGCGGCGCCGATCGCGCCGTCGATCGGGCGGGTGGAGGTCATGCGCCCGATCCTGCCATCACGCGTCGACGCGGCCATGCACGACGGCGGCGTCCCGCGCCGCGGGCACGGCGGCATCCGCCGTGCCCCGCAGCGACAGCACCGTCGCGACCGCGATCGCGGTCGTCACGACCGAGAGCACCATGTGGATGCCGACGAGGCCGATGGGCAGGCCGATGCGCGACTGCACGACGCCCACCAGGATCTGGACGAGCACCGCGCCGAGCAGCGCGAGCGCCCAGCCGAAGTGCCGGCGCGGGCCGCGCGCGGCAGCGGCCACCACGACGGCCACGACGAGCGCGAGCAGCAGGTAGCCGGGCCACGAGTGCACGTGCTGCATGACCGCCGGGTCGAGGCCGTTGCGCGCCGCTCCGCCGTCGCCCGCGTGCGGACCCGAGCCGGTCGTGAGCACGCCGACGAAGACGACGACCGCGAGCACCGCCGTCATCGCGTGCACGAGCGCGGACTGCCAGCGCGGTGCGGTGCGCGGGCCGGCGGGTCCCGTGACGACGCGCCACGCGAGCGCGGCCGCGAGCGCGACGAGCACGACCGAGATGATGAAGTGGATGCCGACGGTGTCGGGCCGCAGCTGCATCCAGACGACGACGGCGCCGATGAGCGCCTGCGCGATGGTGAGGCCGAGCACGAGGGCCGCGAGCGTGATGACGGCGCGCCCGGCGCGCTTCCTGAGGGCGAGCACGAGCACGACGATCGCGATCACCACGACGATGCCGCCCCAGACGCGGTTGGAGAACTCGATGACGCCGTGGATGCCCTGCGCCGCGACGGGCGTGAACGAGTCGGGCGTGCAGTTCGGCCACTCCGAGCAGCCGAGGCCGGATCCCGTCAGGCGGACGGCACCGCCCGTGCCGACGATGATGATCTGGGACACGAGCGTGGCCCATGCCGCGACGATGAGGCTCCGCGAGCGCTCGAGCAAGATGCACCTCTCATGCCGTTCGCGGTAGGATGTGGGAGAGCCCATCGGCTCCGAACCCCCATGCCGCTGACAGCGGCGAGGCATGTGCGAAGGCCCTACAAGTATGGCTGAGCGCGGCGGTTCGGATTCGCGCGGAATGCCGAGGAGCACCGCCGGGTTGCACACGATGTGGAAGGGGGAGCGATGTCTGACGTCCTGATCGACCGGCCAGAGCTCGAGAGCCTGGGGCAGTACGAGTTCGGGTGGCACGACTCCGACGAGGCTGGAGCCGTCGCCAAGCGAGGGCTGAGCGAAGCGGTGGTCCGCAACATCTCGGAGCTGAAGAGCGAGACCGACTGGATGCTCGAGCGGCGCCTCAAGGGCCTGCAGCTCTTCGAGCGCAAGCCGATGCCCACGTGGGGTGCCGACATCTCCGGCATCGACTTCGACAACATCAAGTACTTCGTGCGGTCGACCGAGCGCCAGGCCCAGACCTGGGAGGACCTGCCCGAGGACATCCGCAGCACGTACGACCGTCTCGGCATCCCCGAGGCCGAGCGCAGCCGCCTCGTCTCCGGCGTCGCCGCGCAGTACGAGTCGGAGGTCGTGTACCACCAGATCCAGGAGGACCTGGAGGCGCAGGGCGTCATCTTCATGGACACCGACACGGCGCTCCGCGAGCACCCGGAGTTCTTCGAGGAGTACTTCGGCACCGTGATCCCGGCGGGCGACAACAAGTTCGCCGCGCTCAACACCGCGGTGTGGTCGGGCGGCTCGTTCGTCTACGTGCCGAAGGGCGTGCACGTCGAGATCCCGCTGCAGGCCTACTTCCGGATCAACACCGAGAACATGGGCCAGTTCGAGCGCACGCTCATCATCGCCGACGAGGGCTCGTACGTGCACTACATCGAGGGCTGCACCGCCCCGATCTACTCGTCCGACTCGCTGCACTCCGCGGTCGTCGAGATCATCGTGAAGAAGAACGCCCGCGTGCGCTACACGACGATCCAGAACTGGTCGAACAACGTCTACAACCTCGTCACGAAGCGCGCCATCGCGGAAGAGGGCGCGACGATGGAGTGGATCGACGGCAACATCGGCTCCAAGGTGACGATGAAGTACCCGTCGATCTACCTCGTGGGCGAGCGCGCCAAGGGCGAGACCCTCTCGGTCGCGTTCGCGGGCCCCGGCCAGCACCAGGACGCCGGCGCGAAGATGATCCACATGGCGCCCTACACGACGTCGTCGATCGTCTCGAAGTCGATCGCGCGCGGCGGCGGCCGAGCCGGCTACCGCGGCGAGGTGCGCGTCGACGCGAACGCGCACCACTCTGCGAACAGCGTCGTCTGCGACGCCCTGCTCGTCGACACGATGTCGCGCTCCGACACCTACCCGGCCATCGACATCCGGGTCGACGACGTGGTCCTCGGCCACGAGGCGACCGTGTCGAAGGTGAGCGAGGAGCAGCTGTTCTACCTCATGTCGCGCGGCCTGGCCGAGACCGAGGCGATGGCGATGATCGTGCGCGGCTTCATCGAGCCGATCGCCCGCGAGCTGCCCATGGAGTACGCGCTCGAGCTCAACAAGCTCATCGAGATGAGCATGGAAGGATCCGTCGGTTGATGACTGCGACAGACACGCCCCCCGCCCCCCTGGGCGCCGTGGCCGCGCCGGCCGAGCGCTTCGTCCCGATCCAGACCCGCTCGGAGCGCCCGACGTCGTTCGAGCCTGCCGACTTCGGCGTGCCGACCGGCCGTGAGGTCAACTGGAAGCTCTCCGACGTGCGGCGCCTCGCGCCGCTCTTCGTCGACGAGGAGACCGAGACCGGGACCGGCACGGCCGGGATCGAGGTCGACGTCGAGGCGCTCGTCGAGCGCGGCCTGCTCGTCGAGTCGATCGGCCTCGACGCCCCGGTGCGCGGCGAGATCTTCCGTCCCGAGGACGTCGTCAGCGCGATCGCGTGGAAGCGCGGTGTGGACGCGCTGCACGTGCGGCTGCCGGAGGGGCGCGAGCAGACCGAGCCGGTCATCGCGCGCCTGCACGGCACGGGTGCCGACCGCCACGCGAACGCGCACATCGTCATCGAGGCCATGCCCGGCTCGATCGGCACCGTCGTGCTGCACCACTCCGGCTCTGCGCGATACGCGCAGAACGTCGAGATCCTCGTCCGCGACGGCGCCCGCCTCACGGTCATCTCGGTGCAGGACTGGGAGGACGACACCGTCCACGCCGCGACCCACCAGGCGGTCGTGGGCGAGGGCGCGTTCCTCAAGCACATGGTCGTCTCGTTCGGCGGCGGCGTCGTGCGGGTCAACCCGTCGATGCGCCTCGCGGGCCACCGCGCCGAGGGCGAGATGTACGGCCTGTCGTTCGCCGACGCTGGCCAGCACATCGAGAGCCAGGTGTTCATGTTCCACGAGGGCACCGAGACGCGCGGCAACGTGCTCTACAAGGGCGCCCTGCAGGGCATCGGCGCGCGCTCGGTGTGGGTGGGCGACGTCCTCATCGGCCGCGACGCGACCGGCACCGACAGCTACGAGAAGAACCAGAACCTCGTGCTCACCGACGGCGCCCGCGCCGACAGCATCCCGAACCTCGAGATCCAGACGGGCGACATCGCCGGCGCCGGCCACGCATCCGCGACCGGCCGCTTCGACGACGAGCAGCTGTTCTACCTCGAGTCGCGCGGCATCGACGAGGAGCAGGCTCGCCGGCTCGTCGTGATCGGCTTCCTCATGGAGATCGTGCAGAAGATCGGCGTGCCCGAGATCGAGCAGCGCCTCGCCGAGGCGATCGAGGAGGAGCTGCGACGCGGCGCCGGACTCGCCCCCGCGTCGAAGGCTGGGGCATGACGGCACAGCGCGCCTGCGGGGTGGGCGACGTCGCGGTGAGCGCGGCCATGAAGGTCGAGCTCGACGGCATCGCCATCGCGATCGTGAAGGACTCGTCCGGCGCGATCCACGCGATCGGCGACACCTGCACGCACGGCGAGATCTCGCTGTCGGAGGGCTTCGTCGAGGACGAGGCGATCGAGTGCTGGGCGCACGGCTCGCAGTTCGCGCTCCGCACCGGCAAACCCATGAACCTCCCGGCCTACGAGCCGGTGCCGGTGTTCCCGGTGATCATCGACGGCGACGACGTGCTCGTCGACGTGCAGAACCCCCTCCATCAGAATTGACACCGACCCTGCAGTAGCTGCAGCCGAGACTGTTGCGCGGCTGCGGCCGCCGAGGAAGGAAGCGCCATGAGCGTGCTGGACATCAAGGACCTGCAGGTCTCCATCGAGACCGAGCAGGGCAAGAAGGAGATCCTGCGGGGCGTGGACCTGCGGATCGCATCGGACGAGATCCACGCGGTGATGGGGCCGAACGGCTCCGGCAAGTCGACCCTCGCCTACACGATCGCGGGTCACCCGCGGTACTCCGTCGACGGTGGCTCGATCACCCTCGACGGCGAGGACGTGCTCGAGATGAGCGTCGACGAGCGCGCTCGCGCGGGCCTGTTCCTCGCGATGCAGTACCCGGTCGAGATCCCCGGCGTGACGGTGTCGAACTTCCTGCGCACCGCGAAGACCGCGGTCTCGGGCGAGGCTCCCCGCGTGCGCCAGTGGATCGGCGACGTGCGCACGGCCATGGAGCAGCTGCGCATGGACCCGTCGTTCGGCGAGCGCAACGTCAACGAGGGCTTCTCGGGCGGCGAGAAGAAGCGCCACGAGATCCTGCAGATGGAGCTCCTGCGCCCGCAGTTCGCCGTGCTCGACGAGACCGACTCGGGCCTCGACGTCGACGCGCTGCGCATCGTCTCGGAGGGCGTGAACCGCATCAAGGGCGAGACCGGCCTCGGTGTGCTGCTCATCACGCACTACACGCGCATCCTGCGCTACATCCAGCCCGACTTCGTGCACGTGTTCGTCAACGGGCGCATCGCCGAGCAGGGCGGCCGCGAGCTGGCCGACCGCCTCGAGGACGAGGGCTACGACCGCTACCTCAAGGCCGGCGTCTGATGGCCCTCGTCGAGATCGACGCGACGAAGTTCGACGAGGTCACCGAGGCGCTCAAGGATGTCGTCGACCCCGAGCTCGACGTCAACATCGTCGACCTGGGCCTGGTCTACGACCTCGCCTGGGACGACGAGCAGCACGCGCTCGTGATCTCGATGACGCTCACCTCGGCGGGCTGCCCGCTCACCGACGTGATCGAGACCGAGATCGCCGAGAAGCTCGACGGCGTCGTGGAGCAGTTCCGCATCAACTGGGTGTGGATGCCGCCGTGGGGTCCCGAGCGGATCACCGAGGACGGCCGCGAGATGATGAGGGCGCTCGGCTTCACCATCTAGCGATGGTCGAGCCGCAGCGAGCGGCTTCAGCAGGAGGACCCGGACGATCCAGTGGATCGTCCGGCCGAGCGCCGTCGCGAGCGCAAGCGAGCGATTTGGGGTTCACGATCTAGAAGACCCAACGCTGTCGCGAGCGCAAGCGAGCGATCTGGGCTTCACGGTCTCGGCGAGCACCCGGTGCGATCGGTCGCTCGCACCGACCGCCCGACACACGCAGAAGGGGACGACCACAAGGTCGTCCCCTTCTCGCACATCCAGGGTCCCCTCACCCCGCCCGACTCACCCGCGGCGCCCACGCCCGCTCCGGCTCGACCACCGACAGCATCGACCAGACGGTGGTCGCGAGCGGCGGGTAGTCCTCGACGATGCGGCGCAGCACGCGGTCGCTCGTCTCGTGGTCCGGGCGCACGGCTGCGGGCAGGAGGATGCGCTCGGCGCGCAGCAGCAGCACGACGATCTCGTCGACGCTCGGCAGCTCGGTCATGAACTCCCAGGGGTCCTCGCCGGCGCGCAGGCGCTCCTCGACGAGCACCGAGCGCTCATCCGCGGCCTCGGCACGCAGCACCTCGAGGCTCGCGCGCCTGCGCGGCTCGGGCAGGTGGGCTTCTGGGTGGGGCACCGAGCGGTCAGCGCTCCCGACCCTGGCGCGGCTTCCGCGGCGGACGCTCGTCGGACCCGCGCCCGCCGCGTTCACCGCGGTCGCCGCGCGACGGCCGCGCACCCGTGTCGACCTGGATGTCGATGGGCACGCCCATGATGCGGGTCTTCGAGAGCTGCTCGAGCTGCGAGCGGTCGAGCTCGGGCAGCTCGACGAGCGTGTGGTCGAAGCGGATCTGGATGCGTCCGAAGTCGTCGCGGCCCAGGCCGCCCTCGTTCGCGAGCGCGCCGACGATCTGCCGCGGCTCGACGCCCTTGCGGCTGCCGACGGCGAGGCGGTACGTCGTCGCATCCGAGGGTCCGCGGCGCGAGCGGCGCTCGCCGTCGCCGTCAGCGCGGGCGGGGCGATCGGGGCGGTCGGGCCGGTCGGCCCGCGACGCCTGCAGCGCGCGGTCGGCGCGCTCGTCGAGCAGCAGCGGCGTCTCGCCCTGCGCGACGACGGCGAGCGCGGCGGCGACGTCCTCCTGCGGCACGTCGTGGTGCTCGACGTAGTGGGCGACGATCTCGCGAAAGCGCTCGATGCGGTCGCTCTGCGCGAGCGCCGCGGTGATCGCGTCGTCGAAGCGCGTCAGGCGCGTCGAGTTCACCTCGTCGGCGCTCGGCATCGGCATGATCGCGACCGTGCCGCGGGTCGCCTTCTCGATCTGGCTGAGCATGCGCCGCTCTCGCGCGGTGACGAAGCTGATCGCGTCGCCCGTGCGCCCGGCGCGGCCGGTGCGGCCGATGCGGTGCACGTACGACTCGGTGTCGATCGGCAGATCGTAGTTGATGACGTGGCTGATGCGCTCGACGTCGAGCCCGCGCGCCGCGACGTCGGTCGCCACGAGCACGTCGAGGTCGCCGGAGCGCAGCTGCTCGATCATCTTCTCGCGCTGCGGCTGCGCGACGTCGCCCGAGATGCCGGCGGCGGCGTAGCCGCGCGCCCGCAGGCGCTCCGCGACCGTCTCGGTCTCGTTGCGCGTGCGGGTGAAGACGATCGCCGCCTCGAAGGGCTCGACCTCGAGCACGCGCGTGAGCGCCTCGAGCTTCTGCTGGTACGAGACCATCAGCGCCCGCTGGGTGATGCTCGGCGACGTCGACGCGCTGCCGCGCACGGTGATCTCGACGGGCTCGCGGAGGTGCTGCTGCGAGATCGCGCGGATCTGCCGCGGCATGGTCGCCGAGAAGAGGGCGACCTGCTTCTCGGGCGGCGTCGACTGCAGGATCTGGTCGACGTCCTCGGCGAAGCCCATCCGGAGCATCTCGTCGGCCTCGTCGAGCACGACGTGCGTGAGGCCGGACAGGTCGAGCGTGCCCTTCGCGAGGTGGTCCATGATGCGGCCGGGGGTGCCGACGATGACGTGCACGCCGCGGCGGAGCGCCGACAGCTGCACGCCGTAGCCCTGGCCACCGTAGATCGGCAGCACGTGCACGCCGCCGAGGTGGGCCGCGTAGCGCTCGAACGCCTCGCACACCTGCACGGCGAGCTCGCGCGTGGGCGTCAGCACGAGCGCCTGCGGGCTGCGGCGCGAGACATCGATCGCGGCGAGCACCGGGAGCGCGAACGCGGCCGTCTTGCCCGTGCCGGTCGACGCGAGGCCGATGAGGTCCCGGCCGCCGAGCAGCGGCGGGATGGTCTCGGCCTGGATCGCCGACGGCGTCTCGTAGCCGACGTCGTCGAGGGCCTTCAGGATGGCGGGCGGGAGGCCGAGGCTGGCGAACGTGGTGCGCTCGCCGTCGGGCTCGGAGGCTTGGATGGGCTGCGCGTCGTTCACGTCTGCAAGGGTACGCGGTGCCCCGCGCGCCCGGCGCGCATCCCGAAGCCGCGGGGTGCAGGATGAGCGGGTGAGCTCGCAGTCGACGACCCGGCGCAACCGCGCATCGGTGCTCGCGGCCGCCCGCACGGCCGGCGACGCGTCGCGCGCCGAGCTCGCCGCGGCGACGGGCCTCAGCGTCGCGACCGTGTCGCGCGCGGTCGTCGCCCTCATCGACGCCGGGCTGCTCGTCGAGCAGAGCGCCGTCGGACCCGCCGGCGGCAGGCCGCTCGGGCGGGTGCGGGTCGACGAGTCGGCCGCCACGGTGCTCGCCGTCGACGTCGCCGACCACCACACGACGCTCGCGCTCGTCGACCTCGGCGGCACCGTTCGCTGGAGCGAGCGCCTCGATGCCCCTGCGGGTGCCGACGAGCGGCTCGAGCACACGTTGCACGCCATCGAGACCGCCTGGCACGCGCCGCACGGGCGACCGCGCCCGGTCGCGATCGGCGTCGCGATCCCCGGCCCCGTGCAGGCGGACGGCACGATCGACTTCGCTCCCGCGCTGCACTGGCACGGCATCCACCTCGGCGACCTGCTGCGCCAGCGCCTCGACGCGCCGGTCGCGGTCGGCAACGACGCCAACCTGATCGCCGTGGCCGAGTCGCGCTGGGGCGAGCACAGGGAAGCGACGAGCCTGATGGCGCTCGCCGTCTTCGAGGGCGTCGGCGCCGGCATCGTCGAGCACGGCAGGATCCTCGAGGGCAGCCGCGGCTTCGCCGGGCAGATCGGCCGCATGCTCGTCGGGCCCGACTCGATCGACCGCCTCTACGTCGACTTCGGCGACCTGGAGTCGCAGCTCGGCTCCGCCGGGCTCGTGCGGCGCGCGGCCGCCGACGGCATCGAGCTGCCCGCGGGCGTCGAGCCCTTCGCGGCGGTGTTCGCGCGAGCGGGGGAGCGGTCGCCCGCCGGCGCTTTCGCGCGACGCGTGCTCGACGAGTTCGCGGTCGCGCTCGCCAACGTGTGCGCGCTGCTCGATCCGGAGGTCATCGTGCTCGCCGGCCGCTTCGCCCCACTGGCCGAGACGGTGGTGCCGGAGCTCGAGCGCCGCCTCACGGGCCGGGTGCTGCACATCCCGAGGCTCGTGCCCGCCTCGGCGGACGGCGAGGGCGCGCTGCTCGGCGCGGCCGCGATCGCCGTCGACGCCTTCGGGTCGCTGGAGCGCCTGCTCGACGCGTAGGTCACGATTCGGCCACGGTGCTAGGCGGCGCGCCACCGTCGTGCAACACTGGCCTCATCATTTTTCGCAGTCTGCATGAAAGTGCGGACACGGATGCAAGGAGGCATCGACATGCGACAGCGCGCACTCGGATTCGCGGCTCTGGCGACGGCAACCCTCGTCGTCGCAGGCTGCTCGACCGTCTCGAACGAGCCGGCCCCCAGCGGATCGGACGCAGCAGCGGCCGGCCCCTTCACCATCGGCATCAGCAACGGCTTCGTCGGCTCCGAGTACCGGACGCAGATGATCGCCGACATCGAGGAGGCAGCCTCGGAGTACCAGGAGGCCGGCACCCTCGAGGAGCTCGTGCTCGAGAACGCCGACACCGATGTCAACGGCCAGATCCAGCAGGTCCGCAACCTCATCAACGCCGGCGTCGACGCGATCATCGCCGACCCCAACTCGGGCTCCGCGCTCGACCAGGTGTTCCAGGAGGCGACCGACCAGGGCATCCTCGTCTTCGCGATCGACCAGGCGGTGACCGCCGAGAGCGTCATCAACGTCGGCATCGACCAGGAGCTGTGGGCCGAGACGAGCGCAGAGTGGCTCGCCGAGAAGGTCGGCGACGGCGGCAGCATCGTCGCGGTCAACGGCATCTCGGGCCACCCGGCCAACGAGGCCCGCTGGGGAGCGGCGCAGGCCGTGTTCGAGGAGGCCGGCATCGAGGTGCTCACCACCGCCGACGGCGGCTGGGACCAGGCCACCGGTCAGCAGGAGATGGGCAACCTGCTCGCGACCTACCCGGACATCGACGGCGTCTGGACGCAGGACGGCATGGCCCTCGGCGTGCTGCAGGCGCTCATCGCCGCCGACAAGCAGGACGAGATCGTGATGTCGGGCGAGGCCCGCAACGGCTTCCTCCGGCTCTGGAGCGAGCAGGCGGACGGCTTCGAGTCGATCGGCGTCGTGAACCCCCCGGGAACGGGCGCGACCGCGCTGCACATCGCCATGGCGATGCTGCAGGGCGCGGAGCTCGACGAGTCGCAGCTGCAGGACGGCCACGACATCGTGCTGGAGCTCGAGGAGGCCGTCACGGCCGACAACTTCGACGAGATCTGGGCCGAGGTCGAGAGCCAGCCCGACACCTACGTGCTCGACTCGGTGCTGACCGCCGAGGACGTCCAGCAGTTCCTGCAGTAGGACCCACGATGACCGAGTCCTCGCCGCTCGTGCGCCTCAGCGGCGTGCACAAGCGCTATGGCGGCGTCCGCGCGCTGCGGGGCGCGAGCCTCACCGCAGCGGGCGGCGAGGTCCACGGCCTGCTGGGCCCGAACGGCTCCGGCAAGTCCACCCTCGGCAAGGTGCTGGCCGGATCCGTCCGGCCCGACGAGGCCGAGATCGAGCTCGCGGGGCAGCCGGTGCGCATCGGCTCCCCGCGGGCTGCGGCACGCCTCGGCGTCGCCGCCGTCTACCAGCAGCTCAGCCTCGTGCCGGAGCTCACCGTCGGCGAGAACCTCGTGCTCGGCAGCGAGCCCGCGACCGCGGGCTTCCTGTCGGGGCGCGCGGCCCGCAGGCGCGCTCGGCCCGTGCTCGAGCGGCTCGCGCCCGCGCTCGGCGCCGTGCACGCCGATCAGCCCGTGCGAGAGCTCACGCCCGGCCAGCAGCAGCTCGTCGAGATCGGCAAGGCGCTCCTGCGGGAGCCGCGCATCCTCATCCTCGACGAGGCGACCGCCTCGCTGCACCGCGACCAGGTCGCGGTGGTGTTCGAGATCGTGCGCGAGCTGCGCGATCGCGGTGCCGCCGTGCTCTTCGTCTCGCACCGGCTCGACGAGATCACCGAGCTGTGCGACCGCGCGACGATCCTCCGCTCCGGCGAGACGGTCGCCGAGACGGCGATGGCCGGCACCACGCCCGACGAGCTCGTTCGGCTCATGGTCGGCGACGTGCAGGCGGTCGAGCGGGAGCACGGCGAGCGGCCGAGCGGCCGCGTGCGCCTCACCGCTCGCGGCCTCGCCGGCGGCGCGCTGAGCGGCATCGACCTCGAGGCCCGTGCGGGCGAGGTCGTCGGGCTCGGCGGCCTGCAGGGCCAGGGGCAGTCCGAGCTGCTGCTCGCGCTCTTCGGCGCGACCGCCGCCACCGGCGACGTCGAGGTCGACGGCGAGCCCGTGCGGCTCGCGTCGCCGCGCACCGCGGCGGCGCGCGGCATCGCGCTCGTGCCCGGCGACCGCGGCACGCAGGGCACCCTGCCGCCCCGGCCCATCCAGGAGAACCTGGCGATCGCGAGCCTCGGGCGCCGCACCCGCGCGGGCGTCATCTCCGCACGGCGCGAGCGCACCGCCGCCGAGTCGATGGTCGAGGCGCTCGCCATCAAGATCGGCGGCCTCGGCGACCCGATCTCGAGCCTCTCCGGCGGCAACGCCCAGAAGGTCGTGTTCGGCAAGTGGCTGCTCACGGAGCCGGGCGTCGTGCTGCTCGACGACCCGACGAAGGGCGTCGACGTCGGCGCGAAGGCCGAGATCTACCGCATCATCCGCCGCATGGCCGACGACGGCGCGACCGTCATCATCAACTCGAGCGAGGACCGCGAGCTCGTGACCGTGTGCGACCGCGTGCTCGTGCTGTTCGAGGGCGCCGTGCGCGCCGAGCTCGTCGGCAACGAGATCACCGAGGAGCGGCTCGTGCAGGCGGCGCTCGTGATCGGCGAGGAGACCCAGGTCCAGCAGCCCGCCCGCACGCACGGCGAGACCGCACCGGACGACACCCACGAGGGAACCCCGTGACCCAGACACCCACCGTCGCAGCCATCGAGGAGCGCCGGCCGCTGACCGAGCGGCTCGGCCGCGTGCGGGTCGCCTCGTGGGCGACCGCCGCGCTGCTGATCGTCGCCGTGGTGGCGGCCGTCGCGCTGCAGCCCAACCTGCTCAGCCCGTACGGGGTCGCCTCGACGTTCGCGACCTTCCTGCCGCTCGTGCTCGTCGCGGTCGCGCAGGCGATCGTCGTGATCGGCGGGGGCCTCGACCTCTCGGCCGGCGCGATCGTGGCGCTCTCGAGCGTCGTCGCCGTGCAGGTGATGCAGGGCGAGGCGGGCAGCGTGCCGCTCGGCTTCCTGACCGCGATCGGCGTCGGCCTCGCGTGCGGCATCGTCAACGGCCTCGTCGTCAGCCGGCTGCGCCTGCAGCCGCTCATCGCGACGTTCGCGACCGCATCCGTCTTCTCCGGGCTCGCGCTGCTCGTGCTGCCCTCGCCCGGCGGCACGGTGCCCGCCATCATCACCGGCACCTTCCGCCAGGCCGTCGGGGGCGTGCCCGTCTCGGTGCTGCTCGTCGTCGCGGTCGCGGCCGGCTGGCTCGTCGTGCGGCACCTGCGCATCATGCGGCACATCCGCGCCACCGGCGGCGGACCGGCGGCCGCGTTCGCGTCGCTCGTGCCCGTCGCGGGCGCGCAGCTCGCGTCCTACGCGATCTGCGGCGTCATCTGCGGCCTCGCCGGCCTCGCCGTGCTCGGCAACTCCGGCTCGGGCGACCCCTTCATCGGCGGCGACCTCGCGCTGGGCAGCGTCGCGGCCGTCGTCGTCGGCGGCATCGCGCTGCGGGGCGGCATCGGCTCGCCCATCGGCGCGATCGCGGGCGCGATCACGCTCTCGCTCGCCTCGACGATCCTCTTCGCGCTGAGCCTGCCCACCTCGTGGCGCGCGCTCGCCGCGGGCCTCGTCGTCATCCTCGCGCTCGCGCTGAGCGCGCTCGGCGCACCGAGGCGGCAGCGATGAAGCCCACGACCGCG